>ERZ780177.183-NODE-183-length-68585-cov-19.992646_pt1 | contig 68585 bp, 95 predicted proteins | sample MGYA00510973_ERZ780177 | MGnify/ENA primary metagenome ERZ780177 (study PRJEB29588, sample SAMEA2144396) | human gut metagenome | biome: human gut; feature: human-associated habitat; material: faeces | place: Denmark | collected 2008/2010 ...
TTCCTCTATTATTTGTTTTTTGGCAATGATTGTCTGCTTTATATATATGGGGATTGTAGGATGGTATTTATCAGTAATTGATGTTTTATTAATTATGTTAGATATTGTTTTTTTATATAAAAAGTGATACACTTTAAAAAAGAATAATATAAGGTGGTGTTTTTATTTGGCAGTATCAGAAGAAAATTCAAGAATCAATGTTAAGTTTACTAAAAAAGAAAAAAATATCTTGCAAGAATTAGCTGAAAAAAAAGGTATTTCATTATCAAAACTTATTGCAAATATAGTAAAAAATTCAAATGATTTTAAAAATTTTTCTAATAAAAAATAGCAAAATAAAAACCCACACATTTATAGTTAATTATTGCCAGTAATTAACTACCTGTAAGATGTGTAGGCTATCCATAAATACATTATTTTCATTTGTTATTTAATTATAACATAATTCTATTAACAAATCAATATGGTATAGTTTTCATCTTACTTAAAATAGCAGTATAGGAGATGAAAAAATGTCTAAATTTAAAAGTAGCAATGAATCAAAATTCATAGCAAGCGCTAAATTAGCCAAAGGATTTACAGTTATTCCAAATGAAATTATGAATGATTTGGATTTGTTAGGCCCAAATGCCTTCTTTGTGTTTGCTAAGATCTTACAATATATATCCAATCCAGAACATAAAATAAGTATTCAGGGACTAGCAACACAATTAGGGGTAAGTAAAACTAGAGTTTCAAATGGTATTAATAAACTCATAGAAATTGGTTATATAAAAAGAACTCCACTTAAAAATGGTAATCTTACTAATGGTTACTTATACGAAGTTTTTAGCGAAAAACAAAACGTAGATATTACGAACGTAAACGATAACGTAAATGCGAACGTAAGCGAAAAAACTAATAACGATGAAAGCGTTGGAAACACTACATCTCACCGTAATCCTAAAAACTGGGATACCGAAAATAGGGATACCAATTTCTGCGATACCGATTTTCGATACGCTAATAAAGAAAATAATAATAACAACTATATTAATAAAGAAAATGAAGTTGTTGTTGGTGTTGAAAAAGAAACAAAACTTATAGACTTATATAAGTCTTTTAAAATTGAAAAAAGATTTATGCCACATACTAAAAAATTACTTTTAGAATATGTAAATAAATTTGATTTAGATGTATTTGAACAAGTCTTTATAGCAGCATGTGAAGAAAGTGTTAGTAAAAAATATGCTTATATGAAACAAGTTTTTGAAAATCTAGATAAAAAAAATATAGTAACTTTAGATGACTATCAAAAGGGTCAAGTAGAATTTAAAAATAAAAAGCAAAATAAAACAAAAGAAAAAAGTTCAAATTCAGTAAAAACAAGATATCATAACACATTTAATGAACATTATAAAAACTATACTGTTGACGAACTTGATAATAAACTTAGATCTTCTAAAGCAGCTAACAATGACATAGAAAAACAATTATATTTAACTGCTATTGAAAATGGTTTAAGTTCTTTAAGTCATTTATCTCAAAATAGAGTTGTTAGTTATGCTTTAGAACATAATTTAGAAGTGCCAAGGGGGTGAGAATATGCTCAAAATTAGAATTACATACAATAGAGAAAAGCCAGAAGAATTAAAAAGATAGAAAAAGAATTTGATATTATAAGTCAGCCTCAAGAGTATAAAAACAGAGGAAAAAGTAAATATTCTAACATTTATTTAGATATAGAAAATAAAGGATATATAAAAATAATTAACTTTATATATAAATCTTAATTTAAAGTTATATTCGGCTTTGTAATGAAATTTTACAACTTTAGCTTAGTTTTTATTGCTAATTTAAAGAAACGTGTTATAAAGGGCGTAAAATCGATATTTTTAATAGATTGCAAACCTTTTAAACATATAACTGATATTTATAAAAAATAAGATTAAAAAGTTGTATAACCAAAATTAATAGAGGAGTGATGATATGAAAAAATTAGTTAAACAAGTAGATATTAAGAATTTTTTTAAATTACTAGAAGGTAAAAAAGTTAATATATATGCTTTACCTCTATGTGGTATAGATTTTAGTTTATCAAGAGTAGCCATGAAAAATTATGAAAATTGTATTTATTTTAAAACTGATAATAGTAGCATGAATATAGTTTATAAAGCTATTAAAAGTCTAGAAGTAGATGAAACAGAAGAAATTATTAAAATTAAGGCTAAAATTGAAAATGGGACCTTAGTCACTATAAGACATTATAAACCACATGAAGAATAAATAGGAATATGTTCCGATTGAAATTGAAAGTAAAAGGTGTTAATCTAATATTAGATATAGAACTTACAAATTTTAGCTATATTGCTTTAGTAAAATACTCCTGTTTAAAAAAATAACTGCCTTGCTGGGTGGTTATTTTTATGTGTTTAAATAGGAATATGTTCCGATTTATAAACATTTTATTTGGTGATATAATTTAAGTATAAGATTTAATCATACTCAGTTTAACTAATTGAGTAAGCCTAAAATGCACATACTCCTATTAGCAAATCCACTCTACTAGCCCCCTGAGTGGATTTTTTGTTGAATTAGTTTTTGCTGGAATAACAACCAAATACTTAATATTTACTTTGAAAAACTATTATTTTAAAATAAAATTTATGATAATAAACAATATTTCAAAAGTAAGAATGGATAAAAAACATAGTATTAGAAAGTTGGCCTATAAGACAAAGCTGAGCAAAAGTACTATTTTTAGATTGGAGAATAATGAAACGGTACTTGATTTAGTAAAATTAGAAAAAATTGCAATAGCACTAAATTGTAGGATAACTGATCTATTTGATTCTGAATATAAATAGTGTCCCAGTATATGGGACAACACAACAAAATAGCAATAAATGGAAGTATAATATAAGTGTAGATAAATTATTCTTAATATTCAAATAAAAAGATAGAATTTTATGAAAAATAGTATTATAATATATCTGCATAGAACATAAGTTCGGTATTATTACGCTATTTTGGGGGAGATCTATGGATTATGTAACAAAATTGAAAAAGGAAATCATAAGTTTATTAGAAGAAAATGATAATATTGATACTATAGGATTTATCTATCAATATTTGACTAAGAAAAAAGATGAAAATAAAAAACATAACAATAAAAAATAGGGACATTGTTCCCTATTTTTTTTCTGAATTTTTAAATACATTAATTAAATCTTTTATTACTTCGATTTGTCTATCATTTAAATCTAAAAGCATCTCTGTTAATTCAAATAAGTTTTCTTCTCTTTCTAAATTTCCAACTATATTTGCCAATCTAATATGTTTAGAATCTGAAGCATAGATACTTTCCTTCCCACCGTTTAAAAGCCAATTTTTATTAATATAAAAAATATTACATATGCTATCAATAAGATCTTCATTTAGTTTTGCTCTAGCTTTTTCGATATTGTATACGGCATCTTCACTCTTATTAATCATTTTTCCAAACTCTCTTCTGGAGAGCTTTTCTTTTTTTCTTATAAATTCAATTCTTTTACCTATTTCTTTTTCATTCATAGCGTACCTCCAATTATTATTATAAATAAATTGTAACACATATACACAACAAAATAAACGAGAAAAACATAAAATTTCGTTTACAAGAACAGACAGGTAACAACTTTTAGCGGATAAAAACGAGAAAATAAAACCAAAATTGTCCAAAAATACGTTGACTTACGTTATAAATAAGTATATAATATAAATATAAACGAAAAACAACGAAGAAGGGGGAATGTTGAATGAGTACTAGATATGAAGAAAGACTTAAAATAGCATCAGATTTGCAAGGCTTAAATAAAGAAAATTATAATACGGTCCTTAAAATCATAAAAGCTTTTCAAGTATCTGAATCAGCTAAAATTCTAGGAATAGATCCTTCTAAACTTTCTGAATTAGTAAAAGAGAAGGAAAGCCAGCAAGTTTAAGGAAGTGATTAAATGACAGATTCAATGGAGGTAAAATACAACAAAAATAGTATTTTACGTGATGGGTATGGAATAATACCTAAGATAGTTATGAGAGATAAAAATCTTTCAATTGAGGCAAAAGCAATTTATGCATATTTAATAGCCTTCGCTGGAGATAAAAAAACATGTTATCCAAGTAGAGATTTAATGTGTAAAGAATTAGGAATATCAATCAATAGATTTACTAAACACTTAAAAACATTAAAAGAATCAGGGTACATAAAAGTAGAAAGAGTAAAATCAGGTAATTTAAAAGCAAAAAATATATATGAAATCATAATGGATGAAAGAGACCGATGTATTAATTTTAGAGATATCGAAAACGAATATCTCGAAAACGAATATCTCGAAAACGAATATCTCGAAAACGAATACACTAATAATAACAGTCTTAATAATAACAGTTTAAATAATAATAGTGTTAATAATAACAGTATTAATAAAAAAGAAAAAAAGAAAAAAAGAACTGATTTAGATGTTCTTATAAATGAGTATACTTCAAACTCTTTTTTACAGGAAACAATAATAGATTTTATAAAAATGCGAAAGGGCATTAAAAAACCTGTTACAGAAAGAGCACTTAAAGGAATACTAAATAAATTAGACAAATTAGCAACAATAGATGATATCAAAATAAAAATATTGGAGAACTCAATAGAAAACTGTTGGCAAGGAGTTTTTCCATTAAAAAAAGACAACTTCAGTAATTACAATTCAAACAAACACAAAAATAAAGACAATTCAAATTCAAACATCGAGGATTTACAAGGATATATAGATCCTGAACAAATGAAACCAGTCAAAAAAGAAGATCTAGACGAAATAGAAAAACTGCAAAAAGAATTAGATGCGATGGGAGATGGCTTTAAATGGCTAAAATAGCTATAGGATATCAATGCGAAAAATGCAAAGATTTAGGTTATATTCTACAGGAAGATGAAAAAGGTTATACCGTAGCTAAACCATGTGAGTGTCTTGAAAAAAGACAGATATTGGAAAAGTTAAAGAGATGCGGCTTAACAGATTCTTTCAAGAAAAAGACATTTTCTTCTTTTGAAACAGATACAGAATATCAAAAACAGGCAAAATTACAAGCTATGCGTTATTGTAAGAAGTTCGAAAATGAAAAAGGTAGCTTTTTATTAACTGGAAGCCCAGGCACAGGAAAAACCCATTTAGGAATCGCAATAATGATACAGCTTGTAAATCAAAATGTAGGTTGTAAATATACAGAGTATATTAGTTTAATTATGAGCCTTAAACAATGTTGTATGGATGTGATTAATTACAACAAAGAAATGGATAAATATAAAAATTGCACTGTACTATTCATTGATGACTTATTAAAAGGACAAACAAGTGAAACTGATAGAAAGTATATTTATGAGATAATAAATTATCGTTACATGACAGAAAAATCGATTATAGTAAGCACAGAAAAAACATTAGATGAGTTAATGAATTATGATGCAGCTATAGCTAGTAGAATTATAGAAATGTGCAAAGAAAATATAATTGAGTTTAAAAATGTACCTAATAGGAGATTACAAAGGGGGGTATAGCAAGTGCCAAGAAATACTTTAGGCTCCAAAGATGAGATTTGGAAAGATATCAAAGGGTATGAAGGTTTATATCTAGTCAGTAACTTAGGTGATGTATATAGTTGCTTATCAAATAAAAAATTAAAACCTGGAAGTGATAACGGCTATTTAAAAGTAAATTTATGTAAGAATAACAAAGTGAAACAATTCACTGTGCATAGATTAGTTGCATTAGCATTTTTACCTAATGAAAATAATTATCCATGCGTTAATCATAAAGATGAAAACCCCAGTAATAACAATGTTAATAATTTAGAATGGTGCACTTACAAATACAATAATAATTACGGAAGCATACGAGAGAGAATCAGTAAAACATTAAAAGGTAAAAATGCAGGTAAAAAACATCCTATGTACGGAAAGCATCATACACTTGAAAGCAAAAAAGAAATGAGCAAAAAGTTAAGTAAACCTGTTATATGTATAACTACAGGGGAAATATTTAATTCTTTAAAAGAAGCGAGTATAAAAACTGAAACATCTTACTCTAGTATAAGTGACTGTTGCAGAAATAAAAAACAATCAGCTGGGAATCATCCAGTAACAGGTGAAAAACTAAAATGGGAATATTATAAGAAATAAAGGAGGATGATTTTATGCCACGCAACACCTTGGGTGACCTAAACAATCATTTATTCGCTCAATTAGAACGTTTAAATGATAAAGAGATAACAGGAGAAAAATTAGAAGATGAAATTACAAGAAGCAAAGCAGTCATAGGAGTTTCAAAACAAATTATTGCTAATGCAAATGTTGTATTAAGAGCAAAATCAATACAACTAGAGTATGGAAAAGATAAAAAAGAAATTCCTAAAATGCTTGAAGGTGGTGAGTAAAAAATAGAATGGGAAAATCAATTCATAGATGGAGTGATGAAGAAAAAGAATATCTTAAAGAAATAACTCCAGGTAGACATCACAAAGAAATCACTGATTTAATGAATGAAAAATTCGAATACAAGTTTGAAGTTAAGCAAATAAAAAATGCAATTAAAAGGTATGGATATAACACAGGTTTTAATGGCCAATTTAAAAAAGGACACAAAACATGGAATAAAGGAACTAAAGGACTTACAGGTCCAAATAAAACTTCTTTTAAAAAAGGTAATGAGCCATGAAATAAAAAGAAAATTGGTAGTGAAAGAATTGATATTAATGGATATATCTTAATTAAAGTAAAAGAACCTAATGCGTGGAGATTAAAGCATAGAATTATGTATGAAAAATATCACAATGTTAAATTAACATCGGATGATGCAGTTATATTTGCAGATCAAAACAAATTAAATTTAGAAAAAGATAATTTAATATTGATTAGTAAAAGTCAGTTACTAAAAATGAATAATGAAAAATTAATTTTTAATAATAAAGAATTAACTAAAACAGGAGCAAATATAGCTGAATTAATGATGAAGGTTGACGAAAGGAAAAAGAAAAATGAATAGTGTAGTTTTAGTTGGAAGATTAACAAAAGACCCAGAGTTAAGATACATACCTAATTCTGGAACACCTGTTGCTACTTTTACAATAGCAATAGACAGAGATTATAAGAAAAAAGACGGAACAAAAGAAACAGATTTTATACCTATTGAAATTATAGGAAAAGCAGCTGAATTTTGTGCTAATTATATAACAAAAGGTAGATTAGTTGCTATTCAAGGAAATCTTAGAGTTGATAGATATCAAACTCAAGATGGAGAAAATAGAACTTTTACTAAGGTTAGTGGTAGAAGTGTACAAGCATTAGATTATCCGAAAGATAATCAACAAGGAACAAATAATATAACAAATCCAGGGTTAGATCCAAATGGATTTCAAGCTATAGATGATGATGACATACCTTTTTAATTTAAAGGGGGAGTATAAATGATAATTAAATTTTTAGAAATAAGTTTAATTTTCTGTATAGGTTTTGTGGTTGGAGCATGGTGGTGTGCTAATGCAGAAGGAGATGATTAAATTGATTTGCAAAATAGAAACCTTAAAAAAAATAGCAGAAAAGTATCCGACACTTACAATTTTAGAATTTATAGAAACTTATAAGGGGGTAATCAAATGAACATAGGGGGGTTATGTTAGGAGTAAAAGGCTAAATATGAAAAAAAGCCGAACAGAATTAGCAAACGCAGTTGGTGTTACAGAAAGTTATATAGCAAAATTAGAAAATGGAAAAATTACAAATCCAACTCTATTTGTTTTAAAAGGACTTTCAAAAGCTTTAAATGTATCGCCATTAGAATTTTTTAAATAGGAGAGGATGTAATGGAAAATATTGCGGTACAAGAAACAATAAGTTTTTTATCAAACACATTTCCAAAAATTTATTCTAGTTTATATTTAAAATATTTAAAACAATATTCTGAACTGCATAATATTAATAAAACTCAATTAAAAGCATTAGTTTTTTTAAAAGGTAATAGTGAAATAAACATGACAGAATTATGTGCTAAGTTAAATATAGAAAAAGGCAGTTTAACTAGTTTAATAGATGATTTGAGTGAAAAGGGATATGTTTGCAGAGAAAAAACTGTTAATGATAGAAGAAAATATATAATAGTTTTAACTAAAGAAGGCAATCAAATAGCTAAAAATTTTATAGAAAAATTAAGCAATAATTTAGAAAATAAATTTTCAAAATTAAATAAAGAAGATATAAAAAAATATTTATATGCTATGAAATTTCTAGAAAATTTGATAGACAAAGATTTAGATTAAATACTTATTTAAAAATAGGGGGAATTAATTTGAAGGAAATTAGATTAAAACAATTATCAATCAGCAATTTTAAAGGCATTTCCAAACTAGACATACAATTCAAAGACATAACAACTTTATCAGGAATGAATGCAACAGGAAAATCAAGTGTATTTGATGCATTTACATGGCTTTTATTCGATAAAAACAGTAAGGGTGATAGTAAATTTGAATTAAAACCTTTAGATAAAAATAACGAGTATATAAGAGGTTTAAATCCACATGTAACAGGCATTTTAGAAGTTGATGGTATAGAAACAAAGTTGTCAAAAGAATACAAAGAAAAGTGGACTTCTAGAAGAGGAGAAAGTGAAAAAGTATTCGATGGCAATACAACAAAATATGAAATTGATGATGTTCCAGTTAAAAAATCAGATTACAACAAAAAAATAAATGAGATAGCAGATGAAGAAACTTTCAAATTATTAACTAATCCATTCCATTTTCCTAATTTGGCTTGGAAAGAACAAAGAAAAGTTATCTTAGAAGTTGCTGGAGGAGATATATCCATAGAAGATGTTATAAAAGGCGATGAAGAACTAAAATTAGTTAAACAAGATCTAGAACAAGAAGATGTATCTAAGCTGATAGATAGTAAAAAAGGTAGTATGAAGAAATTACGAGAAAATAAGAAATCAATTCCTTATAAAATTGAGGAGTTAATGGAAACAGTAGTTGACTTTGATGTAAAAGAAGTTGAACTGAAAATATCAGCTAAAGAAAGCAAATTAAAAGATATAGATAAAAAAATAAGTGATATAGCTAATAGTAGTAAAGAACTAATAGCTAAAAGAGATGAAGTGATGAAAAAAATTAGCGCAAATGAAAAGCTAATTGAAGATGAAAGACAAGCAGATAGAAAAGTATATGACAATAAAATAAGAGAATTACAAGAGAAAATAAGAAAAGAAGAAAAAGAGTTATACTCATGTGAACATAAAAAAAATGAATATGACTATAAAATAAAAAATTTAACAAATAAATTTAATTTTTTAGAAAATGAAGCATCCAAATTAAGAGAACAATTCAGTAAGATACAATCAGAAAAAGTTGACTTTAGTAGTATAAAGACGGAGTGTCCTACTTGCAAACGACCATTCGAAGAATCAGACATAGAGGAAAAACAATCAGAGTTAGAAAAAAATTTCAACCTAGATAAAGCTAAAAGAAAAAAAGAAGTTATAGAACAAGGCAAAATAAAAGTTAAAGAACAAGAAGATATCAAAGAAGATATTGAAAACTATACTGTAGAGATTTCCGATATAGAAAACAATATCAATATTAAAAAAGGAAATATAAATTACCTGGAAAAACAAATATCAAATTTAACATATACACCAAGTGAAACTTCTAAAGAAAAAATTTTAAAACTCAAAAGAGAAAATAACAAGCTTTTAGATAGTTTAGGAACATATGAAACGGAAGATAATTCAATACTTCTAAATGAAAAGGATGAAATCAACAAAGAATTAAAAGATTTATACAGTCAATTAGGAGCAGTTGAAAATAATAAGAAAGTAAATAAAAGAATAGAAGATTTAAAAGCAGAAGAAAAGCAACTTGGAGTAGAAATAGCAAGACAAGAAGGGCTTATAATGCTATACGAAAAGTTTATAACTAAAAGAGTAGAACTTTTAGAGAAAAATATAAACAAACACTTTAAGAATGTTAGCTTTAAATTATTTTCTACACAAGTGAACGGAGCTATTGCAGAAACTTGTGAGGCAACGATAAATGGAGTACCTTTTTCTAATGCAAATACTGCAGGTCAAATAAACGCTGGTATAGATATTATAAATACTTTATCCGAGTACTTTGGATTAATTGCACCAATATTTATTGATAATAGCGAATGCGTAAATAAAATATCAGATACTAGAGGGCAATTGATTAAATTAGTAGTTACAGAAGATAAGAAATTAAACATAGATGCTATAGAAGTTATCACAGAAGAATAGGTTTAAAAAATGAAGGGTAGAAAATGGAGTAAAGAAGAAGAAAAATTTCTAAAAGAAAATTATACAGTAATATCAGATAAAGAGATTGCAAGGTATTTAGGACGAACATTATCTTCAATTAGAGGAAAAGTTAATTTTGAAAAAGGAAAGAAAAGTAAACAAAGTAGATTAATAAATAAAAATAATTATTTAACAGAAGAACAAAGAAAAAAGAAAATTAAAAATATAATATTTATGGCTACAGGAATTTATTTAAATGATAAGGTGTGATTTAAATGGAAGATTTAACTGGTAAAAAATATGGAAAACTTACTGTTATCAAATTCATAGAACGTAAATATACAAGCTATTATTGGCTTTGTAAATGTGAATGTGGTAATGAAAAAATAGTTACAGCTAGCAATTTAAAAAAAGGAAGTTATAAAAGTTGTGGTTGTTTAAAAGAGGAACAAAAGGAAAAGAGAAAAAAGAATAAATATATTGGTTGGAATTATTATTTACCGTTTGAAAATGAAGTAAAAGATTACTCATCTAAAGTTACAACAAGAAAATTAAATAGAAAACAATTAGAACAATATTTAAAAGAATTGCAATATAAAGAAGTACAGTACAGAGGGGGAAAAAATAATGGCTAATCAAATTACTACTCAGCAAAATAAAGTCAAATCAGTAGAATCATTAATGGCAACAAATGAAGTTAAATCAAAGTTCAATGATGTATTAGGTAAAAAAGCAGCAGGATTTATGGCATCTATAATAACTGCAAGTAAAAATAATTTAAAAGGTGTAGAGCCAAATTCTATTCTAAAAGGTGCAATGACAGCTGCAACATTAGATTTACCTATAGAACCTAATTTAGGATTTGCTTACTTAGTACCATACAACAATAAAGTTAATGGACAATGGGTTAAACAAGCACAGTTTCAAATTGGGTATAAAGGGTGCATACAACTAGCTATTAGAAGTGGACAATACAAAACAATAAATGCAATTGAAGTTTATGAAGGTGAAATAAAGAAGATTAATAGATTAACTGGGGAAATAGAATTAAACGAAGATGAAAATGAAATAAATAGAGAAAAAGTTGTAGGATATATGGCTTACTTTAGACTTATAAATGGATTTGAAAAATCATTATATATGAGTAAAGAAGAAGTAGAAGCACATGCTAAAAAATATTCAAAGGTTTATGCAAGTGGTAAAAGCTGTTTATGGAAAACTGATTTTGATGCAATGGCAATAAAAACAGTGCTTAAGAGGTTAATAAGTAAGTATGGAATTATGAGTATAGAAATGCAAAAAGCTGTACTAAGTGATCAAGCAATTATAGATGAAAATGATAACTTGATTTATGCTGATAATCCAGAACATGAAATGGAAGAAAAGGCTAATAAAAAAACTATAGATATGGATGAAGTTATAGATGCTGAAGTTGAAGAAGTTGTAGAAGAAAATACAAAAGAACAACAAGAGGAAGAATGTCCATTTTAAAAGTATTGAATAGTGGGAGTAAAGGTAATTGTTATTTACTTATTACTCCTACTGAAACACTAATAATTGAAGCAGGTATTAGATATAAAGAAATATTAAAAGGTCTTGATTTTAAATTAGATAAAGTTGTTGGATGTTTAGTTAGTCATGAACATAAGGATCATTCAAAAGCAATAAATGACTTAATTAAAAATGGAATAGATATATATTCCTCTAAGGGAACTTTTAAAACATTAGGCATAGAAAACTATAGAAGTAAAGTTATAAAGTCTAATAAGAAGCAGCAAATAGGAAATTTTACAATTTTACCATTTGATGTAGTACATGATGCAGAAGAACCACTTGGATTTCTTATAAAACATCAGGACATAGGAACTTTATTATTTATAACAGATACCTGTTATTGTGAATATAACTTCAGGAACATAGATAATATCTTAGTTGAATGTAATTATATAAAAGAAAATCTAGAAGAATATTGCATAGAAACAAGTTTAAGTGCACGTATAAAAGATACACACTTTGAACTTGAAAATGTAATTGAGTTCTTAAAAGCAAGTGATTTAAGTAGAGTTAAAAATATAATGTTACTACATTTAAGTGAAAAACATGGAGATGATGTAGTAATGAAAGAAAAGGTAGAGGGGATAACTGGAATACCTGTTACGATAGCAGAAAAAGGAATAGAAATAAATTTATAAGGAGGGTTAAAATTTGAAAGTTTGGGAATATATAGCTTTTATTAGTAAGGGACGAGTAGAAAACAATCAAGATAAAGTTTATAAATATTTGTTAGAAGATTCGAAAAATACATGCGATATTATAACTGACTTAATGAAAAAGGATTTATGTAAGAGTAATTTTTTTATTGAAAATTGCGAAGAATTTAAGGATTGTACATACTGCTTAAGTTGCTATTTGAATGAGGAGGTTAAAGATGAAGATTTGTAAAGAATGTAATAGAGAGTATGAAAATTCACAGACCGTAGGAGATTTCTTTGGAGTGTGCGATGAATGCTATAAAGGTGAATATAAAATAAAAAGACATAAAGATTATATGCTACCTTTACTTGATCTAAGTGGCGTTAATTTAACAACAGAAATGATAAAAGTAACAGAAGAACAAGCGGAATTTATTGGAGCAGTAGCAAAATTCGAAGCAGAAGGAGGAACAAATAAAGATAAAGAGCATATAATTGAAGAATTTTTCGACAATATACAAGCCTCATTAGGGGTTTTAGATAAGATGGGATTAATAGGTTTATTAGAAGAAGGGCGAATAAAACATATAGCAAAACTAATTGATAGAGGTTGGAAATTCAAAGCAATGTTATAAGCGGGGTGAAAGTAATATTGAATAAAGAAGTTTTCAAAGAAGTCGATGAAATATTAAAAAATCTAAAATATATTGATATTTACATAAAAGAAAAAGAATATCAAATAGAAAAAATAAAAAATGGAGACAGAGGAGCAATACAAGCAATCTGTAATGATTTATTTAAATCTTCTCCAACTAATTCGATTTCTAGTCGAGTTGAAAATGAAGTAATAAATAGAGATAGATTAATTTCACAGTTAGAAGGAGAAATATATGAACAAGGTAAGAATAGAAGACTTGTAATAAATGCTTTGAGTGAGATGGGAGAGAGTGAAAGATTTATTTATCAAGAGGTTTATCAAGAAGAAAAATTACTTTCACAAATAGCTCAAGAAAATAATTGTTCTGTAGCAAAAATTTCATATATGAGAAAAGATTTTATAAACAAAATGGCCATAGTTCTATTAGGGCCAAAAGTATTGGAGGGGGAAAGATGATTATACATAAATCAATAATACATGTACTAGATAAAAATAGTGATAGTCCAATATTAAATGACTATGAATGTAAAAATAGCTTAGAAGTAGATAAGTTTTTCCAAAAAATAATAAATAGAGTATCAAAAGATGATGATCTAAGAAAAGCAATATTTAATGATTACAGCAACAATATAGTTAAAAATTGTTGTGAACAAATTATATATGACGAAAACACATTTTTAAAAAATTCAAAAGAAATAGCAGCATATTTATTTGATATTATGCAACAAAGTGAAGGAATAGATTCTTGCGATTTAGCAATCTGTTTATATAGTGTAAAAAATGAAAAAAATGTAGCAATAATAAAACTTGATTATAGAAAAAATTATACACATTCAATTGATTTTATAGAAAATAAATTCAATATACAAATAATATCAAATGAAATTGGAATACCTGAAACTAGCAAACCAAAACAGTGTGTATTAGTTGGAGTTAGTGGGATAAATGATTATTATCATTTTAGATTGTTAGACAAAGATGCTGAAAAAGACCAACTTGAAACTAAATTTTTAACAGATTTTCTAAATGCTAAGAAAATAGAAGATTCTAAATATAAAACAAAAGTATTTAAGAAAACTACAGATAGTTGGATAACAAATGTAATAACAGAAGATATGAAAATGGCCGAAGATATAAGGAGTATGCTTAATTATACTTTGAAAGAAAAAGAAACTGTAGATGTTAAAGAATTTGCTAAAAGTAGTATACAAGATGAAGTGTTACAAGAAAGCTTTAATGAACGAATGGAAGATAGAAACTTAACTGAAAGCTTTAAAATAGACAAAAAATGGATTGAAAAGAAACTTAAAAGTAGAAGTATAAAAATTAATACTGGATTTAGTATAAAAGGAAATTTAGCAGATTTTGAGGATCCAATGAAATATAGTTTTAGAAGAAATGAAAACGGAACATACGACATAGTATTAAAAAATATATCTTTTTATGAGGAGAAATAAAAAATGACGAAGGAAGAAAAAAATCAATTAGCAGAAGAAAATTTGGGTTTAATTTATGCAGTTATAAATAAAAAATTTAATTTTGAAAATGTTACAGAAGAAGATAAAAAAAATTATTTTGAGGAAGGAATGATAGGTTTAGCAATAGCAATAAATAATTATGATACATCAGTAGATTCAAAGTTTTCCTCTTATGCTTTCACATGTATCAAAAATGAAATATGTAAATATATAGACAAACAAAAATGTTATAAAAGGAAAACAGATTCTGAATATAAAAAATCAATCGATGAATATATAGATGGAGATAAAAAACTAACATATAAAGATATTTTAGTAAATGAAAAGGAAGATTATATTTCTTTAATCAACAAAGAATACATTTTAAATACAATTGAACAAATAGATATAAAAGATATAAAATTTATAGTTTCAAAACGAATTGAAGGATATACCTACAAAGAAATAGGAATTGCACTTGAAATTAGTAAACAAGCAGTACATACAAGAATAAAAAATTTAAAAAAGAATTTGCTTGCATCAGGAGTAATAATATAAGGCGGTGAGTAAAAGTGAAAAATCAAAAGAACAAAGAAGAAATGGAAAGTGCTGTTACAATGATATGCACAGTATTAAAAGGGCTATTAGAAGAAACTGGATTATACATAGCTGTTGATAAAAAGAAAAAAGAATTTGTTTTTATAGAAAGAGAGGCTTGGGATAAAGGAGATATAAAAGGAAAAACAGCTAGAGTATCTATGAAACAAATAAATGTAAAGGAATAAGGAGGATATATATGGCAGATCAATACAGAAAATTTAGAATAATTTTAAAAAGTGGTAAAGAATTTGAAGTTAAATTGGAAAAGGATTTGAAGAAAATGAATAATAATGAAATATTAGAACAATTTGTGACTGGACTAGACCAAGGAAATATGTTTGTTTTTGATAAAAGTGTTGTAAGAAATTCAGAAATTGCAGCTATAGTTGATATAACAGAAGAACAATTTGACACTGAACAAATAAAAAGACAATCTGAGAAAGATTTAGAAGAAATAACAGGGAAGAAATTTAATAAAGAATTATTTTAACAGAGGTCATAAAGATGAAATGTAAATATTTTAAAAAAGAAAGTGACGATAAATACTGCAGTAACTATTTAGGTCCACAAATAATAGGATTATATGGAGAAGGGACAATTATAAAACATAATTGCAAAGATAGATGCAAATATGCTGACTGCAATAAATTTGAAAAATCACAAGAATTAAAAGGGGGTGATAAGCTTTGCTATTAAGCAGAGTAGATGAAATTGTAGAGTTGGCTAGAATCTACATGATAGCTTACAGATTAGAGCCAACAGAAGCTATAGAATATGCAATAAAAGATATAAAAGAAAATGATAAGGAGGGAGAAAATGAGTAAATTGATATTTTGCTATGGGACAATGAATTCAGGCAAAAGTAAGCAACTTCTTATATGGAAATATAATTACGAAAAAATTCATGGATTTAAAGTACTTCTATATAAACCAGCTATGGATACTAGAGGTAGCTTTAAAGATAGTGAAAACAAAGGCGTAATATCTTCAAGAGTAGGATTAGAAGCTAAATGTACTCTTGTTTATGAAGATGAGGCTTTTTATAAATATTTAGATGAGATAAACGACCCTAAAACTATAATAATGGTCGACGAAGCTCAATTCCTTACACAAAAACAAGTAAAAGAATTATATGAAATTTCTCTTAAATATACAGTAGTTTGTTTCGGATTAAAAACAGATTTCAAACAATGCTTCTTTGAGGGAAGTAAAGCATTATTTGAATTAGCTGACGATATTAGAGAGTTAAAGACAGTTTGTTCATGTGGCAAAAAAGCTACAATAAACGCACGTATAAACGGAGATGGAGAAATTCTTTTAGATGGAGAACAAATCGAAATAGGCGGAAATGAAAGATACAAAGGTATGTGTAAATATTGTTTTGAAAAGAAGAAACAAGAACAGGAGGAAAAATAATGGAAGAAAAAATAAAACAAGCATTAGAAGTATTAAAAAGAGAATGTAGTAGCCATGACAAATGTGAAGATGGAGAATGTAAAATATTGAAATTATTACCTAGTCTTGATATATGCCCGTTATATCAAAATAATCCAGAAGAGTGGGAAATAGAAGAAAGAGGAAGATAATTGAAATATTGGAGCAAAAAAAGAGATAACTTTAATATCCTAGGATTTGATTCCTAGGTGAAAGGGGGTAATCATGAAATATTTAAGTTTATTTAGCGGAATAGGAGCATTTGAAAAAGCACTAAATAACATAAACATAGATTATAAATTAGAGGGATTCAGTGAAATAGATAAATATGCAATTAAAAGCTATTGTACTATCCATGATGTAGACGAGAGTTTAAATCTAGGAGATATAACACAAATTGATATAGAAAAATTGCCAACAGATATAGATCTAATAACTCATGGAAGCCCTTGTCAAGATTTTTCAGTAGCAGGAACAAATAAAGGTGGAGATGAAGGGACAAATACAAGAAGTAGCTTGATGTGGAACACCGTAGAAATAGTAAAACACTGTAAACCAAAATATGTTAGAACCTAATGTAGATAAAAAATACAATCTAATGAAATCGAAAGATTTTTATTTAAGAAATAGTTTTACTCAAGAAAAAGAAGGTAATGGATTTAAATTTAGGGCACATATAAAAAATAATGCAAATATAGCATCTACAATTACAACTAGAGCCGGAAGTAGAATGGATGATAATTATATAATAGATATAGACTTGCCATATGAATATATGGAATACACCAATAATTTTTTAAATAAAAATAATTTAATGGGAGAATTTGAAGAGATTAAAAATTGTGATATTAGAAAACTTACACCATTAGAATGTTGGAGACTTATGGGATTTCCAGATGATGCTTTTTATAAAGCTCAAGCAGTACCAACATCAAATACACAACTGTATAAACAAGCAGGGAATAGCATTGTTGTAAATGTGCTAGAAGAGATATTTAAGAAATTATTCAACAAAGAAGGAAATAGTAAAAAGAAATGTGAAAGGGAATGCATTTTTTCTAAGAGAAAATATACATGTGATAATACTTACAAATAAATACCTAGGAGTTAGTTTCTCCTAGGTGAAAGGGGGATAAATGAAACCAGGATTTGAAAAACGTTTTAATAAAGAAGATCTAGTTTATTGGTGTCATAAAAAAGCACATGAATATTCTGTTCAATATGGCTTAGTAGATGAACAATTTTCTGATGCAGTTATAATTGATTATATTGTGCCAAGAGAACGTAGAATTATAGACGGAATACCACTTGATGAATTTAAGAGCGAGGAAAGATATAGAAAACTACCTAAAGGTTGGTCTTATGATACAAAATTATTTGAAGTAACACATGAAGTTTTAGATGAAGAAGAAAATGAATTTTTAAGAAATTGTAAAATTACCGATTCTAAAGGTATAAAAGAGGCATATAATAAAGGTTATTTAGTTAAAAAGAATAAAATCTTTGGAGGAAATATAGAAACAGAAATTACAAAGCAAGGTTTTAGAGTTGTTAAAAAATGGCCGATGTATGTTCCATATATAACACATGTATCTATAAGACCTGATAAAGTATATTTTACTTATGAAGAAGCAAAAAAAGAAGTTGATGATAATATTGCAGAATTTAATAGACAAGCAGAATTGTCTGAGTATGATTGGTGTGTTGAACAGATAGATAAAACTCTTAGTAGATTTAAATTTTACAAAGGTTTATCTGATGAAGAAATAAATCAATATAGGGAATGGATACTTGGATTAGACAATATAGAAAATATAGAAACTAGAATATCCGGTGGAGAAATTCAATGGAGATATCTAAATAAGAAAAGATGGTGTAATATTGAACTTTAAAACAGGAAAATGTAAATTGAAAAAGAATGTATCTAAAAAAATAAATCAGCTTAATTTTGGACGAGGTAAAAAGTTTGAATATCAATATATAACTGGAAAACTGGAAATAGAGTCAGAATATTCAAGAAAGGTATACAACTAATTATGAGCAAAGAAGAGTTTAATAACAATTTTGAGATAATAGAATCTATAAAGTGGTGAAAACATGAGAAAAATCTTAGGAGGAAAAGAGAATGCCTGCCCTCTTTGTGGGGGTATGGTGTTCTTCTTGGAAATAGATTATGGAGTAGTCAGTCAATGCAAAGATTGTGGCTGTCTAACTAAAGGTAAAATGAGGGAGGAAGTTAAAATTTATGAAATGCAAACATGCAACAAAAGTGGGGAAACAAATAAAATGTTCTAAAATTAATGACTTATGTATGTTTTTAGATCCTGATGAAAAGAAATGTAGACAACTTAATGGCCAAGGACCTATAAAACAAACTAAACCTGTAGATACAAAGGAAAAGAAAATTGTAAAAAGTACATATTTAGCATTAGCTTTATCATGGTTAAAAATTAAATTCACAAGAGATTATCAAGGAAATTATGTATTTGAAAGAACAGATAAATTCAACTATGCATGGACTAAGTTAAATCATCTTAGAAAAGAATTGGAGGAATGGGAGGATGAATAATGGCAAGAAATGTGAAAAATTGTATGCAATGTTGCTATTATAAAGCAGTAATGATAAATAGAAATAAAATTGTATATATATGTAGAAAAAATGATTTATATTTAAATCCAAGTAAGTTATATATAGGTTTAGATTGTAAAAATTTTAAACAGGAGGAAGAATAAATGGCAGATTTAAAAGTAAAATTAATGGCTCATACGCCTAATCCAGATGCAATAGTTGCAGCAGCAGCTAAACTATGTTATTCACCAGTAGGAGTAGACGGAATAATGGAAAAACTAGATGATGAAGAAGTAGCAAAATTCGTAAATACATTAGTAAATATGGGGCATGAATCACCAATAGAACATGTTTCATTCACATTCGCAATAGAAGGAATATCAAGAAGTTGTTCTCACCAAATAGTAAGACATAGACTAGCATCATATTCACAACAATCTCAAAGATATGTAAAACTTGATCAATTTGAATATATAATTCCACCAGAGATAGAAAAAGACTCATATGCAAGAAGTATATTTACAAAACATATGGAAGATTCACAAAAAGCATATGATGAATTAGTAGACATGCTTATAGAAAACAAATTAGATAAAAAATATCCTACATGGATCGAAGATACAGAAGATGAATATACAAATTTAAACACAGAAGAACAGTTGCAATTAAATCAAAATATACGTAATCTATGGGCGAAAAACCATAAAAAAGAATATAACGCATTAGAAAAAGAAGCTATAGAAGATGCTAGATATGTGTTCCCGAATGCTTGTGAAACTAAAATGGTGTTCACAATGAACGCTAGGAGTTTATATAATTTCTTTAGTAAACGTTGCTGTAACAGGGCACAATGGGAAATAAGACAACTAGCCGATGAAATGCTTAAGTTAGTAAAAGAAGTTGCACCTATATTATTTAGTAATTGCGGAGCACCTTGCATAGTTACAGGGAAATGTCCAGAAGGTAAAATGACTTGTGGAAATCCTAGAAAGTAGGGGATGATTATGAGACCAACATGGGACGAGTATTTTATGGAAATTGCTGAAGTAGTAAAGAAACGTTCAACATGTATAAGAAGACAAGTGGGAGCTGTTATTGTAAAAGATAAACAAATTCTAGCAACGGGTTATAACGGAGCACCTAAAGATTTGAAGCATTGTGAAGAAATAGGATGTAAAAGAGAACAATTAAAAGTTCCTTCAGGACAAAGACATGAACTTTGTAGAGCATTACATGCTGAACAAAATGCAATAATTCAAGCAGCATATAATGGAGTTAACATAAATCATTCGACTTTATATGTAACAACAAAACCTTGCGTATTATGTGCAAAAATGTGTATAAATGCAGGAATAGAGAAAATAGTTTATTTAGGAAATTATCCGGATGAATTATCAAGTGAAATATTAAAAGAGGCAGGAATTGAAGTAGTTAATTTTGATAAGTGAATACAATGGCGAATTTTCACTATATGGCGACTAAGGAATTTTTGAATATTAAAAACTAAATAAATTTACATAAAAATGGGCTGGTTACTTAATTCTAGCCTGTTTTTAATTTAATTAGAAAAATAATAAAAAAAATGAAAACGCTTGACTATTCGATACGAATGTATTATTATATAAGTATAATAAATAATAAGAAAAGGGGTAAAGAAAATGGAAGATTTAAGAATAAATCCAATGAAGGCGATATTAGAAACATCAAAAGAAATACAAGAACAAGTATTAGATGAAACAGGTGAAATGATAAACGAAAAGGACATACCAATGGAAGTAATAATAGAAACATTAATATTCAAAACTGGGATATCTGAAGAAGAAGTAAGAAGTCTAGTTTTGAAAGGTTACATAGAATTTATTCAAACATATTATATGTAATAAATAATAAGAAAGGGGTTAAGAAAGATGAAAAGAAATTTAATGGAAGAAGCACACAAAATGACTAGAGAAATAGTAGAAAAATATGGTGATGTAGATTATAGAACTCAATTAAGTTTATGTTTATCTTTCTTAGCTGAAGGGGGAAAAGAAATGAAAAAAATAGAAGGAAAAAGCGAAAAACAAATAAGATATGCTGAAGATTGTAGAGAAAAAAGAATAGCACAATTTGAAAGAAGAATTGAAAGAAAAAGTAAAAAATCAATTGAAGGTGAAAAAACAACTTACAAAGTAAGAAAAACTAATGAAAAATTAGAACTTACAAAAGTTGAAGCAATGCAAACAGCTATTCACATATTACAAAACATGACAATAGCTTGGGAAATAATCAATGCATGTGAATTCGATGCAGAAATATTAATATACCACTACGGTCAACATAGATAAAAGAAACGCAGAAAAATAACAATAGAAAAGCAGGAGGGAGAAAAATATGAATAAATGGTATAGATTAGGGAAGGAATTTAGTAAAAAATACTCAGGTAAAGATGTTTATGATTTTCTAAGAAAAAACAATCTTTGCAATAATTTTACAAGCAGCGTAGGAAAAGACTTTACTGAAAAACATTATAAAAAAATGTGTGAAATGGTAGGTATATCAGAAGAAATAGAAGATAAACATTACACAAATGGAGAAAGAAAATATTATTTTTACTGGGGATTTGATAATGAAGCGTAGAAAAATAATCGGTTAGCCTTCCGAACAAAAAGGCTTTTATTTTATTATAAGGAGGAACAAGATGTACAAAGCTTATTTTACTAAGGATTTAAACAATAAGTTTGAATATATAAACAAACTTATTAATACTACAAATTGTAGTAATGTAGTTTATTTCTGCCCTAAAAAATATAAAGAATTGGCAGAAAAGAATATTAAAAATGCATATATTTTCTTTTATGAAGATATAAATAAAAACAATGATCCATATGATGTTACATATCCAGATACATTATTAATTTTAGATGGAAGTGCTAGATATAAAAATATAATGGGATATGTATTTAAAAGACTAGAAAAACTAGCATTAATAACAAATAACAAAGTTATAGTAGATATAGTCCCATTTACAACAGATATACAATACTCTTATGTACCATATAGCCATCTAAAAAGACAAATATTAGGGCATCAACATTTTTATGCATTTCGAGAAAATAACATGGAATATAACTCAAAAGGAGAACTAGTAGAAGGACATGATTTTGACTTGCTAGCTGAAAAAATGGCTCCAGTAACAGAAATAGATTATCCACATTTTATGGAAGCTGATACACAAACTATATATTGTGAAATTACAGAAGAAGAAAAAAAAGAATATGAAAATTATAGAAATGAATTGTTTAATAAATATGAAACAATACAACCTATTTTAACTAGACTTGCTGATTTTGTTAACACTAGACAATCTAGATATGACAATTTATATAAGTTAGTTAATAACTTAAAAGGAAAAACTATAGTATATACAAATATAAAAAGTCATAACGGAAAGATAAAAAGACTTTTAAAAGAATTTGATAATGTAGAAGTTAGAACTTTTTATGATAACAATGAAAAAGAACAATTTGCAGATAATATAGTATTAGCAGAAGTACCAATTGTTAAAAATTATCTATTTTTAGATGTTATAGCTAATGCTAAAAAGGAAGCTAAATTTTATTTTGTAACAGGGCATACAACTATAGATAAACTTTTATATGGAAGAATGACAGATGAATTTACACAAATAGACGAATTTACAAAAGTCTTATATAAGAAGGTGAATAAGATTGACTAAAAAAGTAGGTAGAAAGATATATATAAATAAAGATGTATATACATCAGCAAAAGAACGTATATCAACTATATTTGATGACTTTGAAAATATAGTTTGCTCATTAAGTGGAGGAAAAGATTCTACTGTGATGCTTTATTTAGCACTAGAAGAAGCTAAAAAAAGAAATAGAAAAGTAAATGTATTCTTCTTAGATCAAGAAGCTGAATATCAATCTACAATAGATATGATTGAGTATTTTATGAGTAATTCAAATGTTATACCTCATTGGTATCAAGTCCCTTGCTATATGACAAATTCTACAAGTTACAAACAAGACTTATTGTATAGCTGGGGTCCAGGAGAAAAATGGATACGTGAAAAATCTCCAATATCAATACATGAAATAGAAGGCGAATATCCTCAAAGGTTTTATTCTTTTATAGATTGGTTTGAAAAACAATGGAATCCTAATACAACTTGCTTTATGGTAGGTTTAAGAGCGGAAGAAAGCCTTAACAGATTTAGAGCAGTTGCACAAAATCCAGGATATAAAGATTGGAATTGGACAACTAATACAGATGGATTAATAAAAGCCTACCCTCTTTATGATTGGACTTTTGAAGATATATGGATATACCTTAGCAAGTTTAATAAAAAATATAATAAGATATACGATTTTATGTATGCTATCGGCTATGACATTGACGGTATGAGAGTATCTAATTTAATACATGAAAAATCTTTCAAATGTTTAACTAGATTACCAGAATTTGAACCAGATACTTATAACAAGCTAATGGATAGAATTGGAGGAATACATATAGCGGCAAGATATGCAAAGCAAGATACAATATACAATGTAAAAGAACTTCCTAAAAGATTTAAAACATGGCTTGAATACAGAAATTTCTTATTAGAGACTACTCCGCTTGATAAAAAAGAAAGATTTATAAAAAGATTTGCTACACAACCTGAGGAAGAAATAACTTACAAAGGTCAATGTAAACAAATTTTATTAAACGATTGGGAAAATAATATACCAGTTGTTACAAAGACAGAAGTTAAGAGAAGAAAAGAAAAAAAGAAAAAAACATTAGAAAAATGGAAGGAGATATTATAATGAAAGAGTTAAAATTTCCATGCATGGATGTAAAATTAGTTCCAATAGATAAAGTTATAGCTAATAATTGGAATCCTAATAAAGTAGCTAAACCAGAAATGAAATTACTGGCACACAGCATAGAAGAAGATGGGCTTACAATGCCTATAGTAACTTATTATGACGATAAAATAGATAAATATGTAGTTGTTGACGGATTTCATCGTTATACAATAGTAAAAGATTACTTTAAATCAGATGTAATAGCAGTTACCATACTAAAAAAGGATGAAAAGAACTTAATGGCATCTACTGTTAGACATAATAGAGCTAGAGGTGTTCATAAGGTAGACTTGCAAGCTGATATGGTAGTTGATTTAATTAAAAAAGGATGGACAGATGAACAAGTATCTAAACATTTAGGAATGACTCCAGAAGAAGTACTAAGATTAAAACAAGTAACAGGAGTAAAGGAAGTGTTTAAAAATAGAGATTTCAGCAGAAGTTGGATAATAAATAATGATTAGGGGGCTTTATAGTGGATCTAAAAGAAATGACTGTAGATGAATTGAAAAATTTAGCGTTAGATATAAAAGAAGAACTTGATAAAAGAATTAGAGATATAAAACAAGCTCAGGTAGAAGTTAATAGAATATTAGATAAAACTTATATGTTCTATTTTAAAACAGAATGTGATATTAGAAATAAAGGCTACGTAGCAAGATGTACTTATGGTAAAAAAGGAATTGAAAGATACTTTTATAATTTGCAAGAAACAAGATGCAGAAATGATGTAGTTATAGAAGGTGATTTTGAAGCTAGTGAATTAGATATTTTGGATATAAGATATAGAAATAACGACTACGGTTATTCACACTATTGTATCGTTTTAGATGGCAAAATAACTGAAATATGTGATGTAGATGATATACACAAAATTTCTACACTAAAGAGATACTTAAAAGGTGAAATTGTATTTGAAAACTTCTTAGAAATAGTAGGAATAAAAGAAGTGAAAGTAGGTGCTATAGATGAATTACTTGAAGACTAATTTGTTTAAGCATCAACAACAGGCTTTTAATAAACTTAAGAACTTGAAAGCTTGTGCGTTATTTATGGATATGGGAACAGGTAAAACTAGAACAGCTCTAGAATTAATACAATATAAACTTAATAAAGGAAAAATAACAAGGGTATTTTGGATATGCCCTTGCTCTACTAAAAAAAATTTAATTTCAGACATAAGTAAACATTCTATATTTTCTACTTCTTATATAGAAAATATTCAAGATGAATTTATATGTGTTATAGGAAGTGAAACAATTAGCCAATCAGACAAATATTATTTTAAATTAGTTAATCTAATAAAACAAAATAAACATTCTATGATAATCTTAGATGAAAGTCATATGTTTAAAAATCCTAAAGCTGTAAGAACAGAAAGAATTTCTAAACTTTCAAATCAAATTAGCAATAGAATGATTTTAACTGGAACTCCAGTTACGCAAGGAATATGGGACTTGTATAGTCAATTTTATTTTTTGCACCCTAAAATACTTGGATATAATAGTTTTTATGCTTTTGCTGCTAATCATTTAGAGTATTCAGATAAATATCCAGGCATGATAGTAGATACACATAATACAGATTATATAACAAAAAAAATAAATCCTTATGTTTATCAAACTACTAAAAAAGAATGTTTGGATTTACCACCCAAAACTTATACTGATTCTTATTTTTACTTTGATGATGATCAAGAAAAAATTTACAACAAAATAAAAGAATATTTTATAGATAAAATTAATTTAGATAACTTTAATGGTGAATATATTCTTAATATGCTTAATTATCTCCATAGAGTAGCAAGTGGATATATAAATTTAGAAATAGAAGAAGAATATTGGAATCCTAAAAACGGAAATAGCACTAGAATAATAGAATTTAAGCACAAAAGTTACGATAGAGCAATAGAAACTGTAGAACAACTTAAATTAATACCAAAAGAAAGCAAAACAATCATATGGCATAAATTCAATAGCGATTTAGAATTGTTACAACATGCTTTAGATGAAGAAAAAATAAAATGTGTTTATGTTAATGGTAAAATGACATTAAAAGAGCGTGAAAAAGCTATAAAGCAGTTTAAAACATCAAAAAATATAAATGTTTTGGTGATAAATATAAATATAGGAAATTTAGGTCTAAACTTACAAGAGGCTAACTACATGATATATTACAATTCTACTTTTGATTATGCTAAGAGAATACAGTCTGAAGATAGAATATACAGAATAGGCCAAAATAAAAATTGTCATATAATAGATATTTTGTCTTCCTCAGGAATAGATGGTATGATAGAAAAATCTATACAGGATAAAAGTAGCTTAATAAGAAATATAAGACAAGAAATAAACGAAATAAAAGATGATGAAGAAAAAATAGAAGCATTTAAAAAGAAAATGCTAAATGAATTATAAAAGGAGATAATCATGAAAGAAAAAAGGAATCTAAAAGTAATATTCAACCGAAGCGGTGGAACAGCTAGTAAGGGCGGAATAACTAGCAGAATAACCCTTCCAATTGCATGGGTTAGGGAAATGGGACTTAATCCAGAAGATAGAGAGATAATAGCAACATATGATGGAGAAAAAATAATAATAGAAAAGAAAAAATAGTTATAAAGGGGGAACAACGAATATGACTTTAGAAGAAAATTTAAGAAGAATAGATGAATTAGCTTTAGTAGGACAAGATGTAAGTGATTATCTATATGAGGATGAAATAGTATATACAAGATGTAATAATGAAATATTATTACGCAATTATAGAAAGCCAAAAATAGATTTTTACAAAATTGTAGAACAGTCAAAAGAATTACTTCCTAAGTTGTATTGTCAGCCTAAAATAATAGAATTATTAAATGGTGGTATTAATCTTATATATACAAAACAAACATATCATGAGGTCGAATATAGTTTTGGTAAAGTGTTTACAAATCAAAAATTATTTATTGAAATATCAATACCATATATAGCAAAAATAACTTTTGATAGTGAAGAAACTCAAAAGAATAGAGAAGAGACTATATGGTGTGGGAGTTTAGAAAAAGAAATGGAAATCCCTTTACATGAAATAAATGAAATAAATACAGTGATAAAGAATTTTATGGGGTAAGAAGAAAAGAGGAGATATTATGATCTATGGAATTTTTAGTGGATATTATTCAGATTGGATTGTTGAAGGATATTTTAACAATAAAGAAGATGCAGAAAAATGGGTAGCTTTTAAAAACAACGAATCTGGTTACGATGAATATTATATTAAAGAATTAAGAAATATAGAAATAGATGAACATATTAAAAATTTAAATGTTAAACATTATCATAAGGTGGATTTTATATATAAGTCTTGGCGTAAAAAATTTGAAATGTCATATGAACCAGACGGATATGAAGTTGTTTTAAACGATAAACCTAAAAAAATATGGATATCAAATTCTTCTATTACATTTAATCTCATATCAGAGACAAGAGAAAAAGCAGAAAAAATATGTCAAGATTTAATGACTCAAATAGCTTATGACTTTCAGGATACAAAATCTTTAAAAGAATCTATTACCAATATATGTAAAGGGTGGATTATAGAATCAAAAAATATATTTTAAGTATAGTTCATTAAAATTAATTGAAAACTTAGAATAAGTATATTATAATTATATTAAGATGCAAATATTGTATCAAAGTAGAGACAGTCTTTTCAGGACTGTCTTTTTTTATTTTGAAAAAGGAGATATGTAAAATGAAAGATGTTTTAATAGTAAACTCAGAAACAGAAGATCTCCTAGATAATTTTAAAATAGAAAATGATGAAGAGTTAGTTATTCAGAAACAATCTAAAAAATTAACTCCGAAACAGAAAAGATTAATTAATAGAAAAAATGATTTAAAGAAGTATTGCAACAAGCAAGGAGGCTTTGTTCATATGTTTTATGTAAATAAAAAGTTACTTTTCTACGATTTGGATATTGACAGAGCTAATATAGCAAGAATAATTTATTTAGCTACATATATTGATTATAATGACAGAAAAGAAAATTTGCTTATATTACATAAAAAAAATAATAAAGTAGAACATATGACAAAAAAAGAGATTCAACAAAAACTAGGATTAAAAAGAGATGCTTTTTTAGCTTTTTTAAATGATGTGAAAAAACACAATCTTATTTTTGAAGTAGAAGAAAAGTTTTATCTAAATCCTAAGTATTTTAGTAAAGGTGAAAATTTTTATAAAAATAAAGAGTATGTAAGAATAATGATTAATACAACTAGATATTTGTATGAACATACTACAATTAGGCAGCATAAAACTTTATCCTATGTATTTCAATTAATACCTTATGCAAATTGGAAATTAAATATATTATGTAAAAATCCTTTGGAAATTGATATTGGAAGGCTGGATAAATTAAGTCTAAAAGATATTTGTGAGTTGTTAGGATTAAGTACAAAACAAAACTCAATGTACCTTTTCAGAGACAGTTTAAGAAAATTTCATATAAAGGTAGATGGGCATAAGTATTATTTATTTGCATATTCAAAAGTATATGCAGGAGAAAAAACAAAAGATTATTATATAATAAATCCTCTTGTAATTTGGGGAGGAAACAATACAGAAGAAATAAAAGAAATAATTAATTACTGTTTTTTTAAATAAGGGAGATTAGTTAACCCTTATTTTTTTATGTTTAATATACTTATGAGTATTATAAAAACCCAGCTCGAACCGACAAAATTAATCCAAAAACCCAGCTCGAACCGATAGTATAAAAACCTTTAAAACGTTGATTTTTAAGTAATCACAGGACTTTTTGAGGTGTTCGATTCTTATATGTTATATACAGAAACAAAATTTCTCTTAATTGCCTACGGCATAAACCTCTATAAATGTTGCAAATTCAATATGTTTAGCTTATAGAAGGGGATAGTATGAAAATAAAAAATGAAGATTATGAAATTATATGCGATACAAGGGAACAAGATACATTAATCCAAGATACTCTTATAAAAAATGGAATACAGGCCACTAGAGAAAAATTAAATACTGGAGATTATGCTATTAGATATCAAGGAGAATATATACCTAATATTTTAATAGAAAGAAAAGCAGGATTAGATGAACTGCTAGGAAACTTAATGGATCCAGTAAAAGACGAAAATAAAGATAACCGTTTTATAAGGGAACTAAAAAGAGCAAAAGAAGCAGGAGTTAAATTATTCTTACTTATACAAGACAAGGATTATTATATCAAACTCCTAAAAGGTGAATATATAAGCCATGTTCATCCTAACGCTAGCGCGGCTATGGTAATTTCATTAATGGCCAAATTCGATAATCTTCATATTATTGCATGTGATAGAAAAGAATCACCTTCAATGGTCCATAAAATTTTATATTATCACTTAAGAGAAGAAATAAAAAGGAAGGAGGGTAATTGATTATGCCACGAGAAAAAGATTCTAGGTTAACAGAAGACCAATTAATTGCAGCAGAATTATTAGTGTATGGTGCAACTAATAAAGAAGTAGCAGACCAATTAGATGTTTGTGAAAAAACTATAATGCGCTGGAAGAAAAGACCAGAATTCATGGAAGAACTTGATAGACAATATGAAGTTGCTAAAAATAAAGTTGACAATCGTATAATGAAATTCTCTAATCAACTTTTACAAAATATTCTCGACCTATCAAGGTCAGCTAAGAGCGAGAAGGTTAGACTAGATGCAAGCATATACTTACTTAATAGATTGGCTGGTGCTCCAATTTCAAAAGTGGAAACTAAAACAGTTATTACTCCTGAAACTGAAAAAGAAAATAATAATGAACCTTCTTGGGATGACTTTAATGATTCAGATGTTATAGAAGGGAATGTAATAGATATAACAGATAGTGAAATATCGTAGGGGATTATATGTGGGCGCTTATCGCGGTCTGTATTTAAGAGGTGTCGCTGTTGAAAATCTGCTGGAATAGTCACTTTAATAATATTAAGCTATAAGAACTATTAAGACAAGGAATATATTACCAATAGAATAAGGACAAACAAGACAAAGCGCAACGTCTTAGAGGGGCGCACAGAGGGTATAAGACAATAGAGTGAACAGTAAGACCAGTATAGTAAAAGACAACAGCATTAATAGTACTCTATAAGGTATCAATACTTATAAGTTATGATACACTTTGACATAGTAAGTGATATCAATATGTTTACTTGTCTTATAACTTAGTGTCATAAGTAACCAGGTAAAACAGTGACCTTTCGGTGGAGTAGGGTACTCCAGGTAGGGGGGCGGTGCATTCTATACCCCAGTATTTTTAACGCGTGCGCCAAGCCACAGAGAACTGCTCAGCAAAAAATGAGACTTGAGGGGAAAATGAAACCTCAAAAAAAATCCTACAAAAAATTTTTTGGAAACTTGAGAAAAAATAAAAAGCCTACTTAACAGTAGACTCTTTAAGAAGTTGAATAGCTTTATCTAAAAGTTTAGATATTGGAACAGATGATTGGTTAGAATATTCTTTAAGCCATTGATACAACTCTTTATTAATAGCGGAACCAATTGGAACTCTGTTTTTTAAATCTTTTCTTGCCAAAATAATCACCTCGAGTTAATTATAAAATATATTACAACTGATTACAACTGATTGTAACTGATATAAGTTTGTAATATAATATAATTAAGAGGTGAGATAGAATGTATTTTGGAATTTACTCAATAACAAATGTAGTAACAGGCGATATGTATATAGGACAAACAATCCAAGATTTTGAAAAAAGATGGAAAAGTCATATAAGTGCTTTGAACAGAGGAAATCATGATAATGAATATCTTCAAAGAAGTTGGAATAAATATGGAGAAGATGCTTTTAAGTTTAAAGCTATACATTATTGTGATGAACTTGACATTTTAAATGATTTAGAAAAGTATTATATAAAAAAATATGATACTTATAATAATGGATTTAATATGACAGAAGGTGGAGACTATTTTCTAAATGAAATTCCAGAAGAAATACGAAAGAAAAGATTAGAAAATTTAAAGAAAGTAAATAGAGAAAGAAGTGATTATACAGAGCATCAAATTGCTAAGGTTAAGGAAATGTTGTCAGTGCTAGAAAATAATCCAATCTCTATAAAGAAAATATCTAAATTAACTGGAGTTAGAGAAAATATCATTTATAGCATTAAAAATCTTGACTCTTGGATAGATGTGAGATCCGATTTAAATGAAAAAATCAAACAATTAAATTTTATAGAGTGTAGAAATAAAAAAATTATAGAGGATTTATATTCTTATAATTATTCTTTAGAAGAACTTTGTAATAAATATAATCTTGCAGAAAATAGCATTAGAACTATTTTTTACAAAGAAAAAATAAAAGATTATGGTAAAGTTTTTAAAGATGTGAAAAATACTCGAATGAAACAAAAATTTTTAAAAGGAATGGAAAAAGGTATCGAAACGTTTATAGATATGGAAAATTTTACTGGACATTCGAGATATACACTTGAAAAAATGTGTGAAAGAGAAGGATTACAAGAACAATGTAAAAAGCTAAGAAAAATAAGAAATAAAAATATGTATAAGAGCAAAGAAAAAGGAGTTAATTATGATATTAAAAGGAAAAGTTGGTTTTTAAGAATAAATTTTAATGGCAAACAGATACCAATAGGTCGTTTTAAAACAGAAAAAGATGCTATAGATGCAAAACAACAGTTAATTCCACATATAAAAACTAATGATTATACTTCTATATTAGCAATAAAAGCTAAATATAGTAAAAAAGTTACTCCTAAGAAAACTATTAAAGCAATAAACATAAAAGATAATTCAGAAGAAATTATTGAAGGAATAGGAGTTTGTGCAAGAAAACTTGATATTCCAAGAAAAAGCATAGAAAAAGTGTTACAAGGAAAACAAAAAACAACTTATGGATATACATTTGCATATGTTTAAATGTTAAAAACAAATATTTAAAGTCCATAAATAGGTTTACAACTTTTAAGACTTATGATACAATATAAGTATAAAAGATAATCATAGGGGGTTGTAAATATGAAATATGGATATGCAAGAGTTAGTACTTATTCACAAAAGAAAGATGGTAACTCATTAGAAAGTCAAAGAGAATTATTATTAAATGAAGGTTGTACAGAGGTATTTTCAGATGCTTATAGTGGATTAAAAACAGATAGACCAGAATTCACTAAACTATTAGGGCTTTTAAAAGAAGGTGACACTTTAGTAGTAACTAAATTAGATAGATTTTCAAGAAGTGCATCAGCTGGAATTAAATTAATAGATTCACTATTAGAAAAAGGTGTTAAAGTTCATATTCTTAATATAGGCCTTATGGATACAACACCTACTGGAAAGCTTATAAGAAATATCTTCTTCAGTTTCGCAGAGTTTGAAAGAGATATGATCGTAGAAAGAACTCAAGAAGGTAAGGCAATAGCAAAACAGAAACCAGGATTCAAAGACGGTAGAAAAAGAGTTTATGACGAGAAGAAAATTAAACATGCTATGAAACTAAAAGAGGAAGGATACAGCTATAAGCAAGTTACAGAAGTAACAGGAATAAGCAAAGCTACACTAATTAGAAGAATGAAAGAATATCAATAAGAAAATAAATAATACATTTTAAAAGTCAGAGAAATCTGGCTTTTTTTATTAGGAATATGTTCCGATTGAAAAAATATTGTTGGGAGATTAGAATATAATTATCAGTTAAATATTGGGTGTTCGTTCAAAGGTAGGACACAGGATTTTGATTCCTGGAATAATAGTTCGAATCTATTACGCCCAGCCATGTATGTGTTTTAAAAAATAAATCTAAATCTATTTTAGGTAGCTTAGTATCTTTAGGATAGCATTGTGTGAGCAGTGTAAAGGCATGCTGACTACATGCCGCTAGTTAAACTAGTCCATCTAAGCAGAACTGAATGTCCAACGTCTTCATGAATTGATAGTAGTGGAGATAACTACGTAACCCAAGAGGGACAGTCTTCGAAAAGGCGAACCGTATATCGAAGATTTTCAGGTGGCACTGAATAATTTACCTCACGCCAAATTGGTCATGTAGCGAGACATAATCAGGAGGTTATATAGTCCGATGCTGATAACAAAGGGCACTAACCATTGTTAATAGTGAAACAGTGAAAGGGCTGGAGTATGTATTAACAACGTGGAGTAAGAATTCAATGAAACACACTGATGTTGTGAAGTATTTCGTGTCTCAAAAGGAAACGAATCTTCAGGAACAGCACAACGTCTGTCAAATTTAATTCAGATTTATACAGGCATAGAGAATATTAATTTTGGATGATAAATTGTCTATGATAACAAAACAATAAAAGGAAAAGTCTGTTCCCTTATAGTATGAAAGTGGCTTAATACTAGAATGATTTTTTATCATAATCTAGTGCGTGACACCTCCCAAGGGTGAATCGTTTAACATGAAGTTGCATGGTGGTTTTGCAAACCTTTGTTGCTCGCAAGGCAGACAGAATACGAAGTGTTGAGTAGTACTATAGTAGAGTGTCCCGAGTTAGGGTTTTGTGACACTATAAAAATACAACCAGTCATGGACAATACGTATTAGGTGCGTGGATAAGCAGAGAATAAATAATGCTGCGAAAGGTGTCTACAGAAGGCTTTAATCTCGAGCCTTCTAAATAGAATATTGGCTTATAGCTCAACGGATAGAGCACATGGCTACGGACCATGGTTTGTTGTGAGTTCGAATCTCACTAAGCCAACCATTAAATTTAAAGGGAGAATGTCTATGAAATTATATGAATTAGCTTATTTAAATGTTGAAAAAAATAAAAACTCTATAAATTTTGGGATTATGGATAAATTTATCAATGGAAAGACTTCTCATAATCTCGTTAAAAAGAGTAAACAAGAAAAAGAAGAAGTTATTTGCTACCTAAATGGTAGAGCGATGACTAAAAGCAAACTAGAAAAGACTTTTCCTAAAAAGAAAAAAAATAAATCAAAGAGAAAATATATAAAAAAGAAAAAAACTAAAGAGTAGTTATTAATTGACTGCTCTTTTTTAATGCAAATAAATTTAGAAAGGAGTGGTTAGATGATTTATTTTGATGATATAGAGTTTCCTAATGATAATAAATACTCTTTATATTTGATTGATAAATATCTAAAGAAATATTTTCCTAAAAATCAGGATAATATTAGAAGGAAATACACTCCTAACGAGGTTGCGAAGGTAATCGGAGAAAAGGATATAACATTTTTTAGTTTATATTTTCTTAGAACAACTTTTGTACCAAGCGATGATAACAGTGCAAGGGAATTGTGTGAAGAGCATTATAAAATATGGAAAATTCTTTCTAAAGCCTTTGTACAGGATTTATACGATAAGCTTAATATAGTAGAACCTAGGGGGCTTGCAAAGTCAACTATATGCGATAAAACACTTGCAATATGGCTACATTGCTATAAAAAATCAACATTTACCTTATTAGGTGCAAAAACTGCATATGATGCCGAACAATTCTTAAATTCAATAAAAAAAGAATTTCTAGAAAATGAACTTATAAAAGATGTGTTTGGAAACTTGATAGATTTAAAAGGTAAAAAGCCTAATTCAAAAGATTATTACAAGGTCAACTCAGGAGAAATTGAGTTGACCAATGATACATACATAAGAGCAGTAGGTTCAACTACTTCTGTTCGTGGTGCTAACTGGGGTGGTGTAAGACCTACTGTAGTTATTGCTGATGACTATCAGTCAGAAGTTGATATTATAACCGAAGATGCTAGAGAAAAGAAATGGAATCGATGGTGTAAAGAAGTTGAAGAGGTTGGAGATACTGCAGTATTTAGAAAAGGCAAAAAGGTTAAAGCAGCAACTAAATTTATAAGCATAGGAACTGTATTACATATTGATTGCTTAATAAGTAGACTTAGCAGAAATAGAGATTATCATACTATTATTAATAGAGCTGTTTTATTAGAAGATGGTCAAACTATTGATGATATATTTGAAAGTAATTTATGGCTTGAATGTAAAAAGATTTATTTTGATGACAAAATAGAAGATCCTCGAATACAAGCTAGAAAATTTTATGATAAACATATAGATAAAATGAAATATCCATTACTATGGGAAGAAAAATGGGACTTTTTCAATGATATAGCAGTTAAATATTGGACTAATAGAAAATCATTTATGTCAGAAAAAATGAACGATGCTAGTACACTAGGAGTTAGATGGTTCAAAGCCATAAGAACTCAATCAGAAGAAGAAATTGAGGACCATACATTCCTAAAAACAATGTTATGTGTGGACCCTGCAGGTGAACAATCAAGAAGATCTGACTTCTTTGCAATGGCTGTAGGTTCTTTAGGTGAAAATGATTTTAAATATGTTAGAAGAATGATATTAGCTAAAATGAGCTATAAGGAATATTGTCAGACAGTTATTGACCTTTTGAAGGAATATACTGAGATAACACATTTATATGTAGAAAAAAATACATATTTAGGGGCCGATGTTACTACTATTACTGAAATGATTGACAAAGATTATGAGTTGAAGCGCAGAAACATTATAATTCTTAATGAAATGTCTAGAAGAAATAAAGATGAACGTATTTCAACCATAATAGAAGAAGTAAATAATGGCCAATTAGTTTTTAATAATAACAACAAAGATTTTACACAACAAATATTAGACTTTCAAGGTACGGCTTATAGTCCTCACGATGATGCCCCAGATATAATAGCTGAGTTATCTAGAAGGTTAATCGAAATAGAAGTAAAAAATATAATAAGAATTATAGATAGACGAAAACTAGGTGTTTAATATGAAAAAATATAAACCTATTGATGAGGTTTTAAAAGTTTATGATGTTCCGAAAGAGTTATGGAAATCTGAAAGTTTAATGAAAGAAAAACCGAACTGGAATAAGACAAATTATACCGAGTCGGAAAAAATATACCAAAATAAAGAATTTATTATATTGAAAGTTAAAAGCAATAAAAAGATTGGATTTATTGTATATAATACGAAAAAAGAGTGGGAAAATGGACACTCTCATTTAAATTCTAGAACTATTGCAGAAATAGTAATAAAAAATGTAATTTACAAAAGAAAACCTAAAACAAATAACTTGTATGTGCTTAAAAGTCATGCAAGAGTTTCAAATGATGAAAAATATATCAAATTTATTGAAGAATTAATAGAAGTGAAAAAGAGTAAAAGTAAAAATAAATATGTAAATAGGAAAGGGGGGAGAAAATGAATAGTCTTAATAATTTAGTTTTTAACTTAGCTAAAATAGGAAATGTATTTAACAACTTAAATATACCTGAAAATTTAAAACTTGTAAGATATTCATATATGGATTACATTACAAAAGTAATGGAGTATGAAAAAATATATGAATATTATTGTGGTGAAAGTAAAGCTTTAAGAGAATATAAAATGATAACCTCCAGATCTAACTTAAAAATTAATACTAATTTCATAAAGAAATTCGTTAAAGAAGAAACTAGCTATACCGTAGGAAATCCCGTAACTTATGAAAGTACTTCTGATGAAGAAATGCAACTTATTGAAAAAATGAAAGACATTTTTTATGATTGGGATGAAAACCACGATGCACATTTAATGAATTATTTAAATTTATTTACAAGAATATATGAATTATATTACATAGATGCAGACGGTAATTTCTCAGCTAAAATTATAAAACCAACTGAAGGGTATGCTTATAGAGATTATAATGGAGAAACTTTATTCTTTGTTCATTTCTTTGATGCTGAATTTGAAGAAGATGTAGAAGTAAATGGCAAAATAATATCTGCAAGGCCTAAATATATTGATGTATATACAAAAGATTTTATATATCATTTTAATGACAATTTCGAAGAAATAAGAAGTAAAGACAATAACAAATTTAAACGAGTACCTGTTTCTGTAGGTGTTATAAGTACAGAAGATTATAAAGATAGCTTAGCAAGAGATATTGCTGGATTACAAGATGCATTAGAAACAAATCTCTCAGATATGGGTAATGAAATTTCTGATTTTAGAAATGCTTATATGGTTCTAGAAAATTGTCAATTTGAAAAGGATGAAGATTTAGAAGAAATGAAAGCAAAAGGGATTTTAGAAGTTGGAAAAGATGGTAAAGTTAAATGGTTAATTAAAGATATAAATGATACTTTTGTACAAAATACAATTGATAGATACATAGATTTAATTTATCAAATTGGCTGTCACATAAATCACAATGAAAAACTACAATCTAATCTAAGTGGTATAACTCTTAGAAGTAGATTGATCTCTCTTGAAAATAAATGTACAACATTGATAAAATCTCATAAAAATATACTTAAAAATAGAATTAGATTTATATGTGAGTATTTAAGCATGAAGAAAGAAGGAGATTTTAATTATAAAAGAATTAAGATTATTTACACTCCAAATATACCACAAGATAATCTTTCTACTGCTCAAATGCTTAGTCAAGTTCCAGATGGAGTAATCTCTAATCAAACAGCAAGAACTTTATTTGGATTTATAACTAATCCACATCAAGAAGGAGAACAGGTTAAAAAAGAAATGGAAGAAAATCAGCAATTTGAAGATGAAAGTTTAGGTGAATTGTATGGCAATAAACACCAACACACAGAAACAAACCTCGAATAATAGAAATGCTGAAGAAACTAAAAGTTTCATGGAAAAAGCATATAATCAAGCTGAACAGGAACTTGAAAAATATCTTAAAAAGATGAATAAAACAGATAAACAGATTAGAGAGTTGATGGAAACTGCTAATTTTGCTTATCAAATAGAAAAAACATCAAAAGATTATGAAAGCGCTGAAAGATTTCTTGTTATAGCAGTATTAGCAATGTTAAATAATGAAGATGAATGGCTTGAGAATTTAATAGATAATTTCTTTGATGAAATGTTTGAAGAAATCGTAGAGTACTTTGGATACTTTGTAGACAATGAAGAAAAACAGAAAATATTAAACAGAAAATATGAAGGTAAAACGTATAAACAAAGAATAAAAATCAATATGGCTAGAATAAATAATCGAACTAAAAAAAGATTAAAAATAGCGTATAAAAAGAGAAATTTATACAATATCGCATCATGGTTAACGCCAAGGCAAAAGATGAGTAGAAAAAGAGCAAGAGGGATATTGATATCTGAACTTAGTAGAATAGCTAATGATATATTTATTCATTGCAATAAAAATAAAAAGTTTATGTATTGTTCAGTTTTAGAGGAAAGAACATGTGGCGATTGTGAAAGTATGCATGGTACTATTTGGAACGCAGAAGAGGCACGAGACTTAATACCTCAGCATAATTTCTGTAAATGTTATTTTTTAGTTTTAAATGAATAGAAAATAAGGAGGGACAAGATGTTACCAGCATATTGGAATAGAGAAAGTTTTAGCGATTACGTAAGAAGAATGCAAGGAACAAATAAAAAGACTAAATGGAAAAGAAATAGAAGATAATAGGAGGTAGTAAATGAGAGAATTAAGTACAATACAAAAGAGAGAAAAATTAAATGATGTTTATGCAGTAGATGAAATAGGACCAGGAGGAGCAAATCATCAATATGTAATTGTACCTCATAACGTAGATGTTACAGATGAAATAATGGAATATGGATATTTAGTTAAAATAAAACTTCAATGTGGGCCAAGAAAAGATGAAAATTCACAGCATGGAGTTATAGATACAGATTTACTAGAAATAGTAAGAGATAGAATGAAAGCTTTTCAAGCTGGACCATTTGCCAGTGAATACAATGAAAAAGCATTAGAACATATAGAATTAGCTTTAATGTATCTTAATCGTAGAGTTGAAGATAGAATTGAAAGAAATGTATTAGGAACAAATAATAAATAAGTTTACATAATGCAACTTATTTAAATCGATTCTAAGGTGCTTGCAAAAAATTCCTTGATAGTTTATACCTTTGGAAATAAATAGAAATTACATAAAGAATGATTGAATGGAAAAATTATTTAATTTTGCATCATTACCTAGTGATGCTATAGAAGTTAAAGTAATAAAAAGACCAAAACAGAAACCGTTAAAAAAGTTAAAATTAAATGAAAATACTTATTATTTATCCGAAGATGATGAAAATTATTATACTTTTGTGTATAAGAGTTTCACTAAGGATAAAGTAAAGAACCAAGTAGTAGCCAGTATATTTAATAAAGGAAAGTGCAAAAATGCAGATTGGTTTGAGTTGGCTCAATTATATAACGACAAAATAAATGAGTATAATCACAAATCTTATGTGCATAGTCAATATATCACAGATGCAATATTGACTGAAATATATAAATTAACAAGATAATAAAGTCCGAAAGGGCTTATTTTTATGCTCCGAAATGAGGGTAAACTAAAAAATGTCACTGGTTCATTTTATGAGTTAGTGGGATAAGGAGAATTTATATGAAAAAAAGTGAATTATTAAAACTTGTAGAAAAGTTTGACAATGAAGATAGTATAAACGAAGTATTGTTAGGGACTGATGTTGCAAAGCAAATTAAAGCGAGTGCACTAACTTTAGACAACTTTAAAACATTAGCAGATAGTAATGCCGATTTTATAGCTTATCTTGATAGTTTAAAAGATACACATGTAAACGCCGTTATAAAAACAATGAAAGAAAAAGGAACTTGGGAAAAACAATTCAGAGATGTAATTGAAGAAAAATACCCTGATTTGTATAAAGTCGAAGATCCTGTTATTGCTGCTTTACAAGAAAAAGTTGCTCAAATGGAAAGAGAAAAACAAGAAGCAGATAAAAAAGTTGCTCGTCAAGAAAAAATTAATGAAGCTATTAAAAGAAGAAAAGAAAATCAAAAGAATGCAGATATACTTGAATTATTAACTGCAGATTCATTAGAAGATAGATTATCTGATGAAAATTTAACTAAATTTGATACTTTAATAGAAAATATAATTAAAAAAGATAGAGAAACTTATATAAAACAAGGTAATTATCCTCCTGGTGCTGGAAAAGGTGAAGGTACTGGAGGAAGTGGAGAAAAGCCACTAACATTACAAGAAGCTATGAGAATAGCAAATGAAAATCCTGATGTAAACATAGACAGTTTAATGTCTAGAGTTCAAACATCAACTAATAAAGAATAAGGAAGGAGGCAAATAATATGCCTGGAATTTTTGATAAAAAAATATTTAATACAGAAGTATTTAATAAATATACTGAAAGAGTACCTAACTTAAGAAAAAATGAATTATTAAAATCAAGAGCCTTAGTAGCTAGAAATGATTTAAAAGCTGCAATGACAGACCAAGTAGGTGGAAACTATATTGTAACTCCATTAAAAGGTTTAATAAGTGGTTCTACTCCTTCTAATTATGACGGGGAAACTGATATAGAAGCACAAAGTACAGAAACTTACATGCACTCAAGAGTTGTTGTAGGTAGATCTCAAGCATGGACAGAAAAAGATTTTTCTTATGATATAACTGGTGGTGTAGATTTTATGGAAAATATAGCAGCACAAGTTGTTGATTACTGGGATGAAGTAGACCAAGATACAATTTTATCTATATTAAAGGGTATTTTCTCTATGACTGGTGCTGGAAATACACCTTTTGTTAAAAACCATACCGCTGATATAACTAAAGAGTTAGAAGCAAATACTATGGGAGTAACTACTTTAAACACTGCTATGCAAAGAGCATTAGGGGATAATAAATCTAAGTTCTCTTTGGCTATAATGCATTCAGCTGTAGCAACTAATTTAGAAAACTTAAACTTACTAAATTATTTAAAATACACTGATAAAAGTGGTGTTCAAAGAGATTTAGGATTAGCAACATTAAATGGTAGATTAGTGGTAATTGATGATTCAATGCCTACTGAAGAAATACCAGCACAATATATGAAAGTTGATTCAACTGTTGAAGGTGCACTAAAAGTAGTTGCAAGTAGTGCTACTGGGGCACAAATAAATAAAGCAGATGTAACACCTACTGTTGATGGATATACTGCTGCTAATGATGATTATGTTGTAAAATTACCTGCATATACAGCTTATACTACATATGTTTTAGGAGAAGGGGCTATAGAATATACAGATGCAGGGGTAAAAGTACCAAGCGAAACAGATAGAAATCCATCTAAACATGGTGGAGAAGATACTTTATATACTAGACAAAGAAAATGCTTTGCTCCATATGGTATAAACTTTACAAAATCATCTATGGCTACTTCATCACCAACTACTGCAGAATTAGAAAAAGGTGCAAACTGGGAATTAGTAAATACTACTGCTAGTTCAAGTAAAAAATATATCAACCATAGAGCAATTCCTATAGCTAGAATAATTTCTCGTGGCTAAGGAGTTGTTGTAAATGACTTCTTATGATTTATTATTACGAAAAAGTTTCCCTAATTTAAATGAATCTGATTTAACTATACATAAACAGTTAGCTATCCAAAAGCTATTACTTTATTTTAAGAATAGACTTAATAGAAATATAACTGCTGAACAATTAGAAACAGAGTACGGATCCGCTCTGTTTCTTTTGGTTTCTAATGCTATTAATTTTAATGCTAACTATTCAAGCGTAAAGGGAATTAAATCGATTTCACAAGGGAATAAGAAAACCACATTTGATGAAAGTGTAAGTTCTATCAATTCAGGTGGAGCTTATGATATAACTGATGAAATAAAGGAACTTTTACCTGTAGCAGCAGTTAAATTGAGGGGTTAGGTGATAAATATGTTTGGATATGACGAAGATAGTGCAACTTTATTTAATATTTCTTTAGATGAAAAAAGAAAACCAGTTTATCACCGTACTTTTTTAACAGGTATAGATTGGCAACAAGCTACAGGAGTTAAATTTTTAAAGACAACTGGTTCATCTGCCGATATAGATAATAAAATTTTAATATTTGTAAAATATGGGGCCTATGAAGGCAAATCTTATATAGGCCCTAAAAAATTTAGTCAACTTGAAGATAAAAGTAATTATTATACATTCAACGAAGGAGAAGATATACTCCTAAAAGGAATACATGACATTGAAATCACTAATTCTCAAGAGTTTAACGATATTCAAAGAAATTATGATGATGTAGTTAAAATTATTAATGTTACTAAGTGTGAATTAACTAAGCACTTTGAATTAGGATGTGAGTAAATTGGGAGGATTAATAGCAAAAGCAAAAATTCAAATAGATTATGACAAAGTTATAAGTAAAAGTAAACTTGAGCAAGGGCAAAAACAATTTGTAAGTCTTGTTAGAAGTAAATCTGACCCATATGTACCTTTTTTAAGTGGAGATTTAAAAAATACTGCTAAAGAAAATAAAAAAAGTATTACATATAGTCCTTATCACAGAGGTTTAAAATCATATGCAGCTAAAAATTATTATACAAATGCAGGTATGGGAAGACAAGGTTTGAATAGAGGTGGAAAAAGAGGTAGAATGTGGGTTCCACGAATGTGGGTCAATGAAGGTGATTCAATAGTAAATGAAGTTGCTAAAACCATTGGAGGAAAAGCTACAAAATGACAATTAACTTAAATGATATTGAAAAAAGAACTGTTACAGATAAATTAATAGACTTTTTTTTATCTTGCCCTTTAATTAATGAAAAATCACCTATTTCAGCTGATTACATAGGAGATGAGATAGAAACCTATTCAATTGACGGGTCGCCTTCTGAAACTATCATAAAAACTTATATTGATGGTTCTACAGAAAGACAATTAATATTTGATTTCACTAGTAGAGAAAGTGTCGAAGCATACAATAACGAGAAAAATATTAGCTTTTATGAAAAATTAGCTGAATGGGTTGAAATACAAAACATTCAAGGAAATTTACCTCAATTAAACTACCCGCTTATTCCTGAAAAAATTGAAGTTTTAACTCATGGATATGTTGAACAAATGAGTGCTAATAAAGCAATTTATGTTATTCAAATGAAATTTATTTATACAAAAATGGCTGAATAGCCTAAAAGGAGGGATTATAATGGCTTTAAAAAGAAAAGATTTTGCTGATTATTTAAATGTAAGTAAAACACAAGAAGCATCATATGTATTATTAGGCTATGGTGTTGAAAGTTTAGACGAAGAACCAGGTGCTCAAACTGATACAACTTGTTATATTAATGATGAAACTTCTTCTACAACTATAACTAAGTATGAAACTCAATTCCCTTATACTTCTGAAATTATAATAGAACAAGAAGCAATAAAAAGTTTATACTTAACTGGCAGAAACCATGAAACTGGAACAGATGCAGAAAGGGATTATGTTCGTGTAGATATGTTTGACCCTGTTTCAGATAGTGCTGGAACTTACAATGCAAGAAAATTTAGAGTTGCAAATGAAGTTTCGACTTTTAGTGGAGAAGGTGGAGAAAAAATGAAAGTAGAAGGTACTTTACATGCAATAGGAGATCCTATTCAAGGAACTTTTAATGTAACTACCAAAACATTTACACCAACCACTACACAAACTTCTAATACACAACAAAACCAAGCTACTGAATAATAAAAAATAGGAGGTTAAAATATGAATTTTAAAATAAATGGTGTTGAAGTAGAGTTTGATTTTTTTGATATGGATGAAAAGGAAGATTTTGATGCAATATTTTTAACAGCTAATGAAAAAATACAAAAATTAAGTAATGAGCATAAAGATTTTGATACAAAGTTTGGAAAAGCATATTGTGAAGTAATAGTTAATATGTTCGAAGATTTATTTGGTGAAGAAAAAACTTATGAAATTTTCCAAGGAAAAACAAATATAATGAAATGTACAACGGCAGTAAAAGATTTAGCTAAGGCTAAATTAGAACATGATAAATTATTCCAAGAAACTTTAAAAGAAATTACTGGATTAGATATTGATGTATTTGGTGAAAAACCATTAAATAGAGAGCAACGTAGAGCTAGAAAAAAATATAATCAATGAACTTAAATATTTTAACCGATTATTTACCTACAACAATAGAAGTTCAAGGAGTGCGATATCCAATTAACTGGGATTTTCGCACTTCTATTCTATTTGAACAGTTAATGATGGATGACAATGTTGATGAAGAAAAAAAACCATGGGAGGCTCTTAATCTCTATTTTGGATATGAAATTGAAACAATTAAATGTATTAATACAAGTAACATGAATGAATTTACAAAACAAATGCTACTTTTTTATAGATGTGGTAAAGAAATAGAAACTTCTCAAGATAACGGAGAAAACAACTCAGAAACTCAAAAAATATATGATTATGAATACGATAGTTCATATATTTATGCTGCATTTTTACAAATTTACAGAATAGACCTTCAAGATATTGAAGATTTACATTGGTGGAAGTTTAAAGCTTTATTTAATTCTTTAACAGATGATTGTAAATTCATGAAAATACTAGGATATAGAAATGTTGATTTATCTAAAATCAAAGATAAAGAAAGAAAAAATTTCTACAAACAGATGAAAAAAATATATGCTTTACCAGGTTCGATTAAAGAAAAAGAAAAACAAGCTTTAATAAACGAAATGTTGATGAGAGGTGAAGATCCTAGAGAATTATTAAGACAATAATTTATTTTCGTACTATAATATATATAGGGGGGATGAATTATGAAAAAGGAATCTCAAATCGATTTAAAAGTTGTTTTTATTATTGCAATAATTATTTTTAGTTTAAGCATATTAGTTGTTGTAGCTAAAACATTAGCAAATACAGAAAATGAGAAAGATATACAAAATACTGAACAAATTTATATTTTAAACGATACTGAAACTAAAGAAGTTTTTTCTAAGTATCATAAACTTTACAAAGAAAGTATTGATTTAATAGATGAAGGTATTAGCGGGAAAATATCCAAGAAAATTTATAATGAAACAAAAAATTCAGCTGATGATATAAGAAATCTTAATTTGAAAGAAGAATATAAATCAGATCAAAACAATTTAGCATTAACTTTTGAATATTTAAATAAGTCAATGCAAGCTTATAATGATTATATTTATTTTCAAGTCAATAGAAGAGATAAATTTGATACGAGTTATAAGCATTGTTTAGATGATTATAATGATTATCTAAATAAATCACAAGCATATTACAGTTTAATAGATTAATTTCAAGAACACTTCGGTGTTCTTTTTTTATGCCTAAAAAAGGAGGTGAGAGCAAATGGCGGCAGATGGAAAAGTTGTTATAGAAGTTTTACTAGAATGTGATAAAGTAGAAGGCCAATTAAATGAACTTAAAAATGCTTTTGCGGATTTAGGTAGTGTTGGAAATGTATTTGGCGAAATGAGTTCTCTTGTAAACACATTTTCAAGTACTTTTAGGGCCTTAGAAAAGGTGGTAGGTCCAGTAGCGGCTGGTGTTGTCGCATCTATAACTACAATAGTAACTGCTTTTACAAAGTTATATGATGCAAGTAAGAAAAACTTCTTTGAAAATTTACAAAATATATCCGAAAAACTCCAGCCAATTGTAAGCATTGTTCAAAATGCTACAAGTACAATTTTAAATTGTTTTAGTCAAGTCACTGATTTTTCATTTGATTTTAGTTCGTTAATGGCAGATGCAATTGAATTTGAAAGTTCTATGGCACGAGTGTCAGCTATAATGGGTGTTGTTGGTGACGATATAGGTGTTTTAACTGAAACTACAAGACAATACGGAGCAACCACTAGGTACACCAGTGTACAGGTAAGTGAAGCTTTTAGCTATATGGGCATGGCCGGATTTTCATTACAAGAGTCACTCGCGTCAATCCAAGATGTTTTAAATTTAACTACGATTGGAGCCACAGATCTCAGGCACAGCTAGTGATATTGTCACTGATGGGTTAACTGCACTATCGATGTCAGCATCTCAAGCCTCTAATTTTGTTGATTATATGGCTGCAGCTATTACTAGAAGTAATACTACTGTGGAATTAATGGGTGAAACAATGAAATACGCAGGTAGTGTTGCTGGTACTTTAGGCGTATCCATGGATGATTTATCAGTAGCTATAGGCCTTATGGCCAATAGTTCAGTGAAGGGAAGTCGTGCAGGGACTGCATTAAGAACATTGTTATCAAATTTAAGTGCTCCTACCGATTCAGTGGCAACTGCTATGCAAAAATATGGTATATCTCTTATTACTGCAAAAGATGGTTCTGTAGACTTGGATAAAACTTTAAGAAATTTAAGAACAAGTTTGAAAGGATTACCTTTAGTAGAACAAGCGGCCGCTTGTAAAAATCTTGCTGGTAAAACTGGTATGACAGGTCTTTTGGCTATTGTTAATGCAACTGATGAGGCTTATGATAGTTTAACTGCTAGCGTTCAAAACTCTACTCAAACAGTTTCATACTGGAATCAAAATTTAGGTGAAATGGGTATTACAGGTAAAGAGTGCAGCGATAGAATAGAAACATTGAAAGAGGTACTTGGTGAAACGGAATATCTAGGTGCAGCTTTTAATATGACAACTCAAGACATGGCACTTGCATTACAAGTTTTAGGCTCTAATGCAAAAGTAACATCTGATAATGTAGAGGATTTATTTAGTGTTTTAGATGCCATGAGAAATCCTACAAAATCTCAACAACAACAATTTAAAAAATTAGGACTAACTTATAGAGAAATTAATGATGATGCTTTTGACTATAGCGCTACCTGTGACATGATAAATGAGAATACTGTAGGTATAGTAGATAATGCTAAAAAATTAAATGGAGTTTTAAGCAAACAAGAAATAATTGATAAATTAAGCCCTAATATGTCTTTAAAAGAGGCAAATGCGGTACTAAAAGAATACGGATTAAATGCCAAAAGTGCATCAACTGGACAAATAGATTTAATAGCCAATTTAACTCAATTAAGAAATAAATTTAAAGGAATGGATGAATCTACTAGAGAAGCAACGTTGAGTAATTTAGGTTTATCTGATTCTTTAGATGAAATAAATGAAATCTGTAATTTATCTGATGAACAATTTAAAATGTATTGTGACAATTTAAAATTAGTTACAGGTTTATCAGAAAAAATGGCTGAAGCAATGGATGAAACTACTAAAAATAAATTATTAGTATTATCATCTGCTTTACAAGATGTTGCTATTGAAGGGTTTGAAGCATTAAAGCCAGCTATTCAAGGTGCATCTGAAAAATTAGCTAACTTTTTTAGTATTTGGAGAAGTGGAAATTCAAGTGGCGAAACCGAAAAGGGTCAAGCTTTATATACATTTGATAATTTAAAGAAGGCATTAGATAATTTACTAAATGATATAAAAAATGCAGATATTACAGGAGCAATACAAACAGCAATTTCTAAAGTAAATACATTTATAACACAAGGTGGATTAAGTAGAGTATTAGACATAGGCAAAGAAATTATACATCAAATTTGCCAAGGTATTATAAATAGTAGAGGCGATATAAGAGAAGGTATTTCAAGCGCAATCAAACAAATCTCTGAATTTGTTAGAGATGTAGCCCCAGAAATAGAAGAGGCCGGAAGAGTTATTTTAGATGCTATTAGAGATGGTATAAAAAATAATTCACAAGATATTCATGATGCTTTAGATGGAGTAGCATCTGTTATGAATTCTTGGATACAAGGTAGTGAAGAAATAAAATCATTGACTGGTAATTTTGCAGATATATTTATTGATAGTTTAATTGAAAATCTTAAATCTAGGACAGTCGGAAGGGCAAGTGAATTATGGAATGCAGCTACAAGTTGGTTAACACATTCCAAACCAGATTTCTCTAAAGGTTTGACTGGATTTTTTACAAAAATATCTGATTGGTTTACTGGTGAATCTTATGCTGCTGAAACAACTGGAAATGAAAAAGAACTTAGTACAAACAAGAAAAACAGTAAAAATAGCAATAAAATAAACAGTAAACTTTCTAGTATGGATGTTAGTGAAATAAAAGCTTTACAAACTCAATTAACAGCATTACAAACAACTGCTCAAAATGTTTCTAATTCTATTTCACAAAGTTTTACAAATATGCAAAATACTATGAGAACTAGTTTAGTTGGATGCGCCAATATAGCTAGAAATCAGTTTGTAAGTATAACTAATGTTGCAAGAAATCAATGTTTAAATGTGTCTAATATAGTTAGAAATCAATTTGTATCAGTTAGCAATATTATTAAAAATCAAGTAACAAATGCTAGAAATGCTTTAACAACACAAATGATTTCAATTAAAAATGTAACTAATACACAAATTACAGCAGCAAGAAATGCCGTTACAACTCAAATGATTTCTATGAAAAAGGTTATAACAACTCAAAGTAGGGAAGCAAGGAACAACTTTACTAGTCAAATGATTTCTATGAAGAATGTGGCTAGGACTCAATCTACTCAAATAGGCCAAGCAGTTGCTAGTGGTATGGCTACTGGTATTAGAAATGGTACTGCTAGAGCAGTAAGTGCTGCTAGAAGTCTTGTAAATCAAGTCAATGCTGAAATGAAAAAGACTGCTAAGATAAATTCTCCTTCAAAGATAACTACTAAATACGGTGAATATTTAGATGAAGGTTTAATTGAAGGTATGAAAAACAAATCTAAAGAATTATATTCAGTTGCTAGAAGTATAACAACAGAAATGAATGAAAATATGAAAGCAGCCGTTCATGGCGAAATTGCTTTATTTAATTTAAATGCTAGTAATAACAACGAAAGTAAAATTATTAATACAACTAATAATAATTTTAGATTAAGCGATGAAGATATTCAAAAATTAGCAGATGCTAATGCACAAAGACCAGTTTCAGTTGAAACGAAAGTAGGAGAAAGTACACTTGCTAAAACTATAGCTAAACCAATTGAAAATTTTAATAAAACTGATACTAAAAGATTAAATAGATTGAAGGGGGTAACAATATAATGTTCAAATTTAATGGCATAGATTTAGAGCTATATGTAAAAGTTATAGAAATTAGTAAGCCAATGATGTCAAGAACCAATTATTTTAAAGAAAATCCTTCAAGAAATGGAACAAGTTATCAGGGATACAAATATAATGACAAAGACATAGAGGTTAAATTTGACATAAAAGGTAATACGGATGCAGAAGTTCAAAATTTAGCTGATAGTCTTTGCTCTATTTTTGATGTTGACGAGCCAAAAGAATTAGTAGTTGATGATAATAAAAGAATTTACTTAGCAATTCCAAACGGAGATATAGATCAAGATAAAATTGCTAAGGGAATTAGGAGAATAAAAATGTCTTTTAGTTGTCCTATACCTTTTTCACACAACCCAACTGCAAAACTTTATAGTGGTGAAAAAACAATTGAAATTAAAAATGAAGGAAATGTAAGTACTCCTGGAATTGTAAATGTGGCTTTTGGAGGAGATGCTACCTATTGTCAAATTGACGGTGAAGATGGAAAAGCAGTTTTAATTGGTGAATATCCATCATTGATGAACACAAAAGTAGAAACATCTTCTGTTGTTGTTGATGAAAATTGTGAAACCACTTCAAGATTTGTATCTGTAAACGGAGAAGTTGATGCAAATAGAAGTATCACAGGTACTATACAACCAAATGCAAGTGGTAGTAGCTGGTGCATTAAAGCATCTGATTATGGCACTGGTGAAAAGTGGCATGGTCCCGCATTACGTTACAATTTACCTTCTAATTTAACTGATTTTGATTGTAAAATGGAATTATATCATGATTCATCAGGAAAACTCGAATACAATGAAACTTATTCTACTGAAGAATCATCTCGTTATAAAGTTACGGTATCTTTACTTAATATGAGAGCAAGCAGAACTACCAGTTCTGCTATTCTTACTCAGATGAAAAGAGGTACATATTTAAACATCATACAAGTTGTGGATGGATGGCTAAACACAACATATAATGGCAAAACTGGTTGGGTAAAAATATCTGCTGGACTTACTAAGGTAACTACTGTAAGTACAACTTATTATACAACTGATGAATTAAATTTAAGAGCAGGTCGTGGTACAAATTATAGAATTTTAACTGTTATTCCTAAAAATAAACCTTTAATCGTTTACACAAATACAAAATCTGGCAATTGGGTACAAGTAAAATATAACGGAATAACAGGATATGTTCATACTAAATACATAATCGAAGGGAATAAAGTACAAATAGATACTGATGAAGAGTTTGAAACTGCAGAAGATAAATTAGGAATAATCGAGATTTATGGTTATGATCAAGCTGGTAATAAACTTTTTAAAGCAATGCTGTGTGATGAAAATGAATATTATGAATCAACATATCCACTAATTCAAGTAGGAAATGTATATTTTTTACAAGATTTTTCTTTTAGCGTTCCAAAACCAAAACAAAGTACTACTTCATCTGGTAGCGATGATAATCTAACTGTAACTATAAAAAATCTAAAAAGTGGTAAATACGGAAATTGGAATGAATTTAGAGGTTATTTTAGAATAGTTCGAGATAAAAATGAATGGTATGCAGAAATTGTAAAATACAATTCTCAAGGCAATGTAGAAAGAAGTTTACAAAGCAAAAAAATTAAGAGTGAGAATTATCCTACAGGATCTTTAAATCACATTGTCATTTATTTTGCAAAATATGCAGATAAAGAAGTTGTTGATACAATGACCTTTAATCGATTACTTATAAAAAAATTAAGTGAAACAACACAAGAAGATACAGACATTATAAGATTTAAACAAGGAGATGAACTTCAAGTAGATTTTGCAAATAATGAAGTATTAATAAATAATATCAAAAATATGGAATATGTTAATGTTGGAAGTAGTTTTTTTGAAATCCCTCCTGGCTCATTTACAATGAAAATCTCTTCTGATGCTAGTATTACAAGTTCTATTATTTTTAATGAAAGGTGGTTGGATTAGTGGAAAAACTGGTAACAGAAATTTATATTTTAGACAGAAAAAAGAAAATAATAGATGTTTTATCTAATAATGGGACTAATCCTTCTAGTCCTTTTTTTGATGATCTTTTTACAATGTATTTAGATACAGGAGCCGATACCTTTGAATTTTCTACTATTTTTAATGAAAGAACTAGCAATATAGAAAATGGGTATTTTGTTCTTTTTAATTTTAAAAATAATTTTAAATTATTTCAAATAATGAATTCAAAAAACGAACATATTAATGGAATACTTATAAAATCTTGCTATTGTGAAACTATTGGTCTTGAACTTATAAATAAAGTAGTAAGAAAATCTACAATAGACGGAGATGTATCAACTTTTTTTTCACTAGTCTTACAAGATTCAAGTTTTGAATTAGGCTATGTAGATTCTACCATTACTGATTTTAAAAGTGTAATCATAGAAAAGCCTACACCTATATATACTGTAATTCAAAACAATCTTGCAACTTATAATATTGAAATTGAGTTTACTGTAGAAATAAAAAATAATAAAATAAGCAAACAATATGTAAATATATATAGAAAAAGAGGGAAAAATACACATGCTCGATTTGAATATTCTACTAATGTGGATAATATAAAAAAGACTGAAGATTTAACTGATTTCTGTTCAGCATTAATAGGAGTTGGAGCAAATGGTATAGATTTTAAAGATGTGGAATGGATAAAAAGCAATGGTAATCCAACTGATAAGCCTTTAAATCAAGATTTTGTTGTAGATGAAACTGCACATCAGTACTTTCACAATGATGATGGAAGCTATATTACAGGAACATATGAAAGCAATGCAAATAATTCTGCGGATTTACTAGACGAAACATGGAAAGAACTACAAACCAGAAAGCAACCTAAAATAGATTATGAAACTAGTATTGTTTTATTTAATGAAGATATTGATATTGGAGATACAGTTTATGCTATAGACCATGAATATACACCTAATTTATATTTAGAGGCTAGAGTTAGTAAGCTAGAAATTAGTTTTACTGATTGGCACAATAAAAGCAAATGTACTCTATCTAATTATAAAGAGGTAAAAAGTAAAATATTGAATTTATCTAATACTGACGATATTTTTGGAGAAATTTTAGAATTTTTAGGTGGAATAGGTGTAGGAAAATTAACCGATAAAGATATTGCTAAAATTCAAGAATATCTTAATCAAATGGGTTTAGAAAAAAAAGAAATTGATGAATTATTTGAAAAAATATATGATATTATTGACCCTCCACCAAAACCGCCAACTGGAGATGAGGACAAATATGAGCCTATTTATTTAACTACTTACAAAAATGGTGTTTGGGTTGGTGATGATAGATTTTATGATATAAAACATTCCAACACTGTATCTAATGTAGATTCAGAAAATGATCAATACACTCAAGCTTTATCACTGTATCAACAATATAATATTGGTAAAAAGCAAAATAGCTCATATCTTGAAAATGTAATGGCTAGTAGCAATCAATATAAATTATATGTTATGGTTAACTATTATAGTAATAAATTTGGTTTAGATCCTCAATTGATATATGCTGTTATTATGGGAGAATCTAGCGGCAATCCATCTGTACATGGACAAAGCGCTGGAAGTGGTTATGGATTATTTGGAATAGAACGTTCAGTTTTTTTTCAAGGATTTAAAGGTACAAAAGCAACAACTATAAAATATTTAGATGGAACAAGTGAAAGTTTTTATCCAAGTACATCTAATATGACTCCAGGTAAAGGCGGAACAACTATAATTAGTGGAGTAACAGTAGATAAAAACATATCCAATCAAATTAAATTAGGTTGCCATTTACTTAGACAAGCTATTGACACTTGTCATGGTAATATTTTTGCTGCACTTGTTTCATATAATATGGGTATAGGTTCACTTTATTGGATTATAAGCAAATATGTTTGTAATACTTACAACTATACATTTGTAGATACTTATAGTTTAAGTAAACAATCTAATCAAGTACAAACTAAAGTTTATGAAGAATTAGATAGTTTAAAATTTAATTTTGCTGCTTATAGGCAAGTTTTTAAAGATACTAAAGGATTAGGTACACCAACAAATGTTGAAGGTTACTTGCAATGGTATAAAATTATAGACGGTCAATTACCTTATTACAAAGATAAAAACGGAAATAAATTAGGATATGGAGTTGGAAAGTCTACACCTAAATCATCAGCTCAATTAAATGCAACAGATACTAGAAATAAAATTGTTGAGACTGCTAAAGCTATAGTTAGCCAACATGTGGATCAAAAGATTGCGACATATGACCAAGCATATAGAACTTGGAACTTTAAAAAGCCAAATAGACGAAGTGGTTACTACTATGGAATTAAAAATCCTATTTGTTATGATTGTAGTTCATTTGTATCATGTTGTTATGGAGAAGCTGGTTTAACCAGTGTATTTCATGCAGACTCTACTTGTTCAGGAGGAACTCTTGTAAAATATGCAACTGCAAAACCTGGTTATAAAATGTGGAAGGTTACTACTGCAGGACTTAATGAGGCAAAACCTGGAGATATAGTAATGGATGCAAATTTTGCTGTAACATCCAGCAATCTTACCGCCTCATATATGAGCTTATGGGGAAAAACTCATCATACTATGATTTATATCGGAGACGGAAAAGTAGCTCATGCTAGTCAATGGGCATATCATCCAAATGCTATAAAGATTTCCAGTATAACTTATTATATCAATAAAGGGACTTCTTTCTTTTTAAGACCTTATGATTTAACAGAAGCAGATAATAGAACTGCTACCGAAACACCTTCTGTTGAAGAAACGGACTTTAATGAAGTATACATAAAAGCTCTTAGATTAGCAAATGCGTATAATTTTTATGATAGTAATAATAATCTTCTTACAAAAGTTAAAGGTTTTTATAGTGATGATAATAAAGCTTATCCTGATGTTACTCCATATGTACTTATACATTTTGGAATAAATGATTTAAGTCAAAACGGTATTGATGGAATAAAGACACTAGCAAGTATTTTAAGAAATAAATATAGAAATACACCGATATTTATTTTAAAAGAGTTACATGTTGGGACTGCGTATGCAAATTATGAAACTGTAAATACAAGTATAGATGAACTAAACACACAATTAAAAAACTTTTGTGATAATGAAGATAACATCTTTCTTTTAGATATTTCTAGTTCTGTTGAAACTTATACAGGTGTTTTAAATTCAGAATATACAACAGATGGATACAGATTTAAAGATAATGCTAGTAAAAAAGTTTTTTATGATGCAATTACAAGTAAATTACTATCAACAGCAATAGGTTATAAAGAAAAAGATAAAACAGATGATAGTGGAGAAAGTTCTGATAAAGAAGATAAAGATAATACAACTGTTGCAGAAACTGTATCTATAGTTATGCAAGCTAATAAAAAATATGAATATGGTGTTGTTAAAGATCTTACATTTTTACTACCTACAGTTGTAGTTGATTCGTTTTATAGTAGAATTATTTTTAAAACTCCGAAGGATTCCGAACCTATGAAATACTATCAATCTAAAATAGTTTATTTACAAGGGACTGATTGTCTAAATGGTCAATTAATTCCAAAAGCAGATACTACTTATAACATAATTGTTATGCCAAATGCAAATAAAGACTTAACATCAGAAAAATATTATGGTTCCGTTACTGGAGTGAGTAGTGGTGGAAATTATAAAGAATTTACTACTTTTGTTGGAGGAATTAAAGTAGCTGAAATTGCTCAAACATATTTAAATCAAACTGGCTTAAGATACGGAGAATTTACTTTTACAATCAATTTAGAACCAACAAACTTTCCAAATAATATGAGTGGAAATTTAAATAAATGGTATGATTCCAGTGTAAATAAAGCCAATATAGACGGTAGTTCTTTAGTTATGCTTGCTTATTTAGGAATAACTTATAAAAACAGTGCTTATAATAATCATTCTCTAAAAAAATTAGTTAAAAATACTAATTATAGTTGGACCTTTAAGTTCCCACGTATAGCATCAGAACAAGCTAGATATTGTATTCAAAAAGGTTGGGTTCTAAATGAGGCTGATTTAACTAATTTTACGAATTTAAAAGCAGGAGATTTATTATTTTATGATAGTGATACTTTTGATAATGAAAGATTTATGAATATATCACATGTTGCAATTTGTGTAGGTGAAGTAGACGGAGTTATGTCTTTAATAGAAGCAACTATCTGTGAAAATGGAGTAAGAGTTAAATCTGTTGAATCTACTACTTCAGACAAATTATTATTTGTAGCTAGACCAAGAATATTATCTTAAGGAGAGTGGTTATTATGAACAAAGAAACGGTAACTAGAGAGTATAATAACTACTCTGATAGTTATAATGCTTTATTTAATATACTTACTAATGTGATAGCAAACAAAGAAATAAAACAGGATGATGTATATGATTTAGAAGAGGCACATGCATCTTATGTTAATAATGCTGAAATTATAAGGACAGCATTAAATCAAGAAGATGAAAATATTGCGACAGATAAGCTTGAAAAAAGTAAAGTTATTACAAAAGAAACTATTTTAGATCTTCTAACAGAAGGTGGTACAAGAAATATATTCTATCAAGGCAATGATGGAGAAATATTAATTGATGGTCAAGGTGTACCAGCTCTTGTTTTATTAGCAAAGAAATTGAATTTAATAGCAACAGATGGAGAAGATGAGTCAAGTATTACATTGACACCTACATTTATACAATTGTTAGCAGCTAGTGATATACTTCTAGGAGCAAATAATATAAAACTTGAAGGTTATACCACTATTAATGGTGGCTTTAAAATTGATGAAAATGGCAATATGGAAGCTAATGATGGAAAATTTAAAGGTAATATAGAAGCTACAAGTGGGAAAATATCTTCAGACTTAGAAGTAGATGGTCTTAATGTATCAGGAACATTAACAGCAGATGCATTAAATGTTAGACAACTTAATTATTTTAATGACGGAATTACATCTGATATTAGTCTTACAGTTGATACATCTATAACAGATACTCCAAATATATTTGAAAATAACGGCAAATTTAATTCCTTACAAAGAGCAATTGAATCTATTCCAAAAAATCTTAATGGATATACAGTAAGTATAGCAGTTAATTCAATATTGTATGAAAATATAACTATTAAAGGATTTAATGGTGGAACTTTATACGTTCTGTTTAATAAAAATAATTACGGCAATATACTGGGCCATAATTGTGGAGCAGAAATATTATTACAAGGAACCGGAACAACTACACAAGTTTTAGTCAGCAATTATAAAACTACAGGAAATGTAAACATGCGTACTGGTGGAGATACTTCTTATAATATCGTTCAAACAGTCCCTTCTGGAGCAACATTATTACTTACAAACTTTAACTCAAATGGATGGGGATATACAACATATAACGGCAAAAGTGGATGGATGTCTACTAATACAAGTTATATGGTAAAAGAGGAAGTATATGAAACATCAGGTAATTCTACTGCTATACAACCAAGTGAATTATTAACACAAGATGGTAAAAATTATGCTGCAGTGTTTTGTAATTGCCCTTATGTAGCATTATTTGATTTAGAGGTATATGGTAAAACTGGTAACACTGCTAATTATGCAGTAGGAGGAATAAGAGGTTCTTATGTAGATTTAGAAGGTATAAAAATATGTGGAAGTGAGAATGGAGTTGCTGCAGAACGTGGAGGTCGTGTTTTCGAATCAAATACTACAGGTAAGGTTAACGGAATTGCACAAAATGCTAATTGTAGTGGTACTATTTATATACAAGATGGTACTACTATAAATGGTACTATTAGTAAAGATAATTCATCTCAAATAATTTATTCATCAAGCGGAGCTGTACAAGATACAACTAGTGATGTTGGAACAAATAACAATACTACAACTGCTACATCTACAATAACTATAACTAGTACAGGTGCAGATACTTATAGAAGTACAACTTATTATAATTATAAGCAGGATAATACCTCAAGGCAAGGTAATTATGGTTGGGGTAATTGTAACGGTTTATGGGTATTTGGCAATAAATTTACACAACTTAAAGGAAAGACAATAACTAAATTAAGTGTAACTGTAAATCGTATTCAAGGCGGTATATATGGCAATGTAACAGCAACATTGAAAATGCATAATTATGAAGCTATACCAAGTGGAATGCCTTCGTATATAGATGGATGGAATACATCAATAACTACTCCTATCAACACTACTAAAACAATTGAAATAACCGATGCAACCGTATTAAATGCTATTAGTGCTGGAACATGTAAAGGATTCGGTGTTCAAGGACCGTATGATTCTAGTCATTATGCAGTATTTGATGGAAATTGCACAATAACAGCTACTATACAAGGATAAGGAGGACAAAATATGAAAGAGATTTTAAGAGATTATACAATTGATTTTGATCTAATAACAGGAAAGATATCTTCCGATTATATTTCTTTTTTTATTACAGATAAAAATGTATCAACTTTATTCGTAAAATTAAAAGCAATTAATAACGATAATATTGTTGCTTATCTAAAAAATTCAGAAGTTACTAATCACAGTTTAAATTTAAAAGTTAAAAAACCTAAAACTGGAGAAACAGTTAATAAAACAGGTAAAAAAATTCAAGGTGAAGATGATGAAATTGCTATATTTAGATTTGATTTAGAAACTAAATTTACAAATCAAGCTGGAGAATGTTATTGTGAATTATTTGATACTTTTATAGAAAATAGTTTAGAAAAGTTAGTAACTAGTAAATCTTTCCCTTATACAGTTTCAGAAAGTGTTACTGCAGATGCTACGCCTGAAAATCCTAATCCTGGAACAGGTGGAACAACAAGTATTACATATGATGAGACAAACGAATTATTAGTGTTTAATTCGGTTACTACTGAAAATGAGTTAACAACAATCTAGGAGGTAGTTTAAATGGCAGATAATGAAAAATATGCATGTGGATATAAAAACTCACAAACAGGTGAAATTGTATACTATAAGGATAAAGATGCACGTTCGCAACTTAAAGATATTGTAAACGAATCTGAATGGATAAATGTAAAAAAATTTAATGTAAAAGGAGACGGAATAACGGATGATACATCTTCATTACAAGACGCATTAAATCATGGGGATAAATTATATTTTGAACCGGGTATTTATCTAGTAAATGGAGAACTTAATTATAAAAGTAACACACATATACGTGGATGTATGGATAAAACTATTTTAAAAGCCATGAATCCAAAATACACTAGAGAATCAGATAATACAAATAGATGGGTTTGCTTAGCTCAAATTGGAAACAATATTGTAGAAAACTCCAGTGAAAATATTTCAATAGAAAATATTATTTTCGATGGAAATTCAGGTAGAACAAATGAAACTTATATAAAAGAAGACTATGGTGATTCTACACAAGGTACGAAGTTAATTAACGTTACTAATAGTAAAAATATATTAATAAAAAATGTAACTGTTCAAAATAACAATTATCTTGGTAGTTCATTTACATCATGCCAAAACATAACCATAGAAAATTTTAAATCATTAAATTGTGATGTTGGGATATGTATATTCAAAAATGAAGAATATTCAATGGAATTAAAAGACTATGTTTTCAATAATATTTTTATTGATGGACATGATATGAGTGAAGGGATTTCTTTTTATAATAAAAGTTATATATCTAATATCAAGATGAATAATATAAATATTTTAAATAAAAAAAAAGGAACAGGTTTGTTACTAGGAACGGAATATGAAGGAGAATATGGTATAAAAAACGCTCAAATAAATAATGTTAATATAAATAATTCAGCAATAGGTTTGTCTATAAATCAATATTCTACTGGAATTCAGTTAAACAACCTAAATATAGAAAATTGTACTAGAGGACTATTGATAACTAAAAATTCTTATAGCAATCAAATAAATAATGTCAATATAAAAAACATAAAAACCCATGGTATATATATAGGTTCAAGTGCTTCTAAAAATACTATATCTAACATATTATTGGAAAATTGCAATACTTTATTGTCTGATGATTATGTTGGATTTTTAATAATAAAAGGTAGTAATAATATTTGTAACAATATTACCGCATTAGATAATTCATCTGCAACACAATATTTATTAGTGTGCCAGGGGGATTCTAATGATATTTCTTTTAATTGTATAAATAAAAATTCAGGAGTTATTAGGGTTTATAGTAATTCGAATAAAAATACTATAAACATAAAAGCCGACAGATATATTAGATGTATTGATACGAACGCAAATTATTCAACTCAAATTACAAATATATTCAATGTAAATATTCCAGAAATTTTAAATAAGGGAATTTCTACTAAGGATATAAATCTTTCAGATAGTATATCTAATATATATTATTTTAATGTAACTGCAGAGGTTACTTTTAATTTAGAAAATATAACATTATTTAGTAATAATTCTAAAATCATATTAAAGATATCTGTATCAAATACCAATGCATCTTTAACATTATCAAATGCAGGGAACATAAAGTGGTTAGAAGAAACAACATTAATACATGGTAATGAAATATTAAGTGAATTAATTTGTATAAACAATAAATGGATAGAACTCAATAGATTTTAAAAATAACTAGTATTATGAAAAATAAAATTAATTCGTATGAGTGCAGAGTTTAAATTTTATTTTAGTTTTATTAATGTACAGAAATTAAAAATATTGCGTACTTAGTTTTGCGATATGGTGGAGTATAAAGATACACCATTTAAAAATTAGAAAGGAGATTATATTATGAAAGATAAAATATTGGAAAGATTCGCTTATGATACTGGAGCAACAGATAGTGGAATTAATCACTCAAAAGAAGATATTAAAGAATATTTATTAAATTTATCAGAAAATGAATTTAGATTATTTCTAAGTAGATTAATTAGGGAAGAATTTTTATCTGAAAATTCATTAGAACAAGGATATGGAATTGAAGATGTGTCAAGTTTTATAAATTGGATTAAATATGATTTAGAAATAGATATTTAATAATTAAAAGGAGGTTTAATTATGAACGAAGAGTATATTCTGTTAGAAGAAGATAAAAGAGAAGAATTACGAAAAGCATATGAAATAATTGAAAAAGTAAAAAATAAAATAAATCTTGATTATGAAGAATATACATGCATAGATACAACGCTTGATTATTTAAACGTTGCGATAAATTATAAGAAAAAAATGTTGTCTTAGTTAAAAATGATTGCGAACCTATTTTACCAAGTAAATACCAAGTAAGATAATAAGAGTAGCTAAATCAATAGCTACTCTTTTTTATTAAAAAATTATAAAAAGTGTAATCTTTTCCATACTTTTGCATAGAATTAAGTAAAAGGAGGTTTAGATTATGAAAAATAATAAAACTGTAATCCAATTGAGTTTTAAAAATAACATGGATGATAAACTTTTATTATCGTGGCTAGAAGATAAATTTGCAGAATACGGTAATAAAAGTAATTATATAAAATACATTCTTAGAAAAGAAATGCTAAAAGAATCAAATGAGTTTGCTCAAAAAATCAAATAGGAAAGCAAGTCCGAACCAAAATAATGCTTCACTCATTTTTATCACCTCGGTCAATTCATATTTTAATTATTATTTTAGTCAAAAGGGGGATTTTTATACATGAAATCTTATAGTTTTAAGGAATATAAGTTAATATCAGAAAATGATTGTACTTTAATCGAAAAATTTCTTAATAACTTAAAGATGAATAAAAAAGAATACAAAAGAATTATTATTTTAATAGCTATTTTTATGAATAAGAATTTAATTTCTTATTGTATAACTACAGAAACTGAAATATCAAACGTAGCTACTCAAATCCTTAGTTTATTAATGGTCTTTGCTAAATATGGTTGTATGTGTATGGGAATAAAAAGCATTATAGAAAATGCTTTACAAGGAGCAGATTTCAAGCAAGCAACAACATCTGGAATACAATATTTCCTAATTTATATATTATTAAGTTTTTATCCGAAACTTTTTTCAATGATTAGATTTTAGGGGGTATTGATATGGAAGAAAAATTAAATCAAGTTATAAATATTTTAGATAATTTCTTACATCCGATAGAATTTATTAAAGAAACTGGATATGAACTTTTAGTTGCTATACAAAATCTATCTTTTGATATATGCCTTATAGCAGGTTTTATAGCACTTTTATTATATGTATTTGGGTATAAAAACGGCAAGAGATGGGCGTTTATGATACCTTGTATATATATTATCCTTAATATAGTTATAGGAGCAATTACTCATGCTTAAAAGCATTCCTATAGCAAAATATTTTGAGATACAAAATCAAGAATATGTATATCTTAAATTAATACCAAGTAAATCAATTAGGAATAATAGGACTTATTCTATATTGGACCTTGTAAATAAAATGTATCTCAATCTTAATAAGCTCATAAAGATAGAAGATAATAAATTAATTATAAGAACACAATTAAAAGCTAGTTATTATATTCACATCACAAAAGAAAAAATTAATTTTTACTTTATCGTTCCTAAATTATTTTATTCTAAATTTAGAGTAAAGTTTAAAGAAATTTGGAAATCAGTAGAAATAAAAGAAGTTAATTCGATACCAATTATAACTGGATCACAATATCAATTAATCTATAAAAACAAAGATTTTTTATCTACTTCTACAGATATGAGGAATAACGATTTGTTATCAGCTAACATGTCTGCTGTAGAATTATTACAAGATGGAGAAGAAGCAGGAATATTATATAATTTTATACCTACTTCAGAAAAACAATGTAATTATTTTAAATCTACTTGCCAGAAGTTTATTAAGGAATATAAGAATACAAATGTAAAATATACATCAAATGCCATAGCTAATGTAGTTATTAAAATATTATCTTATAGTATAGATTTTATTAATTCGACTTTAAATTTCTTATTTGATTTAAAACAAGTGGATAAACAAGTTAATTTCAACAAACTAAGTAACAATACAAACAAGAAGGCAACTTCTGATATATGTAAAACACAAATTGTATTATCTAGTAAAGCTAAAACAACCAATAGGGAAAAATCTATTATAGATACAATATCAAATTCATATTCAGTTATAGAAGATGATAATGAATTTATATGTAAGAAAATCAAGCATAATATAAGGACCTTAAATACATCTGTATATGAGTGTGGTAATTTCATAGCACTTCCAGGAGCTGATATAATACAACAGTTTCCACAAATTAACCATAATAGAGTGTATAATAAAGATTTTCCTAAATGTCTAGCTACAGGGGATATATTAATTGGAAATTCCATAAAAAATACGCCTGTATATTACTCTACGGACAAAGAAATAAGTAGACTTGGAAGAGTTCTTATGGGAGGTATGGGATGTGGTAAAACATATTATATGCAAAATCTAGCTAAATCTATAATAGCAAAAGGAGATGGCCTTGTGGTATTAGATATAATAAGAGATTGCAGTTTAGCAGAATCTATTAAACAAGTAACTCCGAAAGATAAATTAATAGAAATAGATTGTAGTAACCCTGAACAATTACAAGGATTTTGCTATAACGAATTGATATGTAATAGTAGTGATAAGTATAGAAAATTAGCTAAATGTATGGAAAAAGGTACACAATTACACATTTTACTTAACACTATTAATTCTGATACTAAATTAACTCCTAGAATGTTACGTTATTTTTATGCTGCTTGTACTGTAGTATTTTATAAGAATATTAATGCTAGTTTTAAAGAAATAATAGAGGTGTTATTATATCCTGATGTACGTAAGAATCTCTTAGAAAGTCTTTCAGAAGTTGAAAAAAAGTTATTATCAGATGAAATTAAAGATTTATGTGACTTAGATAAAGTTAATAAGAATGGAACTACTGAAAATTATGATAGTAAAATAGACGGTATAATAGATAGAATAAGCATGTTAAAAACTAATCTATATACAAAACTAGCATATAATACACCAGGAAATAATAATATAGACTTTGTAAAAGCATTAGATCAAAATAAAGTGATTATTATAAAAGCTAGAGAAGAAGATTTTACAAATAGAAATATTAGAGATTTAATAGCTACATTTTATCTTTCTAAAGTATGGTTAGCAAAACAAATAAAAGCTAACACACGCACAGAAATATTTATAGATGAAATTAATTTATTTCCTACAGCACAAATTATCTTACAAGATATTCTTACAGAATGTAGAAAATATTCTTTTATTCCTACTATAAGTTTACATTTTTTAGATCAATGTAGTAAGAAATGTAAGAATGCTATTTTAAGCAGTGGATGCAGCTTTTTATTACTTGCTGGAGCTGATGTAAAATGTTTTATTGAACTTAAGGAATTATTTAATAAGGAAGGATACACAGAAACGGATTTACTAGAACTAAAAAGATATCATGCTCTTTGCCTTATTAGAAATGAAGATAATGTATATGCTGCATTTGTGGTAAGATTACCAAAATAAAAGGAGGTTATCCCTCCTTATTTTTATGTAAATTTATATAAAAATATATAAATTCCTGTGCTAGATAAAAATACACATAGTATACCTAAATTGCTATAAACTTGATATAACCGCTCTACGTTTATTACGGTCGCTGTCGCTACTTCATAAACGCTTCGCATATCATAGCATATGCAAAATATATATAAAAATATTACTAATTAACAAAGTTTTAACACTTAAATTATAAATATTAGGAATATGTTCCGATTGCAAATTTGTTATTGGGAATTTACACTATAATTGTAGATAAAATAATTTCTCATTTGAAACCCCAACGAGCAAAGGAATCGGTTTAATAACCTTTTCCGGAAAGGACTTACTTTTAGAGTGGGTCCTTCTTTTGCTTATTGGCTATGAAAGAGGGTGATTCCAATGTGGACTTAATAAAAAAACATTTATATTTTAATCGAATTTTAATTTTAAAAGTTATATGTGTATATAGTATTTAGAGGCACTTACCATTTTTTCTAAGGGGGTTACTAATTTGTAATCCCTTTTATTTTGTAAAAAGGAGTTTGAAAAGATGAAAATAAATATAAAAACTCCAGAAGGAGTTCATGCTGAACAAAGAGAAATCGAAGCTTACATAAAACATATTCATAAAAAATATCCAAATCGAGAAATTGAATATCTAAATATAACAATAGACGATAAAGGGTATGTAGATTTAGAATATAAACTTGTTCCTGTTTCATTTGAAAGAATCAGAAGAATTACAGGTTATTTAAGTGAAGTTCGACAATTTAACGATGGTAAAAAAGGAGAACTTAGAGATAGAGTAAAACATACTTAAGAAAATTGAGAGGTATTAATATGCAAACAGAAATAATTGTTGCTATTATAGCATTTATAGGAACTTTAGCTGGTTCTTATTTTGCAAATAGTAAAACTACTGCAGTAATGCAAGAACAAATCAAAGGTATAAAAGAAGATATAAAAACTTTATCAACTAGAGTAGATAAACATAATAATTTAGTAGAAAGAATGGCAAAAGTAGAAGATTCAACAAAGTCTGCACATCACAGAATAGATCACTTAGAAGAATAGGAGGTTAATTATGATAGATTTAAATGTTATTAATAGTTATTTAGTCATTGGAGTTGTATTAGGTTGTTGTGGAATAGGATATGTTATAAAAACTAGCTTTGACTTTATTCCTAATAAGTATATTCCTTTCATAATGGCTGTATTAGGTGTTGTATTAAACATAGCAATATCTAAGTCATTTGATATGAATGTTTTCTTAGGAGGGCTTTTAAGTGGGCTTTCTAGTGTAGGATTGCACCAAAGTTTCAAGGCTTTAATTGAAAATAAATAGGAGATGATATAATGTCAATAGTAAAACCAACAATAGTTGAAAAATGGCAAAAGAAAAACAAATATGGTAGACCTGGAACTCCATTAAATTACACAAAAGTAGCAATTCACTATACTGGTGAAGCAGATGTACCAGGTTATAAGACTGTATCTTATTTTAATAATGTAGTTGCTAACGGGTACAAAGTTAATGGAAAATATATATATGCTAGTGCTCACTTTGTTATAGATCTTGACGGTACTATCTATCAGTTAATACCTACAACTGAAAAATGCTATTGTACTAATAGTGCAAATGATTATGCAATAGGAGTCGAAGTTGCAACAACAGGTTCTGATAATCATTATACAGATGCTACATATAAATCTATGGTATGGTTATGTACTTGGTTATGTGCTAATAAAGGACTTAATCCTAAAAAGGATATAATTAGACATACTGATGTAGTTGGTCGTGCTTATAAATTATGTCCAATTTACATGGTTTTAAACGAAGATAAATATGAACAATTTAGATTGGATTGTTATAACCTAAAAGCAGGCAAAATATCTGTTAATCAAATAGTTAATTGTACGAATGGTAAAGGTAAGGTTACAATAGTACCTACTACAACTACAGGTAATAACAAAACATTATATGTTAAAATACTACAAGATATAAACATGCATAGTAAACCAGACTTTACAAGCAAAAGCGTAATAGGGGTTGTTACAAAAGGTGGAGTTTATACTGTAGTAGAAACTATAAAAAGAACTGGAACAGATATGTATAAATTAAAATCAGGAGTATATATCACTGCCAGCCCAAAATATGTAGAAGTATTTGAAAAATAATTCTATCGGACGCGACCGATAGCGACCGATAATATTAAAAGCTAGGGGATACTCTCCTCTAGCTTTTTTATTTTAGACAGCAAAAAACCACTCTAATGGCGATAAGGGTGGTTTTTAACATAAGTTTATAATCATTTTTCAAAGGACTATCACTCTAGTGCAAATAGAATGTAGTTCTCTATTTATATAATATCGGGTATTGAAACTTAAAGGTGGTTATAGATAAATAATTAATGATAAATAATATATACTTTCTTGAAATATTAGAGTGGTTGAATAGGAGTGATTGAATGATTGAAGATGGAAGATATAAATTATATCAAGGTGACTGTTTAGAAGTAATGGATGGATTAATTAGTTTAGGTGTAAAGTTTGACGCTATAATTACAGATATTCCCTATGGAACAACTGCTTGTAAATGGGATTCAGTTATACCTTTGGATGAAATGTGGGAAAGATTAAACAAATTAATAAAACTTAATAGAGCTATTGTTTTATTTGGAAGTGAACCTTTTACAAGTAAATTAAGGATAAGCAATATAAAAAATTATAAACATGAGTGGTATTGGAATAAAAATAATAGTGGTAATATTTTATGTGCGAAATATATGCCATTAAAAGTAATAGAAAACATATGTATATTTAGTAATGGCAAATGTACATATAATCCACAAATGATAAAAAGAACAGAAAAAGAAGAGAAAGAATTTATTAGTAAAAGAGGTAAAAATCATACAACCAAAAAAAGTGATATGTTTTCAGGAATTAAAAGTGGAGCTTTTATTCATACATCTAATACTAAATATAAATATCCAATTAATTTATTAAATTTTAATGCTAGAAGTAATGAATGTAATAATAGAATAAGAGTACATCCAACGCAAAAGCCAGTAGCTCTATTAGAATATTTAATTAAGACATACACTAATGAAGGAGATTTAGTATTGGATTTTACAATGGGTTCTGGTAGTACAGGTGTTGCTTGTATGAATACAAATAGAAGGTTTGTAGGAATTGAATTAGATGAAAACTATTTCAATATAGCTAAAAATAGAATTGAAAACATTTCATAAAAATCTATTTATACCCACCTTGAAATTTGTTACAATCTAGTAATATTTTAAATAAAGAGGTGGGAGAATGTTAAATTTACCAGAATTTGAAGGGGTATACAACTTTAATTGTGGAAAAGAAAAGAGAGTGAATTAAAATCCAAATTAGAAGAATTAGCAAAAAACGATTGTAGGTCTTTAACAAATTTAATTAATAAAATTTTAAACGATTATATTAATAGTAAATAAACAAAAAAGCTAAGGTTATCTGAAACCTTAGCTTATCTTTTTAATCAGGCATTTCTTCTTCCATTTTGAAAAGACTTTCTTTTATTATTTTTTGATCTTCATCTTCTTCTATTTTTTCATCTTCTATTATATTTTCTGATTGTTTAATAACTTGTGAAATGTCACCAATATTTACGTTAACTTGTATATTGTTAAAATCAATTTGTTTTAATATACTCCATTCACTTAATATTACTTGTATTGCATCATTTCTACTTGACAAGTTATTTTGTTTTTGGAATTTATTTATCATATCCCAAAAAGTTTCTTCTAAATAAACTGTACTTGATTTTTTTGCCATAATTAATCACCTTTAAAATTTTAATTTTGCAAATTTAAATAATCCAATAGCAGTAGCCATTTGCGAATTTTCAACTCTATCAAAATCATCTGATGGTTCAAGGTTTAAAGAAGTTCCTCCAGCTAAATATAATTTCATTTCGTCTTTGTTAATCCAATTTTCTTCTACTATTTGATTAACTTTTTCAGATCCTAATTTGTATGCTTTTTTCTTTAATGTGTCATAATCATTTGAACTATCTATTTCATTTACACTTTTAGATATTCCAGTTGCCATTAAATTATCTTGAATTATTTTTAGCATTGTACTATTTCCATATTCAACAGTATTAGATAATCTATCGTTAAATACAAAACCTTTATCAAAATATGATAATTCCATAGTTCTGAAACCAACATTTACAAGCCCTACTGGTTTATCCTTGTTTACCTTTCCGTTGATAGCATAATATAATGCTGCATCTCCTTCTCTAGCTATTGAAACATCTTCTATGAACACTTTTTTAGTAGCATTTGTAATATTATCTTTTATAACAATAGTTTCTCCTTTATAAGTTTCTACTATTTCAGCTAAAACTGATTTTTTATAGTTTTTATATGGAACTCCAAACATAATTTTTACAGTATCTTTTACTGCAATATCATTTAAAGCAGCAGCTAATAAAATTTTCATAGTTTCACTTGTTTTACTATCTTGTGAATTTCTTATAGATGAATAAGATTCTTTTTCTGCTAGTAATCCAATAAAATAGTCCATTCCTTCTATGTTTAAATATTTAGGATCTTTGTAACTATCAAAATCAACTTTTCCTGAACGACCATCTCCATATACAGATTTAAATATTGTTTGTTTTTCTTCTCCATCTACTTCTGTATAAGCTTTTATATAGCCTCTTCCTCCATCAAATCCAATTAATTGGGTATCCTTTTTTGCCATTTTACATCCTCCTATTAGTTAATATTTTAATAATATTTTATGAAAATTATATTCTAAATGTGCATAAAAGTCAACAAAATAGTTAATATATTATTAATATTTTGTTATAAGTTAATTTTTTAATAACATTTAAATCATAGTTAATACTTTTACATATTACCGAAAATGAAATTTCGTAATATGAAGCTTGTTTTATACTTTTCCATTTTTTCTCAGGCTTATATGTGA
>ERZ780177.187-NODE-187-length-68177-cov-5.042483_pt1 | contig 68177 bp, 66 predicted proteins | sample MGYA00510973_ERZ780177 | MGnify/ENA primary metagenome ERZ780177 (study PRJEB29588, sample SAMEA2144396) | human gut metagenome | biome: human gut; feature: human-associated habitat; material: faeces | place: Denmark | collected 2008/2010 ...
CCCCCCCGCCGAAGCCGAAAACAACACAAACTTCACCACCCGCCAGAGCTCTGTTCTCTTATCCTTCCTCATGGTGTTGTCCTTTCTGAATTTCAGATTTTTCCGCAGTGAAAAGCCTTCCCCCGGGGGAAGCCGTTTGGTGCCTGCGAACCAAGAACTGCTCCGCAAGAAGGAAAAACCTGTCATAGTTTCTGCCGCACGTTCTATTGACGGTAGCTATTCTGAGGCAACCAGTATCAAATTTGATCCTCACGTATCAGGCGGCGCGTACCAAAACGTCCGTAAGGTGACCACCGAGTGGAACGCCAGACCAAAACATTGGTGCTCACCTGGATTCAGAGGCAGGAAGCACCAAACGCGTCCAAGCACTCTTTTCTCCCCCATCTTTTCTCTTGCGAGAGAAAAGATGGGGCCGTCGGAGACATGAGGCAGCTGCAAATCTGCAGCAACCTCTCAGGCGCTGCGCGCCAGCTCCCCTTGAAAGGGGAGCCTCGGGGTGCCGCTTACTCTTGGAACGGGACGCTCCCGTCTGGGAGGGTGAAGACGTCCTCGAAGGTCTCGTCTCCTGCGGCGAGGATTTCGAGTCCGGTCTGGAGCGCGTCGTAGATCGTCTCGCCGCCGGATTTAAGGATACTCTCGGTCAATAGGCCATAGTTGAGGCTGATCCAGCACTCGCGGCGAACGGTTCCTTCTTCAGCGGCAGCAAAAATCTGCTGCCCGGAATCGTAGCGGTCATCCGTGATGAATTCACCGTCGGTAATAGCGGCCGGCGGCATGGCCCCGACCTGTTCATAGGTTGGGATACCGATGAGTTCATCCATCGTCGCATTCTGAGAGGCTGCAAGCGTGCGCACCGTTTCATCCCCGGCATACCATACATAGAGTGTCTCGCCGTCAGTCAGAATGTGCTTTTCTCCGCTTGCGGTCGTTAGAACAGCGCAGACGCGCGTATCTGCAACCCAGAGTTCAGCAGATGTCTCGGACACAGATCTGTACAGGCTCTGCACTGAAGACAGGCTGTTGCCGCCTGATGTGCCATACGTTCCACACTCATGGCAGCACGTTTTACAAGATAATGATTCTTCGGAAGCACCAGAAGATTGCCTGTGGTCTTGGTAACAACCGCATTTTCAATCTCTTCTCTGGTCTTCTGCATTTTTCCTGCGCTGTGTCCGGCAGGACGATGGCATCGCGCGTATTCTGGCGGATATTCCCGATAAAAAGCGCGCCGATCACGACGATTACGGCCAGCGTTGCGAGAATGAACATCAGTAACGTCCGCTTGTTTTTCTGGTTCTGCTCCGTCGTCCGTCACCGTCCTTTCCTATTGCTTCCGCTCAGGCGCCGAAATCAGCTGATCTTTCCGCTGTGCGGCCGAAGTGCCACAAAATTGCCTGCACAATGCGTTCGCTTGCATGGCCGTCTCCGTAGGGGTTGACGGCCTTTGCCATGCTCGCATACGCATCTGGATTGTCCAGCAGTTCGTTTGCAAGCCGCACAATCTCGTTCTTTTCTACGCCGGCAAGCTTCGCCGTTCCGGCAGTGATGGCCTCCGGGCGCTCCGTCTCGCGGCGCATGACAAGGACGGGCTTACCGAGGGCAGGTGCTTCCTCCTGCAATCCGCCGGAATCCGTCATGACCATATAACAGCGGGCAATGAGATTGTGCATTTCCTCCACATCGACCGGGTCGATCAGGTGGATGCGGTCATGGCCGCCTAAAATCGGGAACGCACATTCGCGCACGACGGGGCTCAGGTGGACGGGATAGACAACCTCCACATCGGGGTGCGTCTCCACGATTTCCAGAATGGCGTGCATGATGTCCTCCATGGGTTTGCCGTAATTCTCCCGCCGGTGGCAGGTAACGGCAATAATCCGGTGATTTTGGAAGTCCAGTTCGTTGAGCAGCGCCGTCGGGAAAACAAAATTCGGCTTCACGGTATACTGCATGGCATCGATTGCCGTATTGCCGGTGATGAAAATGTCGCCCATAATGGCCTCGCGGCGCAGATTGTCCGCATTGGCCTTTGTTGGGGAAAAATGCAGATCGGCAATATCGCCGACGAGCGTGCGGTTCATCTCCTCCGGGAAGGGGGAGTATTTGTCCCAGGTACGAAGTCCGGCCTCAACATGACCGACCTTGACCTGATGATAGAACGCGGCAAGCGCACCGGCGAACGTTGTGGACGTGTCGCCGTGGACAAGAACAAGGTCAGGCTTGGCTGTATTTAAAACTTCGTCCATGCCAAGAAGCGTCTTGGTTGTGATGGTGGAAAGCGTCTGGCGCTTTTCCATGATATGCAGGTCGTAATCCCCCGTCAGCCGGAAGATTTCCATGACGGAATCAAGCATTTCCCGGTGCTGACCGGTCAGGCAGACGATACTTTCAATCTGCTCACAGGCCTGCAGCGCCTTGACAAGCGGCGCCATTTTGATGGCCTCCGGCCTTGTGCCGAAGACGGACATGACTTTCAGCTTATTCATGCGGTTCCTCCTGTTTTTCTTCCGGCTCCGGCGAAGAGGCGTCCTCCGCGGGGTCGTTCTTCGAGAAGATCAGCCTGAAGCCGATGGCGCTGACGATGAAGATCGCCGCGATGAGGATCAGCGCCTTGAGCTCGCCCGAAGACGTCAGCAGCACGGCGGCCAGCCCCTCGGTGAAGTCGAACCCGTTGTCGTAGAGCGGCGCGACGACGACCCGCTCCGCCGTGCGATAGCCCCAGCGCCCGTTTTCGACGAAGAGTTCGGGCGTTTCGGCCTCCGTCCCGCTCCGGGCGGCGGGTTTCTCCCGGACCGCTTCGGCGAGCAGCTCCGCAAGTCCGAAGAGCCGCAGGGTGGGTGCCGTGAGCAGTTGCGCGATGCGGTACTGAACGGCCATGCCGCGTTTCTCGAACAGCGCGAGCGTCTCCCGGTAGGCCGGGTCGGAGGCGATCCGCTGAGGCGTGTACAGCAATCCGTCGGAGCTCCCGTAACGGTCCCAGAGCGTAGGGGCCTCGGCCAGCGCGTGCAGCGCCGTCGAGATCAGCGCCGCGGGGTAGTCGTCGATCCGTTCGTCGAAGTCGGCCGCCGTGCGGGCCGGGTGCTGGTAGGCCGCCGTGCCCAGTTCGGGGCTGATCTCCCCGGCGAAGGCGGGCAGGTACGAGGCGTCGAAGTCGATCGGGCAGAGCGTGCCGTCGTCGCCGACGATGATATTCTCGGGTTTCAGGTCGCCGTGGGCGCGGTCGTCCGTGACCAGCGCGAGGGCCAGCCGGTCGAACAGCCGGACGAGGATTTGCAGGCACTCGCGGTCCCGGAGGGCGGCGGCCTGCGCCACGGTTTCGTGCAGGGTGGAGCCTTCGATCCAGTCGCCGAGGACCGTATCGACCCAGACGCCGGTTTCGGGCGAGGTGTGCAGGTAAAGCTCCTTTTCGAGAAGCCGCTGGCCGTAGATCTCCTTCAGGTGGCGCATCGGGCGCAGGTAACAGCGCAGCGAGCGGATGCGTCCGCCGAGGCGGATGCGGAATACGGCGGCGGAGTTGCCGGCGCTGAAGCAGGGGCGGCCCTGTTCGTCGCGGCACACGTCGATTTCACCCAGCGTGCGCGTCAGGCCGCGGGAGTCGAGAAGAGCCAGCAGGTATTGACGGAGGGTAAACACGTGGCGGGAATCGGATTTTTAGCGTCGTCCGACTTGTCGGAGACGGCGCAAGTTACGAAAATCCGCTAAAAAACCGGACCCGAAGGCCCGGCTTTTTCGTTGGATGGTATCTGTTCGCCCGAAGGCGCAGCCTCTCTCCGAAAGCGTTCCGGCTTGCGGCCGCCCCGAAAACAGGCCTCTTACGCCTGCGTCCGCTAATGGCAATTGCAATGGCCGTCGTGGTCTCCGCAGCCTTCGCCGCAGTCACCGCCGCACTCGCCGCACGAACATCCGCCTTGCAGGTCCTCGGGCGTCACGTCGCGCACCGAAACCACCTCCACGTCGAAGTTGAGCGTCTTGCCCGCCATCGGGTGGTTGAAGTCCATCTTCACGGTCGATTCGCCGACCTCCTTGACGATGCCCATCATGCGGTTGCCCTGGGCGTCGCTCATCGGAACCTGGCTGCCCTCGAAGAGGATGTCCTCGGCGAGCTTGCCGTCGACCATGAATATGTCTTTCGGCAGGTCGACGATGGCGTCGGCGATCACTTCGCCGTAGCCGTCCTTGGCCTCGAGCGTGAACGAAACCGATTCGCCGATCTCCTTGCCCAGGATCGCCTCCTCGAATTTGGGGAGCAGCATGCCCGTTCCGAAGATGAATTCGAGCGGCTGGCCCGGACGCGACTGATCCGCGATCTGTCCGTCGACGGTGAGCTTGTAGTCTACGCCGACCATTTTGTTTTGTTCTACTTTCATACGATTGTTATAAAGTTTAGTTGTTTTTATCGTCGTTTTTCAGGGACGTTGCCCGGCATTCACGGCTCAAAAGCGATTTTCCGCCACCATTTTTAGAAAAATGGCTTCTTAAGCCATCAAAGGTACGCACTTCGGGGCAAGTTGCCAAATAATAGCAGGAAATAATTGTGCCATAACAGATGAAAACGGCGGCGCTGTCGATGTCGCCGCCGTTTTTTCATGCCGGATATTGCCGTTACTCGCAGTTGCGGCAGCAGAGGTTTCTGTCGCCGTAGCCGTTGTCGATCTTCGAGACGTAGGGGAAGAACTTCGCCTCGCCGATCCACGCCAGCGGGAACGCCGCCTCGTCGCGCGAGTAGGGGTGTTCCCACGCTCCGGCCAGTTCCCGGGCCGTGTGGGGCGCGTTCGCCACCACGTTGTCCGCCTGGCCGGCGGCCGCCTCGCATTCGCGCTTGATGCTTATCAGCGCCTCGATGAAGCGGTCCATCTCCTCCTTGGGTTCCGATTCGGTCGGCTCGACCATCAGCGTCTCGTGCACGGGGAACGAGAGCGTCGGGGCGTGGAATCCGTAGTCCATCAGGCGGTGGGCGATGTCGCCGCAGTCGATGTTGTAGTCCTTCTTGAAGGAGGTGAGGTCGAGGATCATCTCGTGGCCCACGCGGCCCGTCTCGCCCGAGTAGTAGGTGCGGTACTCCGCGGCCAGCGCCGCCGACATGTAGTTGGCGTTGACGATGGCCATCTCGGTGGCTCTGCGAAGTCCCTCGGCCCCCAGCATTTTGATATAGCCGTAGGTGATCGGGAAGAGCAGCGCCGAACCCCACGGGGCCGACGCGACGGCCGTGATGCCCTCGTCGCCGCCCGTGGCGACGACCGGGTGCGACGGCAGGAACGCCCGCAGGTGCTCGGCGACGCAGATCGGGCCTACGCCCGGGCCGCCGCCGCCGTGGGGCATGGCGAAGGTCTTGTGGAGGTTGAGGTGGCAGACATCGGCCCCGATGTAGCCGGGGTTCGTCAGTCCCACCTGCGCGTTCATGTTCGCGCCGTCCATGTAGACCTGCCCGCCGGCGTCGTGGACGGCGTCGACAATCTCGCGGATGCGGCTCTCGAAGACGCCGTGCGTCGAGGGGTAGGTGACCATCAGGCCGCACAGTTCCGACGAGTGCTCTTTGGCCTTGGCTTCGAGGTCCGCCACGTCGATGTTGCCGCGCTCGTCGCACGCCACCGTCACGATCTTCATGCCGGCCATGGCCGCCGAGGCGGGGTTCGTGCCGTGGGCCGACGCGGGGATCAGCACCACGTTGCGGTAGCCCTGTCCGCGGCTCTGGTGGTAGGCGCGGATGACCATCAGCCCCGTGTATTCGCCCGCCGCGCCCGAATTGGGCTGCAACGAGCAGGCCGCGAAGCCGGTGATCGTCGCCAGGTCCTGTTCCAGCCCGGCGATCAGGTCCATATAGCCCTTGGCCTGGTCGGCCGGGGCGAAGGGGTGCATGTTCTGGAAGCCGGCCAGCGAGAGCGGCTGCATGAGCGCCGCGGCGTTGAGCTTCATGGTGCACGAACCTAAAGAGATCATTGAATTGGCCAGCGAAATATCCCTCAACTCCAGCTTCTTGATGTAGCGCATCAGGGCGCTCTCCGAGCGGTAGGCGTTGAATACGGGTTCCTGCAAATAGGGCGATTGGCGGCGCAGGGCAGTTGGGACGCAGCTTTCGGTGACGGCCTTTACCGCCTTGGCTTTCTTGCCTTTGGCTGCGGCGAAGATGCTCACGACGGTCTCGATCTCCGCCGCGGTGGTCACCTCGTCGAACGACATGCGCACGCGCCCTTCGGAGGGATAGTAGAAGTTGATGCCCTGTTCGAGCGCCAGCGACTGCACGACGGCTGCCTCGGCCTCGACTTCGAGCGTGTCGAAGAACTCCTTCGACGCGAGGCGGTAGTCCATCGCCTCCAGCGCGCGGGCGACGGTTGCGGCAGCCAGGTGGGCGGTTTCCGCCGCGCGGCGCAGCCCTTCGGGACCGTTGTAGACGCAGTAGAAGCCCGTCATCGAGGCCATCAGGGCCGAGGCGGTGCAGATGTTCGACGTGGCGCGCTCGCGCTTGATGTGCTGTTCGCGCATCTGCAAAGCCATGCGCAGCGCCTTGTTGCCCAGCCGGTCGACCGAGACGCCGATGATGCGGCCCGGCATGTTGCGCTTGAACGCCTCGCGCGTGGTCATGTAACCCGCGGCGGGACCGCCGAAGCCCATCGGCGTGCCGAGGCGCTGCGCCGAACCCACGGCGATGTCGGCGCCCCACTCGCCCGGGGCTTTCAGGAGCGCCAGCGACAGCAGGTCGGCGGCGACCGTTACGAGCGCGCCCTTGGCGTGCGCCGCAGCCGTGAAGTCCGAGTAGTCGCGCACCCGGCCGTCGGCGGCCGGGTACTGCACGATGGCGCCGAACTCCCGGCCCGTGAATTCGTATTCGTCGTATTCGTCGACGATCAGTTCGATGCCGAACGGCTCGCTGCGCGTGAGCAGCACGTCGAGCGTCTGCGGGAAGATGTTGCGGTCGACGAAGAGTTGATTCCGACCTTCCCGGACGGCATCCCGCGAACGTAATGAAAACATCATCGCCATCGCCTCCGCGGCGGCCGTGCCCTCGTCGAGCAGCGAGCAGTTGCCGATCTCCATGCCCGTGAGCGAAATCACGGCCGTCTGGAAGTTCAGCAGCGCTTCGAGGCGTCCCTGCGAAATCTCGGCCTGATAGGGCGTGTAGGAGGTGTACCAGGCGGGGTTCTCGAAGACGTTGCGCGTCACGACGGCCGGGACGGCCGAGGGGTAGTAGCCCATGCCGATGAACGAGCGGTAGGGCTGGTTGCGGTCGGCAAGCTCGCGGATGTGCGCCGCGAATTCGTATTCGCTCATCCCCTCGGCGGGCAGCGCGAGCGGTTTGCGGAGCCGGATGGATTGGGGGATCACCTGCGAGATGAGTTCATCGACGGATTTCACGCCGATCACATCGAGCATGGCCTTCAGGTCTTTTTCGTTGCTGACGCCGATATGGCGTTCGGAAAACTTATCGAACATTGAACGATATTTTATGTTGTCTGTATGTACTTTTCACATTTGTCTTTCATCCCGGCAAGCCGTTCTCGCCGCCTGTGGCGGCGTTTGCAATTCTGATCCCATCCCGGCCCTCCCTCGGGGAGGGAGATGGCGTACGCTCCGCACGGTTCGTACAGTTGTGCCGTTGCACGAACACACAAAGGTAAAATAAAAGAAACGGACGCACAAAATTTTCCGCGCCTAATATTGAAAACTGCTGCCGCCGATGAATTCGCGCAGGATCGACGTGGGTGGGATCTCGTCGGGCGCGATGGGGATGAAGTTGTCGAGGAACTTGAGCATGCGCCGCGCCTCGTCGTACTCCGGAACCGTGTCGGGGACCTCGCGGAGGATCTTCTCGGCGAAGGGCCGCAGCACCGAAATCTCGTAGAACAGCGACGAGTTGAGCATGATGTCGGCGTTCTCCTGATAGGGGAAGATGTGTTTCTCCTCGCCCCGGCGCACCGAGGCCCAGCGCGAAAGCGTCGAGAGCGCGTCGGCGCCGCGCTGGCGGTAGTCGCGCGTCAGGCGGCGCAGCAGGCGGTTGTCGGTGGTGGCGATGCGCGAGAGGTTGTCCATCGCCACCGACGTGAAGCACGAGATGTAGATGCGGAACTTCTGCGCGTCGGGGATCGAGGGCGTGAGGCGCGGGTTCAGCCCGTGGATGCCCTCGATGATGAGGATCGAGCGTTCGTCGAGCGTCAGCGGCGCGTTGTGCCACGTGCGGCGTCCCGTGATGAAGTCGTAGCGCGGGATGTCGACGCTCTCGCCCCGGATCAGGCGCGCCAGATGGTCGTTGAAAAGCTCCAGGTCGATGGCTTCGAGCGCCTCGTAGTCGTAGTTGCCGTCGGCGTCGCGCGGGGTCTTCTCGCGGTCGACGAAGTAGTCGTCGAGCGAGATCAGCACGGGGTTCAGTCCCAGCACGCCCAGCTGGATGCCCAGCCGTTTGGCCGAGGTGGTCTTGCCGCTGCTGGAGGGGCCGGAGATCAGCACCATGCGGGCGCCGCGCGAAAGGTGGGCGTCGTAGATGGTGTCGGCCACCCAAGCGAACTTGCGCTCGTGGAACGCTTCGGCGAGTTTGATCAGGCCGCCGCCGTCGCCCGCGAGCACCTTCGAATTGACGTCGCCGACGGTGGGAACGCCCATGATCCGGACCCACGACTGGTACTCCTGGAAGATGCCGAACATCTTCTCCTGATGTACGTTGCGGTGAAGCGTGTCGGGCGACGTGCGCAGCGGAAGGGCGAGGTAGAAGCCGTTGTAGTAGGGTTCGATGTCGAACAGCGTGACATAGCCCGTCGAGGGGGCCAGCGAGCCGTAGAAGTAACCCGCCGTGTCGTCGAGCGTGTAGAGCTGGCTGTAAAGCCGCGGACGGGTGTCCAGAAGCGCGATCTTGTCCGTGAAACCCTCCTCGGCGTAGCGGGCGCGGACCTCGGTGGTGAGCATGCGCTGGCGCGTGATGGGCAGGTTGCGCACGGAGAGTTCCCGCATGCGGTCGCGGAGCTGCGCCGCCTCGTCGGGGGTGAACTCGTCGATGCCGTCGATCTCGCAGTAGAACCCGCTCTGGCCCATCGAGTGGCGGATGTGGAGCGTCTGCCCCGGGTAGAGGTCCTTGACGGCCTTTTGCAGCAGGAACCACGCGGTGCGCTGGTAGACGCGGATGCCGGCGAAGGAGGTGATGTCGACGAAACGGATCGTCACCGGGGCATATATTTTGTAACTCAACTCCTTGATGCGGTTGTTGACGAAGGCTGCGAGGAAGGGGTGAAGGCCGGGCGTGAGGCGTTCGGCGACCTCCAGCAGTGGGGTTCCCATCGGGACCTCCAGTTCGCCGAAGCCGTTTTCGCAGATGACTTTGATCGTATCGTTCATGGAAAAGTTTTTACAATGTTCGATTCGTAAAGATAGGAATTATTTGTACTTTTGGCAAATCTTCATCCATAAAGAAAAACAATGCCGACGAATATGAAAGGAATGTTCCGGACGGGCCTGATTCTCCTTGCGGCTGCGGCTGCGGCCTGCGCACCCCGTGAACGGACGCTCGTGCTGCTCTCGACGAACGACATGCACGCCAAGATTCAGAATTTTCCGCGATTGGCTGCGGCCGTGGAGAACTGTCGTGACACCGCGCAGCTGGTGGTGCTGGTCGATGCCGGAGACCGCTGGACCGGAAACGCCTATGTGGACATGGCCGCGACGCCCGGCATGCCGATGATCGCGCTGATGAACCGGCTCGGCTACGACGTGGCGACGCTGGGCAACCATGAGTTCGACCACGGGCAGGCGTTTCTGGGCCGCATGATCGACAGCATGGCGTTCGAGGTGGTGTGCGCCAACGTGACGAGCGACACCTGCACCTTTCCGCAGCTGCCGCCCTATGTCGTTCTGGACAAGGACGGCATCCGCATCGGTTTCGTCGGCGTGGTGACCAACTACGAAGGCCCGGGGCATCCTGCGGGCAATGCGTCGAGCTTCGAGGGACTGGAGTTTCCCGATCCGCAGGCGATGGCGATGAAGTATGCCGCCGAATTGCGTCCGAAGGTCGATCTGCTGGTGCTCGTGTCGCACATGGGCGACGACCGAGACGTGGAGCTGCTCGGAAAGGAGACCCGGTTCGACGTGGTGATCGGCGGACATACCCATGTGAAGGTCGATTCGCTGGTGAACGGCACGCTCCTGACGCAGACCGGGAAATATCTTAAAAACGTGGGCGTTACGGCGGTCCGGTTCCGCGGCAGGAAGATCGAAGGCATCGAATCGCGCCTCGTGCCGCTGGACGGTTATGCGCCCGATGCGTCGTATCAGGCCGAGGTGGACCGCTACTATGCCGATCCCGAGCTGAACAAGCCCGTCGGAGCGTTCGCCGGACCGGCCGACAAGTGGGGCCTCGCCAACTGGATGGCCGCGTCGGTGGCCGACGAAGCCGATGCCGACGTCGGGTTTTACCACATCGGCGGCGTGCGCCTCGACTCGATTCCGGCGGGCGGGGTCGGTGCGGCGAAGGTGTACGACCTGGAGCCGTTCGGAACCGAGATCGCCACGATGCGGATGACTCCGGCCGACATGCGCCGGATGATCCTCTCGAAGTACAACGACGAGGAGAACCGCAAGGAGGGGCACCGGATCGACCTGATCTCGACGACGCCCTACGTCATCGTGACCGACGCCGCGGACAACGCCCTCGACGTGCGTTTCCCGAAGTTGCGCGAAGGCAAGGTGTACGAAGTTGCGGTCAGCGACTATGTTTACAGGAATTACAAGGACCTGAACTACACCGACGGGAAACTCACGGGAACGGCGGTCGCGGGCGTGCTGCTCGAAGAGTTGCAGGATGACGGTCCGCTGACTCCGGACAACAGGCCGCGGCAGAAAATAATTCGGAATTCATAATTCACAATTTGGGATTTTGCAGAGCCGGGTTTTGTCTGTAAACTGAATAATTCTGAATTCCGGATTTTGAATTCTGAATTATAAGAATTACCTTTGTAGCCCTCGCGCGCGTGCAATGATGCCGTAGGCGAGGGCTATAACTTTTAATATTAACCAATTAACGAGCGATTGTATCGCAAAAATTTCCACAATGGAAGAAGTAAAGAATGTAGTTGCAAACGAAAATTTCGACTGGAACGCCTTTGAAAACGACCTGGGCGTGTACGACCAGGACAAAGCCCAGATCACCGAGGCTTACGACAAGACGCTTTCGAACGTCAACGTCGGCGAAGTGGTCGAGGGAACCGTAACGGGCGTCAACAAGCGCGAGGTTATCGTCAATGTCGGCTATAAGAGCGAGGGTATCATCCCCGTATCGGAGTTCCGCTACAACCCCGACCTGAAGGTAGGCGACAAGATCGAAGTCTACGTGGAGTCGGCCGAGGACAAGAACGGCCAGCTGGCCCTTTCGCACAAGAAAGCCCGGCAGCTCAAGTCGTGGGACCGTGTCAACGAAGCGCTGGAGAAGGACGAAATCATCAAGGGTTACATCAAGTGCCGCACGAAGGGCGGTATGATCGTCGACGTGTTCGGCATCGAGGCGTTCCTGCCCGGATCGCAGATCGACGTGAAACCCATTCGCGACTACGACGTATACGTGGACAAGACCATGGAGTTCAAGGTCGTGAAGATCAATCAGGAGTTCCGCAACGTGGTCGTGTCGCACAAGGCGCTCATCGAGGCCGAACTCGAAGCCCAGAAGCAGGTCATCATGTCCAAGCTGGAGAAGGGCCAGATCCTCGAGGGAACCGTCAAGAACATCACCTCCTACGGCGTATTCGTCGACCTGGGCGGCGTGGACGGCCTGATCCACATCACCGACCTCTCGTGGGGCCGCGTAAACCACCCCGAGGAGATCGTGGCGCTCGATCAGAAGATCAACGTCGTGATCCTCGACTTCGACGAGGCCAAGAAGCGCATCGCCCTGGGTCTGAAGCAGCTCACCCCGCATCCGTGGGAGGCGCTCGATCAGACGCTCAAGGTCGGAGACAAGGTGAAGGGCCGCGTGGTTGTTATGGCCGACTACGGCGCGTTCGTCGAGATCGCTCCCGGTGTGGAGGGTCTGATCCATGTTTCGGAAATGTCGTGGAGCCAGCACCTGCGTTCGGCACAGGAGTTTATGAAGGTCGGCGACGAAGTCGAGGCCGTTATCCTGACCCTCGACCGCGAGGAGCGCAAGATGTCGCTCGGCATCAAGCAGCTTACGCCCGATCCTTGGGAGAATATCGAAGTCAAGTATCCCGTCGGCACGAAGACCACGGCCAAGGTGCGTAACTTCACGAACTTCGGCGTATTCGTCGAGATCGAGGAGGGCATCGACGGTCTGATCCACATTTCGGACCTGAGTTGGACCAAGAAGGTGAAGCATCCCGGCGAATTCACGTCGGTAGGCGCCGACATCGAGGTCGTGGTGCTGGAGATCGACAAGGAAAACCGCCGTCTGTCGCTGGGACACAAGCAGCTGGAGGAGAATCCCTGGAATGAGTTCGAGAACCAGTACTCGGTGGACAGCATCCACGAGGGTACGATCACCGAGATGACCGACAAGGGCGCAGTGGTTGCCCTGGGCGAGAACATCGAGGGCTTCTGCCCCGCGCGTCAGCTCGTCAAAGAGGACGGCACGACCCCGAAGACGGGCGACAAGCTCAACTTCAAGATCCTGGAGTTCTCGAAGGCCACCAAGCGCATCACCCTTTCGCACCTGCGTACGTACGAGGAGGCGAAGCGTGCCGAAATCGCTGCCGAGAAGGCCGAGAAGCGCGCTGCTGCCGACGCTACGAAGTCGACCGTGAAGAAGATCAACGCTTCGGTCGAGAAGACGACGCTCGGCGACATCGCCGGACTGGCCGCTCTGAAGAGCGCCATGGAGGCTGCCGAGGCCAAGTCGGCCAAGAAGGCTGCCGCCAAGAAAGAGGACGAAGAGTAATCTCCGCTGAAAAGAGGACGGGGGGGGAAGATGCCCCTCCGTATCCGATAACCGTATAATCGGCAAAACCAAATGTAACGAAATTCAGAACCAGATGCGACTTTTCGGGGGTTGAGTTAGCCCAAAACGAAAAGCGACGAAAATTTCGCACACGCACAAAAAACACCGTTCGAGCGGCAATCGAAAGCCATTCGAACGGTGTTCTGCGTCAAGCTGAACCAATGCCGGCTCCGCCTCACTCGCCTAAATACCCCCCCCCGAACAGGGATGCCTGCGCCCGCTCCTCGTAGTTGCAGACCATCCACTCCTCCTGCCGGCGGCGATTCGACTTCGAGGCGCTGATCGTCCGCTCGACACGGTGGATGATCCATCCGTTCTTCTGGGCGTACCTGTCGATCATATCGAACGGGAACATCGTAAGCATGAATTTCCCCTTGAGGGTTTCGAGCAGTTGCAGGAGCTGCTCCATATTCTGCTCGTTGAACGTATCCTCGTAGTGTCCGCAGTCTGAGTTCACATAGGGCGGATCGACGAAATGGAAGGCATCGGGAGCATCGTAGCAGGCGATCACGTCGAGCGCGTTGCGGTTCTCGATGGTCACCCGTTCGAGCCGCTGGCAAAGCTGCTCCGTGAACTCATCCTTCGCGTTGCGCAGTTTCTTGGTCATCGTGCCGCTGAAGTCGTATCCGAACGTCCCGTCCATCATCGAGGCGAATGACATCTTGCAAAGCGCCCATACGGCCCAAGCCCGCTCGACGGGAGTGAAGAACTGCGGATAGGAGTTGATATGCCCGGCGTGGGCGTGCAGGTCGCGGCTGTGCAGCGTCTTGTCGATCTCACACTTGAGGTCGGAATAGTAGACCTGCGCGCACCAGTAGAAGTTCGTCAGCTCCATGTTGATGTCATTGATGATCTCGGCCTCGGCTGGCCGTTTGGCGAACAGGACGGCCGCGCCGCCGCAGAACGCCTCGGTGTAAATTTTATGCGACGGGATCAGGGGCAGGATATGCTTGAGCATCGTCTGCTTGCCGCCGTAGTAGGAAATAGGGGTTCTCATAGTTTGCTGTTTCTCTAAAAATTGGTATCTTTGCGCATCTCATCTACATGCCTGCCGTTTCCTGCGCTGGGAACGGCATAAAAAAGATTACTCGCGGCAGGGAGGTTTATCCCCCGGTCGCCGCGAGTAATCGTGCATTTGTTGGTATGTAGGTGAGATGACTGCTAACAGGCCGGGGGATTTCTTTTTGCCCACCCCCGAGGGACTTCATCCGTCAGATTCGATATCGACCGAAGTCGATTCCGTCCTTCGCTTTCCAGCCGGCGGCCAGCGTACCCTGTACGTGCGCCATCGCGGCCGTGTAAAAGTTCTTCAGTTCGTCTACGGTCGTGAACTCCCGGTATACCGGCTTTTCATCGGTTCCGAGCTTGAACACGACCGGAAGGTTCGCCCCGTCGGTCTGAACGGCCAGATCGAACGCGGCCTTGTAGTTGAATTGATTCTCCGCCGAGAGCCACACGGGCGTCTCTTCCCAGCGGAATCCCGAGCGGATCGCTTCGTCGATCTGGGCATTGTACGATGCCAGCACCGCGGTCTTGATCTCCTCGAGCGTCGGCCGGCGGTCGAATTCCGCCTCTTCGTAGGTGGCCATGCCGTCCTGCTCCTCGATGTCCCAGCGGACTCTCCATTTATCCTTGCGCGGATTGACGCACTCGATGGGCGCCACGCCCGCACTACCTTGAATTCTCATGTAAATACATATTTGGTCTTGTTCTTGCCGAACTGCTCCGCCTTGATGGTCGTCTCGAAGGGGAAGCCGTCCGGCATTTCGCGTATCTGCTGAAGGATGTTCTTCATCTCTTCAGAATTAGTGAAGAATTTCCGCATCTCACCGTTCATTTCGATCTGAACGAGACACCGGTCTTCACCCTGTTCGGTCTTGATTCCGGTTTCGAAATCATGCACCACGATGGGAAGATTGACCAGTTCGCGGATGGAGATCGTCGCGCCCTTGAAGCGCTTCTTGCCATCGGCCGGCGTGTACGTAACGCCCAAATCCTTGAAGTTTTTCATATCGATACCTGTTAGTTTGGAGAAAAGCCTTCTGCAATCGGCGTGTTTGGCCATCCCGTAGAAGGATGCCGTCAGTTCACGCCTGCGTCGTCTGCTCTCGACCTCGCTCATCTTCCGGGCGAAGGTCTGCTTGTTGCGCTTGCGCAGCCGTACATGGTCGGGATAGATCACGTAGCCGAGGAAGTCGATACCTTCCTCGACGGGAGTGATCCGGTCGTTGGGTTTCACTTCCAGCCCGATGGCTTCGACGCATCGATGCACCGCATCGCGCACCGACCACAACTCCGCTTTCGAGCCGGCCAGCACACGGCCATCGTCGCAGTAGCGATAATAGTAACGGACACCGAGGCGATCCTTGAGTTCGTGGTCGAGGTAGATCGAGAGGATCAAGTTGGCCAGCCCCTGCGAGGAGCGCAGCCCCATGCTCAACCCGTGCGGCATCATATGGATGAAGCCGTCGAGTATCTTCAGCAGCCGTTCGTCTTTGAACACCCGCCGGACGGCGGCAATGGCGACCTGCTGGTCGATGCTTTCGTAGAATTTACGGATGTCGAAGGTATAGCAGTAACGGGTTCCGTCGGGGTCTTGAGCGATATCGCGCCGGATATACTCCATCAGGTCGTGCATCCCGCGGTTGCGGATCGATGCTGCGGTCGTCCGGATAAACCGCCGGTGCAGATGCTCGTCCACGACTCGCATGACCGCATTTACGGCGATGCGATCCTTCAATGGGATCACCTGTATCGTCCGGCGTTTCCCCGCCTCCATGACGATCATCTCCCGATAACCGCCCACACGGTACGAGCCGTCGGATATCCGCTGTTGCAGCTCCGCGATCACCTCGTCCTCATGCGCGAGCAGGTAACGTCCGACCCGACTGCGTTTGCGGTCTGTACCGCGCAACACGGATCGGAACGATGCCTTCATGTTGTCCGTAGCGACAATCTCCTCGATGATGTACCCATCCCTGCGCATGTTACCTTCAATTCTGCGGGCCTGACCTCTTCGAGAATCCCTGCGGAAACCTACCAAGCTCCACCCAACGCTGTATGTTTCGCCTTTCCGGCCACAGGCCGCTGCTGGCGAGGCTCCTCCCCCTCGGCGCTGCGGTGGGAACACGTTCCCTGTGCAGTAGGCCGACATGCATTCTTGCGTTCTCCTCATTGTTTGCGAGCCGAGAGCCGATGTTCGCGTTCGTGTTCGACGAATCGTTGTTCGTGTTCGCGTACGACACGCCGCCATTCGCGTTCGCATTGTTGTTCGACCGATAGACCACCCGGCTTATGGGGGATTCCGCCTTTCGAGGTACAAAAATATAAAATTCATCGCGAAAAAACCTAATTTCGTCATTCTCAAAATATTTTCGAGTGGCTTACGCCACTTTCAATACCCAGCGTCATTCGACGCTGGGTAACGCTTTATACTCGCTGACGCTCGTCGCTTTGACGACTTTTCCGCGGAAGGCGAGCCGAGAGCCGATGTACGCGTTCGTGTGCGACGAATCGCTGCACGCGTTCGCGTACGACACGCCGCCATTCGCGTTCGCATGGTTGTGCGACCGATAGACCACCCGGCGCGTAGAGCTGGATACGTTTTGCCAGTCGCAGTAATGGGAGGTTTCCGAACCGCCGCCGCGGGCAACGATCAAGTCCATATGGCGGCCGAAGACCATATTGGCAGGCCAATACTCCGCAAATGCGGCGATACCCTGCACTTCGCGCGGGGCGCGCCCGGGCGTCTCGATGCTCCAGCGGCCGTTCGCTTTCTCCTTGTTGAGCGTAACACCGTCCATCCATTCGGCCTTGTCGCCCTGCCAGCATTCGTAACCCAGCACGTTCGTCGAATAGGCATCTTTCAGCGTCTCGCCCTCGTAATAATAGGCGCCGGTGGTTTTATTCTCGGGGTTGATCGTATCCCGCATGCCGAGCATGTTCGTCAGACCGCTGCGCTTGTTATACGAACTCTGACCGTAGCCGCACTGCCCCTGCGAATCGCGCGTGCCGTATTTCGCGTAGAACAGGTTCGCGACGGCGCAGTGCATGTCCCAGTCGATGAGCTGAAACCCCGGGCCGGAGTTCGCGGCATAGACTTTCAGATCGGCCTGCGAGACCGTTCCGGTGCTGATTTCCCCCGAAATGGACTTCATGAAGTCATCCTGCAACAGCGCTTCGTAGACGGTACACAAGAACTCGTCGTTCTCCACCCAGTCCGGCTCGATGGCCTCGATCTTGTCGCTCGTAGTCAGCAGCACGTAGTCGAAATCCGCTGCCGTGACGATGGTGAAAGCAAGTTGTTCGGCGCCCTCCGGAACCGTGGCGAACAGGTACATACCATTCAGGATACCCGCGCTCGAAGTCGCACGCAGGCGCCCGAGGATCGTCCCCGCGGCGTCCAGCCACACAGCACCGTAGGCCGCCGAGGCCATCGACGGGAAGCGCACCTGACGGTAACCGGCGACGGGAACCATGCAATAGGAGTTCGCGGCGATGGCCGTCACGGCCTCGTCCAGCGTCGTGTACTCCTCGGCGATGCGGATGGCCTTGCCCGCGACCACCTCGACCTGTTCCTTCGTGAGTTTCACGTACTGGCCGTCGACGGTCGGACATTCGGCATCCGAACTGAAAAAGGCGTATTTCTTCTGGTTCAGCAGGTCGTTGACGCCCTTGCACCAGTAGTGCGGCTCGTACATCCACACGTTACCGTCGCGGCCCGTCAGCACCGCCGGCGTGGCCAGCGACACGTCATCCGCATCGGCGTAGTAGTTCGAGTTCTCATCGTGCAGCGGGAAGACGGTGACCTCTCCTGCAGCGGTCTTCTTGCCCAGACAGCGATGGCGCTGCGCGAGGATGCGGGCGACATGTCCGCTCGGAACGTACGGCGTATCGAACCGGTAGCCCGTCCGGTTGTCGAGGTTCGAGATGTTCGCAGGGTCGGAGACCGCATCGTCGAACTCGATGCACGTCCACGCCGGCTGCTTGATCGTCAGCTCCGGGAAGTGCGCCTGCATGGCCGCGAGCTCCGCGTCGTCCATGTACTGCGTTAGGCGGCAGCGGCCCACAAGCCGGCATGTCGGCGTATTGCCGCCTTGCTCATCCACGCCGCCCATCGATGCGAGGCTCCGAAGCAGCGACCCGTCGTCCTCGAGATCGACGCCCGTCACACGCAGATACTGCACCGCCGGGCAGCGGGCCAGCAACTCCTGCCAGTCGATCAGCGCACAGCCGTCGATCACCAGACGTGTAATCGATGCCGTACCTTGAAGCGTCAGCCCCGTGTTCGGGAGGCTATTCAGGCCGACCAGTTCCAGTGACTGCAATGTTGCCGGAAGGGTCGCTGTCGTAAGCGGAGCACCCGCGGCGAAGGCGACGCTCCGCAGCGAGGTGTTACGCGCGACGAGCGACTCCAGCTTCAGGTTGTTCGACAGGTCGAGCGACGTGAAGCTGCTCGATTTCAGTCCCGAGACGTTCAGCGTGCGCAGGTGCAGGCAGTTCGTGACAATAAGTGCGGCGAGTGTCGTCTGGCTCTGTGCACAGCTCACGTTCAGCGTACGCAATGCCGTGCAGTTGTTCAGGTTTAGCGTCTGCAGCAGCGCCATCGAGACCCCCGACAGGTCGAGGCCCTGCATCCGGCTCGCGCCGTAGAAGTACTGCGGGTCATTGACGATCAAGTCCGCGTCCATCGTCAGCTCGACCGTGCTACCCGTATCGGCCGCGAGCACCGCCGACTGCTTCGGCGTGCCGCTCGTGTAGCCGTAGCCGAAATAGTAGCGCTCCGACGCCGTGATCCGAATCTTCCGCTTGTCCTCCGAGAACTTGTAGCCGAAATAGGCCGCGAAGCTGTCGGCGCGGTACGTGCCGGCGACGTACTGCGCATCGAGCAGCGCGAAACGGTTGCGGATCGTATAGACGCGGTGCGCATAACGGCTGCCCTGCAAGGCGTACAGGTAGTCGTAATGCTTCTGACCCTCGGAGGTCGGGACGCCTTCCGTCAACGGTTGGATGTACTTGAAATGGCCGTCCTTGTTATAGACCCGCTCCGACCAGTTGCCCATCTGCTCCTCGTTGAACGTCCGCAGCACATCATCCGTACTCATGTTCGAGCGCAGCGTACCCGCCACCTCGATGAGCTTCGCGCCCAGACCTTCGCGCACCAACTTCCACAGCACGCTGTCGTGGCCTGCGAAGGCATAAGAGCCGATGCTGTCATCGAACGTCTCGTGCGTGATCGTATAGAGGTACGCGAGCAGCGAGTCGTTGCGGCCGCCGAGAATCGTATCGAGGTCATACGGCAGAGGATGCCAGACAAGACCGTCCCATGTGGCGAACATCATATTCTTCGCGCGGTTATCGACAGCCATCAGGTAGTCCGTGAAGAGATACCATGCGCAGAGAAAATCGACGTCGAAATACTGATCGACCTCCGCGGCGAACCGTGCGGCATCCTGCTCGCAGCCTTTCACCCACGACCAGAGGCGTTGCACGGCAGCCTTGTCGTCGGCATGCGCCGTCGCCCACGTCTGATCCGGCTTGTAGCGGAACTCCAGCGCATCGTCGAACGACGTCATGTCGTCCGTGGTGAACAGGCACAGCGGAGCCGAGTTGTTCAGGAACTCCAGACACAGGCACTTGTTGCGCTCCCCGCCCAGCGTCGCGGCATCGTTGAAGCCCTCGATTCCCTCGAAACCGTAGACGTCATGGCTCTCCGACTTCTCGTTGTTGAAGTTGAACTTACCCAGATAGCGCGTCGTGCCGCTGCCGTCGTTGTCGTAGAATCCGTCGCAGGGGAAGCCATCGACGCCGATGCGCACATCGTACTGACCCGTGTAGGCTTGCTGCGGAGGCGTGAGGTAGCCGCACTTGCGGTACGTGTCGGCGATCAGCCGCACGGCACCCGTGTTGTGCGTCGACGAGGAGTCCGAGAAGTCCGCCTTCAGGCAGAAGATCGACACCGGACGCGCGCCCGGCTTGAACGAGTATTTCAAATCGGGAACATCGACACCGTTCACCTCCAGCGTCGTGCCGTACTTATCCCGCCGGTCGAAATACAGGCGGTAGTTCTTCCGCGGATAGGTCGTCGAGGAGGTTCCCTGAATGCGCAGGCCGATATTGCGGGCCACGAAGTCGTACTCCTTGCCGTAGGCAGAGTAGAAGTAGAAATCGACCGGAACCTCGAATTTCTTGTTGTTCGTCTCGTTGACAAGCTCCACGTCGCCGACGATGCGGAACACCGACTTGCCCTGCGCGCGGAGCTTCTCGATGCCGATATCGTCGTCTTCGTCGTCCAGCACGTCGTTCTGGCGGTAAAGGCGTACCATCTCCTCGGTCGTCAGACGGTCGACGATGTAGTTCGACAGCATCTCGTCGTCCGACAGGGCACGGTCGTAGACCCGCAGCATCCGCAGATCGACATCGGCAGCCGCGGAACCGATGCTAATACCCGCCGGCGCCGCCTGCAGCAGGCTCTCCGTCGAGGCGTATTGCTTGGCGCCGCAGCGAACGCCGTTGACGTACAGCTCCAGCAGCCGGTGGCCGGACTTCGTGCCTACGACGAAGCCGATCTTAAGGTCGATGTCCGGGGCGAACTTCGTACCCACCTGCGTACCGCCTGAGGCCGTCAGCAGCGCTTCCTGCGCCGTGAGGCGGAAGCCGATACCCTCCGCAAGGCACGAGAGCACCTCGCCGTCGCGATCCGTGACATTCGAGCAGCGCAACTCGAACTCGTAGGTAGCGCCTTTCGACGTCGCGTCCGCGGCGAACGGCTGCATCCCGATCTCCACGCGGGCACCGTTGCGCATCCGCAGCACATCGCCCGTCCAGCCGCTGCTACTCCAGTCGAAGCCCTCAAACGTACTCTGCACATCGCCGTAGCTCCACGTCGCGGGATCGGCCTCGGCATTCGAACGGCCCGCGGCCGAGAGCCGCAGCCGAAGGTCTGCCGTCGTCTCCTCAATATCGATATCCGAAGGCTCTACCGTCACCGGAAGAACGTACTCGACGCCCCGGCAGAGGAAGCGCAGCGTGACCGCACCCTGTGCGGAGAAGCGGTTGGCGTAGTGCTGCGTCGTGCGTGGAACACTCACGTCCTGCGTCAGAGAGTCATTCTCGAAGATCGAGACTGCCGCCGGGGTCTGCACCGGATCGTAGGCCACGAAGTCGAAGGCGAGCTGTTCGTAACGGCCCACGCTCAAGCGCGGCGACAGGTGGTCGTCCGTGAAGATGCGGCCGTCGGCAAAGCGGTGCATCGTGCCGACGAACGCACCGCCTGCTCCGCGTCGCAACAGGTCGAGGTAGACGCTCTCCGAACGCAACGACGACTCTTCACTCACGGCCAGTTCCGCGACCAGCTGGACGGTATGCCGGCCGGTCGAAAGGCCCGACATCGAAAGCGAGAAACTCCCGTTCGTCGTGCCCGACTTCGTGACGGTAGCCGTATCGCTCTGTCGGCCGTCCACATAGAGCGTAACGACCTTTGTGCCCGAACCGCTCACCGTGAAAGGAATCACGGCCGTATCCTCCGCTCCGTAGCCGCCCGCAGCGAGTCCCGCCGCAAGGTTGTAGCTGCTCGAAAGCGACAGCGCGACAACGCGCACCGAGACATACGACTGCTTCGACTGCTGGCGGCCCGTCTCCGGGTCGGTCGTCGTGGCGCGCACGTAGATGTCCGTAACGCCGGCCTGCAGGTAGGGCGTAAGGTCGAGCGTATAGCTACCCTTCGATACATCCTGAACCGTCTCCCCGAACGCCTCGACCGAACCGCGCGAGGCCGTGATCCGAATCGTCGCCTTCTGGCCCGTGGTGGTTCCGGCATCGTCGCCGGCAGCGTATTGATGGTCGTATGTGTAGGTCAACTTCACGGAATCTCCATCCTTGACGACAGGATGATCGACGGATGCCGAAAGCACGATCTTCGTCGTGACGCTCTCTCCGCCGCCACCACCGCCCGCAGGAATGTCGACACCGGCGATCTCTGCTCCGGACTTGTTCGTGAGCGACAGACGTACGCTCGACTCGTCGTCGCTCAAATCGGCCGTCATGCCGAACACCGTACTCGCATCGATTTCGTTCAGACGACGCGCGACGGCCGCATTCTCTACAGGGTTCGTAGACTCTGCATCCAGCGATTCGTCGACCGTCGGCACGGAGATATCGACATTACCGTCGCTGTCGGGACGCACTTTCGCGCCGCCGTTCACCGTGACGCTCCTTACGCCGCTGCCGAACTCCCGCCATTGTGCCGTGTCGTTCCAGCCGTCCAGCGTGGCGCCGATGAACTGGTAGCTCTGCCACTCGCCATCGCTGACGGCGAACGTCAGGACAAGACCGCGCGCCTGCCCCTTCTCCCGCGCCACGGCAGCAAGGGCCGTCGTGAGCGTATAATAACCGTTCTCCAGCGGTAACAGCGCCGTCACGTTGTACACGTTTCCTGCACCCGAACCGCTGCCGAAGCCTTTCCAGAGGGCCTCCTGCGTCCAGTCGTCGAGCGTCGCCCCGATGAACTGCCGCGTCTCCCATTTGGCCGCATCGATGCGGTAGGTGACGACAAGTCCCTTCTTCCGGTAGGTGATGCCGTCGTTCATCTCCTGCGCTGCGAGCGCCTGCAGCGCCGTCTCCAACGTGTAGGCCGCATCTCCGCAGCGCGCATTGACGTTGAACAGCGATGTGCCGCCCAGAGCCGTCTCGGCGACGGCATTGAACTCCGCGACGACGCCCTCGGCGGCGGCCGTGGCACTCTTCGTCTCGGACGTGGCCGCAGCCATCTCTTTGGCCAACTCCCGCGTGACGCCCGCGACATTCTCCGTTTCGGCCGTGGCGTCCGCGGCCTCCGAAGCGGCTGCAAGGGCTACGGCGGCGGCATCCTCCGCCGGCTTCGACAGCAGCGGCAGGGGTACAAGCACCACCTTCGTGCCCTGCATGGCCGGAAGCGAGTTCACACCCGTGAGCGCCGTGACCTTTTCCAGTTCCAGAACGCCCTGCGACGACGCTTTGATTTCGTCCAGAATCTCCTTCTTGAGAAGACTCTTCTCTTCATCCGTGATTGCCATATCCTATTCCGTTTGAGGGGTTTCGTTGTACTCCTTGACGTGCTCCGCGAACGCATCGATCAATGCGGGCGTTCCGAAGCGCTCGACAGCAGTCTGAAGCATGCGCAGATCGTCGTCCGAAACCGACAGCTCACCTTCGCTGCGGTGGATCGTCAAAGCCAGATTCAGCGCCTCAATGCCGTGCATCTGGTTGTAGAGCAGGTTGGCGACGCTCCGGCGCATGTCGCAACGTACGCGCTGCCGTTTCGAGATGTCCGTGAAGACATCGAATTCCTTGAGGTTGACTTTTTTCATTTCTCCTTAATTTGAGTAGTTCAATATCTGGTAGCGGAACCCGTCGATCTTCGTGATCAGCACGGTAACGGAATCCCCGGCCTCCATTCCGTAGTCCACGAGCGCCTCGTTGTGGTTATAGATGCCCTGCAGGGTGATCTTCTTCGACCCCGGACGGACGCGGAACGTCACGGTGGCCGCGAAATCGTCCGGCAGCACCGACAGCCCGAACTGACGGGCGACGGAGAGCTCGCCGGGAAGTTCGACATTCGTCCCGCTGTAATTCGGATCATTGTAGTACATCAGGATGACGTTGCACTGCGAGAAGTCGACCTTGTAACTGCCGCTGTCGAATGTCAGGATACCGGCCTTCGTGCCGATGAAAGAGGGCGCGATCAACGCCGCATTGCTGCTGATGCCGTAGTTCTTCGTACCGCCGCTCACGTCGATGAACAGGCCGTAGTTCGCGGCGTCGAAACCCCATTGCGCATCCGCATTCTGCTTCTGGTTCACGATGCGGCCGACAGCACTGAAAGCTCCGCCGGCCGAGGCCGGGATCACGTCGTTGCCCAGCATCGCATAGCCCGAATCGCCGCCCACGCGGAAAAAATTCTCGTAAATAGCCAAACTGCCCCCGGAGCCGGTCTGCGACGCAACGGCTCCGATGCGGTTCCGGCCGATCTCGAAGCCCCCGATGGTTCCGCTCGTAGCCTCGATCTCGCCCTTGAAGACCCCGTTGGCAGCCTCGATGCTTCCGTCCTCCAGCACCTTGAAGTTCTCGTTGGCCGTGACAAGTCCTTCCAGCTTGATGCTCCCGGCTTTGATAAAGACCCCCTCCGCCGAAGCCCCGACGAACGATTGCAGCGTGCCGTCCCCGGCAATGGCGTACATCCCGGCAACGTCTTCGCGGCTGACGAGCCCCGTCGTGTTGACGAGATTCCCGTCCTTGTCGAACGACTCCGTGGCGATCTTCACCAGCAGGTCGGTCTGCTCGAAGAGCGTCTTGTGCGAATAGACGAAGTCCTCGATGTGGTCGAGCGACAGCATCAGCATGTAGAGGTACATCTTGCCGCTGAACGACAACCGGAAGTCGCCCGTACCGTTCCACAGGCCGCTGCCCTCAAACGTGCGGTAACCTTCGCCGGCGGCGATATCCTGCGTGATGTGAAACTCCTGAAAGTTTTGAAAGCCCGTCTGGTCGACATCCTCGAATTCGATCACCAGCGTCCCCGGCTCCGTGCATTTGTAAAAGAAAGTGAGGAACACCGGTTTGGCCTTGAGCAGCCCGTCCAGCCCCGTCTCGTAGGCCGGCCGCGTCTTGAAATCGGCATTCTTCTGGAGGATGTAGTTGTTGTTGATGCACATCACCGTACGGCCGTCGACATACTCGACGCCCGCGTAGCTGCCCTTGTTCGAATAGGGTGCGCCGTTCACCCACAGCCACTTCCCGCCGAGCATGAAGAAGGCAATGTCGTTGTCCGAATCCCAGTAGCGCATGCCATTGCCGAAGTTCGGATTGTTCAGGAAACTCTGGCCTGTCGTGAAGTCGTTGCGCATCGATTCGACGCTCGAACGGATCGTACCCTCCATCACCTCGAACTTCGTCAGGACATCCTCGCCCGTCGTAAGCAGGAAGCGGCCGCGCAGATAGGCATTGTCAGCGTACAAACCGTAGCCGTGCGGCTGGTCGTCGGAAGGAAACCACGAATCGGAGATGCCATCCAGATTGCCCATGCGGGCACGAAGACAACCGGAGAGCGTCTTGCCGCTCACGCCGTTCATCACATCGATACGTGGCTGCCCGTCATCGGTCGCCGAGATCAGAATAAGCCCCTGACGCTGCGGATCGGACGTGCTGCCCATCAGCACGCACTCGTCGCCGACGGCCGGAAGCGCACCTCCGAACTCCGAGGCGGCGACCCTCGCCACACCGCCCTCCACCGAGGCAATCTCGACCCAATAGGATTTCGAAGCCGCACCGCCCTCCACTTTGCAACGGACGAGGTCGCCGGCGACGAACGGACACCCCATTTCGAAGGTCAGCAGGTAGTGCTGCCCCGCAGCATCCATGTCGACACCGGAGACCTTTCCGTCAGCGGCCGACACGACGAGCTCGCCGCCCACCGAGCGAACCTTCTCCACGAGCAGCTCCAGAACCCGCATCGTCTGACGAACCGTCAGGCGATCCACCGCCAGATGCGATATGCCGTCCGCATCCATCTCCAACCGCCATCCCGACCCTAACAGGCCGTCGATGAACGACGGAGACCGCAGCAGGCTGCGCACGACGACAGACAGCAGCTCCGCATTGCCCGCAGCGTCTATCTCCCCGCCCGTTACGCCACTCTTGAAGCCGCCGAGGCGCAGCCCCTGCTCGAAGGTGATCAGCCCCTGCGCCGTGTCGTTCTCACGCTTATTGAGAAACTCCTTGCGGCTACGCTTCGCCGAGAAAAGGTTGAAATCACTGGCCGGCGTGTTCTCCCAACTCCGCACGATATCCGGAAGCCCCGCCGAAGCCGTCTTGGCATAGTGCCGCACCTCGCCCAGCTCTTCGTCGATCTTCTCCAGCGCGCCTTTGCCCAGCACGTCGCTCACTTCGATGTCTATTTCCGAGGGGTACTGCACGCTCTGAGAGATCGAAGTGATGCGGCTCGTCCGATAACCCGTGCCGGGGAAGTATTCGTCGCTCTCCAGCCGCACGCGCCGACCGACGTCGAGCGTAAGGCGCCGCCGGGCGACTTCGACATAATCCGTGCGGCCCTTGTAGACGTAGCGATCCTGATCGTGTTCACGCAGGTATTCGTCCACGGCCTCGGCGAACTCCTGCTCGGCAAGCGTGTAGTACTCTTTCGGCATGCGGATATTCCACAGGATGTATTCGTCGCCGACCTTCGGGATCAGCAGCCCGCCCGGCAACTGCGTATCGTCGTCGTAGGGCCATTGGGTGATGATCTCGAACTCCCGCGTCTTCGTGTCGTAGTTCACCTCGAAGTCCCGGCCGTTCAGCTCGCCGCTCTGGAAGGTCATCTGCTTCACGAGACCTCCGATCTCGTAGCTGTTCGGGTCGAACGTCAGGCTCGTGTCCTTGACGTAGTAGATCGTGAAAGGCTCGCCGTCATCGTCCGTATGCTGCTCACTGCGGACACCCGAAAGCGTGCCGATACGTCGCGGATAGATACCCGAGAAGGCATCCCGCTCATAGTGCTCGACGATGCCCTGCTGCGTGTTCTGCTCCACATACGACCGGCGGCTGGGCAGTTGCAGCCGGCTGTAGCCGTACTCATCCGGATCGATGTTGCGCGTCGAGCCGATGGGAAACAGACGCGTGAAGAACTTGACGTTGTCGGCGGATTCCCGCTCCAGTGACACGAGGCCGTTGTCGTAGCCCAGCACCGCCTCGTCGCCGTATTCGCACCGGCAGAGGTTCACGGTCATGCCGTCCGTCCAGAACTCCGTCTTCGCGGCATCGGCAAGCATCGAGAGCGCCTCGTCGCAATAGGTTCCCTCGTAGTCGAGAGTGAGGTTCTCCGTCGAGAGAACCTCGCCGACCTTCCAGTCAGTCGTGCCCATCTGCCGGTTGATATTGGCCACGATGAGCGCCATATGCTCGCGGGCCGGAGCCGTCAACGAGAAGATCGGATCGTTCTCCCCGTCGACTATCTTCAGCACGAGGGCCTGCCTCATGAGGCTCTCGATGCCGTAGAACTTGCAATCGTACTCCCATTCGACCGTCGAGGTCTGCTTCGGGGCGTACTCCTCCGTAATCCAGAAGCGCACGCCCTCGAAGTCCACGTAGTCGTAGACCTCCAACGGCACGCATTCGAAAGCCGTGAACGACAGACCGAGTACGTGGTCGCCCATCAGCCGCTTCTGACGCGTGGAGTTTTCCGACGGCGAGACCGTCAGCTTCAGCACACCCTTCCGGTTATAGACTTTCAGTTCCATATTTTTGTCAACAACCAGCAACATCCGTATCCCGCAGCGATGCCGAGGGCATCCGCCGACAAATCCCACCAGCACCAATGGTTGCCGGAGGCGTTCTTGTCGCCGTACTCCTTACCCAGAGCCAACCCTGCGGACAGCCAGACGCCGGGAGCGCCCAGCGCGAAGACGACTGCGAAGCAGACGGCGAAATGCTTGATCTTATCTTTTCCTATCTTCATGTTCGAATGCCGTTCGAATGGCGTTTGAATGGGGTTAAAACGACGGCAGAGGCTCGCGAAACTTCACCGTGAACTTGCCGGCGACCTCGCCCTCGAAGTCCGTCAACTGCTTATAGTCCGAAGCCTCGCGGTAGAACAGGTGAAAGTGCCGGTTCATTTCCGGGAAGTAGAAATCAAGCCAGCCGTCCTCACCCATCTGGAGCATCTCAACGAATGACGTATAGCGCATCATGAACTCCGCTTTGTCCGCGGCCAAGATGGCGAACTGCAGCGATACGTCACGGGCCTCGCGGCGCTGCACGATAGTCGAGGGAACCGTCACGCCGTGACGTTCCCGCAACGACACCTCCTTCTGCGCCTTGACCGCTGCGGGTTTCAGCAGCGAGGAGTAGTTCTTCATGTCGCCGGGCTTGTCCTCCGCGAGGAACGCCCCGTAGGCATCGAACGGGTCGATGTCATTGATCAGCAAAAGTCCTTTCAGTACATCCATATCGCTATTTCGCTTTCAAACCGTCCCGCTTGATGGCCTGCCACAAGGCCAATATCTGCGGCAACGTATCGGTATTTTTCGCTATTCTGTTCAGTGCATCGAGCGAGGAACCCAGACCTTCGGCGATGTCATCCATCTTGTCGTCGACGCTCGCACCGTGCATTTGAAGCGACGTCATCAGCCCCTCGAGCTTCGTGCCCTGATCCTGCGTCATGGTCGTGAAGGCTCCGGCCTTGCCGCTCTGCGTGGTCGCGTCCGGCTTCCACAGCTCGTACCCCATCTCCTCGGCGCGCTTCGCGAACTCCTCCATCCACGCCTCGGCAGCGTCCATATTCGAACCTATACCCGAGTAGAAGTCGTCGAGCAGATCCATCACGTCGTAGGCGATGTCCTCTTCGCTCTTGCCGCTCGCGTAGATCGATTTCAGGTCGTCCTGCAATTTGTCGAACTTGTCGGCGAAGAACAGCGAGTAGACGACCTGCTCGGCCAACTCCTCGAGCTTGGACGAGATGTCGTCGCACATGTCGCCGTAGACTCCCGTGACACCTTTGGCCATGTCTCGGACGCGATCCAGTACGCTGTCGCCCAGCGACCCGAAGGTCGAGGACAGGTAGTCTTCCAACGCCTGCTCCGCCTCGTCCATCGCATCCTTCAACTCGATGAGGTTCTCCAGATACTTGCGCGTCTCGTCCGACATCTTCCGCGTGTCGAGAATCGTCTGGAGCATCGCAGTATCCAGTTCGCCGTTGGCGTCGATCAGCTCCGGATAGACCGAGAGAATACTGCTGTACAAATCCTTGCCTTTGCCCCAGCCGAACAGACCCGTCTTCTTGTGTCCTGTGACGATCTGGGCCGAAGCGAGTCCGTAGATGCCCTCCTTGTACTGCGCCATGCGCGCTGCGTACGTTCCGAGAGCGTCGCCCGTGATACGTTCGAACCAGTTCATCGTAGGAGCCGAGCCCTTCATCTCGGCCTCGAACTGCGAAAGAGCATCCTTGTAGACCTGCATGGCGTTGGCAGCCTTCATGATCTGACGCTCCCCGAAGACATTCGTCGCCTCCTCCAGCAACAGGTTCTGCTCCAGCAGCGCGAGGTTGTACTGCCGCTGGAAGTCGAGCTTCGCACGCTCGATCTCCTTCAGCGCCTCCCGATGCCGGGCTTCGGCAGCGAAGGCTTGCCCGATGAAGTTGGCCGCTTCGCCGATGGCGGCTCCGATACCTCCCACGATGCCGCCTTTGGCGAACCCCTGACCGATGTTCGACACGGCGCTCATGACCTGTTGCACACCGCTGATGGCATCCGCGGTTTGGGTGTCGCCCATCTGGTCGAACATCGCGGCGAGTTCCTCCGCGGCGTCCGCTGCGGCACCGCCGATGGTTCCGATAGCTCCGGAGATATCCTTGATACCGTTCGCACCCTTGAGTTCGGCCAGCCCCTTCTCGAACGTCTTGAAGATCTTCTCCCACTTGTTGGTGCCGCCCTTCTTGCCCGTCTGGAGCAACTTGTCGAGCGCCTTGCGCAGCTTGTCCAATTCCGCAGGACTCTTCTCGATATTCTTCAAATCCGCGGCGGAGATGAAGGTGATACCCTCCGCAGACCCCTTGCCGTTCAGGTATGCCTGCAGTTCCTTCGCCTGTGCGATCAGCTCGCGCAGCTTGTCGAACGACAGCGACGAGTAATCGCCGAAGAGCTGCTTGAGGAATCCGTTGTCTTTGGAGATGCTCGCAGCCTCGGCGTCGTTCACCGAGCGGATGCCCTCCTCGATCTTCTGACGCGCAACGGCGATGGCCCGGTCGATCTGCTCCGAATTAGCCTCCGTGCGCTGCTCTTCAAGCGCGGCGATATCCTCGTTGCCCTGACGCCTGATCTCCGCACGCTGTGCCTCGAAATCCCGGTATTTCGCAAGAAGGCCCGACAGATCGGCCAACTCCCGGTTCTTCGTATCTTCGGCGACCTTGAGCGCGCGGCGGATACGTGCATCGGAAGCAGCATTACCCTCCGTGTCCTGCTTGAGTGCGTAGTATTTCTCCTGCAGCAGATGTAACGCCTCGCCTGCCGTGCCGTCCGGATCGACATCGACGGCGATCACGAGACCCAGCGTATCGGCCTGCAGAATGTTCTCGGCGCCGTTCAGCGACTCGTCGATGTACGCGTTCAGTTCCTCTTCCGAAAGGACATCGCCGTTGGGGAGAATCGGCGTGATGAGAATCTCGTGGCGCCTGCCGGCAGCGTCATCGATGCCGAACTGGGAGCTGAACACCGTAGCTATACCCTCGCCGGCATCCTGCCACCCCTTCTCCGCCAGACGCGCCGCGTCGATCATCGGCCGGGCCAGCAGATCGACATTACCGACGAAACGATCCGTCATCTGCTTGCCCAACGCTGCCAGACGCTCGTCGCTCAGATGGCTCCGCAGCTCGGCGATGGCCTTATCGTGCTTGCGCTCGGCATCCTCGCGCTCCGCAGCGTAATCCTTGTAGGTTTTGAGAAGGTTCTCGAGATGATCCGCATCCGCCTTCTCTTCCTTCTTGTCGATCTCGGTCAGCGTATGGTCGAGCTTCCGGGCCGCCTGCACACGCTGCGCGGCGGCTTGGGCGAGGATCGTACTTTTCTGTCCCGGCGTAACCTTCCCGCCGGCCTTGCGCAGACGCTCGTAAAGCTGAAGCCGCTCCTGCTCCTCTTTGGCAATACGAGCTTTCTCCTGCTCGAAGGCATTCTGCGCCTCGGCGCGCTCCTTCTCGAAGCCCTCCTTCATCAGCGAGATGCGCGTATCCTCGATGCGCCGGCGGGCCTTCGTCTCGTAATCCACGAGGTTCTGCGTGAGCTTGGACACATCGCCGGAGCCGTCCTTCGGAGGCGCGATGAACCCGCCAAGGCCGGACTCCTTGCCCAGATCGGCGATGTCCTCCACCAGCTTCTTCGCCTCGTCGAGGTAGGCGTCACGCTGCTCCCGAGCGGCCTGTACCAACCTCGCTTTTACTTCCTCATTCGACTTGTCGACCTCGCGATCCATCTCGCTGGGCAGTATCCCCATCTGCGCACCGCCCACTTTGGCCATCCAACGGCCGAAGCCGCCGGTGGCGCCCTTGACTTTATCGGCCGGAGTAGCCTGAAGCGCATTCACCTGCTCGTCCGCCTCGGTAGCCTTATTGATGAGAGCCTGCACCTTCGCCTGCAAAAAGAGCATCTGGATGTACGCTTCGCCTTTTTGAAGCAGCACATCGTACCATTCGGCAATGGTGTTATAGTAGCCGAAGCTCTCGCCGTATTTACGATTGAGCTCTTCGACCTTCGCCTTTTCCTGCTCCTTCGTGCCGTTGAACTCCTTGAGGCTTTTCAGGGTCGAGTCGATCTCGAAGCGCGTCTTGATCATCTGCGCACGGCCCTCTTTCTCGATCTCCACGCGCTCTTTGGCTTTGGCGGCAGCAGCCTCCTGCGAGTCGGAATAACGATCCCACAGGACGATCAGACCCGTGATGACGGCCGACAGCCCCAGCGTCAGCGTCGCCATGAGCGCCGAGGCCGCAGCCGTCGAAATGCCCAGCGACGCGGCCAGCCGAGTATTGGCCGCCGTCAGCAGGTTCTTCATCTTGACGACCGTCACGAGCCGGAAGGCGGAGTCTTTGTTCAGGGCATTCATCACCTGCTGCAGCCCCATCGTAATGGCCAGCACGCTCTGCACGCGTGTCTGAATCTTGACGAGGTTCTCGTTCTCCGACGCGAAGGCGCCCATGATGCCCGTAGCCATCGTGAAGGCCCCGGCAACGCCGCTCGCACCGCTTATCAAGCCCTGAAGCCCGGCATTGTCGTGCGAGAGAATCTTCGTCTGCGTGCGCAGGTCGCCCAGCGTATCCTGCAACAATGCGGCACGTTGTGCCATCGTCTGGTACTCCTGCGAGTTCTGGCGCCCCTCGAGGCGCATCTTCGCCATCGCTCCCTGAAGCTGCCGCAGCTCCATCGTAAGCCCGCGGGCCGTCGCAGAGTTCTTTTCGTGCTCGCTGCGAAGTCCGTTCAGCACGGCTTTGTCCTCTTCGAGCGCACGCGTACAGGCTTCGATCTCCGCGCGCATCTCCGTCTGCGCCTTGCCCGGCCCCAACCGGTCGTACTGACGCCGCAGGTCTTTCAGGCATTGTTCGACGTAGCGTACCTGTTCGCGCTGCGCCGCGATGCGCTCCGTGATGCTTTGCGAAACCCGCTCGACACGATCTCCGAGCGCCTCGGCAGACTTCCCGGCGGCATCGAGACCGCCGGAGAGCTTGTCGCGCATCAAAAATTCTATTTCAACGGGTTTCGGCATGCGGTTTACTTGTTTTTTTGAGTCTCGATTGTATGAAGCCGGAAAGCGTTCGCGGCTTCTCTTTTTTCTTGACGTAGCGCGGTGCGTCTGCCAGCATCATGCGCAGCGTCTGATAGTTCACTCCCCAAAGGATATATCGGACACTCCAGCCTGTCGCGGCAGCGATCTGCCACACCATTCCGAAGGGGCTATGGGAACCTTCGTAGACGGTCTTTAACTCCCCTTTTTTCTTCTTTCGCGGCTCAGCCTCGGTCTCATCGGGTTCGCCGTCGAGATCGATCTGATAATACTCATAAAAGACTTCGTCCCCAGCAGGCGCAGGAACTGCATGTTCGCGGCACGCAGGTACTCGTCATCGACGAACCAGCGCAGCAGCCATGCCAGAAGACCGGAGAACAGCCACGTAGAGAAGGCTCCCCGGCAAATCGTCAGGGCCACCATTTTCGACACTCGCCGCCCGTGCAGCGCCATGTAGGCCAGCTCCTCGTGCTTGGTGAACTCCAGCATCCGCCCGTAGGTTATGCCCGTCTGGAGGTAGAGCCGTGCGAGGCGTATTTGACCGCCCAGACACGGCCGACGCATCGTCAGACGCACGACCTTGCGGGTAAACGGGATTTTGAAAAAGGGCAGCGAGACTCCGATGTCCAGCAGAGCCTCCGCTGCCTCGATTTCGATGTGCGGATTCGCATTCATCGCTCGACGGTGCTATCCGACAACTTCCTCTTCCTCGTCCGGAGCGAAGTCGAAGCCGTAAGGCGATGCTGCGGAATCATCCGGCAGCAGGAAGGTTGCCTTGCAGTGAATCTTCATCACGTCCGAATAGTCGTACTTGCCGCGCGGATAGGCCAGAAGCGAAACCTTTGCGGCTTCGGTCTCGGAGCCGTCCGCCGAGCGGATGACAACCGGCCCCTCCAGCTTGATGCGCTTCGAGGGTGCGTTCCACTTCTTGCCGTTTTTAGAGGTCGTACCGCCCATCACCTGTACGAGGTTCGCGGGCTTGAGTTCGATCAGGTCGAATTCGATCTCGCTCGTGCCGGGATTCTCTTCGATCTCCTTCACAGGAGCCGAACGTTTCTGTGCAGCCCAGATTTTATTCGTCGACGGTTCGTCGCCGCCCCAATCCAGACCGTCGTTGCTGATAAGCCCCAATTCCTTGCCGTCGAAGACGAAGGATTCGAGACCGTAGATGAACCCGTCGTGTTCCGATGCAGGGGTCTGCTGTGTGCTGTCTGCCATATTACACGATGTTTTTAATGAGTTTTACAATACTTTTCAGCGGGTTGGTTTTCGTCAGCAGGGCCGACGCGGCACCTCCCGCAAGGACGCCGAGGAGAAACCACCGGCCCCACGCGGAGGGCGGTTTCTCGGTATGTTCGACCGCATGATACGCTGCGGACACCGCAGCCAGCAGCGAGTCGGCACGAGCCCTGTAGACCGACATCTCCTCCAGTCGGGCCGTGAGCGAGTCGATAAGCAGGCGTTGTCGGAATACGCTGTTCTCGAAGTAGGCGCAGCGACGGGCGATGCTGTCGCATCTGCCTCGGACGATGATGTTGTCGCCCTGCCTCTCGGCCTCGACGCTCGCGCGGCCGTTCTGTGCGCTGTACTTCGCGCCATCAGGCAGATTAAGGAGGTTCTGCGTCGGGATCGTCGCCGTCGCCGACTCCTCCGGAACCGGTTCCGCATACTCCCGACGGATCGTCGTCTGCTCCGCCAGCATCTGCTCCTGCGCATGACGCTGCACGCCGTGAGCGGCGGCGGCCTGCGCCTCGAGTTCCGCGTTCCGGAAGGCCGACTGCGTCGAGGTCGTCTGCTCGCTCACCGTGTTCTTGACTGCCCCGCACGCCGCCGTCAGCAAGGCGACGAGGAGAAACACGAGGGGAATTCCCCTGATTCGATTTTTCATTTTGCGTTTTGAGTTGTCTGGTTAACTGATCAACCTTTTTGTTCAGGGCGTCGATCTTTTCCTCCATGATCCGCTGGTTGGCCAGCAGCCGGGCGTTGTCCGCCTGCAACCGCACGTTCTCGTTGAGCGTCTCGGTGTACTTCTCCGTCAGCAGGTCGATGGACTTCTGCAACGCGGCGAGAAAATCGTTGTTCCGCTGGCGGCGGGTGACGAGCCACGTTACCACGGACGACAGAAAGCCGCTCGGCAACGCCCACATCAGTATTTGCATCGTTACATTGTCCATTTTTCCCTGCTTCCGTTAATGTTATGCCTTGGCAATCGTCTGGGCGATTTTCGCAATGGAATCGGCGTAGACCGTCGGATCGGCCGTGCAATAGCCGGCTTTGGCGACCTCGTAGGCGAACCGCCGCACGTCGCTGCGATACGGCATAGCACCGGCGTAGCGTTTGGCCGACAAGACCTTGAAGTGGTCGCACAGGCACTCCTCGACGCTGTCGTAGTCGCGGAAAGCCCGATCCACGTCGTAGCGGTAGCGTCCGTCGAGAAGCGGCGTAATCGAATGCACCTTGGCGAAGTTTCCGCCCTGACGGTCGTCTTTCAGGTACTCCGTCGTGCGCACGATCTGACGCTTGCCCGTCCACTTGTCGCCGGCCGTGATGCCGAAGAGGTTGTTGCCGATAGCCTTCTTGCCCCAGCCGGTTTCGAGCGCGGCCTGCGCCGCCACGAACAGGGGGTTCAGCCCCGTCTGGGCACAGACGCGCTCGATGGCCGGATAGTAGGTGCGTTTGAACTCCTGTGGTGTCATACGCTACGCCCGGTTACTCCTCCGATGCGGTCAGGGTCTCCGCCAGCTTCGCGCGTTCGTCATCGGTCAGCCCGGCGACGGCCTTGCCGACAGCCGGCACACCCGCATTTTTCGAAACGGAGACACCAATCGCTTCCAGCGCGACTTTCACGGCGGCGAGAGGATAGCTCTTGTCACCGACGGCGATCTCGTTGGCTGCAGCAGCCTCCGGCTTCTCGGCCTCGAAGGCTTCGAGACGGCAGACTTTGCGCGCGACAAGATCGTTGACGCGCTCGATGTCGTCGAAGGAGACCGTATCGCCCTCCTTGTAGCGTACCGTGCGGTCGTTCTTGTCCGTGAACGGAATCAGCACTTTCAGTTTAGCTTTCATAATCTTTTGGTTTAATGCGTTCATATTCGATTATCCGACGACCTCCTCGTCGCCATTCTGGTCACCCTTCTGGTCATCCGACGGCTCTTCCCCGGCGCGGCAGTCGAGCAGCGTCACCAGCTGACCCCATGCGATCTGCGTGTCGGCCTTCATCAGCATCTTGATGAAGTACAGTTCGCCGCTGGCCTGCACCTTGTCGACCTGCAGGCACTCGTAGTCGTCGGCGAGGTTGCAGCCCGCGTAGAGGTTCGAGTCCGTGCCCAGCGAGCAGATCGTACCGACGATCACGCCGTCGGGCCAGTCGTTCAGCGCTGCAATGCGCTTCCCCTTGAAGCGGGCGATGTTCGTCGAGGTCGGATCGGCGCCCTTGTGATGCAGATCCGTCAGCTCGTTGTCGTACTTGTCGAAGTCGGCGGACGACATCAGGAAAGTGAAGTTCGCCTGATCGCGAACCTTATCCGCCGTCTTCTCCCAGACGGCGCGCAGACGCTTGATCTGGCTCGTCTCCGCACAGGTCGCCTTCACCACATCGGGATCGGCCATCATGCGCGTGAGGATACCGTTGAAGAACTGATCCTCGCCATCGCCCGACACGCCCTGAATGAAGTGATAGCCCAGCTCCGTGCCGACCTGCTTGAGCACCTCGCTCAGAAGCGTCACCTGCACGTCGCTCGGAAGTTGCCGGAACACGAGGTTGCCCGTCGGTTGCCACTTTTTCCAGAACTTCTCGAACGATCGCGGGTTGAACTCCGTGTAGACCATGATATCCTCGGGCTTCAGAAGACGCTCATCGATCTTGAACTCGCCCTTCGAGTTCTCGCTCTTGGGCATCTCGACACGCTTCTGCAACAGCTTCGAAAGCTGGAGACGCGGGATGTAGAACTTATCGCCGATGCTCGTCTCCATGTGGATCAGCCCCTTCTCGAAGAGCTGATTGCCCGTGGCAGCCATGACCAGAATCTGGTCGAGGACTTCGCCGCCGTAGGCGGTTTGAATATTCGGATTTGCCATAATTGAATGAATTGATGATTGATTACTGTTTGAGCCGGGCACGAACCTCCGCTTCACGCTCGGCGAGGTAGTCCTTGTCCGTCTTGCCTTCGGCGCCGGTCGCCGAGGCGAGGGTCTGCATGATGCGACGCTTGGGCTTGCGTGCCGCAAGCAGCGTGCGTGTGTTCTCGGGGTCTTTGCGCATCAGCGCCTTGAAGCCCGGTACTTCGTCGGCGCCGATGCGCTCCTCCTCGCGTGCCGTGTCGACTTCGGCATCGTAGGCCGCCTCCGCGGCTTCGCGCTCCTTGCGTTCGAGATCGGCGACCTTCTCCTTGAGAGCGTCGCGCTCGGCGACCACCGCCGCGTGCTCTTGGGCCTTGTTCACGACCTCCGTAATGCGCGACATGACTGCCGCCTCGTCCGCACAATCGGAAAAGACAGGCATCGATTTGAGTTTGCTGATCATTTGTTCTCGATTTTTAAGTGAAACATGTTCGATATAAAGTGCCGTGTAGCGCTCGCAGCGCTCGCGCGGCGTAAGCGACGCGGAGACAGCGGTGCGGTCGTCATCGAAGATCTCGTCGACGAAACCCTCGGCCAACGCCTCCTCGGCAGTCAGCCAATGATCCCGGCCATCCATATAGGTCGTGCGTATCTCTTCGACGCTCTTGCCCGTGCGCTCCGCGTAAATCTCGCACAGCGTGTTCTCGATCTGCTCGAGGTGGGCGACGCAATCCTTCAACTTGGCGGCATTGCCGAACACGTCGCTCATAGGCTGATGGATCATGATCTGGCCGTAGCGACTCATCTTGACCCGTTTGCCGCAGCCGGCGATGAACGACGCCGTAGACGCTGCGATGCAGTCGATGTAGATGGTGATGTCGGCCGAGGACTGACGCAGGAAGTTGAAAATGGCGATACCCGCAGCCACATCGCCGCCGACGGAGTTGATCCTCACATCGATCTTGCGGTAGGTTCGCTCGGCGACGGCTATCTGACGGACGACATCCTCGGCGCCGACGTCGCCGTAGTCGCCGATTTCGCCGTATAACAGGATGCAGCAGGTATCCTCCTGCGGCCCGGGAATGATATTGAAAATGCGCTCCATTTCGTGCTTTGTTTGCCGCAAAATTGAGCGTCATTTTCGGCCTCTGCAAATCGGCATTTTATGATGCAACATTCTGATTGTATGATGCAATTATAAAATTGCATCATGTTTTTATCATTTGCGCAACAGCGTTTTATAGGTCAATTTTGCGAACAGTAATTCATAAAGCAATGTCGAAAATGACCTCCGAACAGATGCGCCGCTGGGCGCTCTCGATGTACCTGAACGAAAACCGCACGCAGGCCGAAATCGCCGAGGCGTGCGGCGTGTCGCGGCAGACCGTCATACGCTGGGCGAAGGCCGACAAATGGGACGAGCACAAGGCCTCGCTGACCATGACCCGCGAGGAGCAGATCAAGAACCTGCAGCGGCAGATCATGGAGATCAACAACGTCATCCTCGGACGCGAGCAGGGTCAGCGCTTCGCGACGCCCAAAGAGGCTGACGCCATCGCCAAACTGACCAACGCCATCGGCAAGCTCGAGACGGAGCTGGGCATTCACGAAGCCGTCAGCACCGCACAGCGCTTCGTCGCATGGCTGCGGCCTGTCGACCCCGCGCTGACGAAGACATTCGCCGCTCTGTTCGACAAGTTCCTTAAATCCCTGATGTGATGAAGCAGATCGACCGCGACGCCTTAAAGGAGTGGGAAGCCCTCAAGCAATCCATATACAACGACACGCCCATCGACGAGACGATGTCCCCGGCTCAGATCGAGAAGCACCGGCTCTATCTGGAGGCGCACCCTATCGAATGGATGCAGTTCTTCTTCCCAAAGTACGCGAAGTATCCCTTCGCGCCTTTCCAGAAAAAGGCGATCCACCGCATCATCAACAATCCCGAGTGGTACGAGGTGCTGTCATGGAGCCGCTCGCTGGCCAAGAGCACCATCACGATGTTCGCGGTGCTGTACCTGACGCTGACTGGCCGAAAAAGCACCGTCATTCTCGCCTCGGCGACCGAGAAAGCTGCGGCACGTCTGCTCGCACCGTATCGGGCCAACCTCGAATCGAACCGGCGTATCATTCAATACTACGGCGAGCAGATGTCCGTGGGCGAGTGGGCCGAGCTGGAGTTCCGCACCCGGCAGGGCGTGGCGTTCTACGGCGTAGGGGCGGGAAATGCGCCGCGCGGCGCACGCAACGAGGCGATCCGTCCTGACGTGCTGCTCGTGGACGACTTCGACACCGACGAGGATTGCCGCAACCCCGATGTTCTGAACAACAAGTGGGATTGGTGGGAGCACGCCCTCTATCCAACCCGTGATCCATCAGGGGCGCTACTGGTCGTATTCAATGGCAACATCATCGCCGAGGACTGCTGCATCGTCCGGGCCGGCGCGATGGCCGACCACCACGATATCGTGAACATCCGCGACGCCGAGGGGCGCAGCACGTGGCCGGAGAAGAACACCGAAGAGTTGATCGACCGCGCGCTGTCGAAGATATCGACGCAGGCCCAGCAGGCCGAGTATTTCAACAACCCCGTCGTCGAGGGCAAAATATTTGGCCCGCGCAAATGGGGCAAGATTCCCAATTTACGCCGGTTTCCATTCCTCTGCATCTATGCCGACCCGACGCAGTCCGAGGCCAAAGGCGCGGCCAAGAACAAGCAGGGATCGCTCAAGGCCGTGTGGCTGCTCGGAAAACTCGACCGTACGCTCTACGTCATAAAGGGGTTCCTCGGCAAGATGACCACCGAGGAGTTCGTGACGCACTTCTTCTCGCTCTACCTCTACGCCCGGGCCGGCGGATGCCGCGCGATATACGTCGTGCAGGAGAACAACTCCCTGCAAGACCCTTTCTTTCAACAGGTATTCAAAAAGGCGTTCGCACGAAAGGCCAAAGAGACGGGAATCAGCCTCTCGGTCATTCCCGACGAGAAGAAGAAAACCGACAAGGCCGTGCGTATCGAGGCCAACCTCGAACCGCTCCATCGCGAAGGGTTGCTGGTGCTCAACGAGGCCGAGAAGGGCGACCCCCACATGAAGCTCTTGGACGAGGAGTTCAAGTTCTTCACGATGGCGCTGAAGTTCCATGCCGACGGCGTGGACTGCGTCGAAGGCGGCAACCGCTTTATCGACGACAAGATCGGAGAACTGCATCCCGTCGTGACGACGCCCCGCTGCGTCATGGCACGTCGCAACAAATACAGACAGTAAATATGGCACAATTCATCATCCCCGAGGACTACGACGCCTCGATTCATCAGGAGATTCTCGACGCGCTGATCCGCTCCGACCGGCAGATCGTCGAAATATGCGAGGATCGCGCCATCGCCGAGATGCGCGGATACCTCGCGGCACGATACGACTGCGACCGCGTTTTCTCGGCCGAAGGCGAAAAGCGCAACCAGCTCGTGCTGATGATGGCCCTCGACATCGCCATCTACCACATCTTCTCCATCCACAACCCGCGCAACATGTCCCAAATCCGCGTCGACCGCTACGAACGCGCCGTGGAATGGCTCAAAGGCGTGCGCAAAGGCGACATCTCCGTCGACGGGCTGCCCGAAATCGAGCAGGAGGCAAAAGAGGCTGCCTCGCAGTTCCAAATCCGCAGCAACCCCAAACGCAACAATCGATTCTGACATGGCAAAAGAAAAGAAAAAGAAAGGCAAACGCATCACCGCCGGCGGAAATATCGGCCGCACGCCGACGCAGACCATCGTCCTCCAGCCCACACGTCGCGGAGGACTGGACGTGTCCGCCTACATGGACAGCATACGGCAGGCGGAGCTCATCGACTGGCCGCGGCGCGCAAAACTCATCGACCTGTACGCCGACGTCATGCTCGACGGACATCTATTCTCCGTGCTGCGCAAGCAGAAAGCGGCGATACTCGCCACGCCGATACAGTTCCAGCGCGACGGGAACCTCGACGAGGCGATGCAGGAACATATCGATTCCCCGTGGTTCAACCGCTTCATCGAAGACCTTATCAACGACGAATGGGAGGGCGTCGGCGGCTCGCTATTCCAGTTCTTCCTCGACGACAAAGGATGGATCGACTACAATCTGATACCCCGCAAGCACGTCGACCCGATCAACCGCACGATACTCTGCAATCAGACAGACCTCACAGGCGAAAGCTGGGACGACTTTTCCGATCTGCTCTATGTCGGCAACCCGCGCCAGATCGGGCATCTCGCGGTCGCGGCGTTCTGGGTAATACTCAAGCGTAACAACGTCGCCGACTGGGCCGAGCTGGGCGAGATATTCGGACGGCCGATCCGCGAAGGAACATACGACGCATGGGACGACAAGGCCCGCGAAAAACTCATAGACGACATCTACAATATGGGCGGTGCCGGGGTCATCGTGCACCCCGACGGAACGAAAATCAATCTGATTCAGGCAGGGAACATCTCCGGCGGCAGCGACCTCTACGACCGTCTCCACGCGACCTGCAACAACGAGATCAGCAAGATCGTCAACGGCAACACGCTGACCACCGAGGCGGGCGACAAAGGTACGCAGGCCCTCGGAACCGTGCAGCAGGAGGGAGAGGTCGACATCGCATTCTTCATCAAGCGCCGCATCCTCGACATTCTGAACTACGAGGTGACGGACGTATTCGCGTCGATGGGAATCGATACCTCCGGAGGCAAGTTCGCATTCGTGCCGCCCAAAAAGAAAGACCCCGAGAAGCAGGTGACCATCGTATGCCGGTTGAAGAACGAAGCAGGGCTGCCCATCGATGACGACTACCTCTACGAGGAGTTCGGCATCCCCAAACCGGACAACTACGACCAGCTGAAAGCAACCGTCCGGACGGCTGCGGCAGCGGCCGAAGAGCAGGCCGGGGGTGAGGACGGCGAAAGCACCAACGAGGACGATCCGGTGAAGACCGGAACCGAGCTGAAGAAGAACCGTAAATTTGCAGATCGCGTGCGCGATTTTTTCGGCCGCGCCCCCGAAAGTGCGGGGGCGGATTCAGACTGGTAGTCGATACGCTTTATATCGATGCGGCCGAAAAGCAATCGGCGGAGAATGGGTTCTCATTCAACGGCGAAGTGCTGGCTGCCGCGCTTCGGAACATCTACGAGCGGCGGTACGACCCGCGCACGCAGATCGACGCCGAGCTCTTCGAGGAGGTCAGTCGAATTTTCGATGCGGCGACAGATGCCGGGTTCTTCGGAAGCGAAGCCGGCGGAGACTTCATGGAGCAGCTGCGCACCAACAACGCCGTGTTTGCCGCATTCAAGACCCACCGCATGGGCCGCGACATGGCGGCACAGCTCATCGACGAAAACGGCGAGGTGAAATCATTCCAGCAGTTCCGCCGCGACGTCGAGCCGATTACCGATCATCATGTCGAGGCATGGCTTAGAACCGAATACGACACCGCCATCAAACGGGCACACCGCGCCGCCGAGATGCGGCAGTTCATGGCCGAGGCCGACGTGCTGCCGAACATCCGGTGGCTGCCATCGACGGCGGTGAACCCCCGCGAGTCGCACATGCCCTTCTACGACCATGTGTGGCCCGTCGACGATCCGTTCTGGGAGGAGCACAAGCCCGGGGACGAGTGGGGCTGCCAGTGCGGCTGGGAGGCGACAGACGACCCCGTGACCGACAACTCGGGGCTGGGAGACGAGCGGATCGAGCCGTCGCCCGGCCTGAAAGGCAATCCGGCACGCACGGCACAGATGTTCTCCGACGACCACCCGTATTTCCCCTCCGACTGCTCGAAGTGCGCGTTCAAGGGTGTGCAGCTCACGCTCTTCACCAATCGCACGAAGAACTGTTACCACTGCAAAAACGTACTCAAAGCGGTGCAGAAGGCGGAAAAGACGCTGACGACGAAACGGGCGGAGCTCGCCGAAAAGAAATCCGACGCGACGTCCCGCGTCAGCCGCTTGTCGCTGCCGGCGCCGGCCGTACATTCAAGCACGGAATTGAAGTACGGAACGGTGATGTGCTCGAAGTCCGACATCCGGCAGTTGGTATACCATGCCGCCGATGCCGAAAGCGTCGATGTGTCGATGAAGATGGATCGCTATTTAGACCGACTGCGATTCGTGCGCGTGGAGGAGCCGAAACATTTCACCGGCAAGAAGCAGTCGCGCGGACTCGTCGAATACACCGTGTATGAGTTGGAGGTCGGCAAGCAGACTTTCGTGGTGAAATGCGAGGCCCGGACGAACCGGGAGACATCGGAAATATACGAACATCCGTATTCGATATACCGGAAATGAAAAAAGCATCCGAACGGCCGAAAGACACTCCCGACATGGAGCTCGGACTTATGTGCGGATGCTTTTGAAAGCGTTGGCACGCCTTCACCTGCAAATATAACAACAAATCTGCCGAAAACAAAATTCGGTGCAAAATTTTAATCGAACGGCGTTCAAATGGATATCAAAGAGTTCTCGAAGCTCATTCGAGCAAAGCAGAAGGAGATCGACACGCTGATGCGGCGCAAGATGCCCATCCGGGTCGGAAACATGGCCAAGCGGCACTTTCAGGACAACTTCCGAAAGAGCGGCTTCGTAGACGGAGGACTGCACCCGTGGCCGAAGACCAAACGGCAGCTCGCCGGCGGAACGTCGGCGGCCAGTCAGCACAAACCGCTGCTCAGCAACCGCAACCACCTGTTCAATGCCGTGCGCTACGTGCCGGGCGACTATCGGGTCAAGATCGTGAACAACGTACCCTATGCACCGATCCACAACTGGGGCGGAGAGACGTCGCCCGCAGTAACGCCCAAAATGAGGCGGTTTGCGTGGGCGATGTACTACCGAGCGGCCGGGAAGCCGAAGACGGGAACGAATGGCCGCAAAGCGGCCGAAAATGCCCCGAGCGACGTGCTCTCGCCCGAGGCACAGATGTGGCGCGGATTGGCCCTGACGAAAAAGAAGCATCTGCGGATCAAGATTCCACAGCGGCAGTTCATCGGCCAGAGCCGCGAACTCGAAGAACGCATACGCACCGATGTAGAAACACAGGTCGAAGCAGTACTTAAATTATAGATGATGGAAAGTGTGAAACTCGCGCTGATGAAGCGCATCGAAGAGGCGATGCCGGAAGTTCGCATCGACGAGGACTACGGACAGCTCGAATCGCAGGAAGACCAGTATCCGGTAGTGTTCCCCTGTGTGCTGATCGGCATGGGCGACACGGAGTGGCAGCCGATGGCCAACCGTCCCGGAATACAGCAGGGCAAGACATCCGTCACGCTGAAGCTGGCGGTCGATTGTTACGACGACACGCATGTCGGCTCCACGACGGAGGAGAAGATCGCCGAGCGCGAACGGATGGCCGACCGGATGTTCCGGGCCGTACAAGGGATGAGGTTGTCGCAGAGGATGTCAGAGCTCGACCGACGGCGCAGCACCGAATATGCCCTCGGCGGCGGGGTCAAGGTCTACGAGGTGACGTTCGAGTACCTCACGCGGGAGATCGTGTGATTATTCCCCGGAGAACAGGCGGAGTTGTCCGGCCGTGAGCCTCGGAACCTTGATCTTCGGAGCAGGGCGGATGTCGCCATCCGGATGCTCCTTGCAGTATTGCCGGATGATGGCCATGACGCGATCCTCGGAGATGAAGAATTCCTGCTCGGAGAGAATCTTCAGGGCGTCATCGAAGCGCAGACGCTGAACCTCCGTCCAGTAATACCAGCGGCGGCACAACGCTTCGTTGCGCTTGTCGATTAAGTCCTTGTTTCTTCCTCTCGGCATTCACGGGGGGGGGTATTTCGGGTTTTCAATACACAAAAATAGGGAGAAAACAAAATTTTCTCCCTCGTTGCTTAACGAAATTAAGCTATTTGTCCGGAAAATACTACCTTTGTATCAAAATCATCTGCCATGAAACGACTGTTCCTCCTCTTCTCTATCTGTTTTGCGGGCATCCTCCTCTCATCCTGTTCGGACAAAGAGGAAACTCCGACCTCGAATGAACTGATTGGTACTGTATGGAGCCAAACCACGGAAGGGCGCACCGATACGTTCTATTTCGCGCTCAACCGCAAATGCACAGCCGAATGGAAATACGAAAACTCCGATCCAGTCAGACAGGAATATCGGTATTCCTACAAAGCGCCGAACGTCACGATTGAGACCAGCGCGAATATGTTCACGGGACGCATCGACGGCGACGTGCTTTCTATCCACATCTTCGACCGCGATCTGACATTGAAGAAGGTCAGGTAATAAAAATCCCGCTCCGAAAAGAGCGGGATTTGCTTTGCAGAGAGACGGCGCTATTCCATCGCTGCCAGCGAGAGCGGCAGCGCACGTTTCACACCCTTCTCGTCCTTGTACGATACCGAGATAAACTGGCACGTGTCCACAGGCCGATAGGCGCTCTGGATGATGTCGGTCGCCTCGATCAACTCCGGATAGCCCGACTTGCGGGCGATCTCCCGCAGCTGCAGAACGCGGCTCGCCTTGAGGTTCCCCTTGCGGTCTTTGGCCAGCAGGTTCATCACCATCTCCGTCAGGGCGGCCGAATCGTCGTCTTTCGCCAGCGAGCGGATGAATGTCTTGACCTTGTCGACCCCGGCGTTCACCGTGTCGTCCCAGCCGTCGTTTGTGCGGTAGCCCAGAGCGACCGTAATGCTCCCGTCAGAGGTTGTGAACTGGTTGCTGTGGCGGTCGGATTTCGTGCGGAACAGTTCCTCTTTGAGTGCGATCAGCCGCTCGGCATCGCCGAACACCTCCTCCTTCGCCCGACGCATCTCCTCGCTCAATGCCTGCAGGCGGGCGAACTTGCCCCGGCAGAACTCGTCGACGGAATCCTTATACGCCGCAATGTCATCTTCGCGTTTCTGTTTCTCGGCACGCTCCTCGGCCTCAAGCTGCGCCTTCAACTCGGCGCGTTGCGCTGCTGTCATTTTTGTAATATCCATGTTTTTTGGTTCATTTTACACAAGGGTAAACATTCACGTCCTTATTCAGCCAAGATATCTCCCGACCATTTTGGCGAGTAAAGCCATAGGCCAACGCGCCGTAACGTTTTTCAGCACCATAAAAGCGCCATACCACGCAATCGCTCTCCAGCCGGAAAAGATCGCCCTTTTTAAGGTCGGACAGATGCTTGACATCCTGTATGAAATCCGATAAATCGCAATCGGAGATAACCTGTTTCATTGTAATACCGTTAGTCGTCGGCCGGAGCTCGATCTCGTAGGTGATCTCTTCCCCTTCAGCGTTGCAGGTCGTAGTTTGCATGACAATGCGACCATCGGCAGGTTCCATTACCGTTATAGCCATCGACTCTGGTTTGACACCCATGCGGAAAGTGTAGAAATTTGTGGCGATTCGAAGTGCGTCCATGCGTTTCATATCAATATTTAGTTTACTGTTTATCAATCGTTTAATCGTATCGCAAACATAACACTACCATTCGGAACACGCAAGACAATTCGCGCTTATTTTCAACACTTTAACTTATTCATGAGGTCAATCGAATATCTCCTCGACCAACGCCATCGGATATACTTTGCGTATTCCGCGTTCCGAATCCACGTCGAGGCGCACCCCGATAAGATTACCGCTGTTGTCGAACACGTATTTTGCGCTCTCCAGCTCGCTGATTCCTTTGATTTTCACTTTCATCGTTTTACTCTGTTTTTGGTTTGTCGTTTCTGTCGTCGTTGCAAGCGCGTCGGCCGCTGTCTGCGGCGGGTTCGCGAATGCCGTCTCTCCACCTGCGAGCGGAAACGGCATCCGGCTGCCCATCGGCGGAGTTCCTCTGCGAACTGCGCGAATTCTGGCCCGAATCGGGATATCAAATTCGCCATCCGCAACATCGCTTCACCCGTAATGCGCAGCGAAAACTCAATCGAGGAAATGCCTCTTGCGACCGGATCGTCCGGGATATCGCCGCCGAAGTCCACCTCCGGCACTACCCGGACAGGCTGGCCGTTGACCATCAGAACCGCATCGCTCCATTCTCGTTCTCCCATTGCCGCTACTTTTTAAGTTCGCCCATCACTCCGCGCTCCATACGGTTCTTTACCCGCTCTTCGCACGCCTCGAGGAACATCCGCAGGCCGGCGATCATCTTGGTGTTCTGCTCCGATGGGAACCGGGTGTTCAGCTTCTCATGGCGGTCGAGCAAGGCCAGAACCAGCTGCTCGGATTGCAGCCCGGGGATCATCGTTCCGTCGTCGTTCTTCTGCACGAACCGAACGACCTGCTCGGTTTCGACGTATTGCGTCTTGCCGTCGTTGAAGCCGAGGCACTCGCGGATCACGTAGCAATGGGCGCCTCCGTAAGTCGCATCATCGATCACCGAGATCGTCGGCTCGTCGCTCGGATAGACCACCGCATCGATGGGTTTGACCTCTCCGACGACACACCATGTGTAAAGTCTTCCGAGCGGAAGTCCGATCTTCGATTGGCTTCCGCACGCCTGCAGGACGATCTCTTCGTTATCGAACCCTCGGAAGATACCCTGATATTCATCCCGGTTGTCGAAAACCAAGACGATCTCCGCACCTTGACGGCATTCAGTTAGTTCGGCCGGCAGCCGCCACGCACCTACTTGTTTCTTTTCCATAGCTGTCTGATATAAAGGTTAAACAATTCTGTAAGTCGTCCGGACTCGAACCGGAACAACAGCCGCATCGCTTTGGCCATTGTGCTATGCCTCCGGTGGAACCGAAGGCCCTGCCGACCCATTTGCCGGTCTTTCCCGGCTGTCAGAGCCTTTCGCGTCATCTGTCCGATGGAGTCAAGCGTCCTGTTCCGCTTTGCCGCCGCCGACTTGTTTCGGCGGATAAAACCCTGCGCCATCGTCGCCCTACTTGTACTCGGTTCATCGCTAAAAAGGGGGTTGCGGGTGGCCGGGGACTCGAACCCCTATGCTAATCTCTAAACAACAGCCAATCTTTCCCATTTCGTTGTTCTTTTCCTGTTGCCACCCCGTAACGATTACTTCATAGGCTCACCTCCTTTCTGTTCGATGTTCACATATCGGCGAATGACAGCGAGCGCCCCGTCATATGTATGGGTTTGCATCACTTCTCGCATCATCTGCCCTGCAACAAACTCTGCATGAGCTTTGTCCCGCTCTTGCTCTTCTCGCGATTTCCGTGTTTGAAAGCCGAGCTTCCGAACGTTGGATAAAATCGCAGCTCGCGCTTCCGACATCAGGGCGAAAATATTTCCCTGTGCTCCAGACAAATCGACGGTTATCGTAGGTTTTTCCATATCAGCTCGGTAATTGGTCGTGTCGTATGAAAATCGGAATCTGAATGACCCGCTGCGGTTTCACTGTTTTGGGCTTGCGCAGGATCGCCTCCAGCTTCGGAACGAGGGCCTGCAACTCGTCGATGGTCAGCATCCCGAAAGGCTTGCCCGCAATACGCGGATCAAGGCAGAACTCATCTACGGCAGCGAACGTTCTGTCGGCCGTATCGACACCGAGCCGCTGCATCCGGTTCAACACCGCAGAACGGGCCTTGCGCAGCCGCTCCCTGTATGCTGCCGAAGGTTCGCCGAGTGGCTTGCCCGTCTGGAGACATTCGCACATCTCTTCGTATTCGGCCGGAGTCATCTCCCGGAGCGACGACGTGCGCCCTCCGGTGAATTGCGACACCAGTACCTCCTTGTGCTGTTCGAGATCGATGCTCTTCGCTTTGGCGATAGCATAGAGCCGTGAATAGTTACGCTTCCGTTTCATAAGGCTGTTCAGTATTCGATTCGACAGATGCGTGAGCATCGAAAGTTTCGGCAAGAAAGATGCGCATCCGCCGCTGGCGGGCGATCAGGTATTCTATCATTGCACCCTCACTCTGCCGCCAATCCGCCATCATATAAATCGCATCGCTCTTGAGCAGCAGTTTGACATCTTCGCCAATCTGATCCGCCCACTCCGCCTCGAGGGGCAGTCCGTTGCGGAGCGGACTGACAGGCTCGAATCCGAAACGCCGGATTTTCGCTTCGGCCGCTTGAAATTTGGAGATCACCTCGTCGATGGGCAGTCCGGTGATCTTCCCGCTGATGTAGATTTTCTCGATATCCATAGCTCAATCTTCGATTATGCTGCTGTCATGCAGCAGTTCTTTATAGCGACGATCCCGGGCCGCCTTCGTGTCGAACTTCTCAAGCGTCCGCCATTCGGGAAATCCGAACTGCTTGTACTTGATTTTCGGCTGCGGGTAGTCGTCCTTGCGGACGATCATGAACCCCGCCTTCAGCACCTTGTTTTGAGAGTCTAAATTCATATCATTTTCTGTTTAGTGTTTTCCCTTCCCAGTAGCGTTTGGCCTCCTTTTCGTAGATCGTGCATTCCCCTTTCGCCCCGATGTAGCGGCCTTTACTGAACGCCTTGTGTCCTTCGACCCAGATTTTCAGCGACGCATCGTACATGATCTTCATCGCCGCGCGTCCTTCCGGGCGCTTGCCGTCGGCATGGCTGACGAAGATCAGAAGTTTGTTGCGATGGCGCTCCTTGAAGGCGATATACTCCTTGTAGCTCATCTGCGTGTATTGGAACGAGTCGATCACCACGAAATCCCACGAGCGGGGCTTCGACAGCGCTTCGTCCATCTCGGAGAAGGTCATCGTCGCGTTATACTGGAATTTCCGGCCGCACTCGTCCAGCCGGTAGCGGCGAATGGCATCCTGCGTCGTGCCGCCCAGCCCCTCTTCCAGCGGCAAATAGAGAACCCGGCCGAACTGGGTCAACTCCTTGCAGAAGGAGGCTACCGCCGAGGTCTTGCCGTTGCCCGAATTGCCCCAGAAGAAGACCACGCCCGTGCGGTCGATCTCGCCCACGCAATCCGCCCAGATACCGCCCGGGCGGATCGTCCGGCGCTTGAGCGTCAATACCTGTTTGGCTGATAGTGTGCGACCCATTTGAACAGCGTTTGAACGGGGTTATTTCTTGATTTGGGCGAGTTTCTTATTCTTGTGCACCGACTTGCGGACACGCCGCATGTCGTAGTATTCCTGCGACTGCCGCTTCTCCCACGGATTCGGAGCTTTCGAGACAACCGTGCGTGCATCGTCCAGCACCTTGGCGATCGCTCCGTCGACCGTCACGCCGTTGGCGCGGCAGACGGCTGTCACCTCGTGGCGCGTGGCGGGCGTCAGGTCAATGAACCGGCGGCCGATGCGCGAATAGATCTCGTCGTAGCCCTTCTTATTGTACTCCAGACCGACGGTCATACGCCGCTTGATGTACTCCGTCGAGAGGAAGATGATGCCGCAGTGGCCCTCCAGCGCGTTGTAGATCGAGATGAAGTAGTAGAACACCGTATCCATCAGCTTGTCGCCCTCGTCGAATATGAGCAGCGGCCGGTCGAGCGTTCGCAGGGCATCGGTCACCGCATAGAGCTTCTCCCGCAGGCTCGTCTGTGACAGCTTGATGCCGATCACGCGCGCCATCTCGCGGATGAAGTCCCCGCGCCGCATATCCTCCGAGCACGAGACGACGAAGGCGTTCTCGTGGCTGGAGGCGTAGTCGCGCGCCGTCGTCGTCTTGCCGATGCCGGCGTTGCCGACCACCCACGATACGTTCTGATTGGCCTGCGCATCCTCGAGCAGCAGGGTGAGTTCCCGGTAGGCTGCCGTCTCGCAGAGCGTCCAGTCGTCCGGGGTCGTCGGAGCGACCATCGACCGCACGCGCAGGAACATCTCGTCGCTGATGTTCTCAAATCGGCCGTTCAGAATCGTGCTGACCGTACCTGCACTCAAGCCGAGCGACGTGACCGCCTTGTTCTGGCTGGGATACTTGGCAACGTAGGCTTGAAGTTGCGCCTGAATCGTCTGCTTCTCTTCGTGTGATAACTGTTTCATGTCTATCGTGTTTTATGATTGATTACATTTGGTTGAAAATCGCCATCGGATCGTAGTCCATGTTGCTGACGGCTTTGGTGTATTCGCCCACGGCGAGCGGTTCCGGTTCGGCCGGAATTACGACCACCGCGTCGGCCAGCCGTTCGTACTCGCGTTCGCTGATGCCTTTGAGTGCCGGGGTGCGGAGCCCGTGCTGCTCCGGAGCGACGCCATGTTCCAGTTCCAGCGTGTGGGCTTCGATCTGGCGGCGAACCCGCTCGCGCTTGTTCGCCTCGTCGTTGAGCCGGATCAACTCCATGTCGCCCGGCTGCTGTTCCTGAATGTTACGGCGGATCGAAAGGTAGGGATAAGCCACCGTCTCGTAGCGTAGCCCCATCGGAGTTCGTGTGTAGAGCAACGCCCGATCCATGCGCTGCGGGTCGAACTTCACGAAGAACTCCCGGCCGGTATTATCCCTGCGCCATTCGTAGTCCGGACGACCGTCGGCGGTCAGTACCTCGTAGGTGTATTTCCGGTTCCGGTATTGGATCGTGATGCCGTCGGCCGTGAACAGGCTCGGCTGCTCGGTCGTCAGCCAGAACAGGTCGATCATATCCAATTCTGTTACGCGCTCCGTTGCTGGATTGGCGCTCGTGCGATACATTTCTTCGCGGGCGATGCCCGTGGCGTGGTGCTTCGCGGCATTCCACTTGCTACGAGCTGCGGCGTAGGCCGCCAGCATCTCCTCGTAGGTATAGAGCGACTCCTTGTTGGCTTCGAGGAACTCGCGGTTGATTTTCCACGCCTCCTTCGAGGAGATATTACCGCCGGTGAAACGCCAGTCGGCATGCAGCACCTGTTTCTGGAAACGGCCGAAAACCGACTCGATGGACTTCGACGGAGCGTTATACGGCGCCGTCGAGCGGTTCACGTGGCAAATGTTCGCAAAGAACCGCTGCGCGGCCTTGCTGCGTTGACCGCCCTGATTATCGGTAACGATTTCGTAGGGCTTATATCCGGCTGTTTCGATGGCCATGCGGAACGCCGAGAACTGCGCATCGAAATTCTCGCTGGTGCAGACCGAATAGCCGAGCAATGTTTCGCTATACGCATCGATAACTTCGTAAACCTGCACCGTGCGGACAACCGTCTTTCCGCCCTCGAACGCTTTGTAGAACAGGTTGAGCTTCGTACCGTCGCCATACCACAGCGAATCGCGCATTGTCGGCATCTCGGTCTTGTTGCGGCGAGCGTATAGCTGCTTGGCCGCCAGTTCGCCGTAGACGGCATCGTACCACAGCGGCTTCACCTCCGGCCGTTCGAGGTATTGCACCAGAGACGATTGCGAGGCCAGCGGCTTCCATCCGCGACGCTCGGCGATGCGGTTGAACTCCTCGAAGAGTTGTTTGGTCGTGTAGACCGGCACGCGGCAGCGGCGCAGCGCGACGATCTGGCGGCCGGCCGCCTTGGTTATCTTCAGCGTGTTGCTGTTGCAGAACTTGCCCGATACCAAGCAGCCGTAGCCCTCCTTGCGGTATTGTCGGAGCTTGTCGCGCAGTCGGGCTTCGCTCTTCGGAAGCGTGTGCCCGTAGGCATCGCGCAGCTCCTCGGCGGCGGCAAAGATATTCGACCAGACGACCGGCGTGTTGTTGTTGCGCGCGCGGCGCATCGCCTTCTGCGTGTTGAACATCTCCAGCAGGGCGTTCAGTACCCGGGCGTTCGTCGTGTATTCCTCCTGCTTCTCCTCTGGCAGATGCTCGCCGTTCGGAAGCAGGTGGTCGTGATAGAAGCGCTGCGCCTCGGCATCCATCGCAAGCGGCATTTCGTCTTGTTTCATAGTCTTCTCGGGATCACCGTATTTTTCCTCGAAGCGGATACGGAATCGTTCTGGCAAGGAGCGGTACTCGATCAGAGCATACGATCCGAGTCCCTTGCCCGGACGTAGAACATTTACCCGGCCCCGCGTCACGAGATGATCGTAAGCACTACGACTCATTACCGCTTCGCCATCGTCCGACCGTGTCAGCTCGTGCATCGTTACTGCTATCGTATTTCCGAAATATTCCATCGCTTCGTTATTCTTGATCCCGCGCCGGTATTGCTCCGGTCAACGCCTTCGCGTTCGCGGGAAACCGACCTACTCCCAAATTTCGCCTATCTCATCAGCGGCCTCCGATACTTGATCCCTGACACTCTCGAGCGTACTGATTGCACTTTGCATTTTCTCGCCGCGTTCCGAATCCTGAAAGGGCTCGGGGAGATTGTCGTAAGCGGCCCACTCTTCATCGCAAAGAATATCCAAACGTTCGTAGATATCTTGCAGTTCTTCTCGAATCGCCTGAAGCTGTTTACGTCGGTTGTTATTCATCGTTTACTCATTTAATGAATCCGTGAGGCTTTGAGCCTCGAATACGATATTGCCCCAGTCGCAAATCTTGACGTCGGAGAACGTTTTCACGGAACAACCGTTCCGGCTGATATCAGCCGTGCTTGTGGCGTTGTCGAACTCTACTCGAACGCCGTTCGAGAAAGTCTGAATAATCCGCCGCACGCCGCTGGCATCATGCTCGAAATCGGTCTCGCAATTCGGCATGAAACCGTTCGTGACATCGACCTCGCTCATCACGCGACCACCGTCTTGCAAGGCCATGCGGCGAATCTTTTCCGCCAGCGCGCTCTGGGTCTGGAACGTCAAGGCAGACCACAGCGTCACACGGCTTACGCCCAACGCCCGACGGATGCGAGCCTTCTTGGCTGTTGGTAATTCGATATATTTCATCTCTGTCCTGTTTTAGTTTGGTTCTACATATTAGTCGGCCAACTTCTCTTCGAGATACCTTACATCTTCCTCCCAAAAGGGAAGCCCGCTCTTGATCTTGTATAGTGTCGCTGCTTTTCTCCCAATGAGCCTGACCGCTTCACGATAGAAATCCGTATCGTCATAGGCAGCAGCTTTGCCGAGGAGGAATTCCGCGAGGCTCGTTCGGTTCTGACGGGCGTCGTCCAGCTCGTTATTACGCTCCTCGAGCATGCCGTTCAAAACCGTAATGCGTCGATAATATTCCGCTACGATGGCGCTCGATCCGTGTTTCTTATACTCTGTACAGAACTGATCCTTGTCCATGTTCCCGGTGGCCATATACATAGCCTCTATCCGTGCGTACTCTTCCGATGTAACCGTTTTGCCCGTCCGATCTTCAAATTCCTGCTGTGTCATAATTTCAGTTATTTAATTCTATTTGTATCATATCGAGAATGTTGCTGGTCACCATGCTATTGACCGCCAGAACTGCGCTACCGATACCGTTCTGTTGCATCCAGCGCTTCGCCCGGTTCATTGCGGTGACTTTGCTCGAACCATCCGGAATAAATGCATCCAGATCGTCGTAGTCGTTCGTCAGTAGTTGGAACCAATATCGTTTCATCGCCGGGTTATTTTACTTCATTGATGATCGGTCGCAGGGAGCAGCCGTAAGCTGTCACCAGAGCGTCGGACATGCGTTTCACGAAGGAAGCGGACGCTTCGAAAACAATCCCGGATTTCTCCGTATAGCAGAATGCAATACCCCGCGTAATCAGGTAAAAGCAGACTTTGTTCTTACTACTCTGTGTCTGCCACGTTTTCAGTTCCTCTTTCATATCCATGATTCAAAATTTTCACTACCTTTATAGCGCCTTAATATGTTAAGACGATGCAAATATAATACGCAAATGCGAATACTCAAAATAAAACGCAAATAATTTTCGCTTTTGCGAATAATTTTAGAACGATGAATATAAACGCCCGATTTGAAGAGATTATAAATTCCTTATATAAAGGAAATAAGCGAGCATTTGCGCAGAGCGTTGGCATATCGGCAACTGTCGTGGAAAATGTAGTTGGGACTCGAAAAGGAAAACCGTCATATGATGTTCTTGAAAAAGTATGCGCAAATGCGAACATATCCGCCGAATGGCTACTGACCGGCAAAGGTGAAATGCAGCGCGCAGAAGATCGACAGTTGGCCATTCCCGCCATCAAGGAGCAGTTCTCCCTCCGTACAGATCGCACGATTGGAATGCAGAGCGTCCCGCTGTATGAACTTGACGCCACCGCTGGACTGGTGGCCCTCTTCGATGGAACGACCCGGCAGGTTCCGGTCAGCCATTTGCAAATTCCCGACCTGCCGCCGTGTGACGGAGCATTATATGTTCGCGGAGACTCTATGTATCCGCTTCTGAAGAGTGGAGACATCGTATTATATAAGGAGATTCCCTATACTGCGAGCAGTATATTATGGGGCGAAATGTATCTACTGTCGTTCACGCTCGATGGCGAAAATTACATCACCATCAAGTACATACAAAGGGCAGACGACGACCGTTTCGTTCGGCTCGTCAGCCACAACCCACACCATTCCCCAAAAGAGATTCCAGCAGACTCGATCCGCGCGCTGGCATTAGTAAAGGCGAGTGTGAGGTTCAACACGATGGGATAAAAGTGTTCTCGCGCACTTTTTTCAAACAGCAAACAGCGGCAACTTGAACGGTTGCCGCTGTTTTTTAGACGATTATACAAAAATAAGCGATTGAAATTTGTAAAAAGTGTGTCATTAAGGGGGTACATATACCGCCATTTTCCTGCATTTTTGCACGGTTTTCGGTAGTTAAAGGTTAGTTTAGGTGCATCTCTTTTTCACGTTTTTGGCAGTCTTAATGGCTGTTTAACGTGGATATTTCGTTTTGAAACACGAAAAAACAGAGGCAGTTTTAACGGCCGTTTTTGTGGCCGTCTAAATCTCAGATCATAGAACATGACGCCGAAATGGCAGAACGACCTTGCTTTGTTTGGAGAGGGTTTGAACGGCCGTTTGAACGATAAAAATACGATACTCGACCGACGGCATGACGGCCTCACCTGTACACGCCTGCCAATGGTTGAAATCGCGGCACAAACGACCTTCGGCACAAATCTGACCGACGCTTGCAGACATCAAAAAGCCTCCGAAATTTGGCCGTTTCTGACCGTTTTCGGAGGCGATGTAACATCAGGGGTCGAACACTGCGTTCAAATCTCGTTCGAATGTAACACGAAAGTAATATTGAAGTAACATTTGGTTTCGCGGCGCATCTGGGGGTATCGTGCTGCTAACCGTTTGATATATACCGGTTACCTATCTTTTTGTCGCTGCTCCTCTTTTATACATTTGGTTTTATCCCCCGTAACCGGATGCCCGCACAGGAAACTGTGCGGGCGTCTTTTTTTTGTGCCGGGACGGCGGCGCGCGGCGGGGGCTGTTTGCGGGGCGGTTTGTTTATGGGATGGTCTGTCTGCGGGACTGTCTGCGGGATTGTCTGCGGGGCGGTCTGCCTGCGGGACGGACAGTTTGCGGCTCCGGAATCTTTTCAAGGACGAGGTCAGGGCCGGAACCGGGGAACCGGACAGGGAAACAGGGAAACAGGGAAGCGGGGAATCGGGGGCGGAAGTCCGGTCGGTTAGTGGTCAGTGGTCAGTGGTCGGATCGGTCGGCCAGTCGGCGGCCGGTTTGCAGGCCGGATGTTTCCGGGGCGGGGCGAATGGCCTTTTTTGCGTTCGCCGAAATATTTACGGCGGATTTCTTGCACCGTGCGCAATAACCCGGTATATTTACAAGTCAGAACTGAAGAAGCAAACCGATAGATGATGAAAAAGTTGATTTTAGGCTTGTTGTCCGCGCTGGCGCTCCTTCCGGGCGGCATGCTGCGGAGCGGGGATGTCCGCGCCGCCGAAACCTTCGCCGTGCAGTCTCCTCGCAGGGATCACCGCGCGAACCCTCACGCGAATTGTCATGGGGAGCGTTACGAAGATCGGCGCGGGAGATATACCAAAGACAGCTGGTCGGTATATTACCGCGGCCGGAAGGTCGAGGGGGCTTCGGTATTCTCGTTCGCCGATCTGGGAGGCGGGTACGGCAAGGATAATTGGACGGTGTTTTACGAAGGCCGGAAGCTGGAAGGGGCCTCGGCCATGTCGTTCGAGTATAAGGGACGGGGTTACGGCAAGGACAACTGGAACACCTATTTCCGCGGGGAGCAGCTCCGGCCCGGGCAGTCGCCGGACGGGATGCTCGGCGGCGGTTATGCGAAAGACAGCTGGTCGGTATATTATCGGGGGCGAAAGGTGGAAGGCGTTTCGGCTTCGTCGTTCGAATATCTGGGCGGCGGTTACGGCAAGGACCCCTGGAAGGTGGTCTATCAGGGACGCGAAGTGCCGGGCGCATCGTCGTCGTCGTTTGAAGAGCTTGGGTGGGGTTACGCCAGGGACGCGTGGAAGGTTTACTACTGCGGCGAGGTGATTCCGGGTGCTTCCCCGGCGACGTTCCGTATTCCGGACCGGCGGTAACGGGTGATTTGCGTTATATATGGGGCTTTCTTTGCAGGAAGCCCTTTTTTTGCGCCGTGCCGTGCGGGGATTCGGGCACTGTTTTTGTCTTTGCGGGGTAAACGACGAAACGAATGAACAGACTGAAACCCCATCTGGCCCTGTTGGTGTGCAACGTCCTCTGGGCGATGGATTACCCTTTTTACAACATAGTCCTGCCGCATTACGTGCATCCGATGGCGATGGTCTCGGCGTCGCTCGTCGCCACGGCGCTCTTTTCGCTCGTGCCGCTGCTGTGGCAGAAGGCCGAGAAGGTCGAGCGGGCGGATATTCGCAAACTGATCGGCGCTGCGCTGCTGATCGGCGTATTGCGCAAGGTCTTCATCATGTACGGTTTGTCGATGACCTCGCCGATCGACGGTTCGATCATCGACACCATCGTGCCGCTGCTGGTGCTGGCGCTCTCCGTGCTGCTGGGAATGGACCGTTTCACCCGGCTCAAGATCACGGGACTCGTGCTCGGCATGGCGGGAGCTGTGGCGGTGGTGCTGGCCGGGGCCTCGTCGTCGCACGCGCATTCGCATCTCTGGGGAAACATGATGATCTTTCTATGCGCCTGCGTCACGTCGGTGTATATGGTGTGGTTCAAGCGGCTGATCGCCAAGTACCGCATTACGACCGTGCTGCGCTGGCTCTACTGCGCGGCGGCGGTCATGGCCCTGCCGTTCGGTATCGGTCCGATCGTTCACACCGATTTCACGGCCATTGCCCGTCACGCCCTGTTTCCGACGCTTTTCGTGCTGACGGTTCCGACCTATGTCCCCAACCTGATGCTCAACTATGCCCTCAAAACGGTACAGCCCACCGTGTCAAGCATCTACACCTATTTGCAGCCCGTGCTGGCGATCGCCATTTCGGTCGGGATGGGGCTGGACAAGCTGCATGCCGATACGGTGATTTTCGCACTGGTGATTTTCGTGGGGGTGGGGCTGGTGCTCCGGTCCTACACGGTGAAGCCGCGGCAGGCCGATCCGCCTGCTGCGGGGCCGCATTGACGAAGGTCGTCAACCAAAAAGAGCCTCCCGCATCGGGAGGCTCTTTTCGTATAAATGTCTTTTCGCGTTACTCGGCAGCGGAAACCGAGAACTTGATCGTAGCCTTGACCTCCTTGTGCAGGCGGGCCGTAGCCTCGAACTCGCCGACGGTCTTGACGGCCTCGACGCTGATCTGCTTGCGGTCTACGGTGATGCCCTTGGCAGCGAGCGCCTCGGCGAGGTCCGTTGCCGTGACCGTACCGAAGAGTTTGCCCTCCTCGGCCTTCACCGACAGCGACAGCGGCAGGTTGGCGATGGTCTCGGCCAGAGCCTGTGCGTCGGCCAGGATCTTGGCGTCCTTGTGGGCGCGCTGCTTGAGGTTCTCGGCGAGGACCTTCTTGGCGGCGGCGGTAGCCGACTTGGCGTAGCCCTGGGGGATCAGGTAGTTGTTGGCGTAGCCGGGCTTCACGTTCACGATGTCGTTGGCGTAGCCCAGGTTTTCGATATCTTTGATCAGAATTACTTCCATGGTCTTGTCCTCCTTTTAATTATTTCATGCAATCGGTTACGAAGGGCAGGATGGCCAGGTGGCGCGCACGCTTCACGGCCTGGGCGACCTTCTTCTGGAACTTCTGCGAAGTACCCGTCAGGCGGCGCGGAAGAATCTTGCCCTGCTCGTTGAGGAACTTCTTGAGGAACTCGCCGTCCTTATAATCTACGTACTTGATGCCGAGCTTCTTGAAACGGCAGTACTTTTTCTTCTTGACGTCTACCGATACGGGATTCAGGTAACGGATTTCCGACTGTGCTTTGTTGTCCTGTGCCATGGTTTACTCCTCCTGCTTGTTAGAAAGTTTTGCACGACGCTTCTCCGAATATTCCACGGCGTATTTGTCCTGCTTGAAAGTTAAGAAACGGATCACGCGCTCGTCGCGGCGGTACTGCGTTTCGAGCGTGTTGACGAGCGAGCCTTCGCCCGTGAACTCTACCAGGAAGTAGAAACCGGTGGTCTTCTTCTGAATAGGGTAGGCGAGCTTGCGAAGGCCCCACGACTCCTTGTTCACGATCTGACCGCCGTTTTCGGTGATGACACCCTGGAATTTGTCAGCGACTTCCTGCACCTGTGCATCGGACAGAACCGGCGTGACAATGAAAACGGTTTCGTAATTGTTCATAATGCTTTTAATTAGTTAATTAAATCCCCAAAGGGACCGCAAAGATACACATTTAAATTAAAAATGAAAAATTAAGAATTAAAAATTTGTCAGTATTTGGATTATCTCTGCTTTTTCCTATCTTTGTGGAACATACTGACAAACACGGAAAGTGTAAGTTTATTCCCGATAAGCGAACGTAGGAAATTCTCTTTGGCGAGGAATAGGCAGACTTCTTGCCGCTTACGCAGGCTCCCCGCAGGGTAGAACTGCGGGGGGCCTGCTCTCGACTGCGCTTCGGGCGGACTTCCGCAATTTGTTTCCTGAAAATGGTGCCGGATTATGGGATTTTGCGTATCTTATCAGCGAATTCAATCCTAATGCTAACCCGATGATAAGACATTGCTTTTTCTTGATTTTTGCCGTGCTTCCGTTTTGCGGCTTGCAGGCGCAGGATACGGCCATAAGCCCCCGTTATCCGGGGGCCGGGTGTTTCGAGGGTGAGGTGGCTGTCGGGGCGACCTTTGGCTATGCCTCGCTCGGAAGCTTTGACAACGATGCGGCGGGCTTTTGCCTGGTCGCTGAAAGTCGTTACAATTTCCGGAGAACTCCCTTCGATGTGGGTTTGCGGCTCGGCGGGTCGTGTTACTCGCGGCTGGCTGCGGGCGTCTGCTCGCAGGACCCTTTTATGATGTTCAGCCTGATGGCCGTTGCGGATTACAACCTGCATCTGACGCCGAAAGTGGCGTTGTTCGCGGGAGCAGGGATCGGTGGGGCGTATGTCCTCCGAACGGCCGAAGGGGCTGTCTCCGATACTCCGTCCAGCGACTGTGCGGCATTTTGCGTGATGCCGCGCGTTGGCTGCGAATGCTGGAACCGGCTGCGCGTCACGCTGGGTTACACCTGTACGGAGCGGGCCAACCGCCATCTGTCGCTCACGTTCGGAATAGCCATCGGCGGCGGGCGGCGGTAAGACGCTTATTCTTCCGGGAACCCTTGTGCCTTCAGCTTTATGTCCTGCCCGTCGGGCGTCACGAGGTAACAGCCCGTGGAGGCGGGGGTGATGTGGCCGATGACGTCCACAAGGCCCAGCCGCATGATCTGTTCCTGCATCGAAAGCGGCACGGTGAAGAGCAGTTCGTAGTCCTCGCCGCCGTTCAGAGCCGCAACGACCGGGTCCGAGTGCATCTCCTCGGCCAGCGCCGAGGTCTGCCGGGCGATCGGGATGCGTTCGAGGTAGATGCGCGCGCCGCAGGCCGACGATTTGCAGATCTGCATCAGGTCGCTCGCCAGGCCGTCCGAGAGGTCGATCATCGACGTGGGGCGGATCTTTTCTTCGGCCAGCGCACGGACGATGTCGGTGCGGGGGCGCGGCTTAAGGTATTTTTCAAGCAGGTATTCGTAGCCCTTGAACTGCGGCTCGGGGTTCTCCACGTCGGCGAGCACCCGCTTTTCGCGTTCGAGCAGTTGCAGACCCATGTAGGCGGCCCCGAGGTTGCCCGTGATGCAGACGAGGTCGTTCTGCTGCGCACCGCTGCGGTAGACGATCTTCTCCTTTTTGGCGTAGCCAAGCGTGGTGACGGTGATGACCAGCCCCGTCATCGAGGCGCGCGTGTCGCCGCCCACGAGGTCGATCTCCTGCTCCTTGCAGGCGAAGGCGATGCCTTCGTAGAGGTCCTGAAGGGCTTCGACGGGCAGTTTCGACGAGACGCCGAGCGACACGGTGATCTGCGCCGGGAGGGCGTTCATGGCCAGGATGTCGCTCACGCCGGCCGTCACGGCCTTGTAACCCAGGTGTTTGAGCGGAAAATAGGTGAGGTCGAAATCGACGCCTTCGTAGAAAGAGTCGGTCGTGCAGAGCACCGCTTCGCCGCGTCCCGGGGCGATCACCGCGGCGTCGTCCCCCGCGCCCTTGAGCGTCGAGGCGTTCTTCGGGGTGAATCCGCTGGTCAGCAGGTCGATGAGTCCGAATTGTCCGAGCGAAGCGATCTCGGTGCGCTTTTTCTGGTCCATGAATCTAAAATTTTTTACAAAATTAAGGAAATACTCTTGTTTCCCCAAAAAATAACGTAATTTTGCCCGGTCCAAATTACTAAAAGGGTTAGTTATGGTAAATATCGTCTTATTCGGTGCTCCGGGTTGCGGCAAAGGCACGCAGGCGCAGCGCCTGAAGGAACACTACGGAATCGATCACGTTTCCACGGGCGAGGTGATCCGTGACGAGATTCGCCGGGGTACGGAACTGGGACAGAGCATGGAAGCCTACATCAAGGCCGGGCAGCTGGCTCCCGATGAGATCGTAATCGGCATGATCGACCACTATGTCACCGGGCACATGAACGCCGCCGGCTGTATTTTCGACGGCTTTCCCCGCACCACGGTTCAGGCCGAGGAGTTCGACAAAATCCTTGCCGGACACGGCCTGAAGGTCGATGTGATGATCGACATCCACGTCCCCGAGGAGGAGCTGGTGCGCCGCATCCTGCTGCGCGGCAAGGATTCGGGACGCGCCGACGACGCTTCGGAAGAGGTGATTCGCGGGCGTCTGGATGTTTACCGCGAGCAGACGGCCGTCGTGGCGGACTACTACGCCGCACAGGGTAAATACGCCTCGGTCAACGGTACGGGGACGATGGAGGAGGTTTTCTCCCGCATCGCCGCGGTGATCGAAGGCCTGAAATAGCGGGGCAGGCCCGGAGGGGCCGGGAAGCGCTCCCGAAATGAAAATCGTCCCTGCCGGAGTTGTCTCCGGCAGGGACGATTTGTGTGAAATCCAAATCCGCCGGACGTCGCTTGTCGTCGCGCCGGGCGGGATACGGAAAAAGCCGCCCGTTTCCGGTGCGGCTTTTCTGTCTCGGTGCGGGAGCGCTCCTCCCTCGGACGAAGATTTAGAGTGCGTTCACGTGAAGCTGGATCGAACTCTTCAGGTTCGCAGCCTTGTTCTTGTGCACGATGTTGTGCTTTGCCAGTTTGTCGAGCATAGCGGTTACCTTCGGAAGCAGGGCCTCGGCGGCGCTCTTCTCGGTGGTCGTGCGCAGGGCCTTCACGGCGTTGCGGGCCGTCTTGTGGAACAGACGGTTGTGAGCACGCTTCGTCAGGGTCTGGCGAATTCTCTTCTTCGATGACTTATGGTTTGCCATAATCCGTTAATTTTTATTTTTTACTTTTTTTCAGTCGTTTGGCTTGAAACGGCCTTGGCCGCTTTCGGATAGACCCGGGGGTCCGCTCCTCGAAAAGTTTTTTCACCCGTAGGGGGCGTGTTTGGCGGTGCATTTTTCGATTCCGGTCTCCCGTCTTCCTTTTTCGCGCCCCTCTTCCGGCCCCTTCGTTCGTAGCCCATAGGAGAGTCGAACTCCTCTTTCAAGAATGAAAATCTTGCGTCCTAACCGATAGACGAATGGGCCTTTACCACTATCGCATGCCTCGAACGGGGTTACTTTAGCGGTGCAAAGGTAAGCAAAAAAGTGACTTGTACAAAAAATATGCGAAAAAATTACGGATTTTTTGCCGGAAGTCCCTCGGACGGTCGTTTCTTGAGCTGTCAGCGCAGCCGTACGGTCCGCGTCTCGGGGTCGAAGCAGGCGTTTTCGCCCGAGAAGAGACGCTCGATCAGTCCGCTGCCGACCATCTCCCCCGCAGGGAGGTGGTGCAGCGAAGGGGTGTCGATCAGCGCCACCGAGTCGCAGAGCGAAAGCGCCACGTCGAGGTCGTGCGTCGAGAAGAGGATGCACTTGCCCTCGTCGCGGGTCAGCCGCCGGAGCAGCGTCGCCAGCTCGTAGCGGTTCGGGAGGTCGAGGAACGCCGTGGGTTCGTCGAGCAGGATGACCGGGGTGTCCTGGGCCAGCGCGCGGGCGATCATCACCCGCTGGCACTCGCCGTCGGACATACGGTCCATGGTCTTGCGGGCGAAGGCCGACATCCCTACCAGGCGGAGCGAACGTTCGACGACGGCGCGGTCGGCCTCCTGCATGCGCCCGATCCAGTTGGTGTAGGGGGCGCGTCCCAGCGCTACGACGTCCTCGCAGGCGAGGTTGGCGATACGGACCTTGTCGGTGGTGACGAACCCCACGGTCGTGGACAGCTCGTGGGGCGTGAGCGACGCCAGCGGGCGGCCGCAGAGCGCCACATCGCCGGAGACGGTCGTTCCGAGACCTGCAATGGCCCGCAGCAGGGTGCTTTTGCCCGTGCCGTTGCGGCCGATCAGCGCGGTCAGCGACCCTTGGGCGAAGGCGGCGGTGACATCTTCGAGCAGCGTGCGGCTGCCGTAGGAGAGCGTGATATGGTTGAGGGCGATACTCATGTCAGAAGATATTGCGGTTGCGGACGACGACGAAGATGACGACCGGAATGCCCATCAGGGCCGTGATGGTGTTGATCGGCAGGGCGAGGCTCTTGGCGACGAGGTCGCAGACCAGAAGCAGGGCCGCGCCCGCGAGCATCGACCCCGGCATCAGGATGCGGTGGTCGGCCGAGGCGAAAAGCATGCGTGCGAGGTGCGGCACGGCCAGCCCGATGAAACCCACCGGGCCGCAGAAGGCGGTGACGGTGCCCGCGAGCAGGACCGTGGAGAGGAAGATCAGCGTGCGCGTGCGCTGCACGTTGAGTCCCATCGTGCGGGCATAGTTCTCGCCCAGCAGCAGCAGGTTGAGCGGCTTGATGACGGCGACGGCGAGCGCCAGTCCCGCGGTGACGACGGGAAGCAGCAGCGCGAGCTGGCTGCCCGTGACGTCGCCCAGCGACCCCATGGTCCAGATGACGAACGATTTGAGCGCCGCCTCGCTCGACAGGTATTGGAGGATTTCGACCACCGAACTGATGCCCGAACCGACACGATGGCCAGCACGAGCGCCGAGCCGAGCCACGCAGCCCCGGCCACGCCCAGCGACCGGACGAACGAGTGTCCCGCGACGCCCAGCAGGGGGGCGCCCAGCAGGAACAGCGCGACGCCGAGTCCTGCGCCCGAGCTGACGCCCAGCACGTAGGGACCGGCCAGCGGGTTGCGGAAAAGGGTTTGCATTTCGAGTCCGCCGGCAGCGAGGGCCGCGCCGGCGAACAGGGCTGTGACGGCTTTCAGGAGCCTGATCTTGAGGATGATGTCGCTGGTGGCAGGGTCGCAGGAGCCGCCTGTGAGCGCCGCCCAGACATCGCCCAACGGCACGGCGACCGATCCGACGGCGAGGTCGGCGATGAAAAGCGCTGCGGTGAGCAGCCCGAGCGCCGTGAAAAGGAACGTGGTTCTGCGTGCGGTCATTTAGCGGTACTGGAATTTGAGCGAGATTTCGTAACGGGTGTCGGCGAAGCCGTAGCGCGAATCGCGCCTGACGTCGGCCCGTCCGTCGGCGTAGTGGCGGAACCGCGTGCCGGACCCCTGCGCCTGCGCGGCGGGCTGAAGGCAGAGGGGCGAAAGGTGGAGAATGGCGGCGTTTTTCATCTTATTCGAGGCGTTTGTAATAACAGGTCGGGACGCTGTCGCCCGAGAAGATCGTCCGCAGGTCGCGCAGCACGAGGTCGGGGCGTACGACGCCCGATTCCCAGAAGTCGGAACCTCCGGCCGGGGTTTGGCGGCGGTTGTTGTTGTAGACGTTCCGGTTGCGCACGACCGGAATGTCGGAAAATTTCGGGTTCTGGGCCGTCAGTTCCGCCAGCGTGTTGCAGGGACCGACGTTGAGCCAGAAATCGGCGGCGTTGGCCAGCAGGTAGGCCTCCTCCATGTCGACGGCCACCGACGTGTCCGAATCGTTCTTCGTGTAGACGTACTCCCCGCCGGCATCCTCGATCAGGCGGATCATGTAGCTCTGCGATGAGGGCAGGAACCAGGTGTCGCGGTAGGGGGTGTTGAGCATCACCTTCGGGCGCGGTGCATCCGGGGCGGGGGGTGCTTTCAGGGCCTGGTAGTCCCGGGCGATCCGTTGCAGCGTGTCGGCCCCGGCCGCGCGCAGGTCGCAAAGCTCGGCCGCGAGGACCAGCCATTCGGCCTTGCCCAGCGGGGATTCTTCCATGTAGTCGCCGATATATATATAGGGGATGCCCAGTTCGCGGAGTTTGCCCGTGACGATGGTGTTTTCGCCCGTCACGCCGTAGAGCAGCATGAGGTCGGGGCGCATGGCGGCGAGCAGTTCGAAATTGAGGTTCGTGTCGTAGCCCACGTCGCGGACCTCGCCGCAGAGACGGTGTTCCCGGACATAGGGATTCGAGATGTAGTCGATGCCCGAGACGCCCGAAATACGCTTGGCCTGTCCGATGGCGTCGAACATCGCCACGTGGCTCGACGACATGCACACCACGTGGCGCACGGGGGCTTTTACGACCTGTCCGGCGAAGTCGGCGGGGGCTTTGGCGTCGTCGCGCAGGATCAGCAGGTGCTGTTCGACGTTCGTGCCGCCCTGCCACGGATTGCGGATCGAGACGAGCGTCGAGGCGTTATTCCCGTTCCCGCGGATGTCGAAGCCCGACGCGTAGGCCGGGGTGTAAATCTCGGTTGTGAAATCGCTCAAAACTGGCCCCGAAGAGCCTCCGCAGGCCGATGCGAGGGCCGCGGAAAAGGTTAGCAGAAGACGTGAAAATCGTTTCATTTCCGCAAAAATAGAAAAAAATCCTGCGGAAATGTGTTTGTTTTTGAAAAATATACTATATTTGCAGTCCCAAAGCGAAGGGTTTTGCTCTTTTTTGCCGAAGGAATCGGGGCGTAGCTCAGTCCGGTTAGAGTACACGTCTGGGGGGCGTGTGGTCGCTGGTTCGAATCCAGTCACCCCGACTGATGAAAAGGCTTGGTAATCTGATGATTGCCGAGCCTTTTTTCGTTTGTTGGCGGTTGGTCGGTTCGTGGCTTTCGACCCCGTTTTTACGTTGGTTTACGCGGTCTGTGTAAACCGTGGTGTAAACCGCCAAAAGGCTATGGACGCCACTATTTCAGTTATTTGTTTCAAAAGCAAGACCCTCGCCAACGGGGAGCATCCGCTTATGTTGCGCATTACGAAAGACCGTAAACGGACGATGAAGAGTTTAGGTGTGTCGGTGCATCCGTCTAACTGGGATTTCGACCGTAACGAGCCTAAACCCAAGTGTCCCGACCGCAAGTACATCCAGCAAATCATTCTGAAAGTCAAATCCGTGTATCAAACCAAGTTGCTGGAGAAAGCCGCCCGCGATGAAGATTATACGGCTGAAACGCTCGTAAAGGAATAATTCCGTGGCCGGCATTTCGCGTCCTGAAAAAGAGTTGAATACGTTTAAAGAGGTTGTTTTGTCCTCGGGAGAGAGGAAGGATGTCGGGGTGATCGTTGCGGAGGACGATCTGAAGTTTTGCAATTGAATCGGTGTTCCCGGCAGTTCTGAAACAAGTTTAATGCGGCCTTCGGGGCATATTTTTCTGCACTGTTTTGCTGCATTTCGACCGGCAAATACGGTAAAACGAATGTTTTATCGTCCGTTTGGGCGTATGTATTGCTCGCTTGTGGATTAAATGTTTGATTAATAAGTGTTTGTTGTTCGAGCTGTTTTGGGGGATTGAAAAGATTGGAGTAAAATATTTGGTTATTAACGCAATAATCCATACTTTTGTGTAGTGAAAAACGCCTCTGTTTTTTTTGAGGTGTATCTTTTTACAAGGGGTTTCGGTGTCGTCCCTGGGTCAGGGACAGTCGCATCAGGTGTCGGATTACAAGTGGCCAGCCCCCGATTGCCTCGCTGAAAAAACCGTTTTCACAAGCCGGTTTTTGCCTGCGGGGGATTGTAAAGTATGCCCTTTAGCAAGCTATATGTTCGACAAGAGTGACGAAGAGCACTGGTATGCACTGAAAGTCTTTTACAACCGGGTGTTCGATGTCGAAAGGCTTCTCGCACAGGACGGTGTAAAAACCTACATTCCTTTACGTTCCACAGAAACAACCGTCGGCGGCAGGACGATTCGCCGACGCGAACCGGCCGTTTCATCGCTGATGTTCGTCCGGCAGGCGGAACGTGCGGTGCTCGAACTGATGCAGCGGGCGAAGGCTACCAGTCCGCTGATGGTATATTTCGATCGGGAGACCAAAAAACCGGCCGTCATTCCCGATCCCGAGATGGAGGCCTTCATGCTGGTCACGTCGACCGACGATCCCGGGCTGGAATACCTCCCCGAAGCGCCGGCGGAACTCCGGCGGGGCGACCGGGTCCGCGTTACAGAGGGTGTTTTCAAAGGGGCCGAAGGCTATATTCGGCGTGTCAAGGGCAACCGGCGGCTGATCGTCTCGATCGAGGGTGTCGTAGCCGTGGCGACAACCTATATTCCCGGCTGTTTCCTGGAAAAAATCACGACGGACTAAACCGTTTCACCCGATTGGGGCTGCCTGAAATCCGGGATTTATCGTTTCCCGTTCTATTCGCAGGCCGTATTTCGATAGTTTTCATTTTTGCGTCATTATAATCGGCTTACCGCTGTTCCGGCAGGGGTAGTTGCCGCGGGTTCTCTTATGTTCCGGCTGTCCTGCTGCAAAGGATGCCGATAACTTTTCACGCCTCCGTATGCTTCAAGTTATCATGTCCCGTTTTGGGATTGAAAAATACCTATCGTCACGGTATTTTTCGTCGTGGCTGATCTTGACGATCGACACGGTCGTGTCTGTAGTTTCGACCTTGATCGCCTACCTGTTGGTTCGCGGATTGTTCACGAATCCGGTTTTCACGGTATGGTACGGTTTCTGGCTGTTGGCCGGTTCGTGTGTTTTGAGCGTTTTTTCGTTCATCGTTTTCCGAACGTTCCGCAGCGTCATCCGTCATACGACGCTTCGGGAAATCTGGAAACTGGGCGGTGCGGTTCTCTTCAAGGACTTGCTGATGTTCTTCTACGTGCTTCTCCTTCCCCAAAAACCGTCTCCGCCTTATGCCGCCCTTTCCATGGGTTTCCTGCTGGACGTGCTGGTCACGCTCTTCCTTCTGCTGGCCCTTCGTCTTTGCATGATCGTCGTCTACGACCTGATCAAGTTGAAGCAGTCCCGCCGCGCGAACAGCCGTCAGGTTCTGGTCTACGGCACGGGGGACAAGTCGGTGTCTCTGGTCACGCGTCTTCAAAACTCGCCGCATTACCGCGTCGTCGGTTTTCTGACCTACGGGAAGTCCCTGCGCAAGCATACGATCGCGGAGTGCCCGGTCTACTATTTCGAGAATCAGCACAGCGTCGAATACCTGCGGGACCGAGTCGATGTCGACGCGATCCTTTTCGCCACCAATGACGATGCGCAGCAGGAGCAGGAGCGCTTGATCAGATACTGTACGGAGCAGGGGGTCAAAATTCTGATCGCCCCACCGATCGACGAGGTCATCGACGGGAAGATTATGAAGCAGTCGATCCGGGAGATCAAGATCGAAGACCTGTTAGGCCGTCCCGAGATCCGCATTTCGATGGATGAGATCATCGCCAACTTCCGCGGCAGGACGATCCTGGTTACGGGGGCGGCAGGTTCCATCGGCTCGGAGCTTTGCCGTCAGCTGGCGATGTTCGGGGTGAAGGAGCTTATCCTTTTCGACAACGGGGAGACCCCGATGCACAACCTTCGCCTGG
>ERZ780177.220-NODE-220-length-64596-cov-4.606188_pt1 | contig 64596 bp, 56 predicted proteins | sample MGYA00510973_ERZ780177 | MGnify/ENA primary metagenome ERZ780177 (study PRJEB29588, sample SAMEA2144396) | human gut metagenome | biome: human gut; feature: human-associated habitat; material: faeces | place: Denmark | collected 2008/2010 ...
GTGCCCTTTATGGCAGGCGCCTAGTTGGGCGTCGGCGAACCCGATGTCGTTATCGATGTCGGTGTCTCGGGTCCGGGCGTTGTCAACAAGGCCCTGCAAAGAGCCATTGAAAACGCCGGACGCAAATTAACACTCTCGGAAATCGCCGAAATCATCAAGCAAACGGCCTACAAGGTCACCAAGGTCGGCGAACTCATCGGACGTGATGTCGCCGAGAAAATGGCGATTCCCTACGGCGTTGCGGATCTGTCGCTTGCACCGACCCCGGCCGTGGGCGACAGCGTCGGTGAAATTTTCCAAACGCTCGGACTTTCGTCCATCGGAGCCCCGGGGTCGACGGCCATCCTCGCCATGCTCAACGACGCCGTGAAAAAAGGCGGCGTGTTTGCATCAAGCCACGTCGGCGGCTTGTCGGGTGCCTTCATTCCGGTAAGTGAAGACAGTGCCATTGAAGCCGCTGCCCGCTCCGGCGCTCTGACGATGGAAAAACTCGAAGCCATGACCTGCGTGTGCTCGGTGGGGCTTGACATGATCGCTATTCCGGGCGATACGCCTGCCGAAACCATCTCGGCCATGATTGCCGACGAAGCCGCCATCGGCATGATCAACAGCAAGACCACAGCTGTGCGCATTATCCCGGTGCCGGGCAAGACGGTCGGCGACGTCGCAGTATTCGGCGGCCTTCTCGGCGAAGCTTCCATCATTCGCGTCCCGGGCGGCGACTCGCAGAAATTCATTGACTTCGGCGGTCGCATCCCGGCTCCGATTCACAGTCTCAGAAACTAACCGACCTTTCATGCGGGCAGCGTTGTCATTTCGGCGCTGCCTGCTGTTTTTTTCTTTTCTCCCAACCGATCCGCTCTCTGTCAATCTTTTCAGGTTTTTCCTGAAAAGATGTCAACCAGATCAGGCAAAAGCCGAAAATCTGTCAACCGATTCATTCATGACGCAGATAAAAACGTAAATTTCGCTAGTCCACTAGCGATTTTTACGAAAATGTCTCCACACGACGTTTGCTCAACACATTTTCGACCAATCTGCTTTTCAGCAATGTGATCAACCTCTCTTGTGCTGTTTCAGCATTTCCTTCCACTGACAGAAGGCCGAGTTCCGTATCGAACTTCATTTGTTGCGCAGATTCGGCCCGTGTTCAAATTCTTCGTGTTTTGCTTGCAAAACCCGCGTGATGCGCTAATATCGAAATAGAAAAAGAGAAAACTTTTCGCTTATCAACTCGACAGAAGGCGTCACGATGAGGCTATCCGGCGCGGCTATCACTGTTTCGAGTTTGTTTCTCAAAACGAGCTGCAGCCAATAAGCCCCGACGCTTGAGAAGGGGTGCTTATGAAAATCCTGATTGCCGTTGACGGCAGCATCTATACCGACCACGCACTTGAATTCCTTGCTTCGCGTGAAGGCTTCCTTGCAAGCTCGCCCGAAATCGAAATGCTCTCCGTCGTGCCGCAGATTCCGGCCGGCGCCCTGCGCTTTATCGAGCGTGAAACACTTGAGGGCTATTACAAGGATTGTTCTGAAAAGATCTTCAAGCCCATCCGCAAATTCCTCAAAGGCAAAGACCTTCCTGTTGAGGAAGTCTACGTCGTGGGCGATCCGTCCGAGGGTATCGCCGACGAAGTCGATCGCACCAAGCCCGATCTCGTGGTCATGGGCTCGCGCGGCCGCTCGAGCCTCAAGGGGCTTTTCCTCGGCTCCGTCACGCGCGGTGTGCTCGCCCGCACCAAGGTGCCGATGTTGATTGTTCGCTCCGACCTGATTCCGAAAAAGGACGGCATGCGTGTGGGCATCGCCGTTGACGGTTCGCCGCAGAGCAAATCCGTTGTGCGTTACATCCTCAACAATCTCGACTTCTTCGGAAAGGACTCAAAGTTCTATCTGATTCACGTCACAAGCGACATCAGCCTCACGCTTCTTGCAGGCGTCTCCACCGGTGCGCCGCAACCGCTCAAAGGCACGGATCTGGAGGCCATCAAGGAAGAGACATACCGAGAGGCCACCGAAGACATCGTACCGATGCTTGACAAAGCCGGCATTGAATATGAGAAGGTTTGCGTCGAAGGCACACCGGGTGACGTACTTGCCAAAGTCGCCAAGAAAAAGAAGCTCAACCTGATGGTGATGGGCACTCACGGTTACGGGCGTTTCAAGAGCGCTGTGCTCGGATCAACGGCAATGCGACTTCTTGCCAAAGGTGAAGTGCCGGTGATGCTCATTCGCAAGTGATAACCCCTAAAGCGCGCAGTCGCCAGACGCGGCGGCCGGAAAAAACACCCCATGCGCCGCCGCATCTGTTTATAACTGCGCTATGATCGAATAAGGTATTTTGGTGAGCGAGCAACCACAGTCCGCACCAAACCGTTTCGGTTTTTTCTTCACATTGTGAGCTCGACGCTTTTCGGGCGCCGCACTCAAGAAAGAACAAAGGAAATAGACGTATGAAAATTCTCGTTCCTATCGACGGCAGCAGCTACAGCGAAAACTCTCTGTCCTTTGTAGCCTCCCGCACGTCTCTTCTGGGTCACACCCCCGAAATCGAGCTTCTGGTCGTGCTCGATCCTCTGCCCGCCCGCGCGGCACGCTTGGTCGGCAAGGATTCGCTCACGCGATACTACGAAGAAGAAGCCGAAAAAATCTTCGAACCGGCACGTAAGTTCCTGTCTGACAAGCACATCACGGTGACCGAAGCCTTTATGGTGGGCGATCCCTCCGAAAAGATTGCCGAAGAAGCCGTGCGTCTTGACGCCGATCTGGTGATCATGGGGTCGCGCGGCCGCACCGCTCTTGCCGGCCTCTTCCTGGGCTCCGTGACAAACGGTGTTCTCGCCCGCACCAAGAACCCGATTCTGATCGTGCGCAACAAGGCCGTTCCCGAAACGGACGCCATGCGCGTAGGCATCGCCGTTGACGGTTCCAAGTTCGGCGTGGCTGCCGTCAAGTACCTCGTGCGTCACAAGGAGCTTTTCGGCGAAGGCGCTTCGTTCTATTTGATCAACGTCGCAAGCGACTACGCCGGCGCCGTGATGCCCGACATGGCAGGCATGGCACTTCCGGCACTGTCCGAAAGCGAAGTGCTCGAACTGCAGAAGAAGGAATTCGGTGAAGCCGTCGATCCGATCCGTCCGATTCTTGCCAAAGCCGGTCTCACGCCCAAGGAAGTTTGCCTCGTGGGCAACCCGGGCGACGAAATCGCTGCATTTGCAAAGAAAAAGAAGCTCGACCTGGTGGTGATGGGCAGCCACGGCTACGGCCGCTTTAAGAGTGCCGTGATGGGCTCGACTGCCACTCGTATCGCAGCTCAGGGCGACGTTCCCATCCTGCTGATCCGTCGCTAATAGAGCATCGTCATCCCGCGAGGCGTCTGTCCGGCGCCCCGCAAGAAAAACGGCCCGAGAGATACCTTTCTTCTCGGGCCGCTTTGTTTGAATCAGCTCAGTTCGATCAGAGCGAAGCGCGCAGAATTTCGATCACGCCGGCCTTGTCGATCGGACGCAATGCTCCGGACAGCGGCCACCAGCACGTCGGAATGTGATCAGCCATCGCTTCAAAATGCGAATCATCCACACCCACTTCGCTCAGTCGCTGCGGAATACCGATGGACGCAAAGAACTCCGCGGTTTTATCAATGGCAGCATTGGCCAATTCCATCACATCGCCCTTGGGATCCATGCCCCAAACGTTAACGGCATACTGCGCAAAGCGGGGCGCCGTCTTTTTGTTCAGGCTGTAGCGCATCCAGTGCGGCGTAATGATTGCCAGACCCACGCCGTGCGTGATGTCATGCCAGGCCGAAATTTCGTGTTCGATGGCGTGGCACGGCCACGGTGAGGGCATATTGCCGATCGCAAGCAGACCGCAGCAGCCGAAGGAACTCGCGAGCATCATTGCGGAGCGTGCCTCGAGATTGGTCGGATCCTTGATGCAAATCGGAGCGTTCTTGATCACGGTCTTGAGAATCGTTTCGCAGAAACCGTCGCTTACGTCGTTGCCTTCGCTTACCAGATACTGTTCAAACGTGTGCGACATGATGTCGGCAGCGCCCGCTGCAGTGTGCCATGCCGGAACACTTACGCTCACAGACGGGTCGCAGAAAGAAGCCTTCGGAAAAAGCAGCGGAGAGGAGATCGCCTGTTTTTCATTGGTTTGCATATTGCTGATCACGCCCGGCGCATCGTATTCGCTGCCGGTCGCCGCAAGCGTGAGCACCGAAAAGAGCGGCAAAGCGTCCTTAATGAGGCTGCCGTCCTTGACGAGGTCCCAGGCGTCGCCCTCATACTTAACGGCTGCGGCAATTGCCTTCGAGGCGTCGATCACGGAGCCTCCACCCACGGCCACGATAAAGTCGGCCTTCTGTTCACGGGCCAGCTTGGCTGCGGCGTTGACAGAGCTCACGCGGGGATTGGGTTCGATGCCGGAAAATTCCACCACCTCAAAACCGGTCAGCGCCTTCTTGACGCGGTCAAGCAGGCCGCTGCGAACCACGCTGCCGCCGCCGTAAGTGATCAGCGCGCGTTTGCCGTAGGGAGCGACCGCTGCAGCCAGTTTCTCGATGCTGTCAGCACCGTAAACAAGACGCGTGGGCATATAAAGTTCAAAGGAATGCATGGTCAACACCTCACAGAAAAGTTATAAAGCCGGCATTCCGGCCTTTTTGCACGGAGCAGGATAGCGCACCCCATATTCAGCCAACCACCTGAAAGGTTCAAGTTTTTGCCTGATTGTCCAAACATCGGTAAACAAAAAAGCCCGCAAATCAACTAAGACTCACGGACTTTCGTGCTAACGGACTCCCGAAATCGGGAGTCCAAGGGAAAGGAAGTCAGGTTACTTCGCTTCGTCTTCGTCAAACGGTTCGGTACCGAGTTCGCCTTCCATGCGGGAAACCGCCAGAGCTGTCGTCGAGTCACCGACCACGTTGATGGACGTACGGATCATGTCGAGAATACGGTCAACACCAGCAATCAGACCGATCACTTCAAGCGGAATACCGATCTGCGTAAAGACCAAAGTCGACATAATCAGACCCGCACCAGGAACACCGGCAGTACCGATAGCAGCCAACACGCCGGTGATAACCACGATCACCTGATCGGTGAAAGTGAGCGGCAAGCCGTAAATCTGAGCAGCGAACACCGCGCACACACCCATGTAAACGGCGGTACCGTTCATATTGATCGTGTTACCCAGAGGAACGGCAAAGGAAGCAATAGCGTTGGTCGCACCCAAACGACGGGAAGCCACGAGGTTGGAAGCCATAGCGGCAGCCGACGAGCAAGTCGTGAAGGCAATGAGCCAGGGTTCGAAGATGCCCTTGAAATACTGGCCAAGAGGAATGCGAATCCAGAACTTAACCCACGGGATGTAGATGATGATGATCAGCAACGACGTGGCAATAAAGCTCGAAAGGATGAGCTTGCCCAACGGAAGCAGAACCGCAATGCCGTGCTGAGCAACAACAGCAGCCATCAAGCCGAACACACCGATCGGAGCATAACGCATCACGATGTTGGTCATGCGGATCATCACGTGGCCCATGACGTCAAAGAACTCGTACATTGCACGGCCCTTCTCTCCCATCGCATTCAAGCAGAAACCGAACATGATGGCAAAGAAGATGATCTGAAGAATCGAGCCCTTGGCGAAGGCTTCCATCGGATTGATCGGGACGATTTCAAGCAACGTCTTCACAAAGCTCGGGGCATTGACCTGAGCGGCCTTCAGGCCTTCGGTCGAGAGCGTCACGCCCACGCCTGGGTCAATCAGGTTGGCGATCACGAGACCGACCACCACAGAGATGGCCGACGTGACCATGAAGAGCACCAACGTACGAACGGCAACGCGGCCGAGCTTCGAAACGTCACTTATGCCGGCGGCACCGGCAACCAGGGTGGCAAACACCAGGGGAACGACCACCATGCGGATCAAACGAATGAACAAGTCGCCCAGCGGACGGAACCAGGTCTGCGCGAATTCGGGGTTGGTAAACGCGCCGACAATCACACCCAGCACCAGACCGAGCATCATCTGCATCGGCAAGCTGGTCCACGCGGAGGATTTCTTATCTGCCATAACAGCTCTCCATTTGAAATTTTTCTTCGCTGAGAACGGGCAGCCCCTGGTTGTGTCCAAAGTCCACACGTCACGCACTGCAGCGTTGAAACAAACTGTTTCAACGTCTCAGTGCTTAATTTAGACCGAAGAAAGCATTCGCGAGGCTAGTATAAACCCTTACTTTTGCGACAAATCAAGGCTTATTACAAGCCATACAAATGCGCAAGTCTTTGTTTTTAATAAAGAATTTCCGCATTTCACAAAAATTGAACTTTTTTGCCATAGGACAAATCAAATAGAGTTTCTTTTGCGTTAGCGCAACGACGATAACCAAAAGCAACTACTGCGCGAAGTAACGCCGCCCTCTGAAAGCATTTCTGAACACTTTTGCGGTTCTTGTCACGTCCTTGTCACGAATCCGACATAATTTTCCACTGTAAGCGACATCAGCGCATCAAAAAAACAAACACACGCACACGCGCACGAGCGCGTACGAGGAAAAATCAACCATGGCTGAGACCATTCTTGTTGTTGAAGACGAACCGGCAATCCGAGAACTGATCGGTTTTGCCTGCGAATCCTCCGGCTATACCGTATTGCGAGCCGGAAGCGTTCAGGAAGCAAGCGACCTTCTTTCTCAAAACCGCGTCCACCTGATTCTTCTGGACTGGATGTTGCCCGACCTCTCGGGGTTGCAGTGGCTTGACAAACTCAAGCGCGACGAGCGTTACGCGGCCGTGCCCGTGATCATGCTCACGGCCCGCGGTACCGAAAGCGACAAAGTCGCCGGCCTCGACGCCGGCGCCGACGACTACGTTGTCAAACCCTTCTCACCGCGCGAACTCATTGCCCGCATACGCGCCGTTCTGCGCCGCGGCGGCGCCGAAGCCGAAAAAACGGTCACCTGCGGCCCGCTTACCATCAATGAGGCGCGCTTTTCTGCCAAGGTTCAGGGTGAACCCGTCAAACTCGGCGTGATCGAGTTCAAGATGCTTCTCGTTTTGGCTTCTTCACCGGGCCGCGTCTATTCGCGCGCACAACTCCTGTCCCGAGTCTGGGACGATTCAACCGAACTCGACGAGCGTACGGTCGACGTACACATTCTTCGCCTGCGTAAACAGTTGGCCGGCGGGGCGGCAGCCTCCCTGGTCGAAACTGTCCGCGGTCTGGGTTATCGCGCCAACGACGCCGTCTGAAAAGTGATTCCGCCATGGTCAAGCGCTTGAAATTAATGGCGCCGGTCGTGTTCCGGCTCATCCTGCTTTGCTGCGTCTGCCTGGGCATTGCCGGGCTTGCCAGTCCCGTCTGGGGCTTCGGCCTTTTGATATTGGGTCTCTTTCTTGAGATCTTCATGCATCTCAACTACATCGCGCTGCTTGCGCAATGGCTCGAAGAACCGGGACTGCCCGATACGCCGTCGGTGCGCTCGGGCGTCTGGAGCGAAATCTTCTATCGCATCGCCAAAAGCCGCAAACAACTTGAGAAAAACACACGCCGCCTGACCGAACGCGAAGCACGCTACCGCAAAACACTTGCCGCGCTGCCCGAGGGCATCGTACTCGTAAAATCAGACTGGTCGGTGACGTGGTGCAACGATGTCGCCGAAAAAATCTTCGGCATTGAAGGAGAAGACGACGCAGGTCGCCACCTTCTGGCCTTCGTTTCTGATGAGGGACTGCAGAACTACATCAAGTCCGGCAACTTTGCCTCCCCCTACATCCTGCGCACCAAGTCGCCCAATACCGCCAACGAGATCCGCCTCGTGGACGTGGATCGCAAAACCCGCATCCTGATTGCACGCGACGTGACCGAACAAGAGCGACTTGACGCGATGCGGCGTGATTTCGTCGCCAACGTTTCTCACGAACTCAGAACGCCTCTGACCGTGCTCTCGGGTTTTCTCGATATGGCGCTCAACGGCATTGACGAAAAGGCTCCGACCAAACTGGAACTTCAGGCTTCTCACCTGCACCTCATGCGTGAGCAGGCCGGTCGCATGCAGCGACTTATCAACGATTTGCTCACACTTTCTCGCCTGGAAAACGAAGAGCAAACCAAGCCCTCCGAAATCATCAACCTTTCGAGCATGCTCAATACGATTGCGGAAGAAATTCGTGTCATGGCCGTCAAAACGCACACGGTGCAAACCGATATCGCCGACAATATGTCCGTGCACGGCTGGCCCGATGAACTGCGCAGCGCCGTCGTAAACCTCATGACCAACGCCGTGCGGTATTCCCCATCCGGCGGCATCATCAAATTGGCCGGGCACGTCAAGGAAAACGGCGCCATTGCAATCAGCGTCACCGACCACGGCATCGGCATTGCCGAAAAAGACATTCCGCGGCTCACCGAGCGCTTCTATCGCGTCGACAAATCCCGTTCACGCGACACGGGCGGCACGGGCCTGGGACTGGCCATCGTCAAGCATGTGCTTATTCACCTTAACGCAACGATGCACATCGAAAGTCGTCTGGGAGAAGGCTCGACCTTCACGGTGGAAATTCCGGCTTCGCTCAACGCCTCACAGAAAAACGCCTCCGCTTAAGGCTTCGTATGCAGCCGCAGGAGTGTGTCGCGCATTTGATGCGCCGGCAAGTCCTGCGGCGTCGCGTGTTCGGTCGCACTCGACTCGGCGCCGCAACGATGCGCAAACCATGCCGTGGCGGGAGAAGCTTGGCGCAACACGGCAAGACTCGGCAGATGGTCTCCGTAAAGCGCCACGGTGCTGCCGGGATGCGAGCGGCTCAATGACTTCACAAGTTCATCCACGCCCTCGTCGAGATGGCGCAGGTGCTCCTCATACTCCGCGAGTTGCTCTTGGGCGGTGCCGCTCCAGGGTCCATGCGCTTCGATCGTGACAATGAAAAGAAACGTGGGCTTTGTACATGTCGCCAAAAATTGCGCGGCTCTTTGCAGGAGCACCTTGTCGCCAACGTAGTGCCCTTCGCGAGGCAAATCGGCAAATGCCGCAATGTCCATCAGTCGAGAAAAGCCCAAATGGGGCATCACGGCAAAGCGATCGAAAAAGCGACCGTCGTTGGGATGCCAGGCTACCGTGTCGTATCCTCGCGCCTTGAAGTCTCGGGCGAGCGAAGCCATCGGAATTCGACGGGCAAGCTGGTACGGATCAAACGCGTAGGCCTCCAACGACGTGGTTTCGAGTCCCGTTAAAACGGAAAACTCCGTGCGCATCGTATAGGCACCGCGCCAATCCAGAAGCAGCTTGCCGCCCGGTCCCTGTGTGCGCAACGCGTCAATTGTCGGCGTCGTGCTCGGTCGGTTGAGCAACTCGGCAACCGGACAATAACTTTCAGCCTGAATGAGCACAAAATGGCGCGGCGTTTGGTCGGTTTTTTGTGCTTTGACCTCATTCTCGTGCGCGTTGGATGTCGACTCTGCACACTCGATTTCACGGCCATTTAGGTTAAACCGCCGGCGTATCGTTTCGGCTCGAGCCAGAAAGCTCACCAAATGCACGAGCGCAGCTCCGAAGGGAGTAAAACGCGCCGCATCAACCTGAGCCCGAAAAACAGGCGGGTTAGCCGAAAGAAAAGCGTCTGCTTGGCCGACCAAAAATTTCAGTCCCGTCCAAGTAAAGGCAACGCCTGCCAAAAAGAACACCAGAGCAAGCACGCGAAGAGAATCGTGCGCAGATTCTTGAGCCACTTCGCCCGCAAGCGCCACCACGAAGACTGTCAGCACCGCCCACACCCACTTGGGCACATACCCGAAATACAGGCGCGGAAAACGCAGGGCGTGACCGGCAAGGAACACGTCGGAAAAAAGAAGCACCTCTCCCAACAGCTTTACCTTGAGCGCATTGCCGGCTAAAAGCAACACAATGCCCAGAACGCTCAAACAGAAAACGGAGACGGGACGCGCCAGAAGCGCCGTCAGCCCCCAGTAGACCAAAACGGCCGTCACCGCCACCGGCGCAACTTCCAGCCGGCGATTCACCGAAAGCGACTGGTCAAACGTTACGCCCTTGGGCGTGGCCGCCCGGTTGGCAAGCCACAACAAAAACGTGCCGACAACGAAAAAGAAAAGACTGAGAGCAACCGGCGTCATGGCTATGAATCATCCGTGCGGTTGTTGTTCGTTTTGTCCTGCATCGCCTGCGTCTCAGCGTCCGGAATCACCGAAAAGTCAAAAGGCTTTAATGCGATCGCTTGGAGCGCTTCGGGCAACAGCGGCAAAAGCGCAATGCCCCATCGCAGGATCTTCGGAAAGACGCAGGTCGCGCGATTGGCGTCCATAGCCTCACGGATACGATGTGCGGCCACGTCGGCCGTCACCATCAGGGGTTTGCCGCCCACAAACCGTTCGCTCATGGGACTGACCACGAAACCCGGGCAAATCACCGTCACCCCGATGTTGTGCTCGGCGACCAGGCGGCGCATTGCTTGTCCAAAGACCCGTACGCAAGCCTTGGAAGCGCTGTAGCCGGGTGAAGAGGGCAGCCCCGTAAAAGAAGCCATGGAACTCACCATGCCCACCTGGAAATGGTGTCCCGGGGTTTTTCGCTCGATCATCTTTCGCACGGCCTCATTGACGGCCAGCAAATCGGCGCGCGCGTTAACGTCAATCTCGCGCAACATGTCGGCGGTGGCTTCGGGCATCAAACCCTTTTCGGTCGTCTGTGTAGAGGCCGAGACACCCTGATTGATGATCAAAACGTCAAGATCCCCGTCGCCCACCACGCGATCAATCCAGTCGATGAGCTTGGCGTCGTCTCGTACGTCGAACGTTTCGCAGACCACATCGGCGCCGTACAGACGCGCCGTACGAGCATTGGCTTCAAGGTTGTCTCGATTGCGCGCGCAGGCATAAATGCGGGTTCCTGGAGCTGCATAGGCCTTTAAAAGCGCCGCTCCGATGCCGCCCGAAGCACCGGTGACGGCCACGCGACAGGTACAGGCAGTCGTTTGGGCCATGGTTCGTCCTCTCTGTTCTAGGCCGGCGTATCAAGCGTCTTACTCAGTACGCGGCCGCCCTTCGGATGCCGCGCGCTCAAGGGGTCTCCGAGTGTCACTTCTTTGAGCACCTCAAAGCCCGCCTTTCGGTACAAACCGAGAGCCGCTTCGTTTTCGGCAAAGGCGTGCAACGCGATTTTCTTCAGCGACAAGTCACGAGCTTTGTCGGCGGCAACCTCCAAAAGCAATTGCGCCAAACCGCGTCCTCGAAACTGCGGATTGACCCACAACGTATTAACCCACAGGGCATCGTCGACCGTTACCGTGAGCACTTCTCGCACCGGATCGATACGCTTGGCTGTGAGGAAATTTTCCATCAGTGTCGGAATCTGCTGCTCGCAAGCGTCGTAGCTGAACAAAAGTCCCGCCGTCTGATCTCCGACCTCGGCCAAAATTACATTCTCCGTCACATAGGGAGCGACGTTTCGCCCGAAGGCAAGACGCAACACGTCGCTTGCCTGCTGCATCGGTAAAAGGTCGGCAAAAAGGCACTCGACGATGCCTTCGGAGACTTCCGTCACAACCCGGCTCACAAAATCCAGATCGTCCGCAACGGCATAACGAAGATTCAGTTCATCCATAGTACGACTTCTGTTGCTGCTTGCTCACGCAAGATTCGTGGGAGCAAAAAACTTGTGCGTTCAGACGCATTATCCGGCAAATCGCACAGATCTAGCGCGTCAAAAGACCGGGCGGCGCATAGCGCGGATCGGGATCTGAAGTGCGGCGCGGCTTTGCAAACCGCTTCAAAGAACTTTTCACAGCCGCCTGAATGCCTTCGGTACTGTAGAAATTGCCCGCCACCGACGCACACTGCGCCACCACATTGCGAAAATCCTCAAATAAGCTCTTGTCGGGCGCCGCGGGTGCCTTCCAAAAATCCTTGAGACTCACCAAAGGCCAGCTTTGCGCCAGGCCTTCGATGTTGTAGATGCTGTGGCCGAGGCAGTAGACCGGAATCTCTTTTTCCAGCGCCATGATGCCCACGGTGCTGTTGACAAGCACCACGCCGAGACTGCGTCCGACCATCTGTCCGGTGTTTCCGAAGTCAACGAAAGTCACGCGATCGGCAATGCCGAGTTCGGAGGAAAAAGCTTTGACAAAGGTGTCGTAGTCGATCAGACCGTTGTCCAACGGATGGTTTTTGATCAGCAAATGCGTGTTTTTCGGCGCGTGCTTGGCAAAACTCGTCAACACGTCGGCAATTGCTTCGTGCATGCGCACATAGGGCGAATAAAGTTGAATTTGGCTGTCGGAATTAAGCTGCAGCGGGAAAAAGAAGTACGGCGCTCGCTTGGCATGAAATTCACGCAGCCGTTTGGCATCGCGCCGAGCCCGACGCGCACGCGAAAAGTAGCGCGGCAAAATGCCGATCAGTTCAAAAGCGATGTTGCTCGGCCGATGCGTGCGGTAGTGTCGGAAAAACGGCCAAAGAAAAAAGTTGCCCGCGTGATGCTTGATCGCTTGCACGACTTTGTCAACAATGTCGTTTTCATGGTGTTCGACGGGTGTGGTGTTGGGACCGAGCTGCTGAGACAATGCTCGAATCCCGCCGGCCGTTTTCGGCAATCGCGAACGCCCGTTGACCCCGAACTCCTCAAGTGTCGAATAAGAGTTGCGCAAATAGCCCTCTTCGTACACCCAAATGCGAATGCCCAGCGTATCGGCCAAGCGAATGGCTTCCCAATGCATCGGGCGCCAGTCACCGTAGACGCAGATATCGGTAATGTGGCGTCCGCGGTAAATTTTGCCCACCCAGGATAGCCACTCATAGCGCGTTCCGCGGTAGCAAAAGGCGTGCCCCATGCCCCAGAGCAACACATCGCCGCCGCAGAAATTGACTTTTTCGACAAGCGCCCCCGCTTCTCGGAGTCCTTTTGCCAATTCACGGAAAAAACCACTCTGCGGGCCTTGCAGGAGCAAAAAGGAACGCCCCGACAGATCGGGAAGCGTTCGGGGCTCCGGCGCGGGATCGGGATGAAGAGTACGGTCAGTCATGAGCAAACGAACGTGAGTCAGCCAACTTGCGCGTCAATGTCCTGACGGGCCGCTTGCACTTCGCGCGCCACAATGGAAAGCGCCTGACGAACCGTCTCTTCGGTGTGCGCTGCGGAAAGGAAAAAGCGAAGTCGAGCCGCCCCCTCTTCGACCACCGGATAGATGATCGGCATGACGTTGACTTTAGCTCGGAACAAACGCGTGGCAGCTTTACCCGCCAACAGAGAACTTCCGAGCATGATCGGCACCACGGCATAGCCTTCGGCGTGACCGGTATCGAGTCCCAGTCGCTTAGCTTCCTGCACAAAAAAGTGGCTGATGTGCTGCAGCCTTTGTACGCGCTCGGGCTCGCGCAGCATGATTTCGATCGCTTTGGCCGAAGCGGCGGCAAGCACAGGCGACATGCCCACCGAATAAACAAAGCCGGGGGAAGTGAACTTCAGAAGTTCAATGAGCTCTGCAGACCCCGCGATATAGCCGCCGCAGGTGCAGCAAGTCTTGGAAAGCGTCCCCATCGTGATGTCAATGTCGCCCGGCTGCAGACCGAAATGCTCTGCCGTCCCTTTGCCGGTTTTGCCCAAAACACCCAGAGCGTGCGCTTCGTCAACCATCAGAAAGGCGCCGAATTCTTTTTTGAGCGCCACAAGACCCGGCATATCGGCGATGTTGCCGTCCATCGAGAAAACGCCTTCGGTCACAATCAGACAACGCTCAGCCGAAGCTCGGTGCGTCAGCAAAAGACGGCGCAAAGCTTCGCAATCGTTGTGCGGGTAGGAAATGCGGCGTGCGCCGCTTGACTGTGCACCCAACACAATCGAATTGTGAGAGAGCGAATCGTGAAAGATCACGTCGTTGGGGCCGAAAAGCTTACCGATGGTGGAAACGTTGGTCGCATGACCGCTTACGTACACCATGGCGTCTTCCGTGCCGTAAAGCGATGCCAGGACCTTTTCGAGCGCTCGATGCGGAGGACGTTCGCCGGAAACCAGACGCGAAGCCGAAGCGCCGGTCCCCCAGCGCTCCAGAGCATCCGTCGCCGCCTGCGCAATTTCCGGGTGCCCCATCAAATCCAGGTAGTCATACGTCGAGAAATTCAGAAACGTCTCGCCGTTAATCGAGGTGTGTGCTTTGGCAATGCCGTCGTGGCATTGAAAAAAGGGATTGAGGATGCCCGCGCTTTGCGCCACATTTTTCTCAATGCGCAGCTGTTTGTAGGCCGGAAAATCTGCAAATCGCGTAAAGCGCGGATCAATGGCAGGCCGCGAAGCTTCTTCGGCCGTCCGACCGCGCGCAACGGCTCCGGCAGCAGGCTTGAGTCGTGACAATAGCTTGGCCCTTTCCTCTCGAGACAAACCGAAACGAGGCTTGGGCGGGGTAACGGCGGGGGTATCTTCGGCAGAAGCTGTCATTGTTTGATTTTGTTCTTCTAAGCTGCGTCTGAGCGCGAGTCAGGAAATGTAAAACGATATCAAACTCGCATCGATCCTGTCATTTTAGAGCCTTATACGGAAGCACGTGAAATTCGGCGAAGCTGCGCAGGCCAATTCACAAAAAAGCTCCAGCCTCGGTAGTCTGCAACAGCTCCCTGCCGTAACGACAGCAACTTTTTATAGCCCAAATTGTCGAGTTAAGCGTTGATCACGCGATATTGGGTGCTTCTTCCGGCTCCAACCCGCACTATGAGCTTTTGAGCCAAAAGCTGATTCAAAACCAACGTCGTTTTACTCAAGCTCCAGCCTGTTTGTCTTTGCAAATCTGCTCGACTGCTATCTCCACGTTGAAGCAAAATAGAGTACAAAACACTTGGATCTCCGGTTAATCCCAAGTTTTGAGCAGGTAATTTTGGCAACGTCATCAGAATACGATTCGGGTCCACCTGAATTTCCGGTCGCAAGGCGTAAGCCTTGTAAGCAGCGAAAATACTCGGTATCCCCAAGCCATATCTCTCCATAAGGCCAAACCGCATGAGGAGATCGGCAAGTTTGCCGTTGCGACATGCGCTTGCACCTTCTTCAAGTTGCGAAGCCAAAACTCCCTTGGGCAGCCCCCCAAAGGTGAAAATTTCCATTCGATCGGAAAATACACTGATAAAAGCCTGCAATCCCGTGCTGTAGTCACGATGCGCAAATGCGTTGACGACAGCTTCTCGCACGGCCTTAGGCGGAAAACGATGCATGGCTTGTCTGGTCCCGTCAGCGCCAATGGAAAACGCTTCGATTCTCTGTTCCGATTCTCCCAGCAACAAAGTCAGCACCTGGATGAGTTGATGCAAAACGGACCCGCAAAATGTCGTGATGCTTGTCACATCAGAAGCTTTATCTGTTCCGTCAAAGAAACCGACGCGTGTTTGTGCCGAACATTGGTCCGACAGAAGATAGGCCAGGTTTGTGTAAAAACCGTTGTCATCCGTCATCCCCAAAATTGGGAACTTACGCTCCGAAAACTCTATGTTTTGCTCGTCAAACAGGCGCTTGGTTTCCAGAAAGGACAGATTCTGCTGCGACGCAGGCAATGAATCCCAGTCCCGTCTGTCGCTTCGCAGAATCAGTTGACGTCGCTCCTCATCGGTCACCTCGAAACAGGCCGGACCTCGACGAATATAAGCTCTAGAGCCTTCTCCTTTGATTGTGGCGTAGTATGGCAAATCCGTGCCTGCAAGAACAGTCGCAACCACGACATATCTGCCTTTGATTTCGTGCACACGCGTACGTACAAGGGCCTCAGCCGCAGGTCGGAAACCTTGTCGTGTCCCTATGGAAATCGTATTGAGCAGTTTGTCCACCTGCGACTGAGGGATGCCGAGCACGTTTCCCGCATCGTCAACGCCGAAGTAGATGGTTCCGCCAGAACTGTTCAGGAAAGCTGAAATTGCTTTCTTGGCCGATTCTGTCCACTGAGTCTTAAACTCCACCGTGTCCGTCTCAAATGGCGGAATGACAATTTCCTGCGACACGACGATTGCTCCTCTCTTCCTATTAATTTATTAATAGATAAATAGATATTAATAGAAAATTAATAGATTCGCCCATCTCCAGCCGCGTCGTGCCGCGAAACTAGCGCATGCCCATCAGTGCCCGCGAGCCCTGTCCGAATAAGGATTCGGAAAGCCGAGCGTGTGCATAATTTCTCGTTCGCGCGCTTCCATCTCCTCGGCCTCTTCGTCGGTTTCGTGATCCCAGCCCTGAGCGTGCAACGTCGAATGTACAAGAAGATGCGCGAGGTGCGCACGAAACGACTTGTTTTGTTCTTTGGCTTCGCGCACCAACACCGGCGTACAAATGACGATATCGGCTTGCGCCGTCGGTTCATGTTGATAGTCAAACGTCAAGACATTCGTGGCGTAGTCTTTGCTGCGATAGGTCTTGTTGAGTTCTTGGCCCTCTTCAAGTCCCACAAAACGCACGCAAAACGCAGCCGGAACAGAAAGCGCCGCCAGCATCCACTGCGTCATTTCGGCACGAGTGGGAAGGCGCTTTGTCGTATCGTCCGTTCGCTCAAATTCAACTTCAAGCGTTGCTTTCTTCTTTGCCATATCGTTCTTCCTTGGCTTGCCTCGCCGCTTCTCGACGTTCCCGAGCCGCAGCTTCCGCCTCTTTTTCCGCCTTCTCGTAAGCTCTCACAATGGCACCCACCAACGGATGTCGCACAACATCTTCGGTTGTAAAACGCACAATTGAAATGCCTCGCACGTCTTCGAGAACATTGCAGGCGTGAGTGAGCCCGCTTTTGACGCCCTTGGGCAAATCTACCTGAGTGGCGTCACCCGTAATCACGGCACGCGTCCCAAAGCCGATGCGCGTCAGAAACATTTTCATCTGCTCGGGCGTGGTGTTTTGTGCCTCGTCAAGAATCACAAACGCATTGTTAAGCGTTCGTCCGCGCATAAAGGCAAGCGGCGCAATCTCGATGATCTGCTTTTCGATGAGTCGTTGCGTCTTTTCAAAGCCGAACAAATCGAACAGGGCGTCGTAGAGCGGGCGCAGATACGGATCGACCTTCTGCACCAGATCCCCCGGCAAAAAACCGAGTCGTTCACCCGCTTCAATCGCAGGGCGCGTCAGAATAATACGTTCAACCGCATCTCGTTCGTAGGCATCCACTGCAGCCGCCACCGCCAGGTAAGTCTTGCCGGTACCTGCCGGACCTACGCCGAAGACGACATCGGTCTGCATGATGGCCTGCAGATATTTCTTCTGGTTGGGCGTTCGCGGCTGTAGTCCCGCGCGACGGGTTTTGAGCATGAACGCTTCATCGTCGTCAATGTCGGTTCCGGTTTGTTCGCTTAACACCGCCATCTGGACGTCGTTGACGGAAATCTCTTCACCCGCATGCACGCGGGCCGCGCAGCTTTGCAACACCGCAAAGGCTTTTGGAGCCTCGGCGCCCGCAATGCGAAAGTGATTTCCGCGGCGAGAGATCTTGGCGTCGAAAGCCGTTTCGATTTGGCGCAAGTTTTCGTCCAGAGGACCCACAAGCATCGCGAGTTCGCCGGCCGTCGCCTCAAAGACGTAGACAAAATCTTTCAAGTCTTTTTTCATATTCCTACCGTCGTTAGGCCAGTTCGCCCCCCAAGGTATGCGGATACACCTCAGTGATGCGAATGTTGGCCATCTGACCGATGAGCGAGTCGTCGCCCTTGAAGTTCACCACGCGGTTGTTATCGGTTCGTGCGGACAAAAGCCCTTCACCCTTCTTAGCCTTACCGAACACGAGACAACGCTCGACTCGGCCGAGCATCGACTGTGAAATCTCCGTTGCCTTTGCATCAATCACAGACTGAAGATTCTGCAGTCGCTTGAGCTTGACATCTTGCGGCGTGTCGTCTTTGTAAGAAGCTGCGGGCGTACCGGGACGCGGCGAGTAAACAAACGAGAAGCTTGCATCAAAACCCACCTCCTTGATCAAACGCATCGTCTCGGCAAAGTCTTCCTCCGTCTCACCGGGAAAGCCCACAATGAAATCCGTCGCAATACTGATATCAGGGCGCACTTCGCGCAACTTGGCAATGCGTCCCAAATACCACTCGTGCGTGTAGCCGCGCTTCATGGCGCTCAGGATTCGGTCGGATCCGCTTTGCACGGGTAGATGCACGTGATTGGCCAACTTGGGCAATTTGCCGTAGGCCTCAATCAGACGATCCGAAAATTCCTTGGGGTGACTGGTGGTGTAACGAATGCGCTCAATGCCGGGAATTTCGCTGACAAATTCCAACAGCGTCGCGAAGTCCACGGGATTGCCGTCGGTACCGCGACCACAGTAGGCGTTAACGTTTTGCCCCAAAAGCGTGATTTCCTTGACGCCTTGACTGGCCAAATGCGCACATTCCACCAGGACGTCCATCAACGGGCGACTGATTTCTTCGCCTCGCGTATAAGGCACCACACAGTAGGAGCAATACTTGCTGCAGCCTTCCATCACGGATACGAAAGCTGTTGCACCGGTGGCAGTCGGAGCAGGCAGACAATCAAATTTTTCGATCTCAGGAAATTCAATATCGACCTGAGGCTTGCCCGTGCGTTCGCGCTCGGCAAGAAGTTCCGGCAAACGATGCAGCGTCTGCGGTCCAAAAACCACGTCAACCCAAGGCGAGCGTGACAGGATGCGTTTTCCTTCTTGGCTGGCAACACAGCCGCCCACAGCAATACGCATGGAGGGCTTTTCTTTCTTGAGTTCTCTTAAGCGCCCCAGGTCGGAGAAGGTTTTTTCCTGCGCTTTTTCACGAATGGAACAAGTGACAACGACCAGAAGATCGGCGTTTTCGGGCTGAGCGGTACGTTCGTACCCTTGCTCTCGCATCAGATCAATGATGCGGGAAGAGTCATAGTCGTTCATTTGGCAGCCGAAGCTGCGGAGATAGATTTTTTTTGCGTTCACGGTTTATGTCCGGTGGCGAAGTTTTCTTGAATTTTCTGCAAAGCGAAAAAGAAAATGCCGGCAACGATAACATCACCGGCAGTCATTCTTGTTTTACGGTCTTCACACAGAAGGCCACAAGATCTGCTACGCCGAATTGTACATGGGTTTTCCCTTCAGCTACAGCAAATTACAGTTAAGCCAAACGTGTCGTCGCCAACCTCATTTGGTTGACACGGCATATTCTCTCATCTGCATATTAGTATTCAAGACATAATAAATCTCAACCACACATTAAATACATACAAGACACTTGTCACTTATATCAAACGTCATGTGCTTCTTTTTACCCCCCCCCAGTATCATCAATACCGTACCGCCTCCTAACAGTAACTCCTAAAATACGAAGCTTCATCCATTCATGAGCACACATCTGCTTGAACACAGTTATTCGCCATATTCTCAAAATTTTTATGTATTTACCCCAATAAAATAAAAGACCACGCTTACTAAAAGCAAAACACTTCCAATACAAATCTCTTACTATTTGGATACGTTCCTCGCTTTCATTTATATCGCGCAAATATTCCAATGCATCGCTAACCGCTCGCCTTTTATGCTTTATTTCCCGATCTCTATTATCACCACCAAAATTCATCAAAGACGAAGCCCTAATTCTGTACTGATAGCCAAACTCATTCACAACAGAGACCTTTGGATCGCACGCCATGCATTTAATGTGGAATCCATCATCTTCGTGACAAACTTTTTCGTTTATAAACATCAATTTGTTACTAGAGATAAAATCAGTCCTGTACAACTTTCCCCATGCTACACATGGAATTTCATTCAGAGTGCATCGAAAATTCCTTAACGAAATTTTTTCTGGCATATCAATCAATCTAAGCCAATCATTAATTTCTTCAACTTTATTTTTTAGAGAAATATCATCCGCGTCTACAAAAGCTTGTCCCGCACCAATAACAATATCAGATTTATTCAGAAGAGCCTTTTTTACTAAATTTTCAATCGTACCGTGCTTTATCCAATCATCTGAATCTAAAAAATAAATAAATTCTCCAGTCGCAGCCTTGATACCAGTATTTCTTGCCGGACCTAACCCTAAATTCTTATTATGTCTCAGAATCCTAATTCTTGAATCTTTAACCAACAAAGAGTTCACGATCTCTATCGACCCATCTTCCCCCTTATCATCAACACATAATATTTCGAGATTTTTATACGTTTGAGCAATTACTGATTCAAGACATTGTCGTATATATCTCTCTACATTGTAAATAGGAATAACAATCGTCACGAGCGGAAGAGATGAACAGACGCACATTTGTGAAAATAAATCATTATACAATCATCAAATAAATAGCCTGCTAGCAATTGCCTATTGTTAAATTCACAGATTGACATCGGCACCTGCCAGCGCATTTATTAGCCGCAATAGATTATTAGTAGATTCTTTTTTGTTCCTTTTTAATTGCTTTATTTTCAGCAAATCCACATCACGACATAAATGAACATTACTCATCTTTGAAAAACTATGCTCATAAACAGAAGATATCTTGCCATAACTATTATCAAACAAATATACCTCCTTTCCCATTAATATTGCAGCTATGCCCACATGAAGTCGATCTGTTGCAATCACATCAAACTGATCAACAACACTTAACATCAAAGCCGTTGCAAACTTACACTCATCAACATTCATATTGGGAGAAAATGCAGCTGACAAATCATAATCAGTCTGCACATTGTTACACTTCTCCACATCTTCTCGAAAAAAACAAGCAATATTACCAATGTCTTTAATCTTATCCCTAACTGCCAATACACTTTTCAAATAAAAATCATTTGACAAAAAAGTAACATCAAATATCGACTCATCCATTCGAAGAGCCATATCAGAATCAAGACATATTTGCGCCTTTGTATTTAACCCTGTTAAATATTGATATGTTTTTCTTTCACGACAGAAAACAATATACCGAGAGTCCAGGACATCTGTCAATATCTCACAATCAAAAACAGAGCTTGGAAGTATCACAACCCTTTTTGCTTTTTCAAAAATAGACAGCGCCGGTAAACAGGCCTCAGGATAAAGCGATCCAACCCATGGCGCTCCCCCTGCATACACTATATTTCCACAGTCTTCATCAGTAGTTATCAAAGATAATAACCGATTCCGTTCAAAGAACTGAAAAGTTGCCGTTTCAATCAAGCAATCCCCCAAATTGCCTGGATTTGTAATGTACCGAAACTTTCCCAGAGATCTAAGAACTGTTAAAAGTTTTTGATCATCTACCTTAAAGCTATTCGCGAAATTTTTGTCACATAGCTCTATATGAACCAATCTTTGAGAAATTCGGATCAACAAATCATTTCTTATTCTTCTACGTCTTTGTTTGCCAGGAATAAAACTGCAAAGAATGTTTATCAGCACCTTTCTTATATTCACACGAATTCCCCAACTAATTTAGCGAAAATATAAACATTTTCCAGTACAGAATTTTCATGCTTTAGCATTCAACAATATTAACAGCCAGCCCCCCTCGGCTCGTTTCGCGGTACTTGGACTGCATATCTTTTCCTGTCTCAAACATCGTCTGCATGACGGCGTCAAGGCTAACGAAATGGCTTCCGTCCCCGGCAAGCGCTAAACGCGCCGCGTTGACCGCCTTCACAGCAGCCACAGCGTTGCGTTCGATACAGGGTATTTGCACTTGCCCAGCCACGGGATCACATGTCAGCCCCAAGCAATGTTCCATGCCGATTTCTGCAGCGTTTTCGACTTGACGAGGATTGGCGCCCAGAACTGCAGCCAGCGCACCGGCGGCCATCGAGCAAGCAACACCCACTTCGCCCTGGCAACCGACCTCTGCACCGGAAATCGAGGCATTGCTCTTGTAGAGGAGTCCGATGGCTCCGGCCGTGAGCAAAAACTCGCGAATCCCTTCGGGACTGGCTCCTTGAATAAAGGTACGGTAATAGCGGAGAACCGCCGGAATTACGCCAGCTGCCCCGTTGGTTGGACTTGTGACAACACGACCGCCGCAAGCATTTTCTTCGCCCACGGCAAAAGCCCAGGCATTGATCCAATCGAGTGCACACAACGGGTCGGAGGCGGAGTTCACGTTTTCCAACCGTTGCGCCAGGTGCTTCGCGCGGCGCTTGACAGCAAACGGTCCCGGCATGATGCCTTCCGCCTCCAGCCCTCGGTTGATGCAATCGTTCATTGCTTCCCAGACGGCATCCAACTCTTTGTCAATCTCTTCGTCCGTATGATGCACGCGTTCGTTGGCGCGGGCGATCTGAGCAAACGAAAGATTGTGTTCAATGGCCAATTCAAGCAACTCTGTACCGTTTCGGTACACATAAGGCAACGGCTGAGCCTTGCTCTTGGTAACGGCCGCCGGCTCATTGGGGACATCCGGGTCTCGTTCGCTACCGGCCACAATAAATCCGCCGCCCACAGAGTAATAACGACGGCACAGCAAACCGTTTCCCTGAGCGTCGAGTGCCGTCAAATCCATGGCGTTGGTGTGAAACGCACAAACCTTGTCGGCCGAGAAAATCATGTCGCGGTTAGGATCAAAGGCAATACGCTTGATCCCTGCAAGATTCAGCACATGATTTTCTTCAGCTTCTCGCGGGATCTCTACGGACTCCCTGCCAGTCACGGTTGCCGGAGCCTTGCCCGACAAGCCAAGAAGCACGGCCTTATCGGTAGCGTGCCCGCGACCGGTCGCGCCAAGGCTTCCCATCAGCTCACAGACCACGCGCTCCGTCTTAGGTAAAAGCTCCTTCTTTTGGAGCTCCTGGACAAACAGAAGTGCGGCGCGCATCGGTCCAACGGTGTGACTCGAACTCGGACCGACGCCAAGCTTAAACATTTCAAAAACGCTGGCAGCCATGTTGCTCATTTCAGTTAGATTTGTTTGTCCACCACCAAAGCAGCTTCACAGTGCGTACGTGGATCCGTCTTGACATCCACCGGGACACGATCACCGATTTTGACCTCCTGAGGCAGACGTACCAACGCCACGGTAAAGGGGCCTTCGGGAACTCGAGCAATCGAGGTGCAAGGGTATTGCGTGCCGTTGATCACAATGTAAGGCACTTCAACGAGAAGCGCCGGATCAAACGCAACGTCAAAGGCCACCAGCTGCATACGATCGTAATTACCGGCTTTAAAGCGTGCTTCGGTCAAAGCTCGGCCAATGAAAATGCGATCGGGATCGTCAAAGTTCAACGCGCCTTCCAGACCCGTTTCCAGCGGGCTTGAACTTTCATCCAATTCCAAGCCTGCCGCAGGTTCACGAGCAAAGATTCGCAAGGCATCCCATCCGGTCTGCTCGCCCTTCTTAGCCCCTGCTTTAATCAGGTTTTCACTCAAGGCCTTGATATTGGCTTCGGGACCGATAGCCAAGCACATCCACCCCATATCGATGAAACGGATGCCAAGGCTTTCGATCATATGACCGGCTTGCAGCGTGATACCGTCAATCGGAAGCTTGCCGACGAAGTAGAAGCCCGCAAGAGCCTCCACACCCACTTCTGCTTCAAACGCAACGCTCACCTGACGAATCCAGGCCTGCAACGCGTCGGTTTCATCACCCGCAAGAATGATTTCGTAGGCATTCGTCTCGCGACGAGCTACCCAAGGGGTGCCAAGCACGCCGCCCGTCGCATTCATTGCAACTGAACGCTCCACTCCGCCCACGGCAAGTTTCGTCACGTCGCTCGTCAGAAGTCGGGCCAAAAACTTATCGGCTCCCTGCACTTTGAGAATCGTGACGGGAGTTTCATTAAAGATCACCAGATCCAAAGCCATTTTCTTTTTTCGTTAAGAAGTTGTGTTTCGATAATTAGTCTTCACGCACGCAATCGAGCATGTACTTGATGGTTCCGTCAGGCTGTTTGACCTTCACAAGACCGTGCACGTCGCTCTCAAAGCCCGGGAATCGGCGGGTAAAGTCTCGAGCAAAGCGCAGATACTCAACAATCTTGGAATTGACGCGTTCGCCCGGCACCAAGAGCGGAATTCCCGGCGGATACGGCGTGAGCAGCACTGCCGAAATGCGGCCTTCCAGAGAATCAATCGGCAAACGATCAATTTCACCGTGGGCAAACTTGGCATAGGCGTCCGTCGGGCGCATTGCCGGAATCATTTCGGAGGTGTACATCTGCGTGGTCAAACGCGCCACGTCGTAGTCGCGATAGACCTCATGCACGCTCTGGCAGAGGTCGCGCAGGCCCAGACCCTCGTAGTGAGGAAACTCCGAAAGGAATCGCGGCATCACGCGGTAAAGCGGCGAGTTGGCATCGTAGGCATCTTTGAACTGCTGCAGTTCTGTCACCATCGTGTTCCAACGGCCCTTGGTGATGCCGATCGTGAACATGATGAAAAACGAGTAAAGCCCCGTCTTTTCCACAATAATGCCGTGCTCAGACAAGTACTTCGTTACAACGGCAGCAGGAATACCCGTCTCGGAGAAGTCTCCTTCCACGGACAAGCCCGGCGTCACGATCGTTCCCTTGATGGGATCGAGCATGTTGAAACCTTCTGCCACGGGACCGAACCCATGCCAGCTTTCGTTGGCGTGCAGCATCCAGTCTTTTTGCGAGCCGAAGCCTTCGCTCGGAAGCTTTTCCGGCCCCCACACAGAGAACCACCAGTCGTCGTAGTTCTTACCGACTTCGCGCATCGCACGACGGAAATAAACAGCTTCAGCAATGGATTCTTCCACAAGAGCCTTGCCGGCACGGCCTTCCATCATGGCTGCCGCCACGTCGCAGCTTGCGATGATGGCGTACTGCGGCGACGTGGAGGTATGCATCATGAACGCTTCGTTGAAGCTCGAGCGATCCAGCTTTTCCGTTTCGGAGTCCTGAATGCAAATTTGACTTGCCTGCGAAATGCCTGCCAGAAGCTTGTGCGTGGAGTGGGTCGCAAAAACCATGCTCTTTTTGGTGCGCGGCTTGTTGCGATCGATGGCGTGCATGTCACTGTAAAACGGCGAGAAAGCCGCATGCGGCAACCAAGCTTCGTCAAAATGCAGGATGTCGACCTTGCCGTCGAGCTTTTCCTTGATCACTTCGTCGTTGTAGACGATGCCGTCGTACGTCGACTGCGTGATCGTCATAATGCGCGGCTTGGCGTTCTTATTTTTGATCAACGGATTCTTGGCAATCTTCTCCTGAATCGTTTCCCATTCAAATTCGGAACGCGGGATCGGGCCGATGATTCCGTAATGGTTGCGCGTGGGCATCAGGAAGACGGGAATAGCCCCCGTCAGAGTAATAGCGTGCAGAATCGACTTGTGGCAGTTACGATCCACAATCACGATGTCTCCGGGAGCTACCGTGTAGTTCCAAACAATCTTATTGGACGTGGACGTACCGTTCGTCACAAAGAAAAGATTGTCACAGCCGAAGATTCGAGCTGCATTTTGTTCGGACTTTGCCACCGGGCCGGTGTGATCCAGCAGTTGACCCAGTTCTTCCACGGCGTTGCAGACGTCGGCGCGAAGCATGTTTTCGCCGAAGAATTGGTGGAACATCTGTCCGACCGGACTCTTTAAGAATGCCACACCGCCCGAGTGTCCCGGGCAATGCCAGGAGTAGGAACTGTCAGCCGCATAATGCGTCAATGCGCGGAAGAACGGCGGCGGCAGGCTTTCGAGATATTGACGCGCCTCGCGCACGATGTAGCGCGCCACGAACTCGGGTGTATCTTCGAACATGTGAATGAAGCCGTGCAGTTCGCGCAGCACGTCGTTCGGAATCGAAGGCGCCGTCTTCGTTTCACCGTAAAGAAAAATCGGCACATCGGGATTCGAGCTTCTGACTTGGTGCACAAAAGCCCGCAATTCAGCAATGGCTTCGTTTTCCTCTCCCGTGTCAGAGAAGTCGTCATCGTCAAGACTCACGATAAATGCGGACGTACGGCTCGCCTGACGCGCGAGACTCGAGAGATCGGAAAATGTGGTAACGGCGCTAACCTCCTGCCCCTGCGCCTCGATGGCTTGTGCAAGGTCTCGAATGCCAAGACCGGAAACGTTTTCCGAATGGTAATCCTCGTCAATGATAACGATCGGGAAATGATATTTCATAATTAAAATCCGAAAATCAAATGCGTTTCAATTTGCGCCAACATCTTTATCCAGATAAACAATGGTCCAATCAATCCAATAACCATCATCAATCATTACAAATTTGGCTTATTTTATCTCATAAATTATTTGTTTGCAATATTCATCATTTAGAATCTCGTCTTCAACGACAAATGACGATACCTCGTTAACATATTTATTTTTTATAGGCTCTTTCTTTTGCGCTTTATCTAAAAACCACTCATATTCAACATCCAAATGCCCAATATCAATCGCCCATAAGCCACTCTTCCCCAAATCATAAGCCAAAACTGTTGCTGTTGGCCCCAAGGCAATTAAAATAACATCATATTCAGAACTGACAGTTAACACCCGCGATAAAATTTCATCGTACCGAGACCACGCATTTTTTTCAGGGCACAAAATTCTTCTAACAACTTTAGAATTCCCAAATAAATCATTCCCTACACCCAATCGACTCTTCCTCCCCTCAACAATCAAAACACGTTTATAATTCCACACCTCTTTCAATAAGAAAAAAATATTTTTTGCATTCTCATAATTTTTTTCATTTTTTTCAAATCTAATATAAGGCCTAGTAATCTGACTATCCCCGTATTTCTTCCCGTACAGGGCAGCATAAATTTCATAAGGGAATTTAGAGATGTAATTATTCCAATACGAAATTGAATCATCAGACAACCCCTCTCTTCCTCTAACGGTCAATACATAAGGAATACACACAAGAATTTCCGGCACCTTACCCGCTTCAACCAAAATATTCTTTAACCTTTCAGATAAAGCCCGATTATTATCCTGAAATCCAATCCCCTTCTTCCCTCTTATCAAATCAAACTCACCATCACCATACCGACACACGGAGCATTGGTTTCGTTTAATATATTCTATCGTTTGTGTAGTATCCATCACAGATAACTCGCTCCCCGAGCCCCTTCTCCACTTAAAATAATTCCACATAAGCATTTTATTCTCCTAAATTCATAGTACTAGCTAAATCTATTGGCCATTGCAACCAGTATTTATCTTTATACTTACAATATAGAGATAGACGATTTTTTGTCCCAACACAAACTTCTCGTGCTCCCCTCATATAAATCCCGCGACTTTTTTTCACCAGACAACGATCAATGAGGATACAATTCGCGCTAATTCCAGACATCTCCCGCTATCTTCCCATGATATCCTCCACACCGCAAACCTCACATTACCATGCAGGGCGCCTCTTTATGGTCACGGCTCCATCCGGAGCCGGCAAAAGCTCACTAGTTAAGGCTCTCCTTGAGCACGACTCTGAAATTGAACTGTCGATTTCTCACACCACGCGTGCTCCTCGTCCGGGGGAAGTGAACGGTCGCGAGTATCACTTTATTTCCGTCAATGAATTTGAAGAACGCAAAGCTCGCGGTGAATTTTTAGAATCCGCCCTTGTGCACGGCAACTATTACGGCACAAGTCGCGTTTGGATCGAACAGCGCATGGCCGCAGGAAAAGACGTTTTACTTGAGATTGACTGGCAGGGCGCCCGTCAGGTACGTTCTCAATTTGAAGGAACAGTGGGCATTTTCATTTTGCCGCCCTCAATTGACGCTCTCGAAGCACGACTGCACAAACGCGGCACCGACAGCGAAGCAACCATCACGCGTCGTCTGATGGGCGCCGGCGCAGAAATCGCCCACGCTCCCGAATTCGAGTTCGTTATAATTAACGATAGCTTTGACGTTGCTTTGTCGCAACTGATCTCCGTAGTGACAGCCTCGCGCCTGAACTTCCAAAATCAGGCCGCGCGCCATCGCGAACAATTCATCTCGCTCGGCGTCCCTGTCTGATCTCTACCCCACTGCAACGATTTCCTATTTTTACAGAAGAAAAATGGCACGTATTACTGTTGAAGATTGCTTGAAAAAGATTCCGAACCGTTTTGAAATGGTTCTGTGCGCGGCTTATCGCGCCCGTCAGCTCAATGACGGTCACGCACCGCGCGTAGATGCAAAGGATAAGAACACCGTGATCGCTCTGCGCGAAATTGCGCAGGGTAGTGTGTCGCGTGAAATGCTCGAACGCGTTTCTTAAAATCTTGCATCGACTTGGCAACGGACAACCGTTGCGTTGCCCACAAGCGAATCAAAGCGCTGCCTATCCGATAAAACAAAACAGGCGGCGCTTTTTTGTTTTCAATTACTTTCCGGAATAGGTCCTATGCTGTTTACCGCCCCTCAAACAGCCCCGGCAGCACCGCTCCCCGGCATCATTCGCCCCCAGCATCCTCATGCAGGTCAATCTAACGAAGACGACTACGATGCCGCTTACCTGGATGCCCGCGCTGACGACATTGTCGGTCAAGAAGCCGATCTCCCGCTCTTTTCTCCCGTAGAAAAAGTAACCAAAGTCGTTACCTCTTCCGAACTGCTCGCCCGTTGCAGCCAGTTTCTTTCCAAAGCCGACGTTGAGCGCGTGCGTCAAGCGTTTATGTATGCCGATGATGCGCATCTGGGGCAATTCCGCAAATCGGGCGAACCATACATCACGCATCCCCTTGCCGTTGCAAACATTTTGGCGGAGTGGAGACTGGACTCAACAACGATCTGTGCGGGTTTGATGCATGACGTGCTTGAAGATACGCCGGTGGCCAAGATTGAAATGGTCGAGCGCTTCGGCGTGGAAGTCGCCGAACTCGTTGACGGTGTAAGCAAACTCGATAAGCTGCGTTTCTCGTCCAACGAAATCGCTCAGGCTGAGAGCTTTCGCAAGATGCTTCTTGCCATGAGTCGCGACGTGCGTGTGATTTTCGTGAAGCTTGCCGACCGTTTGCACAACCTTCGTACGCTCGGGGTGATGCGTCCGGAAAAACGTCGCCGAATTGCAAAGGAAACACTTGAAATTTACGTGCCGATCGCGCACCGCTTGGGTCTCAATACCGTTTTCCGTGAACTGCAGGAACTGTCTTTCTTCAATCACTATCCCCGTCGCTACGCTATTCTGCGCGAAAACGTGATTCTTACGCGTGGGAACCGTAAAGCTGTCTTGGAACGAATTCTGCGTGAAACGCGTTCAGCTTTGCCCAAGTGCGGCATCATTGCTCAAGTTCAAGGGCGCGACAAGACCATCTACGGCATCTACAACCGCATGCGTGACACGCATGCTTCCTTTTCAGACGTATTGGATATCTACGGCTTTCGCGTGATCGTGCGCACGCGTGAAGAGTGCTACCTCACGCTATGCGCCCTGCATCAGCTCTATAAGCCCGTCCATAACCGCTTTAAAGACTTTATTGCTATTCCCAAGGCAAACGGCTACAGAAGTTTGCACACCACTGTCATCGGCCCTTATGGAACGCCCGTCGAATATCAGATCCGAACCGAAGAAATGCACCGTATTGACGAAATGGGCATTCTCTCGCACTGGATCTACAACGACAGCATGGACACAAGCGGCATTCAGAACATGGTGAAGTCGTGGCTGCAAAGCCTGATGGAAATCCAGCGCACAAGTGCCGACAGCAGCGAATTCCTTGAGAACATCAAAATCGACCTCTTCCCGGATCGCGTCTATGTCTTTACGCCGAGAAGTAAGATCGTAAGCCTCCCGCAAGGTTCTTGTCCGGTCGACTTCGCCTATCAAATCCACACCGATGTCGGCAATAAGGCCATCGGCTGCCGCATTAACGGCGAGAACCAACCTTTATCCACGCCGCTTAAAAACGGCGATATGGTCGAAATCATCACTGCTCCGGATGCCGAACCGGATCCGCAATGGATCAGCTTCGTGCGCAGCGGCAAGGCTCGCGCCGAAGTTCGTCAATACCTTCGTACACGCAACCCGGAGGAATCCGAAGCACTGGGGCGCAAGGTACTCGCAAAGGCTGCTCAAGAAGCTCAGCTCAACCTTCAGGCGGTTCCCGAGCCTATCTGGCACGAAGTGCTGCGTGACGCCTCTATTGGAACGCGCGAACAGCTCTACATGGATATCGGTCTGGGGCATATGCCGGCTGCCGGCATCATCGGGCAAATCAAAACATTACTTCAGGTGAAAAAGCCGGAGCATCCGGCCGGAGAAGCCGCAGTCAGTATTCGCGGCACAGAAGGCATGGCGGTACAGTTGGCAACCTGTTGCCACCCTGTTCCGGGCGACAATATCTGGGGCTTCATGCGCAAAGGCCACGGTCTGTCCGTGCACCGAGCCGACTGCGAACATGTCGCTCGCGGCCGTCAAAATGCTCCGCAGCGTTGGATGTCGTTGGCGTGGCAGTCTGACAGCGCCGAAGAAGCTCGCTTCTTTGTTCCGTTGGATCTGGAAATCACGGATGACCGTGCCACACTTGCCTCGGTTGCAACGGAACTTAGTTCCGCAGGCTCCGCCATCGTAGGTGTCAATGTTGAGCCCAATAAAGAAGGCAAAGACTCTCTGAATTTGATGATTCAGGTTCGTAGCCGTCTGCATCTGATGCACATCATGCGAGCGCTAAAACGTATACCGACCGTGCTCAATGTGGCGCGTCGACTCGACGGTGACAAGAGAATTTTCTTGCCGTCGGAAGATCGGTAAGTGTGACAAGGGCTCCAGTGGGGCCCTTTTTCTTACTTGTAAACCACGCTAATGATTTCCAACTCTTCCACCCGAGCCGGATGATCTATGGTAGCCGGAGTAGGCAATTTGACACTGTCACCCTCGCGCTGCTTCAGAAGCACTCGAGCGATGGGGCTCACCCAACTAACATCACCGTTTTCGGGATCCGCTTCGTCGATACCGACGATTCGAATGGTGTGTTCAGTACTGGTTGACAGGTTTTCATATGTCACTGTCGCCCCAAAAAAAACTTGGTCCGTCGGAGGCCTTCTAGCTGGATCCACCACCTCAGCACTTTCAATTCTTTTATTCAGAAAGCGAATGCGACGGTCAATTTCACGCAACCGACGTTTGCCGTACTGATAATCACCATTTTCGGAACGATCGCCATTACTAGCTGCCCAGCTGACAACGTTAACGATATTGGGGCGTTCAACATTTACCAAATGTTCACGCTCATCAAGCAAACGTCGATAACACCCAGGCGTCATATAGTTCTTGGTATTAGCGGGAAGCCCGGGAAGCTTTACTTCTTCACCCTCCTCGTCTTCCAGTCTCAGTTCGTCTGTCATGAAATCTATTTATCCTTATCCAAGCTATTGCCGATATTTACCTCGCATTTGCAGATAGGCAGGTACCCATTTTTTGAGCTCATCTGAGTTGATCTCCTGCCAGTTCTTCAACCTATGTCCTTGCATAGCTCCGCTCATCTTAACCAAAAGCACTTCATCTCCTGCTACAACGGCATCTTCGTTATAGCTACCAACGAAAAAAACTTCGCGTTTGGATGCGTCAAACAAATCTTTCCCGACAGTAAAGTCATCCAATGGGTTCTGAACGTCAAGCACTCGCTTCATCAACGTTGCACTGACGTCATATGCAGTGGTCCGATAATCCTTCACTTGTGTTGGCATACCAGGCCAATAGACAACTAGAGGGATTTTTATCTGCGCAGCTGAGAAATTCCCGTTGTGCCCCCAATAGTTGAGCTTGGAATCGTTAAATTCTTCGCCGTGATCAGATGTCACGATCACGACCGTGTTATCCAACCTTCCAGCTTTTTCGAGTGTTTGAATCACTCGTCCGATCAGTACATCTTGCCAATAAGCTGAGTTTTTATATCGGTTGAAAAACTGTTTTGGATTAAAGTCCGGGCCCAATTCCAACCGATCCACCTCCTTCCAATAATCCTCGTAAGGAACTTTCAAATCCGAGGGAAAGTCCAAAGCATGCACGCTGTCAAGGAACATGAAGCTGAAAAACTTTTTGTTTGCATCTAGCGTCTGTAGCCAGGCCTCGAAATCGTTCACACTATCCAAATCACGTTCCGCAACACCGTTACCTTGATCAGAGCTCATGCGAATCGGCCTGACAGAAGAAAATACTGTGGCATAAAACTCAGGTCGCATGAGGGTCGCAGTCGTAAATGCCGTAATGTCATACCCCGCTTTCTGGAATCCTGTCACCATGGCCGCTGGGATATTGGTTGAAAGGGCACTATGCCAATAAAAAGGCGGCAATCCGTAAAACAAACCAAACACCCCAGCTCGCGTCGCGTTGCCTGCCGAGTAGTGATCGGTAAAAGACGCAGACCTTTCCTTGAACTTAGTGAGGTTCGGCATGGTCTTCTCGTCCACGACATCTGCGCGCAGCGAGTCAATGGCCAAGATCAACACACTAAGATCGGTACCTTTGCCATAAGTCAGTGGATTGAGTGGGTAGTGAAAACTGCCCACATGGCCGTCAAGACTTAGCTTGTCTTCTCCAACAGCAACCAACCCAAATTTAGCTAAAAAACGATTCGCTCTAATCGGAAAATACAAGGGAACCCGTTCGGCAAGCACTGTCACTGATTTGACATTTTGTGAAACACTGTAGGCGCTCACGCAATTAACGGCTACATACCCCAGCACAATCAAAAGGCAACACCAGACGGCTTTTGCTCTTTGACTCAATCTGCACGACACCCATAACAATGCCGCTGCAAGCAAAGCTAGACAAGCCACCAGAAAACACATCTTCATCATCATCCCGGAGGAAAAGGAGAAGACTTCGCGACCGCCAACCAGTGCCAAATCAATCATTGGCCAATTAATATGAAAGCGGTATTGCTGGTAGACGTACGTGTCCGTTACTAGGGCTACTAAGAATACAAATGTGAGGCCGTATGCCGCGATCTTTCCCAAGTTAGAACTGATTCGCTGCAGTGGCAACACCAACAACAGTTGGAAAAGAAAATGCCCGATAAAAAAGACGCCTGAAGCAGCCGCGAACACATACAGGAACTGCCACCACTGTACGTTCGGAAGCCCAGTTAGATATCTAAGTGCTATGAATGCGCCTACAACAGCAAAAAGCGCAGACAACCAGCTGCACTCATTAATTTGCTGACGAAGAGACGTTGACGAGCGATTTTTAAAGAAACGAGACATCGTCAGAATGATTTAGTCTGATCCAGTGAACTGTCAGCCTGTTTTTTAGGAACCGGTTGGATATACGCAGCCGTTCCCCAGAGCGGTACCGTCGACAAGCTATGCTTAAAACTGCCAGAAGTTTCGCGAGTTGAGTAGGAAAGATACATCAAAGTCTGACTCTCTTCGTCAAAAATCCGACGAATTTTGAGCGTTTTCAAAAACACGCTCTTCGATTTTTCAAAAATAACTTCCCCCGTTTTTCCCTTCTTGATGCGGGCAATCATAGCCGGTGTGATTTCTCCGGTTTGCCGACAACTGACCGCGCTATCCGAAGGATCCGACAGGGATAAATTGGCCTCAATGCTCGCAACATGACATGTGACCCCTGGAACCAAAGGGTCCACAAAACTGTTGAGCTTGATATCTTTTAGCGTAAATATCCCCAATGACACATCAGCTACTTCGTTATCCGAACAAGCAGACAATGTCATTGCTCCTACTGCACCAACCGACAGCGTGACAAGGAATCGCTTGACCGAAGATGTTTTGAACGATTTCAACACAGCCATACCTACTTTTTGCGTTTAAAACAACTTACTCATGGTGGGTCGAAGCAAACTGGATGGAATAAAGATGCGCATAGAGCCCCTTTTTATCCAACAACTCCTGGTGTTTGCCGACTTCTTGGATTTGACCGTCTTTCATCACAACGATCTTGTCGGCACCGATGATGGTGGACAAACGATGCGCTACAACAAACGTCGTACGCCCCTTCATCAACTCATCAAGCGACTGCTGAATATATTTCTCGCTCTCAGTATCCAACGCACTGGTAGCTTCATCAAGAAGCAGAATCGGCGCATCTTTGAGAAGCGCACGCGCAATGGAAATACGCTGTTTCTGTCCACCAGACAGTTTGCTACCAGCTTCACCCACCGTGGTGTCCAGTCCCTGCGGCAACGTTTCAATAAACGGCATTAGGTACGCAGCTCTTGCTGCCGCTTCAATCTCTTCACGCGTTGCCTTTTCGTTACCATAGGCAATATTGGCTGCAATTGTGTCATCAAATAAAACAACATCCTGACTGACCAGAGAAATCTGTTCACGTAAACTCTTGAGAGTCACAGTACTCTGCGCTACGCCGTCAAAATAGATTTCACCGGATGTGGGCGCCCAGAATCGCGGAATGAGATTAATTAACGTCGTTTTACCCGCTCCGGATGCACCAACCAAAGCAACTGTTTCACCAGCTTTGACATCCAACGTGAAGTTTTGCACAGACGGCTTATCCGCCCCCTCGTACTGATGAGATACCCCCTCGAAACGAACATCCCCCCGCGCTTTTTTAAGCTCAGTTTGACCGGGATCGGTTTCCTCTGCTTCATCAAGCATCTCAAAAATGCTTTCAGCAGCAACACTCATAGCGGCAGTTGAACCATTCAGCGAGGAAAGGTGACGAATCGGCGTCATAAGCAGGAGCAAAGCCGAAAGGAACGTTATGAATTCACCCAAGGAGAGCATTCCGTGTTGCGCCTGCAACAGAGCCACCACCACTACGATGCTCACAGCACACATGCTTACAAAGTGCGTCATTGGAGTCCCAGAAGCAGACACAGCTTTGCGGCGAAGCGCCAATTTTTTCATCTTCCCATTGAATTTAGTGAACCTTTCCTCTTCATAGCTATACGCACCATAAATTTTCACCATGCTCTGACCGCCGTATCCTTCACGAATCACATTTGCCAAATCAGCCAAGGCCTCCTGAAAACCTCCCGCATAGCGTCGAGTGCGCTTTCCCACCCAACGGATAATAAGTGCCAAAAAAGGAGCCACTACGAAAGAAACAAGCGACAACTGCCAGTTGTGATAGAAAAGCACGCAAAGCAAGGCAATGATCTGCAAGGAGTCTCTGAAAATAGTCGCTATTAATTCCATCGCCCCACCAAGCGCTGCACCCGCTTGATTCAGGAAAGTTGTCATCACAAGCCCGGAATTCCGACGTTGGTAGACTTCCGCAGGCCATCGTAAAACTCTGGAAAACAGAGCATTGCGGAAATTGAACAGCACACTCTGAGAAATCGACTGCAAGTAGTATGCACTGACAAACGACGCCACTCCGTAGGCTAGCGAAATAGCCAAAAGAGCTCCGGGTGCCCACCAAATAGCATTGGGGTCTTTCTCGTAGAAACCCTTGTCGGTCAATTGTCCGACCAAAATTGCAATGAGAGAAGAAGCACCCGCATTGACGATCATTGCGCAAACGGCAATGGCGATCCGTTTCTTGTATTGCAAAACATAAGAAAAAAGACGCCTGACTGCATCCTTCTGTTTTTCTTTTTCCGATTTGTTTTTTTCTGTGCGCCCTGCCATTGAAATACACATCCTCTACTACCTAACTATGGTTCGAGGATTTTACCGTGTAACGTTAAGAGTCTTGTGAAATTTATGTCGCGCCAAGCAGAGAGAGCGCCCTCCTTTTTGTAACATTGGACAACATCTTCTCCAACTCGCTATCCTTTCACTTTCCACACTGCTTCTTTTGAGTCTACGTTATGCCTGTTGTTCTTTGTCGTCTGCCTAACCATGTCGGCGATTGCTGCATGTGCCTGCCTGCCTTGCGTCTTCTATCCGCAAGTGGTTTTACCCCCGCTCTGGTTGGCAAACGTTGGGCAGAAGACTTACTAGCTGGAATGGGCTGGCGATTTGATCCGATCGAGGGAAAAGTTTCCGAAGATCTTTCACGCATTCGTTACCTTGCTCATAACGCTAGCGCCACTCAGGGACTTTTGTTTCCCAACTCATTCGGATCTGCTCTTCTGTTCAAGTTAGGGCGTCTGAAAACGACCGGACTCCGGACGGACATGCGTTCTTTTCTGCTAGACAATGACATTCCAGAACCGGGAACGATGCACGAAGTTGAACGCTTTTTCTATGTCGCCCATGAAGCAATTAAAGCTTGGGGATCCACGCCGGCTTTTGACAAAGTGCCGGAACATCTCAGCCTTATCTTGATGAAACGACATGAAGCTGCAGCTAAAAACCTCATTGAGCAATATAAGATTCCAGAGAAGTTTGCTCTCTTAGCCCCAATAGCCCGCGGAAAACATCAGGGTAAAGCCAAACACTGGGAGCACTTCAACGAACTGGTAGCTCCTTTACGCGAAAAGGGAGTTGAACCCATTGTCTTTCCTTCCCTGAGAGAAGAGGCGCTGGCAAAGGCGGCCTGCCCTGACGCAACCATCTTGCCGCCCACCACTCTAGGAAACTTTGCAGCCATTGCAAAACGGGCTCAAGTCATCGTCGCTAACGACTCCGGAGTCAGCCACATCGCAGCTGCCGTTGGAGCCAAACAAATCACTCTTGTCGGTGTCACGGATACAAAGCGAACTGGCCCCTGGAATCCTGAGGCAATTGTTCTTGGAGAGTGCGGCCGTTGGCCGACGGTTGATGAAGTTGTCACCACATTACAAAAGATATTGCCTGGGAAAAATTAATGGCGACTCTCTCTGTATTGATCTTGACAAAAAATGAAGCGTCCAACATCAAGGACTGCATTAACTCCTGTGCCTTCGCAGACGAAATTCTTGTCATAGATGACTGTAGTAATGACGACACAAAAATTATCGCTGAACAAACAGCTACAAATGTGCGCGTTATTTCTCATGCTCTACAGGACGACTGGGCACAACAACGCAATTTTGCAATTGCTCAGGCCAAAGGAGATTTTGTCCTTTTCATTGATGCTGATGAGCGTATTAGTAAAGAATTAGGTAAATCCATTCAATCTGTAATTTCTGGTACTTCTCTGGATGTAGCCTACGAATTCAAAAGAGTAAACCAATTTGCTCAGGGAACACTGAAGCATGGTGTTTTTCGTCCAGACTGGGTTTGCCGCCTATTCCCCCGGCAAGCAGGGCACTATGTTCGACCCGTCCATGAAAGACTTATTATAAATTTAACAATCCAGAAAATAAAAGGTGACCTTTTCCACCATACATATCCCACTTGGGATATTTATTGGCGAAAATTTGACAAGTACACACAAATTTCTGCCGAGAACTATTACCACGAAGGAAAACGGATTAATTTTATACTAGATATAGTCCTACGTCCTTTCTGGGCATTCTTTAAAATCTACATTTTGAATTTAGGCTGCTTAGATGGAAAACTTGGCTTTGTCTTTTCTGTGAATCACGCACTATACACCATGACAAAATATGTGCGACTAAAATCACTAAGTGAAACAAACGGAAAAATCTAACCTATTGTGCAGTAAACACCATGAAAATTGCTATCTTCGGAACTGGCTATGTTGGTCTATCAAATGCCATTTTACTTGCCCAACATCACGAGGTTGTAGCTGTCGATATTGTCGAAGAAAAGGTATTAAAAATCAACTCAAAACAAAGTCCAATAAAGGATAAAGACATTGAAGACTTCTTACAAAACAAGAATTTAAACCTTCTTGCAACCTTAGATCCGAAAATTGCGTGCAATCAGGCTGACCTGGTGATCATCTCCACGCCAACTGATTATGATCCTAAAACAAATTTCTTCAACACTTCTTCGATTGAAGCAGTTTTAGAAACTTTGGATCAACTAAAGTGTCCAGCTCCTGTAGTCATTAAATCTACTGTTCCTGTTGGCTATACGGAAAAACTCAATCAATCCAGTCAACGAGAAATTATTTTCTCTCCTGAATTTCTAAGAGAAGGCAAAGCCCTGTTTGACAATTTGTACCCCTCTCGAATTATTGTGGGCGGCACCTCAGATACTGCCAAGAAATTTGCTCAGTTGCTTGTCGAAGGTGCATCCAAAAAAGACATCCCTGTACTTTTCCTACATTCCACTGAAGCCGAAGCTGTCAAACTCTTTTCCAACACCTACCTAGCTATGAGAGTAGCGTTTTTTAACGAGTTAGATAGCTACGCCATTGAAAAAAATCTCGACTCTAAAATGATCATCGAAGGCGTGTGTCTAGACCCTCGAATCGGTACTCATTACAGGAATCCTTCTTTCGGATACGGTGGATATTGTCTACCCAAAGATACCAAGCAGTTACTCGCCAATTATTCTGATGTTCCTCAAACTCTTATTGAAGCTATAGTAAATTCAAATCGTACTCGAAAGGACTTCTTAGCCGAAAAAATTATTGAGAAAAAACCCAAATGTGTTGGAGTTTACCGTTTAATTATGAAGTCAGGATCTGACAACTTTAGATCGTCGTCTATTCAAGGGATCATGAAACGCATCAAAGCGAAAGGCATCCCTGTCATCGTATACGAGCCCGCTCTTAAAGAACAGTGTTTTTTTGGATCTCCTGTTGTCACAGATCTTTCAGCGTTTAAGTCACAATGTGATCTTATTATCACAAATCGAAAATCCACCGATCTAGCTGATGTTTCTGAAAAAGTTTTCACACGGGATATCTTCAGTGACAACTAGTTTTTGTCCTTCCTCTGTTACTACGCTTCCTTTGCTAATAACTCTTTATATAAAGTAATCATTTTTCCTGTAGTCTCCTCTATGGTCATAGAGGAGACTGTTTGTCGAGCAAGGGATCGCTGGTCGTCCCAAGAAGATCGACAATCCAACCATTGTTGAATCGCTCGCTTTTGCTCCGAAGCATTAAAGAAATCAAAGACATATCCGTTTTGATTTTCTTTGATAATTTCAGCCGCTCCACATTGTTTAGTGGTTAGCACTGGCAACCCCGATGCAAAAGCCTCCATAGCACTATTGGGGAAAGGATCATAAAGAGTGGGAAGAATAAAAGCATCTGCACTTGCTAGATAGGCATCAGGTCGAGTTTCGCCAACAAAAATTGCTCGACCTGTCCCCAACTGAGAACGAGCATAGTTGATATATTTTTCTCGATTCTTATCTCCACCCACAACAATAATCGCAATATCTTTTGAAACAGCTTGAATCGCATCAATTGCTTGCTTCAGGCCTTTTCGCTGAAATCCAGATCCCACAAAAGCAAGTACTGGCTGATCTTCTTTTAATGCCAAAGATCGCCGAGTTTGTTGTCTTACCTCACTCGCAACGGGGTAGGAAAATCTTTGAAGATCCACTCCATTATAAATAAGTCGACACTTATCTTTTGCAGCAGGAAAAAAATGAGCAATTTCCTGCATTACCATTTTTGAATTACAGATTACATACTTTAATTTCGAAGAATTAAACATCTTCTTCTCTGCATCTAAAACATATGAATGATATAAATTAAATCTAGATGCACCAAATCCTGCTCGCTCACGCAAAGATAACCATTTGACATGCAATCCATCCCCTGCACGGTAAATATTGCATCCTGGCATTCTCTCGTGGCTTTGCACAACATCATACTGATGTCTGTCAATATACTTACTTACTCCTTTTGTAAAACTTAGGTCTCTCCAAAAACTTCCGAAATGAATCGGGTTAATTTTTACGAAATTAACCCCTGCAACTTCGCTCCATTTTCTCGCCAAAATATCTACTTGCACATCCGAATAATTCTTCAAACTTATAAGTGCATTTTGAACGAATCTTTCTGCTCCACCAGCAGGATTATATTTCTGTCGAACTATTGCAATCTTCATTTCGAGAAACTCTCTCAAAATCAATCAACTCTATGATACTCTTTAAACCAGGATATAAATCTCTTTAACCCTTCTTCCAGTGAGATTTGAGGCTTAAAACCTGTCAGTTCATTTAACTTAGATATATCAGCGTAAGTAACAGGTACATCCCCCATCTGCATAGGAAGATACTCTTTAATTGCTTTTACCCCACACTCTTTCTCGATAATCTCAATAAAATACCCCAACTCTTCCGGTTCATTATTCCCGATGTTATAGATGTTAAATAACTCTTGCCCCGCCCCCTTCAAGTCAACAAGTCCAATTACTCCATTAACAATATCGTCAATGTAAGTAAAATCTCTTCTCATTTTTCCGTAATTAAAAACTTTTATGGGTTTACCGCTCAGAATTGCTTGAGTAAACAACCAAGGAGCCATATCCGGTCTACCCCAAGGCCCATACACTGTAAAAAACCGAAGTCCCGTTATCCGCAACTTGTACAATTCACTATAAGCCGCAGCCATCAACTCATTTGACTTTTTTGTTGCGGCGTAATAACTAACAGGACGATCTACATTATCATCTTCCGAAAAAGGAATTTTTTTATTTTTCCCATATACCGAAGAAGAGCTAGCAAATATCAAATGCTCCACACAAAAATGTCTACAACACTCTAAAATATTTGCAAAGCCTACCAAGTTACTTTTAGTATAGCTATCTGGATTTTGAATAGAATAACGCACACCCGCTTGTGCTGCCAAATTTATAACAATCTCTGGCTTAAATTTTTCAAAAGTGGAGGATAGTTGTTCTTTCTCTGAAATATCTAGCTTCTTAAACTGAAAATTAATCACTTCTTCCAATCTTGATAATCGATCTTTCTTCAGTTTAACATCATAGTAATCATTCAGATTATCAATACCATAAATCTGATATCCTCTTTTGGCCAATTCAAGACTTAAAGCAGCCCCGATAAAACCGGCCGCCCCCGTAACCATAACTCTCTTCATTTCTTCCCCTCATTAGCTAAATACTTAGTCCATCATTGACTTGAGCCAGAATCAGTATGCAAATCTAGCAAAAGTTATATGCTCATTACATTTAATTGAATTTAAAAAGTGATCTGTTGGCAAGTATCGATTTTTCAACTCAAGTTCCGCTTTTACCCCATTACGCTTGATGGATACCTCGCATGCTACTCCCCCGACATCATTATGCTGTCCCTCATTCAGAACCTTTGACAAGGATTCCAACGATGATCCTTCTGCAATTTCAAGAATCAAAGTAGCGCCTCGGCGCACTCTCATCTGCTCAATCGTCAGCACCTCGTCACAAACAAATGACATACCACCGCTACGTTCATCTTTACGACCTTTTCCAGTAAAGATCAGCATCTCATCGGCCTTGAGCATGTGCTTATAGTTCTCGTAAGCCCTCGAAAACACAAGCACATCCATTGTGGTCTGTCCATCACTCAAGACCACGACACCAAAATTGCCGCGCTTACCCGTGATCGTACGCACACTCTGGACAATGCCTGCAATCGTTTGTTGTTCCCGACTGTCTCGGACATCCTTAAACGGAATGGCGAAGTTACGTGCTTCCACGCGGTACGGATCAAACATATCCCCCGTTAGGCAGAAGCCAAAGGCGTCTCGCTCGAGCGTATAGAGCTTGCGATCATCCCAACGTTCGGCTTTTGTCCAGTTCACAATCCGTTCATCTTCACCGTTTTCATCCGCAAAGAGACTCGCTTGTCCAAAGGACGCCGCGACAGCTTGCCCGGCTTGAATAGCGTTCTCCACATTACCGAAAAGCTTGCCGCGGTCCTTATCCAACGAATCAAACGCGCCGCCCTTGATTAGCTGTTCAAGAACCTTGCGATTCATCGATCGCACGCGCGCAGCCACATCAAAGATGTCCAAGAAAGGGCCATTGAGCAGGCGTTCGTTGAGCAGATCCTCGACGATGTTCTGTCCGACTCCCTTGATGGCGCCAAGGCCAAAGCGAACCGTCTTCTCATCCGGAACTGTGAAGAACCATTCACTTATATTGATGTCAGGCTGAAGAACCGTTACCCCCATTTCGCGGGCATCTTCCACCAACTCACGCATCTTTTCACCTTGGTTCATCACAAGGCACATGTTGCCAGCGATAAAGCAAGCTGTATGGTGGACCTTTAGGTAAGCCGTCTGCCAAGCTACGTAGGAATAGGCTGCGGCATGCGACTTATTAAAGCCGTATCCCGCAAACTTTTCCATCAAGTCGAAGATTTCGGTAGCCGTCTCAGCGGTCACGCCACGTTCTGCAGCCCCCTGAATGAAGACGGCACGCTGACGCTTCATTTCTTCGACATTTTTCTTACCCATGGCACGACGCAACAAGTCTGCGCCGCCCAGAGAGTAGCCGCCGATTGCTCGAGCCACCAGCATCACCTGTTCCTGATACACCATGATGCCGTATGTTTCGCGCAAAATCGGCTCCATACGGGGATCAAGGTACTCCACTTTCTCTCGCCCGAACTTTCGATCGATGAAGTGCGGAATCTGATCCATTGGGCCGGGACGATACAGAGCGTTTAGAGCAACAAGATCTTCCAGACAGTCGGGCTTTGCTTGCCTCAACTGCTCGCGCATACCATCCGATTCAAACTGGAACACGGCGCCCGTGTTACCTTGTTGGAAAAGCTCCAGTGTTTTCTTGTCGTCGGTCGGAATTCGTGACAAATCAAACTTCGTGCCGGGATTCAAACGGTCAATGTACTCTGCCGCTTTCGTAAGAATCGTCAGCGTTGTCAGCCCCAGGAAGTCAAACTTCACCAGCCCGACATTTTCGATGTCTTTCTTATCGAATTGGCTAACGGTATTTTCTGGTCTACCGTCAGCGTTGTAGAGAGGACAGAAATCCGTGAGTCTGCTCGGTGCAATCAATACGCCGCCAGCATGCATACCCAGATTTCGCGTCAGCCCCTCGAGTTTTTGAGCGTAGCTCATCAATTCGACATAGTCGTCTCGCTCGGCCATCGCCTTAAATTCGGGCTCCATCTCGGCCGCTTTTGCAAGCGTGACGTCCATGCCCGGCTTTTGCGGAATCAATTTAGCCAGATCGTCGACCTTGCCGTAGCCCATGTTAAGCACACGTCCGACGTCACGAACCACAGCCTTTGCCCCCATCGCACCGAACGTCACGATCTGACTCACGGCGTCCACGCCGTAGGTGCGCTTGACGTATTCAATCGTACGGTCTCGGTTGTGCTGGCAAAAGTCGACGTCAAAGTCAGGCATCGAAACGCGTTCGGGATTCAAAAAGCGTTCGAACAGCAATCCGTAATGCAATGGATCCAGATCGGTAATGCCCAGGGCATAAGCCACCAGAGAGCCGGCACCGGAACCACGGCCCGGCCCCACGGCCACACCGTTTCGCTTGGACCAATTGATAAAGTCTTGAACGATCAGGAAGTACCCGGGGAACTTCATGGACGAAATTGTCTTGAGTTCGTACTCCAATCGTTCGACATACTCGGGGCGGCGCGCATCACGCTCGGCCTGATTCGGATACAAGAATTCAAGTCGACGCTCCAAGCCTTCGTGGGAAAGCTGCGCCATATACTCATCAAGCGAAACACCTTCGGGCGTCGGGAAAAGCGGCAACTGCGGCTTTTGAAATACCCCGTCCAGATTGCAGCGCTGAGCAATCACTACGGTGTTATCGATGGCCTGAGGGATGTCGGCAAAGAGAGCCCGCATCTCCTCTTCGGTCTTCAGGTACTGCTCTTCGGTATAGGGCTTAGGACGCCGAGGATCTGCAAGAACATAACCGCCGGCGATGCAACAGCGTACTTCGTGAGCGTTGAAGTCCTCCCGATGCAAAAACTGCACCGGGTGCGTCGCCACCATCGGAAGTCCCGTCTCCACGGCTAGTTGCGCAATATTGGCCACAACCGCTTCATCGTTTTTACGACCGGCGCGTTGAACCTCCAAATAAAAACGATCCGGAAAAGCCGTACGCAATTGTTCAACAACCGCGTTGGCTTCCGTCTTGTTGTCGTCAAGAAGATGACGCTCGATCACCCCTTGCGGTCCGCCCGAAAGACAGATCAATCCCTTGCAGTTGTCCGGAGTCAGCCATTCCAGCCTTACCTCACCACGGCCCAGATACTGGTTTTCCATCCAACCGCGGGAAAGAAGCTCACAGAGCGACAGGTAGCCTTCATGATTCTGGCAATAAAGCGTCAGACGATACGGATTGTCCCGCTTACCCTGCGCTGTGTTGGTGATCCACAAATCGCAACCGACGATCGGTTTGATGCCATCGGCCATCGCATGCGAATAAAACCGAAGAGCACCAAAAAGATTCATTGAATCCGTAATACCCAGAGCTACCCCGCCCTGCTCCATCACTTCTTCAAGGATGGGATCGAGACGCACAATGCCGTCTTGGATGGAATATTCGGAATGAAAGCGCAGGTGAACGAAATTGGCGGACATAGACAACGCAAAAGAGCAGTCCGGCGCATTTTCTTAGGAAAATACGCCGGTTAACTGAAAAGATCTTAGTGCTTGAGGGGCTTGAAGCGAATGCGGTGCGGACGCGCCGCTTCTTCACCAAGGCGCTTTCTCTTGTCGGCTTCATACTCGTTGTAGTTGCCGTCAAAGAAGACCACCTTACTGTCGCCTTCGAACGCCAAAATGTGCGTCGCAATTCGGTCAAGGAACCAACGATCGTGCGAGGTCACCAGTGCGCAACCGGCAAATTCAAGCAATGCTTCTTCCAACGCGCGCAGGGTTTCAACGTCCAAGTCGTTCGAAGGTTCGTCGAGCAACAGCACATTGCCGCCCTTAAGAAGCGTCGCAGCCAAATGCAAACGACCTCTCTCACCGCCCGACAGCACGCCTACCGTCTTTTGTTGATCGCCGCCCTTGAAGTTAAAGCGACCAAGATAAGCTCGCGAGCTCATTTCGAACTTGCCGACTTGCAAAATATCGAGTCCACCCGAAATAGCTTCAAAGACGGTCTTGTCGTTGGGAAGCCCCTCACGCGTCTGGTCCACTGCGGCGATCTTGACAGTGTCGCCGATAACAATCGAACCGGAATCCGGCTGTTCCTTGCCCGTGATCATCTTAAAGAGCGTCGACTTACCGGCACCGTTGGGACCGATCACACCGACAATAGCGCCGGGCGGAATCGTGAAAGACAAGTCGTCAATTAATAGACGATCGCCGAAACCCTTGCTGACGTTGTGAAACTCGATGACTTTATTGCCAAGGCGATCTGCCACCGGAATAAAGATTTCATTGGTTTCGTTGCGGCTCTGGTATTCGTAGCTCGACAGCTCTTCAAAGCGATTCAAGCGAGCCTTGGCCTTTGCCTGACGTCCCTTGGGATTCTGGCGAACCCATTCCAATTCGTGCTTGATGGCTTTGGCGCGGGATTCCTGCTGACGTTTTTCCTGCTCAAGACGCTTTTCCTTCTGATCAAGCCAGGACGAGTAGTTGCCCTTCCAAGGAATGCCTTCTCCGCGATCCAATTCAAGAATCCACTCAGCAGCATTATCAAGGAAATAGCGATCATGCGTTACAGCAACCACTGTCCCCGGGAAACGGTGCAAGAACTGTTCCAACCACTCGACGCTTTCAGCATCCAAGTGATTGGTCGGTTCGTCGAGCAGGAGCATATCCGGACGAGAAAGCAAAAGGCGGCACAACGCCACACGACGCTTTTCACCGCCCGACAGATGACCGATCTTGGCGTCCCAAGGCGGCAAACGCAACGCATCAGCGGCAATTTCCATCTGCGTCGAAGCATCCGTACCGGCAGCAGCAATGATGGCTTCCAGCCGAGCCTGTTCAGCAGCCAGAGCATCAAAATCGGCGTCCGGCTCAGCATACGCGGCATAAACAGCATCAAGCTTGGCCTGCGCCTGCATCACTTCGCCCATGCCTTCTTCAACAGCTTGTCGAACCGTTGCTTCAGGATCAAGCTGCGGTTCCTGCGGCAGATAACCGATTTTGAGAGCGTTCTGCCACGTGATTTCACCGTCAATCTCCTTGTCAACACCGGCCATAATCTTCAACAGGGTTGATTTGCCGGCACCGTTGAGCCCTAAAACGCCGATCTTGGCGCCCGGGAAAAACGACAGAGAAATATCTTTGAGAATGAATCGCTTGGGCGGAACCACCTTAGCCACACGATTCATGGTCATGACGTATTGAGCCATTTGTCCTGATCTTTGATTGAAAATGGAAATTAGAACGTAGAATTATGCCCGTGCCGTGCGAAGCACACAAACGGGGACAGATGATTACCTGTCTGCTATTTTGCCCTTTTGCTCTGTTCGCGGCTGATTATTTTTTCTTGTCTCGCATTCATGGACTCTCTGCGCAAATCTTTGATCTGTTTTATTGCCGGCATTTGCTTCGTCGGTTCGGTGTTTTGCGCAGAAACACCGGCTGTTGCCGAAGTGCGCCAAGCTGATGATCTTCCTGCTACGGAAGCAGAAGTATCTCCCCCGGTTGACATCTGGGATCGCATCCGACGCGGCTACGCCATGCCTAAGCTCAACAATTCCCGAGTGAAAACTTCGCTTAGGAGCTATAGCCGTAATCCTCGCCACATCGAGCGAGTCTTCGAGCGTGCCGGCAAGTATCTCTACCACATCGTTGACGAAATCGAACAGCGAGGGCTTCCCACCGAACTTGCTCTTTTGCCGTTCGTTGAAAGTGCTTTTCAACCCGAAGCTTTGTCACACGCCAAAGCATCCGGACTCTGGCAGTTCATGCCCCAGACCGGCAACATTTATTCGCTTCAACAGAACTTCTGGAAAGATGAACGCCGAGACGTACTGCAAAGCACGCGCGCGGCGTTGGATTACCTGGAGAAGCTCTACCAACAATTTGGTGACTGGCATTTGGCTCTTGCAGCCTACAACTGGGGCGAAGGCAGTGTTTCGCGTGCTATCCGAAGAGCGAAAGCGCGCGGTCGCAAAGCCGATTACGCTCATTTGCGCATGCCCCGGGAGACGGCTTACTACGTACCGCGTCTAGAAGCCATCCGCGAAATTGTGGCTACCCCGGAAAAGTTTGGCATTAACTTGCCGGAAATTGAAAACGCTCCATACTTTGTCCGTCTCACAAAAAGCCGTGACATCGACATGAAGACCGCAGCCGAACTTGCCGAAATGGATCCCGATGAGTTTCGACTGCTCAACCCCGGCTTCAATTTACCGGTGATCGTCGCCAGTCACAATTCCGTCATGCTGCTTCCAATGGAAAACTTGGAAGTCTTCATGGACAACCTTGCTAGTTGGGTCAACACCGGCAAACCCCTTTCAAGCTGGGTGCTTTATCACCTTAAAGAGGGTGAAACACTTGCCGATGTCGCCCTGAAGTCCGGCATGACCGAAGAGGAACTGCGCCGCGTCAACCGTATTCCTAAAGGGCGCAAGGTATTGGCCGGCTCCGCCTTGTTGGTTGACGCTAACGGTCAACTTGCTCCTGAAATTGCTCAGGAAGAACTCAATGCCGGGCTTAAGCTTTCGGCTCCGGAAGTGCGCCGCGTCGTTTATCGCGTTCGCCGAGGCGACTCAATTTATAGCATTGCAAAAAAATACGGTATTACACAACGCTCCATCCGTCGCACAAATAATTTGCGAAGCTCTCGCTTGCGCATCGGGCAGCGCCTTGTGCTTGTGATACCGCCGCGCGTTACAACGCAACCGCCCCCTGGGAAAAACGTTCATGTGGTCAGACGCGGCGAGACGCTTTTTTCAATTGCAAAAAAGTACGGCACGAGTGTCTCTAAAATCCGTATCATCAACAGTTTGAGAACGACTCGAATCTCCATCGGACAACGTTTGAAGATTCGCTAAAAAACAAAAAATCCTTACCGAGGAATAAATCATGGGATTTCTGCAAGGCAAGAAACTTTTGATCACGGGCGTGTTGTCGAACCGTTCGATCGCCTACGGCATCGCCCGAGCCTGCCATCGCGAAGGTGCTGAGCTCGCCTTTACTTATGTCGGCGAACGCTTCCACGACCGTATCGTTGAGTTTGCCAAAGAATTCGGCAGCGACATCTGCCTTGAAATGGACGTCACCAAAGACGATCAGATCGCCAACGTGATGGGCGAGTTGAAGGAGCGCTGGGATGGTTTGGACGGTTTCGTGCATTCCATCGGCTTCGCTCCGCGCGAATGCATTGCCGGCGACTACCTTGAAGGTGTCGGCCGCGAATCCTTCCGCACCGCCATGGAAATCTCCGCGCTGTCCTATCCGGTTCTCGCCAAGGCCGCTCTTCCATTGATGGAAGGTCGTGCCGCATCGATTCTCGCACTGACCTATATCGGCAGCGAACGCACGGTTCCGAACTACAACACGATGGGCGTTTGCAAGGCAGCTCTTGAAGCTTCCACGCGTTATCTTGCCGGCAGTCTTGGCCCCAAGGGCATTCGTGCCAACGCCATCAGCTCCGGCCCGATCAAGACGCTGGCAGCTTCCGGCATTCAGAACTTCTCAAAGATTCTGACCTACATGGAACATTCCGCTCCGCTGCGCCGTACTGTCACGATTGATGAAGTCGGCAATACCGCAGCATTCCTTCTCTCTGATCTGGCCAGTGGCATCACCGGCAATGTGGCCTACGTTGACGCCGGCTTTCACAGCGTTGGCGTGAGCCCTGTGTTGGTGGAAGAGTAAGTCCACGCATCTATAGATATCAGAAACGGACTCAGGTGATTTAGCTTGAGTCCGTTTTTTTGTAGTGTGAGTACTTATTGCGTTTGTCTACTTGCGGCGAGCCTTTTCTTTCTTTCGACAATCTTCGCAGACACCGTACAGCGCCAACGAGTGCCCTTCTAGCTCAAAACCCAGACGCACAGCAATCTGTTTTTGGCGTTTCTCGATTTCCTTATCGACAAACTCTTCAACTCGTCCGCAACGCGTACAAACGATGTGGTCATGATGAGCTCCATCATCCATCTCATAGGTTGCGCGGTCATTGCCGAAATAGTGTCGGACGATAAGCCCCGCTGCCTCAAACTGAGTCAAAACGCGATAAACGGTTGCAAGCCCGACTTCGATATTTTCCGCAACCAACTGCTTGTAGATATCTTCAGCCGTCAGATGACGCACCGCCCCGGATTCCTGCGCCTTTTGAAAGAGTTCCAGAATGCGCATGCGAGGCGCAGTCGCTTTGAGTCCGACATTTTTCAGTTCCTGTTCGGGCTCAAGCATCTCATGTTCATTGTTTACGCTCATTGGCTATCCTCAAGAGGCTCATTTCAATCCGATACTCGCTATCATAACGGGAAGTTTTTAATTTACGAATTTCGAGGCGTTTTCTCGACCGTTTTTCACATGTCCTTGCGCACATTTCTTATCACCACCCCCCTTGCCGTCGGTTTGATCGCGCTATCCGGCTGCAACTTCAATAGCTACGTCTACCGTACCGATGTCCACCAGGGCAATCTGGTCACCAAAGAAATGATTGACCAATTGCAGGTCGGTATGGCGCGCCAGCAGGTACTCTTCCTGATGGGCGAGCCGCTCATTGAAAGCCAGTTCCACCGCAATCGCTGGGACTACACGTACTACTTGAATCCGCGCTACGGCGACATTCAGATGCGTCGCGTCACGCTTTACTTCGATGATCAGGACATCCTCACCAAGATTGATGCCGGTCCCGTTCCGACGGAGAAACAAGCTGACGAAATGATCCTGGGCAGAGAAACGGATTTTCCTCCCACTCCGCTTGTACGTCCTGCAGATCAGTAAGGAGCCGAACGTGAAAATAGCCGTTTCCGGTGCAACCGGTCGCATGGGCAAACTCATCATTGAAACCGTACTCAATAGTGACAACCTTGAACTCGTCGCAGCTGTGACCGCTCCGGGTGTGGCCGAGATCGGAACGGACGCCGGTGCGTCGCTCGGGAAAACCACCGGAATCTTGATCTCTGCCAATGTTGAGGAACTTGCTCAGGCAGACGTGTTGATCGACTTTACGCGTCCTCAAGCGACTCTGGCATACCTTCCTTTCTGCGTTAAACACAATGTGGGCGTTGTGATCGGAACGACCGGTTTCGACGCTCAAGGCAAGGCACAAATTGCCGAAGCCGCAAAAACCGTTCCCGTCGTTTTTGCGCCCAACATGAGTGTGGGTGTTAATTCCGTTCTCAAGCTTCTGGAGATCGCCGGCGCCATGCTCTCTCAGTACGACTGTGAGATTGTGGAAATGCACCACAAGCACAAAGTGGATGCTCCTTCCGGTACCGCACTTGAAATGGGACGACGCGTTGCCCTCGGACGAGGCGTCGATTTTGACTCTGTCGCCGTTCTGAGTCGCGAAGGTCATACCGGCGAGCGTCCTGATGGAGCCATCGGTTTTGCAGCTCTTCGAGGAGGTGACGTCGTGGGAGACCACACCGTCATTTTTGCCGGACCTGGAGAACGCATCGAGATCAGTCACAAATCGGGATCACGGGCCGGATACGCACAAGGTGCCGTAACCGCGGCGCGCTTCCTGAAAGACAAGTCCTACGGGCTTTTTTCCATGTCTGACGTGCTCGGTTTCAACTGAATTTGTTTTTCCGCGTAAAAAGCCACGCAGACAACCGTTTTGAGTGGCAAAATTCGCAGGCAATCTTTTCTTACGTGCGCAAATCTGCTTTTTGCGTATGCTCAAACGAGGTAACAAATGAACGACCAGCTTGACAAACTTGAATCCTCCGTCGCCCGCCTTGTGCAGGCCTACAACGAAATGAAGGCTGAAAATGCAGCCCTCAAGGCACAGCTCGCCGACAAAACCGCCGCTGTCGAACTGCTCGAGGAAGAAGCCGCCGCTGTTCGTGGCCGTATTGAGTCGCTGATCGTCTCTTTGACGGCCGACCAGCAGACCGAACAGCCCTCTGCTTAATCGGGTTATTTTCGGGTAGTCAATCGGAGTCATAAAGCATGCCACGCATCAAACTCACCATCTTGGATCGCGAGTATCCCTTTGAGGTTTCCGATGAAGACGTGGAGAATCTTCGCAGTGCTGCGGAAATCCTCAATACACGTGCATCTCAAGTGCGCTCAGCCAACCGTTCGCTCACTCCTGAACGCGTAGCTGTTATGGCGTCGCTACAGATTGCTTTTGACTCCATTACCGGCCGACTCGGTCAGGTGCCTGTTGATGAAGCAACGATTTCTCGCGTTGCTGCGCTTCGCATGAAGTGCGACGAAGCTCTGGATCCTGCACTCGAAGGCTGATTCCGTACAGTCTTTGTGTAAAGATTCTCCGAAAGGCCGCTGAAAACAAGTGGCCTTTCTTATAATTGCCTTACCCTGTGATGTTTCACCACACGGCTCCAATGTTCCTAACCTATGCATTCGTGCAAGGCCGTTTAACTCGAGAGCCGATAGTGCAGCGGGCACGCGTTGTCCGCTCCGTTTTCCGCTCCAGCCGCGGCCACCCTGACCTTTCGGTTCAGGTAACGTAGCCGGAAACCACAGGGTCTTCTCTTTTTTTTCTCTCCCTTCTCTCCCATCAAGCACCTTTTGCGCAGGTATCATGTAGCCGCAAATCAGCAATTCTGCGGGAAGTGTGTTCATGTCTTGGGAAATTGTTGCAGCCCTGCTATGTTTAGGCGCCTGTACGGGCTTTCTGGCAGGTCTTCTGGGTATCGGTGGTGGCATGGTGCTTACGCCGTTCATGACCATGTTGCTGGTTTACGTGGGCGTGCCCGATACAGCAATTGTTCATACTGCAATTGCAACATCTCTGGCCACCATCATGTTTACGTCGCTTTCTTCCGTGCGGGCTCACCACAAACGCGGAGCCGTGCTCTGGAATGTTGTCGCGGCAGTGGCTCCCGGTATTTTGGTCGGCGCCCTCTTAGGTGCAAAAATATCCAGCCTTCTGCCGACTTTCTGGATTTCTCTTGTCTTTGTCTGTTTTGTTGGTTTTTCTGCCATCAAAATGTTCATCAACTCCAAGCCGCAGCCCAAACGAACGCTACCTGGCATGGCAGGAATGTTTGGCGCCGGCACCGGCATCGGCGTCATCTCTGCCTTAGTCGGCGCCGGAGGCGGTTTTATTTCCGTTCCCTTCATGGTTTGGTGCAACGTCAAGATGCATAACGCCGTAGGCACATCGGCTGCACTGGGCTTTCCCATTGCAGCAGCCGGGACACTCGGTTACATCATCACGGGTTGGAGTGAACCGGGCTTACCTCAATTTCCCATGATGCTGGGATACATTCATCTGCCTGCATTGTTGTCCGTTGCGGCGGCAAGCATCTTCACTGCCCCCTTCGGCGCCAAGGTCGCCCATAGCATCGATACAAAACCTCTAAAGCGCATTTTTGCCTGCATGCTTTTGGTTCTTGCTGGCTATATGCTCACTCGTGCCATTAATTCCCTTTGATCTTTTAACCGTTTTTTCCGCTTTATGTCTGAAATTCCTTTGCCTCCTGTCCGTGCTGTTGAGCCCGAAACCATTGCCACGCATCTTTTCCATGTCAAGGAAGTAGCTCCGCTTGTGCACTGCATTACCAACGACGTCGTGCAGGAAATCACCGCTAACGTACTGCTTGCGATGGGGGCCTCACCCGCCATGGTGGTTGCTTGTGAAGAAGCTGCTCATTTTGCGGCGATCTCTTCTGCCCTGCTCGTCAATGTCGGAACACCTCGTCCCGAATCTTTGGAAGCCATGCATCTGGCGGCTAAAAGTGCAGTCCGTCACAACGTTCCCTGGGTTCTTGATCCGGTAGCCGCCGGTGTCATTCCCTGGCGCGACAAAATGATCATGGGTCTTTTGGCCCTGCAGCCGACCGTTATTCGTGGAAACGCTTCTGAAATCCTGGCGCTTGCCGGATTAGGCAAGGGGGGTAAGGGCGTTGACAGTACCGACTCAAGCGACGCCGCTCTTGAAGCCGCCGTCAAACTTGCTCTCGAATACAACACCATTGTTTGCGTCACCGGTAAAAGCGACTACGCAACCGACGGCAAAGAAATACTTTCCTGCACCGGCGGCTCGATTAAGGCAACGCTTGTGGTCGGCACCGGTTGCTCCCTTTCGGCCATGGTGGCCGCCTTCGTTGCGCAAACCGAACATCCGCTTGAAGCCGTTATTTCAGCCTGTGCGCTCGCCAAGCGTGCCGCTCAGCAAGCCGCCGGCGTTGCCCGCGGCCCGGGCAGCTTTGCCGTTGCTTACATAGATGCGTTAAATCTGCTCCAAGCCAAGGACTTCTATTAATGCGACACCCCATCGATCTTTCCGTTTATCTGGTACTCGATCCCGATTTGTGCGGTGGTGCTCAAGGCATGATTGAGACCACTCGCGCTGCTGTGCAAAACGGCGCCACCTGCGTACAGTTACGGGCGCCGCACTGGAAAAAAAGAGCTCTTGTGGAATGCGGGCGAGCATTGAAGTCTGTCTTGGCCGACTTTGACGTTCCTCTCATCATCAACGACCATGCAGATGTCTGCCTGGCGGTTGATGCGGAAGGATTACACGTTGGGCAGGACGATTTATCGCCTCTCGATGCCAGAGCCATCATCGGCAACGAAAAAATATTGGGGCTATCGGTTTCCAATACACAAGAACTTTCCGCAGTCGATATTCGCTTGGTTGATCATCTTGGTATCGGACCGATATTCTCGACCAGTACGAAACCAGACGCCAGTGCCGCTCTCGGACTTGACGGCTTTGCAGCATTAGCTTCACGAAAACCGTGCCCTGTTGTTGCCATCGGTAGCGTCAAGGTCCCGATTGTCGGAGACTTGATTCGTTCCGGTGCGGACGGCGTTGCCGTTGTCTCTGCTATTTGCGGGCAAGCAAATCCCGGTGAAGCCACGAAGGAATTGGCTCGCGCCGTTCAATCGGCCCGTCGCTAAAGCGCGCCTAAGCACTCTCACCTAAAATAGGGGTTTAAACAGATCACACAGGATTTCGCACTGCCATGGCCCAAAACAAACGAATGTCGGTTCGACTGACGCTACAGCAAGCCAAACTTGTTTTGCTAGCCAAGGCTATAGAAGAGTCTAACGACTCGCACATCCATTGGTCCTCGGCCGATTCCGAAGCCGCGAGTCTTCGCGCCGCCCACACCGTAGGCGAATCGGCCGACACTGCCAAACTCCTGACCGAACGAGCCAAGGTTGTTTTGAGAACAGTCTCTGAGCGAGGCATCAGTACTACAGCGAGTACCAAGGCTCGGTTGCCCCAGTTCTTCTCACCGCTTTTCGTTTTGTTGGCCTTCGTTTTCGGCGCTCTGACGGATCGTATCGCAAGTCCCGAGCACATCGTCAACCTGCTCTCTCCTCCTTACTGGGGCGTGATTCTCTGGAATCTGGTTGTCTATTTCGCCCTCTTTTGTTGCGCTATCGGTTTGGTGGGAACCGGAACCAATCGTTTCGCTTTGCCATTGCGCAGCAGTCTCGGAGCCTTCGTCCAAAAAACAAGTTACGGCACGCTAAGACGCACAGGATTCAAGTCGCACTTCTACAGTGAGTGGTCGTCATTTGTGGCTCCATTGATTCGCATGAATGTTGCCCGGACTCTGCATTTCGCCGCTGTTTTCTTTGCCCTGGGCATCATCGTGAGTTTGCTTGTACGCGGCTTCGGCACGTCTTATTGGGCCGGTTGGGAAAGTACGTGGCTTGCTGAGAGCCCCGAGAGTGTCAAAGCGTTCATTGATCACACCTACGGACTGATTCCTGCAGTCGGCCCCTTGTCTTCCATGCCTGATCTCGCGCAGATCGTGGACATGAGAGCTGATCGTCTGCCGTATTTGGAAGCACCGATCTCAGCTGCTCCCTGGCTCATTCGGATGATGATCCTGATGGGCGTTACCGTAATCGTTCCCCGTCTGCTTTTTGCCATGTTTGACACATGGCGTATGCGACGCTTTAAAACGCAGACAGCGCTGTCCATCGATTCGTCCTACTACGAGAACATTCTCGTTCAGTGTGCGCAGGATGCAGTTCTTGGCAACTTGATGATTGTTACTTCGACAGCCAACCGCCCATTGAGAGATCAGACAGCCTCTATTCTGTGCAAGCACTGGGGCAACGCTGAAGACTCGACGGTCAAGAGCATTGACTTTGATGATGAAGAATCGACAGTTCCGGCAATCGCAGAAGGCCCAAGAAGGCCAATTGTTCTTCTCTGGTTTGACGGCATTGAAACGCCTGAGGAAGACGTCCACGGTGCTGTCATTAAACGCTTGCGCGAAGCATATGAAACGAAAGGTTTTGCTGTCTTTGCCGCATTGCTCGACATGAAAGAGTTTGCCCAAAGATTTGCCTCAACGCCTTCTCGTATCCAAGAACGTAAAGAGAGTTGGCTCGCCATGAGTAAGTTACATCAGATCAAACTGTTTGCTCTGGACGGTACCTCAGAGTCTCAACTGACAACTATCAAGGCGCTCCGCGCTTGGGCCGCTCCGCGCGTTTCTTCCAACCAAATAATCGTGACTGACAAGAAGGAAAACAACAATGAGCAATGATCCGTTGCGAATCCATTTGAGCCTGGTCAGTCATACCAATATCGGTAAGACGACGTTAGCTCGCACACTGCTGTCTCGAGATATCGGCGAAGTCGCAGATCGTGCTCACGTTACGGAAACGACTGACGACTATGTGCTGGCGCGCAATGCCGAAGGCTGTGAACTCGTATTATGGGATACGCCGGGCTTTGGCAACTCTGTGGCACTTGCGAAACGACTCGAAGGCAGAGCCAATCCTGTCGGTTGGTTCTTGTCCGAAGTTTGGGATCGCATGGCCAACAAGTCGCTTTGGCTGAATCAAAAGGCGCTCAAGCATGTCAAAGAAACGTCAAGCGTGGTTCTCTACCTTGTGAATGCCACCGAACTTCCCGATTCCGCTCCCTATGTGAGCGCAGAAATGCGCATCCTCGAGTGGATCGGAAAGCCGGTCATTGTGCTACTCAATCAAATCGGTCAACCGAAACAACCGGAAGCAGAACAAGCTGACGTGGATCGTTGGAAGCAGGCGATGGCCGCTTACCCTATTGTCAGTTCTGTCCTTTCAATGGACGCATTTGCCCGCTGTTGGGTTCAAGAATTCGCGCTCTTTGACGCCATCTCCAAGGCTTTGCCAGAAGAGCAACAAAGCACTCTTGAAGCACTCAGGGAAGTTTGGTCAAGACAGCGTCGAGCTGCTTATAACTCAAGTATTCAGGCCTTAGCTCACTACCTTGAGAAACTCGCCAACGATCGCGAAGTTGCTGAAAGCTCTTCGGTCATGGATCAGATCAAGTTCCTCGGCAAACGCCTTGGTCTATTTAAAAACGAAACCATCCATGATCCGCTTGGAGCTGCTCAGACAGCCCTGTCGGCAAGGGCTGCAGATGAATTCTGTGCTTTGACGGACAAGCTTATTGCCGTCAATTCACTAAAGGGCAAAGGTGTCCGGAAGGAACTGCTTCGTCGTATGCAAACGGACTGGAAAGTCACAAGCTCGGTACCACCCGCACCTGCTGCCGTAGCGGGAGCTATAGGGACCGGTGCAGCAGGTGGGCTAGCCAGTGACCTCGCAACGGGAGGTCTTTCTCTCGGACTCGGAACACTGATCGGCACTGTTGTCGGCGCTCTTGGTGGTGCAGGACTTGCAGTTGCTTATAACCACAAAAAGGGAATTGAAGGTACAGTGGTTACCTGGTCTGATGAGGCACTTAAAAAGTTCTTTGTTGAGGCCTCACTTCTCTATCTTGCTGTTGCTCATTTCGGTCGAGGCCGAGGTAACTGGGCAGAAAGCGAATATCCAGAACACTGGAAACAACATATTGAAGACACATTAAACTCTGACACAAATTTAACCCCTGATTATCTACAACGATTTGACATTATCATTCGACGAGTAATTTCACAAATTTACAAATACTCCACATTTTAAATTTTTCTATGCTTAGAATAAAAAACCCAAAATTCGGCATTATTATCCCTATATTTAATACCGAGAAATATCTTGGCGAATGTCTAGACTCAATAACAAACCAAAGTTACCAAAATTTTGTTGTCTATCTTGTTGATGATGGATCTTTAGACCAATCTGCAGACATTGCCAGGAGTTATGTAGAAAAAGACTCTCGATTTCATTTTTTCTCCAAAAAAAATGGGGGAGTCTCTTCAGCCCGAAATCTAGCCATAGAAAAAATACTCGAAAATGACGAAATCGAACTAATTTGTTTCCTTGATTCTGATGACATTGCCAAATCAAATTATCTGGAGTTATTCGCCTCAGCATTTGAAAAAAATTCAATTGACTACGCAATAGTCGGAACATGCAGTTTCAACAAAAACGGTCTTATTCCAAGATCAAAAAATAAAACTCACACTCCAATTTTGTTAGACAAATATTCGGGCTTTGAGTTTGCATTTGGTACTGGAAAATTTCAAGATCAAAGCTCTCCAGCTTTCTCTTTATTTCTTGGAAATTTCTGCTGCACAAAGAACTTAATACGGTCCATTCGATTCGACGAAGAAAAACATAGAAGCGAAGACCAGGACTTCAAATACAAGGCACTTCTTAACGCAGATCAAGGGATTGCCATTTGCGATATAACACATCTATATCGAATAAGAAAATCTTCATTATCTCATTCAAAGTTTTGTCTAACTGATCTAAAAGTTTTCTTATCTTGGCTCGAACCACAATTAAATGCTCCAACTTCAGCCAAATTTATAGCCGAAGAACTTGCATTTAAAAATTGGTGGGCCAGTCTAAGAGTTGCAACGAAAAACAATCTACTTGATCAATATTGGACCGAATTTTCAAATGCATTAGATTATATGCAACAAAACTTTCAGACAGGGACATTAAACTCATTATCAGCCAGAAAAAAACAAATCTTCTTTCGACTCGGGAAAAGATTTCTAAAAACATATTTCAGCATCAGAAAAAACAAAATAAAAGCAACACTGACAGACGCATACGACTGATCCTCTCTCGTAAATTAATACACTTAAACCCAATCTCTTCAATGAAAACAAATACCACTCCTCTCAAAGTTGCGATTGTTTTACCTATTTTCAATGTTGAAAAATTCCTTCCTGAATGTCTCGATTCAATATTAAACCAAACATATAACAACTATACTGTCTTTGCAATTAACGATGGCTCGACCGATCAATCGACAACAATTCTTCAAGCTTACGCATCCAGAGATAAGAGAATTTTCATTGTCCGCCAACCCAACAAAGGCCTAGCAGCGGCTCGAAATCACGCACTCTCGCTCATCGAGAGTGACTCTTCTTTTGATTTCGTTGCTTTTGTTGACAGTGATGATGTTCTGGACAGTGAATTCCTTAGCGCTCACATTGCCAACTTAAAAGACAACCACTCTGATGTCTCAATTTGTGGTTTTTTGAAGCTATACGATAACCACGAGACACGCCTGCAACATGCCTTTGCCAAACAAAAGCAACTAAATAGCACTGAATTTATTGAATTAATATTTTCTTACAATGATTGGGGACATGCTTGTGGCGCTGGAGGCATGGTGTGGAAGCAATTGTACAAAGCCTCCGTTATAAGAGGGTTACGCTTCCCTGAAGATCGAAATATTTTAGAAGATGAACCATACAATACTGAAGTAGCTCAAAGGGCAAATAAGTTTAGCTACATTCCCAGATCGTTATATCTCTATAGGCAATCTGGATCTTCTCTGTGTAGGGATACAAATTTCAAGGTTCGTTGTTTTAATGGTAGGAAATTGTGTGTTGAGAACAGTCTCAGGCTTTCACAGAGAGCTTCTGACATTGTACTTTCAGCTCTCTTGGATTCTATTGCATCTCTATTAAAAGATGGCAAGCACATCCCTGACATAGGCAAATATCAATCTCGAGTTTATTGCGCTCGAAAATCAGGACAACTCAAAAATAAAAGCTTCCTAATTTTTCAGCTTTTCTGTAATCACCCCTTCCTCGCAAGGATATACATATATACAAGAAAATTCATCTTAAAAATAAAAAAATTTCTCGGCCTGAGAGTCTAATTATTTTTAACTTGCAAATCCTGTCGGCGTAGAAAATACGGCTTCAGCCTTAATTCAAACCTACGCCACTGCCTCTCAATCTTCTTCCTTCCAAAGAATTTAACATATTTACATATTGGGATAAATTCAGGAGCACCAAAACCATCAATAACAATCAGCCTACTTCCATTTTCATCTTGAGCCCTAATCACATTATACTCATTCAGATCACAACAAATCACATTCTTACTATACATTTCCTCCTTTAAATTAAGCAATTCCCGCCTTATAAGATTTTCATCATTATTTGGGTTGGATATGAATTCACCGAGAGGACAAGCCTGAAGATAAACTCCTCCTTTTTCTCTTCCTAAAATACACTCTTGTTCATACCCTATCCATTCAGACGTCTCCAACACACGATAAAATTCAGGTACAAAAGAAGCCACAATATTTTTGTTCTTTATAAACGAAAAATATTCAATTTCGCGCCGAATTTGAACGCAATTCCTCTTATTGCTAATTTTAATACATCGTTTATTATTTAAAGCATTTAAAAAACATCTTTTTTTCTCCTCCAGCTCCAATTTACCGCCCTAGTATGTCAGTAAATGGTAACTTGCCATTCATTCTTTCATTCCATCAACGCTTTCCGTCGCTTTTTGCTTAAGACATCAACAGCCTTATTTGACGCAATTTTAACGACATTTTTACATTTATGAGAATGAGAAAAATTGTTAATTATGTCAATCTAAATAACTTACCCTCAATAGCAAATACCCCGGTGCCGCTCACTTCCATCCCTAATTAGTCTGCGCAGACTGAGACTGATCACTATGTTTTCTACTCACAAAAGCCAAGAGATTTTTGGAGTTGTAGGGAAGCATTTGCAACTCTCTCCGCCTAGAATTGAGGGAGGATAGTCAAGTTATCTTCGCTTTCTTCTTGACTAAGCAAATAAGAGGATCCGGTATGACAATGATCATTGGAATGACAGGCGGCATCGCCTGCGGTAAAACGGCAGCGACAGATGTTTTTCGCTCCTTAGGCGTACCGGTGATTGACGCCGACGAGATCAGTCGTGAGCTCACGGGCCCCGGCGGCAAAGCTCTTCCTGAGATTGCCGTCGCCTTCGGTGCCGACATGATCGGTACTCAAGGGATGAAGCGTGATTTGATGCGCGAAATCGTCTTTTCCGATCCGCACGCCAAGGAAAAACTCGAAGGAATCTTGCACCCCATGATCAAGCGTGAAATCTTCGAGCAACTCAAAGCAGTCAAGGCACCCTATGTCATTCTGTCGGTGCCGTTGCTCCTTGAAAGCGGCCGTTGGGCCGACGCTGTCAAGCGCGTGCTAGTGGTTGACGTCAGTGAAGACGAACAAATCAACCGACTTGTCTATGACCGCCACCTCGGTGAAGAACAAGCTCGTGCCATCATTGAGACACAGATTTCCCGCGACAAGCGCATTGCGGCCGCCGACGACCTAATCGACAACAGCGGCACGCTGGAAGACCTTGAAGAAAAAGTGAAAGGCCTTCACAAGTTTTACTTGAAGATGGCCGAAGGCGAGCTTGCCTCCTAAGCCGTGGTAAACAAAAGCAGCACGGTCCGTTGACTTTTTCTAGTGCGGTCCGTGCTGTTCTTTTAAGCAGCGGCAAGCAAGTTTTCTACTTTTTCTTGCGTTCGTTTTCTTCCTGCTCTTTTTGCATCTTTTCGAGCTGTTCGACGATCAAGTCCGGATCGGCCGACCCCGGCTCACCGCGAATCACGTAGTCGCCGCTCGCCCATGCTCCCAGATCAATGAGTTTGCACCGTTCTGAGCAGAACGGACGCCAGGGGCTGTTCATGTCGTACTCGTGCAGTTTCTTGCACGTCGGGCACTTCACCATCATTTCTTGTCCCTTTCCTTTCTCACTCAAATGACAACATAGACGCCTTGTGCGCCCAGTTGTATCAATCGGTCGTTTTCTTCTTCCGTTTCTCGCGCAGCAACATACAAAGGAAGCCGTTGTTCTGCGGTCTTCAGAATCGCTTCGGCGTCTGCTGTCGGCTCCATCGCCCCCACCAGCCACTCCTGCAACTCCGTTGCCATGACATCCTCTGGCCGCTCAAACCATTGTTGGCACACGATCATCGGTACACCGAGTCGTTTGGCCAAGGCCTCTTTTTCCGGCACAAATGAAGACGCCAAAATTGCTTTTGCTCCGCTTCCTTTGAAGTCCGTCTCCGTCACATCCGACAACGGCGTCTTCACTAGCGCGACTCGGTCGGGCAACATCAATCGTTCGATCACAAGCGAACACATCGGCAACAACTTTTCGGCTTGTGCCTGCTTGAGACTTTCAAACCACAAAAAAGTTTGACCTTCTCGGGACTGCGGTACACCTTCCCAATCGGTGATACGGCAGAAATGCAGCCTCACGTAGGCGTGAGGATACTCGCGCTCAAACACAAACCACGGGCTGGCATTCTTTACCGTGATGCCAAGCTCCTCTGCATACTCGCGCCGCAACGCCTCAAGCACCGTTTCACCGACTTCAAGCTTTCCGCCCGGAAACTCCCACCAGCCCGCATAAGGTTTTCCCTGCGGGCGACTTGCCATCAGAAAACGCCCCTCTTTGTCAATCAGTACGCCAACGGCAACTTCGGTCACTTCTCGCATGATTCTCTAGCCTTTGAGCGCTTCGCGAGCACTGACAAGCTTGGCAAACTGCATCGCGACGCGACCGCTGCGGCCCCCTCGCTCGATTGCCCACTGCAACGCTTCAAGGCGCAATTCTTCAGAGGTTCGAACCGCTTCGGGCACAGGATAGACCTCAAAGGCCCGATCCAGTACCTGCAGGTACTCGGCTTGCGTAAAGGGATAGAAGGACAACCACAATCCGAAGCGTTCGGCCAAAGAGAGTTTCTCTTCCAGCACCTCACCCGGATGCAAATCCCCGTTTTCGTCCAGCTTGGAAGTGAGATTGTCGCTTGCGGGTTCCGGCATCAAATGACGACGGTTGCTGGTCGCATAGACCAGAATCCGACTGCCGCCGGTTGCAACCGAACCGTCGAGTGCCGCTTTAAGCGCTTTATAGCCGCTTTCGCCCAATTCAAAGGACAAATCGTCGCAATAAAGAATAAATCGCTCGCTGCGGCCTCTTAGTGCCTCCACGATCTCAAAAAGATCACGCAAGTCTTCTTTACCGACTTCAATCAGGCGCAGACCTTGGTCAAAAAAGCGCGACGCGCACCCGCGAATCAGAGAGCTTTTGCCGGTACCGCGAGCTCCCGTCAACAAGACGTTGTTGGCGGGAAGCCCCTTTACGAAAGCTTCTGTGTTGGCCAAAAGCAAATTTTTCTGGCGCTCAACATACAGCAACCGGTCAATATCGACGGATGCAAAGGCGTGCACCGGCTCCAGACGTCCGAGTTCTGTGCCCAAATACGCGCGTTTGACCCAACGGTAGGCCGGCGCCGTCCAATCGAAGCCCTCGGCAAGAGGAGGCAACAACTGTGAAAAACGCATCAAAAGATGACGCACAAGCTCCTCGTTGCCGCCCTGTCCCAAGGCTTTTGCAAAATCAATTTCAGAAGACATAGCTTTAGCTGCGGTAATCGGCGTTAATGGACACGTAGTCATGCGAAAGATCCGTGGTCCACACGGTTTCTTGCGCCGAACCGCGCCCCAAATCAATGCGCACCGTGATTTCCGGCTTGGCCATCACGCGCACGCCATCCTCTTCTTTGTACTCTGCTGCACGACCTCCGTTGCGGGCTACCTGCACCTCATCGAGCCACAGATTGACTTTATTGGCATCCAGATCTTCCACGCGGGCGTTGCCGACAGCCGCCAGAATGCGGCCGAGGTTCGGGTCGGAGGCAAAGAACGCCGTTTTGACCAGCGGCGAGTGAGCCACGGCATAGCAGACCTGCAACGCTTCGGATTCCGTGCGAGCGCCCTGCACCTGAATCGTGATGAATTTGCTTGCGCCTTCACCGTCTCGGATCATAGATTGCGCCAAATGTTGTCCGACGATCGTGAGCGCACCAACGAGTGCTTCCAGACGCGGATCGTCCTCACTTTCAATCGAAAGTGCGCTCTGGCCCGTGGCAATCGTGATGAAGGAGTCGTTTGTGCTGGTGTCGCCGTCAACCGTAATGCGGTTAAAACTCGCGTCAGCTACACGCTTGGCGACCTTGGCCAATACGTCCGGCGCCACGCCCGCATCGGTGGCAATAAAACCCAGCATTGTGGCCATGCGCGGCTCAATCATGCCCGACCCCTTGCTGATGCCCGTCACCGTAATGAGCTTACCGTCAATGAGCGCCTTCGTGGAAAACGCCTTTTGCACTGTGTCGGTGGTCATGATGGCTTGCGCTGCCTCGATCCAATTGTTCGGGGCAAGATTGTCGACCGCCTTGGGAAGTCCTGTCAGAAGTCGATCCATCGGCAAAGGCTCCATGATGACTCCGGTGGAAAACACAAGTGTCTCTTCGGGCTTGCAATCAAGAAATTGAGCCAAAGCCTCACACGTTGCCTTGGCGTCGGCCAGCCCCGTTTCTCCCGTCCCTGCGTTTGCAATCCCCGTATTCACCACAAGACCGCGCACATTTTTGGTCACGGCCTGATGAGCGCGACACACCTGCACGGGAGCCGCCGCAAAGCGATTCTGCGTAAAGACGCCTGCCGCGTGCGTACCCGGGGTAAATCGCATCACCATCATGTCGCGCCGATTGGCTTTGCGAATAGAAGCCATCGTCGTGCCGAGCTCTACACCTGCCACAGGAAAAATCGTTTTCGGATCCGGAGCCGAAAGATTGACCGCCATTGAAAACACTCCTTGTATCGTTGTTTTTTTTCGCTCAAGCAAGCGATGGTTCGAGGTGACCCGCTTGCGAGCGTATCTTTAAATTATGCCGCCGTCTCCCACGTCTGCAAATACGCTTTCTCGACAAGTTTCGCTCAGAAAAAAACTCCTGCAGCGGAAAACAACGAACCGTCGCAGGAGTTTGATTGGAGGCCAGAGGCAAATGCCGAATTACTTCAGTTTGCCGTGGCAATCCTTAAAGCGCTTGCCGGAACCACAGGGGCAGGGATCGTTACGGCCGACATGCGAGAAGTCGAGCCCCTGAGCCTCGTCGTGCTGAGCGTTAGCATCCGCAAGGCGCGATTCGCCGGCTTCTTGACTTGCCTGAGCAGCCTGCTGAGCTTCTTCGGGCAACTGGATTTGAACATGCATGAGTACACGGCAGACGCCTTCGCGCACGGTGTCAAGTAGCGTTTCGAACATGGAAAACGCTTCGCGCTTGTATTCTTGCTTGGGCTGCTTCTGAGCGTAACCGCGCAGATAGATGCCCTGACGCAGTGCATCGAGCGCCGTAATGTGCTGTCGCCACGTGGTGTCAAGCACCTGCAGCAGCACATGGCGGCAGAAGCCGGCCCAGGCGTCGTGCCCGACCAAATCTTCCTTAGCCTTTTCAATAGCGGCTGCGGATTCGAGAAGCTTATTGAGCAAGTCTTCATCGGTGGTGTCATTGCTCGCTTCGAGCATGCCCTTCATATCGATGTCGATACCCCAATTGTTCTTGAGGTCACCGAGCAGACCGTCGAGATCCCACTGTTCTTCCACCGTTTCGGCAGGTACGCGAGCGCGGAAGAGATCCGTGAAGTATCCGTCGCGCAGATTCTTGATCATTTCGCTCACGTCGGAGCTTTCAAGAATCTCGTTGCGCAAACGATAAATTTCGCGACGCTGATCGTTCTGAACGTCGTCAAACTCCAAGAGCTGCTTACGGATGTCGTAGTTGCGGCCTTCGACCTTGCGCTGGGCACTTTCGATCATGCGCGTGAGCATCTTGCTCTCAATGGCCACGCCTTCTTCGAGCTTCAGACGATCGGCAATGGCGCGCATGCGGTCGCCGCCGAAGATGCGCAACAGCTGGTCTTCCATCGACAGGTAGAAAACGGAACTGCCCGGGTCGCCCTGACGGCCGGAACGACCGCGCAGCTGATTGTCGATACGGCGGGATTCATGACGTTCGCTGCC
>ERZ780177.241-NODE-241-length-62426-cov-18.391865_pt1 | contig 62426 bp, 61 predicted proteins | sample MGYA00510973_ERZ780177 | MGnify/ENA primary metagenome ERZ780177 (study PRJEB29588, sample SAMEA2144396) | human gut metagenome | biome: human gut; feature: human-associated habitat; material: faeces | place: Denmark | collected 2008/2010 ...
TCTATCAGGACGATGGCTTCACAGGTCTTAATATGGAGCGTCCTGATTTACAGAGGATGTTGAGAGCTATTGAGCGCAGGCAAATCAACCTTGTCATCACGAAAGATTGTTGTGCGATAATGGGACTAAATCAGAAAGACCTTGAAACTCAAGGGATTCTGGCTTAGTCCCTTCTTTTTTGACCTGAGAGAAGACTAATTTGCACAACAATCAGCACACCGGGAATATCAGAGTATAGGAGGACAGAAAAGTCACCGGCAGTGCTGATCTCAACCGAAGATGAAAGGAGCTTCGATATGAAACAGGGAACTTTGGTTTATGACAGCAATGCTGGCCGGTATGACATCCGATTTGATCTCGACAACTACTATGGAGGACTTCACTGCGGTGAGTGCTTCGATGTCATGGTTGGCGGCAGATGGAAGCCCACCCGGATTGAAATGGCCTCCGATTGGTACTTGGTCGGCATTCGCACCCATGACTTGCAGGGATTGAGGGTGAGGATGTGAAGACCTTTTTCAAGGAGGTGCTGCTTCCTCTTCTGTTAGCACTCTGCCTCGCAGCGTTTTTTAAGCCGATCTATATGACAGACGGAGTATGCGACTTTTTCCTTCTCTGGCTGTGTGTAGGCTTTCCGTTTGGGATACGGAGGATGTGCCTCTGGTTGATCCCCTTCGGCTACGGTATATCCGGCACAGTTGGAGTATTTGCCTTGAACATCATCCTTGGAGGTCTCATTGGGGGACTTGCCCTGATCATCGGGGTATTGTTCGGTATCATTCATACAATTCAAGAAATCATCTAAAAAGCTAAGAGGGTTTGTTTCATTCTCCATTTTGGAGTATGAAGCAAACCCTCTTTTTTTGTTGCCTAAAAGCTGGATTGATCTGCCATTTGCAGAGACGGCGATACGGCGAAGAAAGGAGACGAGAAGATGAGCTACATGACAGCCGGAAAGCTGCAAGCTTTTGAAGCACTCATGACAGAGAAACCCGGCTTTGAACACTATGACAGCGGATGTGATGGTATCTGCCCGGAGTGCCGCTCCTGTCGGTTCCATCGGCCAAACTGGAAATACCAGTCCTGTGTTTTCGAGGAATGCCCGTACTACCCTTACCCTGTTTCAACCCGAAAGCTGCGGGAGCAGTGTTGCACCTCGAATACCCTCCCCTCGAACTAAGGGGGCGATCCTATGGCGGTCTACCGTGTAAACAAGAATCGAGGCTACACGGTTATGGCGAATTTCCACCTCAGAGACAAAAACCTGTCACTCAAGGCCGTAGGGCTTCTCTCGAAGATGCTCTCATTCAATGATGGCTGGAAATTCTCTACCCGTGGCCTGTCTGCAATCTGCAAAGAAGGCCCCGATGCAATCCTGTCAGCACTCCGCGAGCTTGAAAAATACGGCTACCTTGTCCGATACCGTCAGCGGGACAGTAAAGGCAGGATGAGCAGTATGCTCTTTGAAATATACGAAGAGCCTCAGCCGGGATACCCACATACGGACAATCCACACATGGAAAATCCAGATGTGGACAATCCAGATATGGAGAAACCACATACGGAAACTCCCGCACAAATAAATACTGATCAAGTAATTACCCAAAAAAGAAATAACTCTCTAAGCAATTATCAATCTATCAATCTTGATGGGATGGATCGGATGGCTGAGAGAGCAAGTTATGAAGAACTAATTCGTGAAAACCTTGAGCTTGAACTGTTGGAGCGGAACAACCGCATTGATGCTGACCGCGTAAACGAATTGGTAGAAATCATGCTGGATGCAATCTGCTCTACAAGCCCTACGATCCGTATCAACGGTGAGGATATGCCGCAGGCTGTGGTTAAATCCCGTTTTCTCAAACTTGACAGCAGCCATATCGAGTATGTCCTTCACGCAATGGATGAGAACCCATCAGACATTCGGAATATCCGGGCCTATCTACTCACAGCACTCTACAATGCTTCACTGACAATGGACAATTACTACGCTGCGTTGGTCAATCACGATCTCTATGGTCAGCCCAAAGTCGATAAAAAGCAAGGGTTATGAGGACAAGCATCAACATTGACCCAGAGAGATGCTGTAATGCACGGTTAGAAAGGAGGATTCAGTCATGCCCATCATCGATTTTCGAGGTGTGCCGCCTTAGCAGCCAATTCACCTCTCATTACGCTGAAAGGAGGAACCTATGCAGGATGAAGTAAACACAAAGGTTGTAGCCATTGCAATCCGAGGCAGCAAAATTTCTGCTGAGATGCTGGTCAAGGCGCTCCGCAAGTTCGTGGAAGAGTTGGAAAAGGCACAGAGAGATGCCTCCCGTCCCAAGACCTATAAGGGTAAGCAGTCAATCAAGCATCTCATGGAACAGAATGCAGCGATCAATAATATTGAAGTCACGGACGGCAATATCAAGGCTTTTGAGCGTACCGCCAGAAAATACGGAATTGACTTTGCACTCAAGAAGGACAGCTCTGAACAGCCACCCCGGTATCTTGTCTTTTTCAAAGGGCGGGATGTGGATGTCATGACGCAAGCCTTCAAGGAGTTTTCCGCTCGCGCAGTCAAGAAGCAGGAGCGGCCTTCTCTTCGGGAGCAGCTTGCGCAGAAGCGGGAGCAGTCCAAAGCAAAGCATCGTGAGAAGATCAAGGTCAAGACCAAGGAGCGAGGTGCAGAGCTGTGATAAAGCCGGACATCAAAAAGCTGGTTCTGCTCAATCTGCCCTATCTGTTTGCCTTCTACTTTGTGGACAAGGTAGCAGCGGTGTTCCGCATGGCTCCCGGGACAGAGATGATCGACAAGCTGAGCGGTGGCTTTTCCAACTTCGGTTCAGCATTCGCTAACCCACTTCCCAGCTTCCACCCCATTGATCTTCTTGTGGGTGTAGCCGGTGCTGCCTGTTTCAAACTCGCCGTTTACATCAAAAGTAAGAACCGAAAGAAATTCCGTCAAGGGGAGGAATACGGCTCAGCTCGATGGGGCAAGCCAGAAGACATCAAGCCGTACACCGACCCGGTGTTTTCAAACAATGTTATCCTCACGCAAACGGAGTTTCTGACCATGAACAGCCGCCCCAAGCAACCTAAGTATGCCAGAAACAAAAATATACTGGTCATTGGCGGTTCTGGCAGCGGTAAAACCCGTTTCTTTGTTAAGCCAAACCTCATGCAGCTTCATTCTTCCTATGTGGTCACTGACCCGAAAGGAACTCTTTTAGTTGAGTGCGGCAAGATGCTTGAGAAAAATGGGTATGCAATCAAGTCGCTGAACACGATCAATTTTCGCAAGTCCATGCACTACAACCCCTTCGCCTACATCCGCAGCGAAAAGGACATCCTCAAACTGGTCAATACGATCATCGTCAACACGAAGGGAGATGGCGATAAGTCCGGTGAGGATTTTTGGGTGAAGGCAGAAAAGCTCTATTACACGGCACTCATTGGCTACATCTGGTATGAGGCACCTGAACACGAGAAAAATTTCACCACACTGCTCGAAATGATCAATGCTTCTGAGGCCAGAGAGGACGATGAAAACTTCAAAAACCCAGTGGACATCATGTTCGATGAGTTGGAGGCCAGAGACCCGGATCACTTTGCTGTAAAGCAGTACCGAAAATACAAATTAGCTGCTGGCAAAACAGCAAAATCGATCCTTATTTCCTGTGGCGCAAGACTTGCTCCCTTTGACATTGCAGAGCTGCGGGAGCTGATGAGCTACGACGAATTGGAACTGGATACTCTCGGAGACCGTAAGACGGCACTGTTCGTCATCATTTCCGACACAGATGATACCTTCAATTTCGTCGTGGCGATCATGTACTCCCAGATGTTCAATCTGCTCTGTGATAAGGCGGATGATGTCTATAACGGCAGATTGCCCGTCCATGTCCGCTGCTTGCTTGATGAGTTTGCTAATATCGGCCAGATCCCGAAGTTCGACAAGCTTATCGCCACCATCCGAAGCCGTGAAATTTCCGCGTCTATCATTTTGCAGTCCCAGTCTCAGCTCAAAACCATCTACAAGGATGCGGCAGACACCATCGTGGGCAACTGTGATTGTACGCTCTTTCTCGGCGGCAAGGAAAAATCGACACTGAAAGAACTGAGTGAAGTTCTTGGAAAGGAGACAATCGACCTATATAACACATCGGAGACCCGTTCCAACAGCAATTCCTACGGCTTGAACTACCAGAAGACCGGCAAGCAGCTCATGTCGGAAGATGAGATTGCCGTCATGGATGGGGCAAAGTGTATTTTGCAGCTTAGAGGTGTGAGACCTTTTCTCAGTGATAAATACGACATAACGAAGCATCCAAAATACAAACTGCTCTCTGACTTTGACAAACGCAATGCCTTCGATATTGAAAAGTACCGGAGCCGCAAGCTGGTCCTTAAGCACACGGAAACCTTCGATCTTTATGACATGGGCGAGATCGAAGCTGGATAAAGCCCCGTCGTTGCACTGCGCAATGAGCTGACTGCTCGAAGCAGAACAATGACGGGGCTTCTTTTTTTATGCCCATTTTCAATATCCAACCATACATCCAACAAAAACAAGGAGGCACTTTATGGCTTTTATTACTCAGGCAGTTACCGTTTTGCAGACTCTCGTTGTGGCGCTCGGCGCTGGTCTGGCCGTGTGGGGTGTGGTCAACCTGATGGAAGGCTACGGCAACGATAACCCCGGCGCGAAGTCGCAGGGCATCAAGCAGTTGATGGCCGGTGGTGGTGTGGTTCTGATCGGTACTACCCTCATTCCCATGCTTTCCAGCCTGTTCTAAACCCGCATTCCAGCCTAACTGAAAGGTGGTGAAGTATTGGGCTTTATCCTGGAGAAAATCGAGGAAGCGATAAAAGAACTGCTCATCGGCATGATCGAAGGCAATCTAACCAATATGTTCACCGATGTCAATGATAAAGTCGGCACCATTGCTGCGGAGGTTGGCAAGACTCCTTCAGCATGGAACAACAGCATCTACACGATGATTCGGGGATTGTCCGAGACAGTCATTATCCCGATTGCCGGTATCATCATCACCTTTGTGTTGTGTTACGAGCTGATTTCCATGATTACCGAAAAGAACAACCTTCACGACATGGATACATGGATGTTTTTCAAGTGGTTCTTTAAGGCGGCTGTGGCGATCTACCTCGTAACCAACACCTTTGACATTGTGATGGCAATATTCGACATCGGACAGAATGTAGTCGCCGGTGCAGCCGGTGTGATCAGCGGAAGCACCAACATCGACATTGCAGCCACTTTGGATGAGATGCGTACCGGCATGGAAGCAATGGGGATTGGTGAGCTTCTGGGGCTGGCGATTGAAACACTGATTGTTAGCCTGTGTCTCAAGATCATGTCTATCCTGATTACGGTTATCCTGTATGGCCGTATGATTGAGATTTATTGCACCGTGAGCATTGCACCAATTCCGATAGCTACCATGAGCAACCGTGAATGGGGCAGCATCGGAACCAATTATCTCAAAGGCTTGTTTGCACTGGCATTTCAAGGCTTCCTGATCATGATCTGCGTGGGTATCTATGCAGTTCTCATCAACAACATGATTATCGCAGCCAACATCCACTCGGCACTCTTTTCCGTCGCAGCATACACAGTCATCCTGTGCTTCTCGCTGTTCAAGTCCGGAACGCTTGCGAAGTCACTGTTCAATGCCCACTGAGAAAGGAGGAAACCGATGGCATTCGTACCAGTCCCGAAGGATCTTAACCGCGTCAAAACAAAGGTTATGTTCAACCTGACCAAGCGTCAGCTGATCTGTTTTGCTGTGGCTGCTGTGATTGGCGTTCCGGTTTATTTTCTGACCAAACCCAGTCTTGGCATCACCACAGCAGCAATGCTGATGGTGGTTCTGATGCTGCCCTGTATCTTTTTTGCCCTCTATGAAAAGGACGGCCAACCGGCTGAAAAAGTTCTCGGCCACATGATCAAGGCCATGTTTCTGAGGGATAAAGTGCGTCCGTACAGAACGCATAATCTGTACGCTGCAATCCAGCAGGAAATCAAAGAACAGGAGGTGTTGCAGATTGAGCAAAAGTCCTAAGACGGCAGTTTCCAAAAAAACCGTCAGGAATGGCAAAGTATATGGCGATGCGCTGTCTGCTGCTGAAAAGAAGCGGATTGTCATGCAGAAGAAAAAAGACAAGCACGCCAAGAAAATTCCCAAATCCGCACAGCAAACCATTCCTTATGTGGAGATGTGCAGGGATGGCATCTGTAAGGTAAACAGCCGCCTTTACACCAAAACTATCCGCTTTTACGACATCAACTACCAGCTTGCTCAGAACGAAGACAAGACCGCTATTTTTGAAAACTGGTGTGATTTCCTGAACTACTTTGACAGCACAATCTTTGTGCAACTTTCGTTCATCAACCAGAGGACGAATATCAACGAGTTCAAGAAGTCCATCCGTATCCCGGAGCAGGATGACGCTTTCAATGACATCCGCAGCGAGTATTCGCAGATGTTGCAGGATCAGCTCACCAAAGGAAACAACGGCCTTCTCAAGTACAAATATATTACCTTTGGCATTGAGGCTGACTCGATTCGCGCTGCAAAGGCAAAGCTGGAACGGATTGAAGCGGATATTCTCAACAATTTCAAAACCCTCGGCGTGAAGACGGAGCCGATGTCCGGGTATGAACGGCTGAAAGTGCTGCACGATGTTTTCAATATGGACACCAACGAGCCGTTCCGCTTCTCCTTCGATATGGTTGCCCGGACCGGGCTGAGTACGAAGGACTTTGTTGCGCCCACTTCCTTCGACTTCCGTGAGGGGAAATATTTTAAGATGGGCAAGACCATCGGGGCGGTCAGCTTTCTGCAAATCCTTGCCCCTGAGCTGAATGACCGGATGCTTTCTGACTTCCTTGAGATGGACAGCAACATCACGGTCAATTTTCATATCCGCACCATCGATCAGGCACAGGCCATCAAGCGAATCAAAATGAAAATCACCGACCTCGATAAGATGAAGATCGAGGAACAGAAAAAGGCCGTCCGCTCCGGCTACGATATGGAAATTATCCCTTCGGATCTGGCTACCTTTGGCGGCGAGGCCAAACGGCTTTTGCAGGACCTTCAGATGCGCAACGAGCGTATGTTCCTCGTTACCATCATTCTGATGAACACGGCTGGTTCCCGTCAGAAGCTTGACAACGCCATCTTCCAGACTGCTTCCATTGCCCAGAAATACAACTGTGCGCTCAAGCGGCTGGACTTCCAGCAGGAGGATGGCCTGATGTCCTCTCTCCCTCTCGGCTATAACGGGATTGAGATCGAACGCGGCCTGACCACTTCCAGCACGGCAGTTTTCATCCCCTTTACAACGCAGGAGTTGTTTCAGGGCGGTGAGGCTCTGTATTACGGCCTGAACGCGCTCTCCAACAACATGATCATGGTTGATCGGAAGCAGCTCAAAAACCCCAACGGACTGATTCTCGGAACCCCCGGCTCCGGTAAGTCCTTCTCGGCCAAACGAGAAATGACCAACGCCTTCCTCATCACAAAGGATGACATTATCGTCTGTGACCCGGAAGCGGAGTATTACCCCCTTGTCCAGAAGCTCGGCGGTCAGGTCATCCGTATTTCTCCCGTCAGCACGGACTACATCAATCCGCTGGACATCAACCTCAACTATTCCGAAGAGGAAAACCCGCTGACTCTGAAATCCGACTTCATTCTCTCCATGTGCGAGTTGATTGTCGGCGGCAAGGACGGCTTGCAACCGGTTGAAAAGACCATTATTGACCGAAGCGTCCGTATGGTCTATCAGGACTATCTTTCCGATCCTGTACCGGAGAAGATGCCCATTCTGGAAGACCTCTACAACATCCTGCGCAAGCAGACAGAGCCGGAGGCACAGCGAATTGCCACTGCCCTTGAGATCTATGTCCACGGCAGTCTGAATGTTTTCAACCACCGTACCAATGTGGATGTGAACAATCGTTTTGTCTGCTACGACATCAAGGAGCTGGGCAAGCAGCTCAAGAAGCTCGGAATGCTCATCGTGCAGGATCAGGTCTGGAATAGGGTGACGGTCAACCGCGCCCAGCATAAGGCTACCCGATACTACATGGATGAGTTCCATTTGCTGCTGAAAGAGGAACAGACTGCGGCTTACAGTGTTGAAATCTGGAAGCGATTTAGAAAATGGGGCGGCATTCCGACTGGCATCACGCAGAATGTGAAGGATCTGCTGTCTTCCCGAGAGGTGGAGAATATCTTCGAGAACAGCGATTTCGTTTATCTGCTCAATCAGGCATCGGGCGACAGACAGATTCTCTCGAAGGCTCTGAATATCTCTCCCAGCCAGCAGAACTACATCACCAACTCAAATGCCGGTGAGGGCTTGATCTTCTATGGCTCCACCATCGTGCCGTTCAAGGACGATTTCCCCAAGAATACGCAGCTTTACCGAGCAATTACCACCAAACCCGAAGAGATGGGACAATAAGGAGGATTTGACTATGTATAAGTTTACGAATAAGGAAGACATGATGAAGTTCGTGGATGCTTTCACCGCCGCCAATGCGGATAAACCCTGCACCATCCCCTTCGGGGAGGTGGTCGATGGGATGAAGAAGTATTACGAGGTCATGGGTATGACCATCGATCTCGTCAACCTCATCCGTGAGGAAGCTGAGCTGAAAAAGCATCACCGCGCTTATCTCCATGTGCGGGAAGAGCTTGAGGATACCGCTGATGAAGCGATGGAGCGTATCGTCGAGCTGCTGCGGAACGGCAGCGCCCCCCATGTCTGTAAGCCGGAGAGCTTCCCTTTCTCTGACGCAGACGAGGATGAGGAAGCTGTCACCATCTCCAAGGAAAAGTATGACTGCATGGTGGATGACCTCCTGACAATGGCTGAGCTAATCGACATGGTAGCCGATATGCGTACCCGTGACATGGAGGCCATTCGTGTATTCGCCAAGTTTGTCCCTTCCTTTGCGGCCTATGAACACAACCGTCTCCGGTTCTACCGTGAAGCTGCAAAGGAAGCTGAGGAAATCATTGACCGGTGGGCAGATGATCTGGATGACGAAGATGAGCCGGACGAGTATTTTTCTGACTGACACTACCGTATTTCATGAACGGAAGGAGTGAGCAAGATACAGCTTGATACAATTTATACCGGCGATTGCCTTCAAGTGCTGAAAACGCTGCCTGATGAAAGTGTCCACTGCTGTGTGACATCCCCACCGTATTACGCGCTGCGGGATTACGGTATGGATGGGCAGATTGGCCGGGAGGCAACACCGAAAGAATATGTATCGCGCCTGACGGATGTATTTGCGGAAGTCAGGCGCGTTCTTCGTTCTGACGGAACACTCTGGCTCAACATCTCCGATACCTATGCCGGAAAAGGCAATCAGGGTGACTTTATCGATCCGAAAAATCCCAACGGACGAAACGGACAGGCCATAGCCCTCAACAACAAGGTTGAGGGCTGCAAGCCCAAAGATATGATCGGTATCCCGTGGTTGCTGGCCTTCGCCCTGCGGGACTCCGGCTGGTATCTTCGCAACGACATCATCTGGATGAAGGAAAACCCCATGCCGGAAAGCGTAAAAGACCGCTGCGCAAGGTGCTATGAGCATATCTTCCTCTTCTCCAAGTCCCGAAGGTATCACTTTGATCATCTTGCCATTGCAGAGCCGATTGCGGAGGCCACCGCACAGCGTCTCAAGCGCGGTGTGGGCAGCAATAAATATGGAACCGCAATTCCCGGACAGCAGCAGAGACAGACCATCAATCAGCCCCGCAGTCATGGGGCAATCACCGACGGTGACATCAACCCGCTTCGCAATAAACGGGATGTATGGGTGATCAACACAGTCCCCTTCAAAGGCGCTCATTATGCAGCATACCCTCCGAAGCTGGTTGAAACCTGTCTTCTCGCCGGATGTCCCGAGGGCGGCATCGTCCTTGATCCCTTTATGGGCAGCGGAACAACCGGTATGGTGGCAAAGAGAATGAAGCGCCATTACATCGGAATCGAGTTGAACCCGGAATTTACGGAAATGGCATATGACCGGATTGGAGGTGATCGGTAATGGCAGAAGAAGAGCTTCGCCCACAGCACGAAACCCTGCAAGCACGGGATAAGGTAGTTCTCAAAATGACCCGTGATGGCGCTGCGGAAGAAAATCTGACACAGGGCAGCACAGAGCGAATTTCTCAAAGGCCGGAGGACGCGGTATTTCAGCGTGAAGAAGAACCCCCTGTTTCGGAAGAGGCACCTGCATCCCACAAGCTTTCGCAGCAGCAGCTCTATCACAGCGAGACAGCGAAGATGGCTGCACCGCAATTTTCTGCCCCACCGCCTCCGGCATCTTCATTTGGTGCTGTTGCCGCACAAAGCGTTGTGACGCACGAACTGCGGAAAACACAGGCCGTACAGAGACTTGATGCCGATGAGACACTGGCAAAAGCCGCTGAGACCGCTGCTTCTGCCCCTGTATTCGATGGAGAGTCAAGCGGTAAAATCCGGCGCTTGGAGAAACGGGCTGAGAAAGCACATGAGCGCTTGGACGCTGCCAGAGAAAAACTGCCGACGCATAAAGTCCTCAAGAAAGAGCGGGTGTTTGATGAGAAAACCGGTAAGCCCAAAACCCGCCTTCACTTTGAAGATGAGCTGAAAAAGCCCAAGTTACAGAGTAAGCTCACCTTTGAAGCTGAAAAGACTGTGGGAAAGGTTGGAGACAGTCTTGCTTTTGCGGCGCATGGAAAAATCCATGAGGTCGAGCAGGATAACTCCGGTGTGGAAGCTGCCCACCGTTCGGAAATCGTCGCGGAGTCCGTTGTTCGGCATTACAGCCATCACCAGAAAGCCAAAATCAATACGCCCTATGAAAAGGTGTCCAAGTTGGAGCATGAAGCGGCGGCTGCCGATCAGAAGCTTCAAGTGGAGAAGGCTTTTCAGGCTACTCCCGAGGCAAAGAAAGGCAATATGAACCGCCACTATCAGAAGCAGCGCATAAAGAAAGACTATGCCGCAGCATGGAAATCCGGCTCTCAGACGGCCAGCTCTGCATCGGCAAAGGCCGGGAAAACGGTTCGGGAGAAGGCATCGGATAAGCTCAAGGAATTTTTCTCCAAAAACAAAAAGGTCTTTCTTTGGATCGGCGCTGGTGTGGCGTGTATCGTCCTCTTTGCTGCTGGTTTTAGCTCCTGCACTGCAATGTTTTCTCAGGCCGGTTCCTCCGTGATGGCAACCTCCTATCTCAGCGAGGATGACGCAATGCTGGGGGCTGAGGCACAATATTGTGACATGGAAGCAGAGCTGCAAGACTATCTGGACAACTACGAAGCTACCCATGACTATGACGAATATCACTTCGATCTGGATGAGATTGAGCATGACCCTTATGTTCTGGTGTCTATCCTCTCAGCCCTCAACGAAGGGCAATTTACTCTTGATGGAGTACAGGGAATGCTCGAAATGCTTTTTGAAAAGCAATATATCCTCACCGAAGAGGTGGTGGTTGAGACACGATACCGCACAGAAACGAGATATGACAGTGAGGGAAACCCTTATCCTGTGGAAGTTCCATATGACTACTATATCTGCTATGTCACACTGGAAAACTTCAACCTCAGCCATGTGCCGGTCTATATCATGAGTGAAGATGAGTTGTCTCTGTATTCAGCGTATATGTCTACTTTGGGCAACCGTGAGGACTTGTTCGGAGACTCAGAGTATGTGGACAAGTACATCACAAACCCTCCGGCTGATTATGATGTCCCGGCAGAATATCTGGATGATGCCACCTTTGCCACACTTTTGTCCGAAGCAGAAAAGTATATCGGCTACCCTTATGTCTGGGGAGGCAGCAATCCCAGCACATCCTTTGACTGCTCCGGCTTTGTTTCCTATGTGCTGACTAACAGCGGATTGTGTAATACGGGACGGCTCGGTGCGCAGGGGCTTTATAACATCTGTACCCCTGTCTCTGATCCGCAGCCCGGCGATCTGGTATTCTTCGTCGGCACATACGATACCCCCGGCGTTTCCCATGTGGGAATTTATGTGGGAGATCAGGTCATGTTGCACTGCGGAGATCCGATCCAGTACACATCCATTGCTTCTTCCTACTGGCAGAACCATTTTTACGCCTATGGAAGACCGCCCTATTAAGAGAAAGGAGACCACTGTATGAATCCGAAATACCAGAAGGTTTGCACCGAAATCGACAAGACCGAAAAGAAAATCTCGGACCTGCAGCAGCAGCTCAAGGAGCTGCGCGACAAGAAGACCGAGATGGAAAACCTTGAAATCATCAACACTGTCCGTGCAATGGTGATGGATAAGGGAGAAATCATGGCGTTCCTTGCTGCCATGCAGAAGGGAGACACCAAGCAGCCTGTTGAGGAACCGATGATGGAGGTGGATGAGAATGCGTAAGAAAACCATCCGTCTGCTGGCGATGCTGGCGCTTTGCATGGCCGTTGTGTGCAGTTTCTCTGTGACAGCCTTCGCCTATGCGGAGGACACCGAACAGGATCTTCCTGTCACGGAAGCTACCCAGCCGGAGGAAACACCCAAGCCTGACCCTGAGCCGGAGGAAGTACCGGAAACCATTACTCCGGGTGAACCGATTGACGATACCGGTAATGCCTATACCCGCGATCTGCTGTATGACAAGGCCACCAACAAGCAGTTTATCACTATCCAGACCAAAAGCGGCAGCACCTTCTATGTGGTAATTGACTATGATGCACCTGTCAATGAGGATGAGGAACAATACCAGACCTATTTCCTCAACATGGTGGATGAGGCGGATCTGCTTGCGCTGATGGATGAAGAAGCCGTTTCCGCTTTGAAAACCTGTACCTGTTCGGAAAAATGTGTTGCGGGGGCTATTGATACGAGTTGCCCTGTATGCAAGAACAACATGAGTGAATGTACTGGTACTGCACCCGAAACGGAAGAGCCTGCTGCTCCACCTACCGAAGAAGTTGAAGAGCCGGAGACCGGCGGCAGCAACCTCGGCATGATTCTGGTAGTGGTGCTGATTGTCGGTGCCGGTGGTGCTGCGTACTATTATTTCAAGTTCGTCAGGGGCAAAAAGCAAAAGGACGAAGACCTGGACTTCTACGATGATGAGGGCTATGAGGAAGAGCCGTACATCAACGAGGATGAGCAGCCCGAATTTGAAGAGGACGAGGAAACGGAGGCTGACAAGGATTGATTTTAGTGGTCGCAGAAAAACCCAGTGTTGCTCAGACCATCGGAAAGGTTCTCGGCGCAATCAGCCGAAAAGACGGCTATTTGGAGGGTGAAGGCTATCTTGTTTCGTGGTGCGTCGGCCATCTGGTCGGCCTTGCCGATGCGTCGGTATATGACCAGCGGTACTCCAAGTGGAGATACGACGATCTGCCCATTATACCGGAGGAATGGCTGTATGAAGTCCCGAAGGACAAAATGCAGCAATTCAAAGTGCTGTCTGCTCTCATGAAGGACAAGCGTGTCACCGAGCTTGTGTGCGCGACGGATGCTGGGCGTGAGGGTGAGCTGATATTCCGTCTGGTCTATCAAAAAGCCGGATGCAGAAAGCCCTTTAAGCGACTGTGGATCAGTTCCCTTGAAGACAGCGCGATCCGGGACGGCTTCCAGCATCTCCGGGACAGCTCAGAGTTTGACCGGCTTTATGAAGCGGCGCTCAGCCGCTCAAAGGCAGACTGGATTGTTGGAATCAATGGGACGAGGCTTTTTTCCACTCTGTATCACAAAAAGCTGGTGGTCGGGCGTGTCCAGACCCCTACACTTGCCATGCTGGTCGAGCGCGACGGAAAGATTACCACTTTCCGCAAAGAGAAGTATTTCAATGTCCATATTCAGAAGGATGGCCTGAAAGCCAGCTTGGAAAAGCTCAAAACCGAAGAAGAGGCAAAGAGGATTGCGGAGGCTTGCGATAAAAAGCAAGCCTCCGTTTCTTCTCTCAAAAAGGAGCGAAAGACAGTAAACCCACCGAAGCTCTATGACCTCACTACCTTGCAGCGGGAAGCAAACCGCTATTTCTCGTTTACCGCCCAGCAGACTCTTGATCTGGTTCAGTCACTCTATGAAAAGAAGCTACTGACCTATCCGCGAACTGACAGCCAGTTCATCACCGATGACATGGAAGAGACAGTCCGACAGGTTATTAGCATCCTTTGCCGAAAGCTGCCTCTGTTTGATGGCGTTGCGTATACTCCCGACATTGACCGTATCAGCAATAACGCAAAGGTTACGGATCACCACGCCATCCTTCCCACGGTTCAGTTGGAGAAGCTGGACATTGCAGAGCTGCCGGAGTCGGAGCAGAAAATCCTCCGTCTGGTTGCTACACGCCTGATTTGTGCCACCGGAGAAAAGCACATCTATGATGAGACAACCATGACTGTTACCTGTGAAGGCTCTCTGTTTACGGCCAAAGGGAAAACCGTTGTGCAGGACGGATGGAAAGGCATTGAGCAACGGTTCAAGGCAACGCTCAAAAGCAAGGAGAAAGAAGAGCCGGAAGCAGTGCTCCCCGAAGTAACGGAGGGCGACATCCTTCAAAATGTCGTATCCAGTGTTTCCGAGCATTTCACAAGCCCTCCCAAAGCATTTACCGAAGATACTCTTCTTTCGGCAATGGAGACTGCCGGAAATGAAGCGTTTGACGATGAAACAGAGAAAAAGGGCTTAGGTACTCCCGCTACCCGCGCCGGGATCATCGAAAAACTGGTGAAAGGAGGACTTGCCCAGCGAAAAGGAAAAACGCTTGTTCCCACCAAAGACGGTCTGAATCTTGTCTGCGTCCTGCCGCAGCAGATCACATCTCCTGCCATGACTGCGGAATGGGAAAACACTTTGATGCAGATTGAGCGTGGAAATGCGGATGCAGATGCTTTCCTGTTCGGGATTGCTGCCATGACATCGGAACTGGTAAAGGCATACCCGTTCCTTTCTGACGCCGAGGCTTCCCGATTTGACACGGCACGGGAAACGGTTGGAAAATGCCCTCGCTGTGGTTCGCCTGTTTATGTTGGCAAGGGGAATTTCTTTTGCTCCAATCGTGAATGTTCCTTCTGCCTGTGGGAAGATAATAAATTCTTTTCCAGCAAGAAAAAGAAGCTGACCAAGAAAATAGCGAAGGAATTGCTTGATAAAGGCTGGTGCAGGGTAACGGGCTTATACACACCCAAAAAGCCGCAGCTTTACGATGCGGTAATCCGGCTGGATGATACCGGTGGCAAGTATGTCAGCTTCAAAATGGAGTTTGACCAATGAACCGCCCGAAGTATGTTGCCTCTTGCAGCGGAGGCAAAGACAGTGTGGCAACCCTGCTGCTGGCGGCTCAGCATAATGAGCCGCTTGATGAGGCGGTATTCAGTGAGGTAATGTTTGATCACGCGCTCAGCGGTGAAGTCCCGGAACACCGGGACTTCATCTATGACCGCCTCAAGCCCTTCTGCGAAAACCAGCTCGGCATCAAGTTTACGGTACTCCGAGCGGACAAGACCTACGACGATGTGTTTCATCACATCATTGTCCGTGGTCCCCATAAAGGCCAGAAACGCGGCTTTGTCTGGCCGGGGATGTGTGCGGTAAACCGTGACTGCAAAGTCCCTCCCATTCGTAAATATAACGCGACACTTTCCCCAGATACCATCAGCTATGTAGGGATAGCGTCAGATGAACCGCAGCGTCTTGCACGGCTGGAAGGCACCAATAAGGTAAGCTTGCTTGACAAGTACGGCTATACCGAAGATGATGCGCTAAAACTATGTGCAGAGTATGGCCTGTTATCTCCCATCTACGATCATTGCCGGAGAAACGGCTGTTGGTTTTGCCCCAATGCCAGCGATGCTGAGCTGAGGCATATGCTTGAAAATCACCCCGATCTGTTTGACCGGCTGCTGGAATGGGAGAGCGAAGATAATGTCTTCCACCGCAGCATTACACGAAGAGAAACCCCGTCTGAACTCAAGGCTCGCCTTTTGCGGCCAGATCAGGCGGGGCTTTCTTTATCTCAAAAGGAGGTGCATTGATTGGCTGAAAACAAAAATGCGCAGCAAGTCCGTGAGATCACCGACAAGCTGGAACAGGGCATCAAGGAGTTGTTTGAATCGGAACGGTTCAAGGAATATCTTCGCACAATGTCCAAGTTCTATAACTATTCCTTCAACAACACGCTGCTCATCGCCATGCAGAAACCGGAAGCCACTTTGGTTGCCGGATACACTGCATGGCAGCGGAATTTTGACCGTCATGTGATGAAGGGAGAAAGAGGTATTCGGATTCTTGCTCCTGCCCCCTATAAGACGCAGATGGAGATGGAAAAAATCGATCCCAAAACGCAGAAGCCGGTGCTGGATGCGGACGGTAAGCCTGTCACAGAGATGGTCGAAGTCATGCGTCCTGCTTTCAAGGTGGTCAGCGTTTTTGATGTTTCCCAGACTGAGGGTAAGGAGCTTCCCGACATCGTGGTGGATGAGCTGAAAGGAACCGTAGAGAATTATACGGCATTCTTTGAAGCTCTCCGTCAGATTTCCCCCGTCCCGATTGGGTTTGAGGACATTTCTGGTGGGGCAAAGGGATATTACCATCTGGAAGACCGGCGTATTGCCATTCAGGAGGGTATGAGCGAGATCCAGACCGTAAAGACGGCCATCCATGAAATTGCACACGCGAAGCTCCATGCCCTCGATCAGCCGGAACCTGAGCCGAAGTGGAAGCTGGTTATGGTCAGTGAAGGCGGCACCACGCATGACTACCGGACAGGTTTTGAAAGTGAAGCTGACGCATTGGCTGCTGCGGAAGCAGATGACTGGCGGTATGTGGATGAAAACCGGTTTGAGTGGAGGCTTGAGGTCACAGAAGACCTCTCCGAAATCCAAGCACAGAAAAAAGACCGCCACACCAAGGAGGTTGAGGCAGAGAGCGTTGCCTACACGGTCTGTCAGCGGTATGGTATCGAAACCTCTGATTATTCCTTCGGATACATTGCCGGTTGGTCCTCCGATAAGGAGACAAAGGAGCTGAAAGGCTCTCTGGAAACCATCCGCAAATCGGCGGCTGAAATGATCGAAGGCATTGATGAAAAGCTCAAGGTATTACTTGCCGAAAAGGAAGCAGAAGTTGAGTGTGAGGCAGAGTATCCTCCAAGAGATGAGGGGATTCCCGTCTACCGTCAGACTGCAAGCTACGCTCTTGAAGCGGATGAGCTGGATATTTACCATGCTTCCTATGATGCAAATGTGGCCTGTAAAGAGACCATTGAATATGCCATCAGCAGCCACTATGCAGATAACCGCCTTGCTGCCGAAGCTGCGGTCACAAGTGTTTTGGAGCAGTTCTCCCCGGAACGGGTTCAGTATGTGCTTGCCAACACCATCCAGCAGAAAGCTCATGATGGCCGGATCTCAGAGAAACACAAAGCGTGGGCATCCGGTATGGAGGTATGTCCAGAAAACGCGGCTTTCTTTGTTGTCGATCAGGCAAATCCCGGCCTGACAAATCTGTTTATCACAGAGTTTCAGCGTCAGATGGATGTACGGGAACAGAATGCACTTACTTCTGAGGAATCCAGAGACCCGGAGGTTGTTGCTTGGGAACGGGACGAGATCACCTCGTTTACGGTCAAGGTTGAAGAGGTGCAGTCTCCCGTTGCATCAGAGAAGCCTTTACAATCCGCTGCGGCCAAGCATAAGCTCACGCCCGAGGAAAAGCAAATCAAGGAAGCGGTCATGGATACGCTGAAAGCACGGATTGCCCATGCCAATGATGGGATGCTGGCAACCTATAAGTCATCGGATCAGTCGTTCCGCACCATGATGCAGTACAAGGTCAGAATTGAAGGCAATCAGGTGACTCAGAACGGCGAACCGCTGTTCGCAATCCACCGGCGCTTTTCCTCCCGCAAGACACAGGGGTGCTATCGGGAACTGCTGCCGAAGCTGGTATATATCCGTCAGGAAAAGGCTCAGGATACCCGTCGTGAAAAGCCCTCCATCCGCGAGCAGCTCAAAGCTGCTGCAAGGTCAAAGCCGGAACAGTCCACACCGGCAAAATCCAAAAAGCATGAGATGGGATTGGAGTGATGGATATGAGAAAAAAGATGGATGTGGACATTTATGAAGAACTTTCCAAACTCGTCGATACCCATGTCAAGCACTACAAAGAAGACTTTGACCTTGACCAGCGGTTGATTATGCAGGCCGCAAAATCAGAACTGCCCGAAGACAGGACGCTCATCTGGTTTTGCCGGGAGTGTGGTACGCACTGCCTCCGGGAAAGCCAAGCCTTTGTGCGGGATACCCGCGAACACACCACTCTGCGGTTTTACGCGGAACAGTCCGGCGAAGACATCACTGCCCGTATCATCGTCCCCAAATTCGTAAAAGGCAAAAAGGTTATGGGAGATGTGTATGAGGTCAATTTCCGTGATCTGGCGTTCAAGGTGGCACAGGATTCCATCTCTCCGGCAATGACCCGTATGGCTTTTACAGATGGATTTGAACAGGAAGTCCCGTTTCACAAAAGTCTTCGTCAAGCGGAGCTGCTGGTGCAGGAGCATGGAAAAATTACCTCTCTCCATGTAATTCCCGTGGATAAGGAAGCACTTGCAGACCTTCTGAAACAGCAAAAGTATCGTCGTGAACGCTTGCCCGAAGCTGCAAGCGAGGAAAAGCTTCCCTCTCTGCCGGTTGCAGATTATCGGAAATATGAGGCCATCAAGCAAGATCACCCGGATACACTCGTCTGCTTTGCGCAGCATGATTATTTTGAACTGTATGGAGATGACGCCAAGAAAGCTGCTCCGTTGCTCAGTGCGAAACTGTTGGACAAAAAAATCCGTGGGCAACCCCCGCTGCCTGTGACGGGTTTCAAGCAGGAATTGTGGGTAGCTGCCTCCAAGAAGCTTTGGAAAGCGGGGCATGATGTGCTGCTTATAAAGGATGGAGAAGTCTTCAAGGACTTGAAAGCCGCTGATTTTATTCCCGTTGGAGCTGAACTTCACATTGACGGTATCCTGAGCCGGGTGGAAAAGGTGGATTTTCAGGCTGGCCGTGTGGCGCTGGCAAATATCGAGCAGCGGGATCATCCGGTGCCATACAGTGAATCGTTAGATTATGTCCGAAGCTGTGTGGAGGATGCAGGGCTTGCCATCTATGAAGCGCCGCGCAAGCAACGCAAAGAGGCCACCCGTTCTTCTGTACGGGATAAACTGAAAACCGTTCGGAAAGAGGCGGCTGCGCAGACACGCAGCCCCGTCAAGGCCAAGGGAAAGGAAAGGGAGTTATAAATATGCCGTTATTCACCGTAGAAGAGATCAACTTCATGAGCTACTTTGACACATCCAGCCGTCATGCGCTCATCCGTGATATGGAAGACACCCCGTTGAGCGCTATGGACGAGAAAATGTCTGAGATGCTGTTTCGCATGGTTAAGCGGCTCAAAAATATGTCGGATGAAGAGTTTTCGGCGCTTTATATTGCACCGGATACTCTGATGGATTGAAAGGAGGATGTCTATGCCTGTTCTGGATGGAAACTTTGAGGCCTTTGTCACCAACCTCGGCAAGTACAACGAAGGTGAACTGGTTGGTGAATGGGTCAAATTCCCCATTTCTGCGGAAGAGATGCAGAAGGTCTTTGAGCGGATCGGGATCGGATCGAAGGACGAGTTCGGTCAGCCCTATGAGGAATGGTTTATCACCGATTACGAGTGTCCTGTTTCCGGGGTCTATGATATGCTCGGGGAATATGAAAACCTTGACAAACTCAACTATCTTGCCGCTCGAATTGATGAGATGGATAAGTGGGATCAGGAGAAGTTCACGGCAATTATGGAGGCCGGATGTGATGAGGTCAGCGACATTGATGACCTCATCAATCTCACCTACAATCTGGATTGCTATGACATCATTCCTGATGTCCATGATGAGTCTGATTTGGGCTACTACTATGTCCATGAAGCCGGTATCTACGAGGAAAAGGATCTCGGTCCCTTGGCAAATTACATCGACTATGAGCGTTTTGGCCGGGATATTCAGATGGATGAGGGTGGCCGTTTCACAGATGCGGGGTATATCCGCAGCACCGGTGATAGCTGGAACCGGTATTTTGACGGTTCTCTGGATGACATCCCGGACGAATACCGGATCACTGGAAGCAGTGAAGCGTTGGAAAAGAACGAAAAGCTGCTTGCGGTGGTTGTGGAGCCGGGAAAACAGGCTGAGTTCAGAGACATCGACTCCGGCCTTGAAGCCCTGCAAGGGCTGGTGGGCGGCGATATTCAGGCCATCTACCCCTATGATGACCCGGTGGCAATTATCTGCAATGACGAGGGTAAGCTCCAAGGTCTCCCGCTTAACCGCGCCCTGCGTGATGAAAGTGGAGAGATCTATGATATTGTTGCCGGGACATTTGCGATTGTCGGTTTGACCGATGACAGCTTCGGCTCTCTGGACGGCGATCTTGCTATCAAGTATGCCAACCTTTTTAAGCAGCCGGAGCAGTTTGCAAAGCTTGGTGACAGGATCATTGCCATTCCCATGATTTCCGAAGAGCAGAAAGAACAGGCTGGCCGGGAGCAGAAGGATTTTGAGGTGAATATGGATACCACCGGCCTTGCTGTCTCCGGGCATATCGGGACATGGCATACCATTGACCATCGTGTGGTAGACGGTGCGGCCTTCTATCTCATGGAGCATGATACTTTTGGAGATGATGCAGCGTGCATCATTGTGGATGAGCGCGGGAAACTGGTTCTGGATCAGGTCTATGATGGATTTGACGAACAAACGATGGAGCGGCTTCATCAGGAGGTAATGCCGGTTGACAGAATGCCGGATGAATCCGTTACAGTGGATGACATGAAGGCATACGGCTACGCATGGGGCGGGATGCTTCCGATGCGTGAAGAGGCTGCGGCTGAGGTTATGAAGAGCTGCACCGTCTTCCGACTCTACGGCGACAATACCGAAAGCCGGGTGCAGGATGCCAGTGAACTCAAGGATCATGCTCAGAAGGGCGGCTTGTTCGGTGTTGAGAAGGTGGAATGGAAGGCCGCACTGGAGCGCGAAAACTACCTCAAGTCTGCGGAGATGTCTACCGAGGATGACTATGGAATGATTGATGGAATCATCAACAATGGTCCCAAGGAAGACAAAAGTGCTGAGCGCAGCGGTAAGTCCTCGATTATGGACAGACTCAAGGCGGCGAAATCCGAGCCGCAAAAGAATAAACCGGCACCTCACAAGGAATCCAAAAAGGAGCACGAGCTATGAGCAGAAGCCAGAAGTGGAAGGATGAGTGGGCGTTCTTTCTTGGGGACACTGGTAGGCGCAGATATGCCGATCTTTGCCGACGCTGCATCCATGACTGTAAGCAGAGCTTTCGTGCTGAGGTAATCGTCTGCCCGGGGTACATTTCAAAGCGATCTGGTTCTCTCGACAAAGCGAAGGATTACTGTTGTGATAAAGGGTGAATATCGCGGATTTTCTTTCTTATAAGCGGTTCTGGAAAAGTGTCCCGTATGTTTTCCTGTCTTCGGGCGGAAAAGTGAAAATGTCAGGATAAAGGTCGATTTTCAATGAAAAGTTAAGAGCCTCAGTCGATGCCCTTTCGAGGGTGTCGGCTGAGGCTCTTTTTTTGCGTTTTTATTCTTTAGAACGACAACTTGCTCTTTCGCTTCTGTATGAAATGGCAGTTTCTATTTATACTATCTTTAGCGCAAGCTCAAGTTCTAAAGAAGGAGGTGGTACGATGGATGCTAAGGCAGTCGGGCAGCGGATTAAAACTGCAAGAGAAAAGAAAAATCTGACACAAGAAGATCTTGCAGCTCTTGTCGATATTAGCCCAACTCATGTGAGTGTGATCGAGCGCGGCACAAAAATTCCACGAATGGATACCTTTGTCGCAATCGCCAATGTGCTTGAGGTATCTGCGGATTCTTTGTTGGTTGATGTTGTGGATCACGCGACGAAAAGTGTTGCTACTGAGCTTTCTGCCGCCATCGAGAATCTCCCACACGATGAGAAAATGCGAATACTCAAAGTAGTAAGCGCGTTAATTGAAAAGTGATTGTTGGAAGAGCTACTGGCTCTTCCAATCTTTTTTTCTGTCATTCGACAAAGTATATGGGACTTCGACATTCTTTAGATTGTATACTCGCCCTAAAGAACGAGTGCTAATTCTAAAGATGGAGGACAGAAACAAATGAAAGACTTCAAGGAAATTCTTGAAAAGATTGCTAAGGAGAACGGCACGACCCCAGAAAATGTTTTGCAGGAGATGCAGCGTGCGATTGATGAAGCATACGATCACCATGATGCAAGCGCACAGCCTTTATGGGATATGATGACCTTCAAAGGTGACAGGCCAACACCGGAAGAATTTATTTTGCAGATCGCAATGATGATGGATCAGGGCAATGGTATGTTACAGTAATACAGAAGCTCCCCTGCAAGTTTGCAGGGGAGCTTGTCTTATATTTGCGCAAGAAGCTTGTCTCTATATGTGGAATCAAAAACCGCTTGGTGGAAGTCGAGCGCACGATGTTCAGAACAAAGCTTTTCTCCCAACTTCGTTAATGGGTGATTTAGGAGCGTTCTGGATATTCCTGTTTGATTGATAAATCTCGCCCATGAAAATGCTTCGGCTACAACATCTGTTTTTGCGGCTAAAGGAACAAGGCTCTTTGCTAATCGTACCGCAGCCATGCTTTCTATGCTCTGTGGTGTAGCGTTAATATAAGGGTCAAGTTCCACAGACAGAATGGAGTCGATTTTCATAAAATGCTCTTCATCGTTTCTGGTGAGGGTGACTGCAAGATCCATTTTACCGCTCGGCACATTGATATATTCTGCCAACTCAAGTTCATGTGGAAGCCCACCTATGGTTGCTTCAAATTGAAACATTTGGCAGATGCAAGCAGATTGTTCAGAATACTCATCCTTGTCCAGAAAGCCAATAGGGTTATACTCAACGCAATCCCACGCAAGATGCCCTTCCTCTGTAAGCTTGGCAATTTGATTAAGTAAAATCCGTTCTTCCTGCCTCATAATTTCATCCATCATAGTGCTACCCTCCATTCTGTAAGTCACTTGTGCTTAAATTCCAAAACCACTTCACCTTCGGGAGAAATGAACATCTGCATAGTTCGTATGTGTTGCGCCATAAACTGCTTTTTCTCTGCCTCGCTCATTTCAATGCGAGTTGTACGAAGAGCTTCTTCAAACATGGTATTCACATTGAGCTGCACTGCTTTGTCTATGTACCGGTACATCTCCTTATAAAGAGCACTCATTTTGATGTCCTCGGAATCCCCAGAGTAGAAGTCATCTATGTAACAGTAGAAGATACCCGCGTTCAAAAGAGCATTCCTCAAATCGGGGCTGCTGTGGCCTCGCTCTATCATGACCAAGAAGCGTGCTTCGGACAGGGAACTGATAAGCCCCCAATAATCTGAATCACTGGACACGATTACAAAGGAATCAACATTATTTTTGTAGTGCTCCTGACAAGCTCTGGCAGTCAGCATAATGTCCACAAGGGATTTGTTCTGCTTGACCCGTTCAATCAAAATGTGTTCGACGGGGATTTTGGTGAAGCTTTCAAGGATTCGCCAAGCTGATGCAGTGTGGACATCATCAAATAGGATAATGGAGGCTATTTTTTTCGTATGCTGATAATCAAGGCTTTTCAGCGTGGCGCATAGCTTATATGGATCGGAATTTTCGCAATCGACCACCAGAACTACCTTTTCACTTGTGGCAATGAACTCGTAAATGCTTCCCTTTATGTAACTTCCAGCATCAGAAACTTTACTGTATTCGGTAAAGTAATCGTCATGCCATTGATATAGGAGCGTGACAAACTTTTTATCGTTATACAAAACATTGCCTTCGTCCTTCGGTGCCCAATTCATATACACCTGATATGGATAGCAAGCCCTGTACTGATAATAAAGAGAAGCTGCCGCCTTTGTTCCGCTTTCTTGCAGCCCGTCCGGCATGATAAAGAGTTCCTTTACATATTGCCAGTTTAGCCACAAAGGAAAATATTTTTTGCAGTTGTTGATTCGGTCTGAGATCAGACGGTTAATCTCAACGATGTGTTGGTATAGTTTTTTGCTGGAATTTTTGAAAAATGAGACACCATCCAGTCGAAGTTGTTCGATGCTCTCCGGTGGGATGTACTCTGGCATAGAGAGAATGCTTCTGTACTCCGACACCATTTTGCCATTGATATGTTTGAAATTCCTCTCAATCGCCGTTCTGATAATGCAAAGATGTCGGATTATTCTGGCTGCTTTCTCTTGTTCCAGTTTTTCGTAGACTTCAAGTTTCGGAGCTTCATGCTCATTTTCAAAGATCCGCTTCGGAACACCGAGCAAATAGGCAACCTTCGATACGATTTCGTAGGTGCTGTCTCTGTAAGTGACCCTATCTTCATTCGATGTCATGTTAGCAAGAGGCTCTTGATTTTGGACATCCATAAGCGTTCCCTTACCTCTCTACATCGTCGTGTCTGCTCGGAAGACTCTCGTAAAAATTCCTGAGTTCATCAAGGCTTCTGGTCTTATTCTTGATGGGAAGAGAAGCCCATGTTACATCATGGTATCTCTCAGGAGGTTCATCTCTCAGTCTTCGATCAATGATACAGACGATGCCTGTGTCCGTAAAATTACGGATCAATCTCCCGATCCCTTGCTTGAGTTTAATAACCATCTCAGGAACACGCACATCCATTAGTGGATCTTTGGCAATAGAAGACTTGTATTCAATAATGGGATCTGGCACAGGAAAAGGAAGACGGAAAATTACGACATTGGAAAGGCTTTTTCCCTCAATACTGATGCCTTCCCAGTATGCACCGGTTCCAAGCAACACGGAGTTAGTATTCTCTTTGAACTCATTGAGCACATGATCCTGAGAAGAGCCAGACTGTTGCATCAAAACTTTATAAGGCAAATCCATCTGACTCAGGATTGAGTAGACCTCTTCCATATCACTCTTCGCGGTGAAGAGTACCAAGGCTTTGCCGCCAGAGATGTCAAGGACATCGAGCAAGCGCTTCACTCCCTGCTCTATAAATGCCTCATGCTCTCTGGTTGGGTGCGGCAAATCGTCACAATAGTAAATCATGGAATGCTCGTCATACGGGTAGGGAGAAGGTTTTGGCTCAGACAAACAGCCATGTTCATCAGTAGGGAATCCGGTGTTGCTGATAAAATAGGCATACTGTTCTTCAAGGCTCCCATCAGTAGCATTTGTCAGCGTTGCCGAAGTCAGAATTGTATGAGCACTGCCATTAAAATAGAGACGGTTAGTAATTTCTCTGGTATTTTTGGGGCAATAGACAAGCTCAGCCTGACTCCCTTTTCGTTCAATCCAGAGAAGGTAGTCATCCAATTCCTCGATCAACTCTGCGAGGCTTTCACTTTGTTCGTCGAGTTCGTCCGAAGCAGCAGTTGACCGGTTATTAAAGTCATAGCTGGCATACACCTGAATACTGAGAGCTGCGCTTTTTATTGCGCTGCACATGGATTTCAGCAAATTGATGGATTCCAAACTTCCGTCGAAGAAGAAGCGGTCTGCATAGCGCATATCCTGCCGCGAATTGCTTATTTGCTGCTGCATCTGCGCTTTGAGGGAATCAAAGAATGTGCGGATTCTCCTTTGCGCTTCGTTGGTTTCTCTGTATACATTCTGCCGGTCTGCTGATTTTATTTCTTTGGTTGCACTTTGGATAAGCCCAAGAATTTTACTCTGATTAACGCGCTCTGTCGTAGCGCTTCGGACCTTATCGTCTAAATTATGCGCTTCGTCCACAACAATCAGATCGGCTTCACGATTGATTAAACCGTCTTGTCCGCGACGCAGCTGCCGAAGGTGTGCCGTTAGAAAATCCTGATTACATAGCACAATGCCTTTGGTATACCGTAATTGTGAGCGGATGGCATAATAGAGGCATTTCTTTTCGCAGGAACCACAGTTTCGCATACTGAAACGCTGAATGTTTACCTTGTCCCAGATACTTTGTGGCAAAGAACTCGAAAATTGCTTCCGCTCCTGAAAACCCTGCTCGATCCCGTCTGTAAGTTCTTTTGGGATGACTGCATCCTCCATATTTATATATTCATTTGCTCGCTTATGGCAAAGATAGTGCGTCTGACCTTTTGCAAGAATGACTTCTGGCTGCGTGTTCAGAAGAGGCATAACGTCGTGGACATCATTCCAGAGTTGCTCCTGGAGGGCAATCGTAGAAGTGGCAACGATCACCGGCTTTTTCGTTTTTTTGTTGTAAAGCAGGACTGGCACCAAATATCCAAAAGATTTTCCGATTCCGACACCTGCCTCGACAGCAAAGTGCTGATTATGGATGAGAGCATCTATAATCTCAAAAGACATATCTTGCTGCCCTTCCCGCATTTCAAACCCGTGTGCAGGGGCGACATCCCAGAAAAACTCTGTTACACTTTTTCCAATCGCTTGTAAATCGGCCTTCCGCCTTTTTTCTTGCTCTTCGGAAGAATTGAAACCGAAATAAAAACTCAAACTGTGTACCTCCGTATACCTCTGTCTGTCGAAACCCAGCTGCCTTTTATGTAAGGATTGCCTTATAAGCTGCCATCACCTTTGTTGCCTCCAAATTCGCAGCCGTGTTGATGACCATGCCCATAATACCAACGCCCGTAGCGGTATCCATAGTGTGGAGGGCAGTTCGCACAATCCCCAGTGCAATGTCCCGGATGAGGACGGCGAGAAGAGGAAAGTGCGCCAGCAATCCCGATCCCTGCAAGCAGCTTTGTAAAGAAGCCGATTTTAGGGGCAGAAGCAACCGGCTCATCGAAGAACTCTTCCTCGCCAGTTTCATCTTCAATTTCTTCGTCCTCGTCATCTTCAAAGAGGATTATCTTGTTCCTCGCAGCTACTCTTTCAAGGACTTCATCATCGACTGTACCATAAAGGTCTTCTAACTGCTCCTTTGTGAATCTACATTTCGAGGAATCAAGAAGTGCATTCATAGCTTCTGTGTTGCAGCAACCGGAGAGATCATAAATCTCATCCGGCGTAAACTGGACTCCATACGCCACAGCTTTTTTGATGAGACGGGATGCAGCCTTTTCGTCCATGTATTCCTGAGCGACCTCGGCAACCTCAGAGGATGCACCATAAGAAGTCAGGGATGACATCCGGCTGATCTGGGTACTCGTTGCCCAGTCATAGAACTTCTCGTAGTAGGTATCCCAATCCATGTTGAACTCCTTTTTAAGTCAATCCTCTAATAGTACTCCTTGAGAACTTTAGATTTTGAGGGGTGTCTCAGCCTGCGAAGAGCCTTTGCTTCTATTTGACGGATTCTCTCGCGTGTGACATGGAACTCAGTACCCACTTCTTCAAGTGTTCGCTCTCGACCATCAAACCCGTATCTTAAACGAAGAACTCTTTCCTCTTTTGGTGTCAGTTTACTCAAAGCAGAAGCCACTTCCTCTTGGAGAGATTTCTTTAGAACAGTGGACAGGACTTCTTCGTCAGAGAGAACAGTTTCTGTGGAGAGACTGCTTAATACGGCACCCATGATTGTGTCTCTGGAATAAACATCTTCATCTCCTGATGCCGATGTTTCGAGATAATCCTCTATTCGGGCATCAGGTATCATCTGTTCAAGAATCTTTTTCGCTTCTTCCAAAGAACATTCAATTTTTTCTCGAACTACCGAAACTGCATATGCACAATTTTTCAATCCCTCGCAACCTATACAACCTTGAGATTTCAATAACGGATACATGGTGAAGTATCCCTCTTTCTGGTGAACGGGATAATAAACTAAAGGTCGCTGCGTGCATTGTACGCGGGAAATATTTTGAATAATCCAAAGCGATGCGTATGAGGCAAACGCTCCTGATGTGTCGGGATCATACTTGTCTACCGCTGTTACAAGACCTATGCAAGCGTATCCCACGGCATCTTCTATGTCCATATCATATGTTTCCGCTCTCTGTAATGCAACGCGCAGAGCTATCCGTAAGTGCATTTCAATCATTCGTTCTCTTGCATAGGCATTGCCATCCACAATTTGGTATTTGAGTTGACCAATTTCCCCTCTTTGGGGAGGAATCACTGATTTCACATAAGATACGAAAGATTCAAGTGAAGGACTAAGTTCGATAATTCGGGTATACACTGCATCATAATCACTTTGCGCAAAATCATCGAAATCATCTTCTTCGGAAAAAACATTATGGGCAGGAGGCTCGCTATATACAAGTATTCCACGAGTTGTAATAGAATTGCTGAGCCAATCAAAGTCTTGAATAGGGAGGGAATATTCGTCCGCACAGTCCATGATATTCTCAAATGTTACATAACCCTGTCTTTCGGCAAGTGCTATCAGCTTCTCGTATGCCGTTTGACGGTTTTCCATCCCCATTCACCTCATTTTTACTTAGAACATAGCTTCAAAATATCGTCGCTGGACATTTCATCGTTGAATTTCTCTTGAAACTCTTCGATAAAGTCATAAAGTCTTGTTACATACTCATCTGGTGATGAAACGCCTTCGATGAGCTTTTCGTAAAGGACATCAACGCCTCCGCGAACATAACTGTCAAAGCGAGCTTCGTCAGCAGGATCTTCTCCCATGTGTCTAAATGCCTTGTCAATACGCACATCCTCGTCAGACTCATATGACTTATCAAGCAACATGATCAATCTAAAATTGAAGAGAAGTTCTTCCTGAGAATAGATGACACGATCACCCATAACATTTTGGTTATAGACCTGGTTCGTTTCAGGATTTCGAGTATCATCTGGCTCAGCAGTTCTTCCGTAAAGGAAGCCAACTAAGGGCGCATTTGCGTACACATCGACATTTCGTTCAAACAACTTGGCTTTACTATTGCTATCAAATACGCTTGTTAACGCATCCACACGAATTGCGTGCCTACCACGGAAACGATATTGTTTGTCAAACATATGCGCACCTCCTTACACTAACACAGTTTCAAATTCATTTTTCTTATCAAAATAATGCCGACAGCCGATCTTGTCACCCATATACTCTTCGGCAAGTTCACCATCGGTATCTTTGATAAAGATAATAACTTGCTCTGCTGTATTGGGAAGTGCCTCGCAAACAGTCTTGATACGCCGCTTATCGAAAGCAGATAGTGGAGCATCCATCACCAGAGGGTAAGGCTCAGAAGACAGGAGTTTAGCATCATCATCCGTAGCGTTTCTGTTATCACGAGCCATCTTTATAATGCCTGTGATAAAGGCAAAGATTACCGAAATGCTCTGAGCAGTGGATGTTTCGACATCCCCATCATAATCATTTGCATATACAGAAATATGGTATTTCTCATCAATGGTTAAGTACAAGCCACCTTCATAAATCTGTTTGAATATTTCATTGATAGTTGTTTCTAATTTGCTACGGATTTCAGCCTCGCTCGAAGCATAAACTTCAAGAAGTTCTTTGTAAATGCGTTCAGCGTATGCCTTGTAAATCTCAATTTTCTTATTTTTATCATCCAGCAAGGTAAGATTTCGGCGCTCTGTATCTGCTCGTTCAGCCTCAGACTCATAACCGCCTTTTCTCAAAAGGATACGATCCTTTTCAGCTCTACTTTCTCTGATAACTTTATCACACAGTTGAATCTCGCTGTTGATTGCCCGAACTTTACTCCGAACATCCCCTCCACTAAGCTTGCCTTCAATAGTATGCAATTCATCTTGAAGATCGGTGACTTCCTCGTCCTGCTGACTTATCACAGCAAGGTTATCGCTGATATGGGAAAACAAATCCTGTTGTGCATTAGCGCGGCGCTTTGCCTCCTTTTTGAAGTCGCTAATAGTATTACTGATGGATTGTGGAGGTAAAAAGTCAATAAGTGCCTTAACTTTTGAATATGGTACTGAGCCTTCATCCAAATGCGTTCCGCAAATACATACTCTCTGATTCAGCAAATATTCGATAGTTTTTGCGTGCATGAACGGTATATCCTTACCGGTGAAGTCTTTATCAGACAGGAACTCAAGTGCGCGCAACATAAGAACAGCGGAGAAGAAGGAACTCATGTTGCTGTTAAAGTCCTTACAAATTGCTTTAATAACATTTGCTTTGGAGTCCTTCGCTCTTGCAATCTTTTGAATCAGCCGTTCCTTTTGGCGCTGTAATTCTTCGCCTTCTGCATACTGCTTGATTTCCTCAGTCTTTTCAGTTTTTCGCGCACTTGCTTGCTCTATTTGACTTTCTAATTCTTCCAATCTTGCATCAATCTTAGCTATTTCTGCTTTGCATCGTTCGATAGTTTGAGTGTATTCTTGTATTTTGGAGTTGCTGTGGGAGTCATAGCTGCTCTCGTAACTACCGATAACACTAAGTCTGGATTTGGGATTAAAATGCTGAATAGCACTATACATAGCATTCAATCCGAGAAGTCCTTTTACTGCTTCTGCAAAGTCAGTGGCTTTCTTCCCGGTTGAAATGTCTTTACTCATCTTCTCGATTCTCTCACCGTCAAAGAAGAAATATCTGGACAATTCTTTAGGGAGGATTCCCTTAACTTCACTTTCACATTGAGACTTCTTGACATAGGATGTATTGCCATTTGCGTCTTTAATTGCAATATCAAAAACCGTATTATCGCCCTTGATGCGATTGGAATAGTCTTTGTGGTAAGTCTGCTCCCGCATGAGCGTATAATTTACAGTTCCGTGGCGCAACTTGAGTATGACCTGGACTTTGCTCTCTTGACCCGGTTTCATTTCCGCTGCGACAAGCTTGTTAAGCATATTTTTGTCGGAAAATTCGGTCTCTCCATACATACACCAGAAGAATGCTTGGGCGAAGGTGGTTTTACCTGTGCCGTTTTCACCAATTATGATTGTAACATTTTTTCCGTTTTCGCCCTGTGCAAAGTCGATGGATTCATGGCGAAACTGTCTAAAGTTTTCCAGTGTTATCGATTCGAGTAACATTGCGCTTCCTCCTCGATCTGCTTCTTAATCCAAGCGACCATCTGTTGATCGGTCATAGTCCTTGTTTTGAGATTCTGATTTTCTTGAAGGATAATCTTGCGTTTCAGACGCTCAACAGCCTTCTCGTTTACTTCAATCTGTTCCATACTCGAAACCGCCTTCCTCTGATTCTTCGTCGATAATATGATATGCCTCCTGAATGTCCCAGATCAAGTTGTTCGCATCCATTGAGTTCTGGGATAAGCGTCCAAATTCTTTTATTCTTGCCAGCTCATTCTTCACAAGGGATAAATCTCTCTGCGCCTGTTCAGTCGTTAGCGACGATACTGAATCAAGAGGTCGTGGCAAGGTCACAAAGTCATAAATCACTGCATAGGGTTTGCTTGGCGCTTTTCTTAGCACACGACCCCGGCGCTGGATATATTCTTTAGGATTTGTTGTGCTTGCCAAGATAAACGCTGTCCTGATGCCCGGAATATTAACGCCTTCATCCAAACACTTGATTGCCACTATTGCTTGAAGCCGGTCTCCACGCTGGAACTGTTCTTTAATTGCAGCCCTCGTTTCCATATTTTCTCTGGATGTAAATTGAGCTACATCCATACCAAACTCATTACCAAGAATGCGAGTAACTGCTTCAATTTGCCGAATATCTCCTGTATCAGAGGATGTATAATCGGCGTTTTCGTTCAACACATTGGTTGCACCACAGTACACCAGTATATTGTTATCATGAATATATGGCTTGATCTCTTCCCTGAGAGCATCGAGTTTTTCCGATGCACCGGCTACAATCCTTGCGCGTTTCAGAGCCAGAATCTCACCGTGCTTGTTAAGTTTGTACTTCCCGTTCTTGCCTTTAATGACACACTTTGACATTTCATAAGATAGTTGCTCATATGCTGCCAACTCTTCTTCGTTTAGATGAACAACAACAGGATAATACTTATATGGTGTGAGCTTATCCTCTTTTATTGCTTGATCCAAAGGATACTCAATGCACTTCTTCCCAAAGAAGGAATATAGAAGCGCTGTACCTTCCTCGTCGCGATGCCTTTCAAGGGTAGCAGACAGAGCCAACCGGTATGTAAATCGATCATCCAATAATCTTGCATAGGAGGCCGCACCGAAATTATGTGCTTCGTCAACAACAAGCAAGACCGGTGCGTGTATCTTACTTATTTGCTCCTGAACATAATCATTCGTAAATGTAGCATTAGTACATACAAAGCAGAAAAAACTTTTGTCTGCTCGAATCTTTTGGTCACGCACAGCTTTTGATAAGCGTTGTTTCCAGTCTTTCTGCGGTGAGCTGCTATATCCGATGATAGGTTTCATATTAAAGCGGACAACATCCTCAACCCATTGCTCAACAAGATGTTGATAAGGACAGACGATTATAACCGCCAGTTTATCGTTCAAATCTTCTGAAAGCTTTGAAATTGCACCAAGTCCGGTAAATGTTTTGCCGGTACCAGTTGCCATATCAAATATTCCGTGATAGTTTTCTCCTACCCATGAGGCAATAGCATCTTTTTGATAATCATGCAAAGAGATATTTTCAGGTATGCGCGGACCTATGGCACTTGTTACAATTTCAATATTTCCATCTTTCAGTGTGCGGATCTTTTTCTCCTTCGGTGGAAACTGCTCTTTATCCAAATCGAAGTTGGGTGGGGCCTTCCTGTATTTTTCAATAAGAGCTTGTGATATGCTTGGAAATTCCAAGACTTTGATGTTAGGTTCACTGTCATTCCAAATAGAGAAAAAAGCGTTCTCTTTTAGCCTTACACGGTCTGCTTCGTTTTGCTCGCCCCAGCTTCTAAAAACATCTATTGTTTCGTAATTGATGGACATTGCAGTTGCAGATTCATTCATCGAGCCAGAGAAGGCAACAACATTTCCTTCACCGTCTTCAATAAGTCCCATCTTTTCATGGTACATCCCAATACCGTCTTTTTCTTCTGTATATGCGATGCGAATGTCCAGAATCCCATCAGCAATCAGGCAAGCAAGAAGGTTAAGCCTCTGCATGGAATAGTAATCAACTTGCTCCCCGGTTATTTGGCGCAGAATAGCCCTTTCGATAATGCTGTTGCGTTCTGAATAACCCTTCTGAATGGCTTCTATATCTTCATCAGAGAGGTACGGAGAAGCGACAATCTGTATTTTGCCTCCATTTGAAGCCATAGTTGCTATTCCTTTTGTGATCTCTACAAGAGAGGACGAAGAGAAGAAACCGACTGCTCTTTTGTAGACCTTTGCCTGTTCCAGCAATGGGATATAGAACTCTTGAACAACATTGTCTATAAGGGAACGATATTCATTTTTTACACTAACATCCTGTAAGCTCATGATGCGATCTCCTTATAGATTATCATTGATGTCATCAAGTGCTTCTCTCAAAACATCAAAGTCCTCGTCAGTTGTAAAGCAGTTCACACTAAACCGTACCGTTCCTGCTGGGAAGGTATTAAGGAACCTATGCGCAGCAGGGGCGCACTGCAATCCAGTACGAACTGAAATGTTTCTTTCGCTGAATAACTGTCCTGCGGTGTCACTGCTTATGTCATTAAGCACACAAGAGACAATTCCGACATAATCTCGTCCGTCACAGTTTCCAACAACAGAAATAAAGTCATATTCGTTCAGGATCTCAATTAGTCTTGCTCTGTTTTTCAACTCTGCTGCGGCAAGATTGTTTATTCCCTGTTGCAATATCCATTTAACTGACGCATTTAGTCCAACAACTCCAATGGTGTTCATCGTACCAAATTCAAATCTCTCTGGTAACGATCCCGGCATATCTTGATTTGCAGAATCGAACCCTGTTCCTCCAAAGAAAATCGGTTCAAGGTCAATGGTTGGTTTCATTACAAACCCTGATATACCAGTCGGACCCAGCAGAGTTTTGTGACCAGCGAATACCGCAAAATCAAAAATGTCTTTCCCAATATCACAGTCAACAAGACCTGCTGTTTGAGCCATATCCAAAAGAGTAAGCGAGTGAAACTCTTTTGCAAGCGTAAATATTTCCTCGACCGGTGCAACCAGACCAATCACATTACTTGCGTGACTGACTATGACTAAATCAGGCTTCGTATTCTCAAACTGAAATCTGATCCGTTGAATATCATAGCAAAGATCCTTATTTACCGTTAATTCAACTACTTTAACCAAACCCATCGTTTCATAATGGTGAAGGGTGCGCGTTACCGCATTGTGTTCAAAGGGGCTTATGTATATGTTCCTTGCGCCTTTTTCGATAATTCCCTGAATGATAATGTTAAGAGAGATGGTAGCTGATGGCTCAAAGATAACCTGTTTTGCAGGGCAATGAAGAAGTTGTTGGAGGGCAGCCCTTGTATCGTCAACTATGCTCTTTGAGGAACTTGAAAATCCATAGTTGCCCCGCCCAAAGCTGCCACCGGTATGACGCTGAAACTGATCCATACTCTGATAAACGATTTCAGGTTTCGGGTAAGTAGTTGCAGCATTATCAAAGTAAGCCATCAGCTCACCTCCTTAACATAGCTTTTGCAATATTTCCATGATGATCTGACGCTTTTCCTGTTCCGAAATGGCGTGTCCCATGGAATCCAACGATTGAGTGATTTGGTTGTAGAGAAGTTTACCACGATTGCTGTATGCTACTCGTTCAAAACTCTTAGTAGTGGCGGATCCATCAGCATTTACAAATGTTACCTTGTAGTTCGAAGAATCGGCGCTTTCTTGTACAGCTTCGCCTTCATAGCTTTCAGCGGTTTGCTTATATTGTTGGAGTTTGTTGGTGAATGTCTTGCAAGTGCCATCATCCCAGTCTTCAATCCTCAAGCCGGTCGAAGCTTTTGCAAGACGGACAATGAAAGAATCTTCATCGTTTGTGACAGTCCTAAACAAGACAAGGCATTTATCCGTGCCATCAGCAAAGATATGATTAAATACGGAAGGACTTAGCGAGTCACACCACTCCTTAATGGTAGATGCTAAGGACATTTTATTAGCCTGTGGCTCGTTCTGAGGCAGCATGAAAATCTCTTTGGTCTGAGCAATCAGAGACTTCTTCAAATCAGAAATAAGTCTGTCAATGAAGTTTTTCGATGCAATAATGTTTTCTGCCAATCCAGCCGAAAAAGTCTCAGCATATCCGTATGCTTTGGGAAGCTTATCGAAAAGCAGTTCGTAGCTACTCGTATTTTGCTTCAATAGCTTTAACAATGACAAATGCCTGCTATCAATTTTTTTTCCGTTAGGCTGACATTTGATTTCTTTCGCATACTTTGGCAGAGACATCACCCAACGCCTCATTGCATTTGCGATGTAATCGTATGTGTTTGCACCTTTTTCTGCATCTATGATATGATTTGCAAATGCTTGAGCCAACAGCTCTACAAAGTTCTCCTTTTCAGGGTCCCAGTCAAGATAAGATAGGGAGAAAGATTTGGGATCGGCATTGATTTGGAGAAGAACATCTGCTGATGTAGGAACTTGTCCAAACTTATCCAATATCACGACTTGTTGTTTGTACTCATGGAGGACAACAGCTAAGTAAATCGGAATCAAGCCCTTGCGTAATCCAATATGATGCTCTGGAAGAGTAAGAGTATCGTACAGGACATCAAATCCAATTCGCTCGTTATGTCTTGCACTCAGGACAAAGTTCTCGATGGTTTCTAACATATTTGCAAGGTTAGGATCGCCCGGACGCAAGTCAAGCGATGGCATTCCTCCTTGCTCCACCAATATACCTGTTCTGAGCAATGTGCTTCGCATGATAGAAACCTCTTGCCCAGTACCAGAAAGTCCCAAGTTGGCTTCAAGTTGGTTACGGAGCAGTGCAGCAACTAACTTACTCCGGCTATTGCTTGCAATATTTGTGATGACATCTCTATTTACTGCCTCATTGCAAATAATGGGGGTGAGGGAGTAAACATCATCACATATGTCAGCCATTAGTTCTGTTAGAGCAGCTTTCCGTTGTATATTGCGAATCCTGCCATTGAAAATATAGCTTGCCTTGTATTTTTCAGGGTGTGTATAGATAGACATAAAGTTACTAATCACTTCACGCAAATCTTCATACACAACATCGTACTCATCGAACAATACTGGATCGTCAGAAGCAGTCTCTCGCAGGAAAGAAACAGCTTCATATTCATGCGCAGCCTCGTCAATGCTTGTGAAATGATTAGGCAAAATAAAGATGTGCCTATCACATTCTCTGCTTGTATCGAGGAGGATGTCCTTTAATTTTTTTATGGAGTCCTCACTGTGTGGGATGATAGCGTAAATCACGCCATCTGCATCAATGGATTCGCTCTTAATAACCCAGTTTGTATCGGGTCTTACCTCGCTTTCGTCAATGAACACAAAAGAGAAGAAGCGAGTCATCTCCCGGTCATCGTTGTATCGGGAAGGATACATATAGTTGTCGAAGTTCGAGGCATTGAGGGTTTCTTTTACGGAAACCTTTTTTGCGTGAGATTCGGCATAATCGTGTATTTTCTGCTTAATATCTACGCCAGAGGTCTGTTTCAGTTTCAAAAAATCATTGCTTCTCTTGAGGTAGATAACATAATCACGCTCAATAAGATTATCTATGGCAGTCGTGATCTCAGGCATCGTATAAGCAGAAGAGAAAACGCCAACGATCTCATCCTTTGTGGGCTTTAGCCTATCAAATTGCCCAAGCACATAGAACAGAGAAAGCGTTTTTACAATTTTTGCCTCTAAAGACTCTTTGGAAATCCGTGACAGTATGTTTGCAGTTAAAAGATAGTTCTGGTGTACCTCACCGGCATAAACTTCTTTCTTGAAAAGCGGCTCGAAGTAGTCATAAATGACATCCGGGGTAATAAACTCAAACCTATCGTCTGAACACGCCAAGTAAGACGGTAGTGTTGCACTTCCGGCTGCGGAGAGAAACGTGAACAGAGTGCGTTCGTTCTGCGCAACGCGCTCAGATAGTCTCGGTAGAATAAATGTCGAAACAGGGTGTAAAGGGTAGCAGCCATATAATGCGATATTCAATTCATCGCTGTTCTCAGAGAATAGCGGATGGGTAGCATATCGCTGGGAAATTGCTCCAAAATCATCTTCATGTTCCTTGACAAAGGCGCTCCACAAAGTCTCATCTTTTTGAATTACGGATGAGATGATTTCATATGTCTGAGAGAAATTGTTGTTCAAGTGGATATGCTTGAAACGCTCTGACACCCCACGCCACCCATCAACTTTTTGCTTGGGCAGTTTGTCAATATAATTCGCAATTTCTTTGTGGGAAATAAGCATCAAGTGGAGCTGCATCTTGCCACTTCGATTACATTTTTCAGCAAAGTCTTGGAGCATCTTTGTATCACTCAAAGATGCTTCCGTAATATTTGCTTCAAGATATTTGCTGAATTCATCGTAAACCACATACATTCCGGTGAAGCCTTTGGACATCAAACCCTTGGCTACACTTTCGTATAGTTCAACAACATCAAAACCAAGAAAGGGATTGAAAACACTTCCTGCGGTCAGTGTCGGATAAACCCGTTCAAACTGCTCATAAGCAGAGATGTCGTAAGTAGAAAGCGCATTTATAAATGCAGCAACCGGCATATCAATAGCTGCTTCAAATGCCGTATAGGTTTCGGGAAAATCTTTTTCCCATCTTTCAATAACAGAGATAGCAGCTTTGTAATTCGTTTCCGGCATGACATCAAGAAGATCGTTATCCGAGAGCGTTCTTTGCAATGCCAGTAGGAAAGCTTGGGACAAACTTGTGCTGCTCCCTGTTATTACAACCGGAAGTATTTTATTTGGACTCTCATAATAATTGAGAACACATTGTTTTAGCTTTGGGTGTTCTTCCAGTTTAGGGAGAAGTTTTTCAAATAAACACAAGTCGCGTTTCATCAGGATTGAGAGGATAGTCAGAACGATATGTGACTTTCCTTTGCCATATGCCCCGATCAAAACACGAGAACGCTCAGTGGATGTCTCAGCAGTGCTTAGAAGGATTTCTTCAAGGAGACCGAGTGATGATTTTGTAGGTATGAAATTTTTCAGTTTTTCATTGCTGCTCAGGTCATACCCAATATTAACCGAATACTGGAAACCTGATGCAACAGAGATCATTTTGCTCATAGTTCTATCTCCTGTCACTGCTTGTTCATGCCTGTATAATACGCATCAACACAGTCCTGGAATGTAAGGTCTTCTAAAATGTGAATAACATCCAAACCGGCAGTTCTGTTAATTTTAATTTTTCCAATTCTCTCAACCTGATATAAAACATCAAGCATGGAGATTGCATCAAGATTGAAGGTCTTACCAATGTTGCAGGGAGCAGTTAGTAATTCATTGAGGCTAATTTCTTTAGCTCCTTTTGCCTGATCAACAATTACAGCTAAAGCGATCCATGGATCGATTGTGTTTGCGAGAGGTATCGCTTTCCGATATGTTTTCTTTTCTTTGCTCAGTGTGTCGATCAGTCCGAGTTCTCCAAATGGACAATCAATGTTGCTCTCTGGTGCAATGCGATTGGGGTTGGATTTGTATCTCGGTAAATAAGTATTTATGATACACGAGAAATCATCGTTGAGGGATCGTATTGCAACACTTACCTCGCCTTCTTCCATGCGGATGCGTCTCTGCAAAAACTCTACGAAGTCATCTCTTGAGAACTCCGTCATATTAAACTCATTAAAGAAAAAATACCACGCAGTTGCCTCATCTTTATTTGAAGATAACCGATAATGGAGTAGGTATAGCGTACCCAATTCTTCTATGTAGCGATCATTTGTAAAGACACTATTTCCGAGAGAAGTAAAGGTTTGAACGCGCTTGCCGCTGCTCGGCTCTTCGGTTAAGCCCACTGCTTGAAGCCAATAGCGGAGAGCTTTAACCATGTTTGCGCCTATTCCGAGGACATCCATAGGGTTTTCGTCTTTAGCAACGAACACATCTGGTTTCTTCTGGACATACTTCATGCCCTTGCTAAGCCAACCTTTTCTTATAAAAAATGTATCATGGGCACGAAACTTCATTGCCATAAAAAACCTCCATTGCTTACTTTGTCCTAAGATATTTGTCCATCATGCAGCCGCCGTCAAGATACTTTGCAGTCATACAAGCCTTACAATGGATGCATTTTTCCGGGTCGATGAAGTAACCGAAATTGCTAATGGTAATGGCACCAGCCCGACAAAGCGACTCACATTTCAAGCACTTTCTACAAGCGTTGAATTTCCTTATTTGATACCCAACCATGCGTTGTAAATCGTCATGGTCTGCAACATTCATTGTTCTAACTTTTACGGCATATTCATAACCGTCTTGACTAAAAGGTTGGAGAGAGAGAATTGGGATTTTTGTTTTGTGATCGAGAACAACAACTTCTCTTAGCAACTTTCTACCCAGTTCAGGTGCTACTCGTCCAAACGGTACAAACATCCCTATAAGCTCATCATCAAATGGTCTGACCAGCCGGTATATTTTGGCATGATCTTCGGCTGTGCAGTTTGTGAATCTAATCTTTACATCACTTGCTGATGCAAGACCATTGCCGCCTTGACGAGCTTTCCATTTTCCAGTATCTACATATACTTCGGGATCTGGTTTTCCTATTTTCTCTGCGAACTCCAACAAAAAGTCACGCCATTTTCTGGATTGCTCAGGCATATAGATTTTTGACAAAAACTGAGCGCGTTGGTTATTGTTAGGGCAACACCAACAGCCTACACGATCGTAGCCGAGACGATAAGCGTCGTTGAAGTCTACATTTTCTGCGATTATGTAGAGCCAAATATCTATGTCTTTCCAGAAGAAAATCGGAGATGCCACTGTTTGCTGCTGAATCTTTACAGCGTCGGCACTATCTTCAATTCGATTATATTTGCTCCGGCTTACAGACTCCGATTTCCTAATTCCATAGAATGTGAGTATTTGCTGACTACGGTACAAACTATTTATCACTCTTGTAATTGGTCCTGTTTTGAACATAGAACAGCACCAGCGCATCATTCTTGCAGGTGGTCCTATATCTTCGCAGACATCATAGAAGTTCTGTTCGTCATTTTTTGCTACCTGAAAAATTGCATCAGGATGGTTATCCCGAAAACGCTGAGCATACTCTATTGTGCTTGGAAACTCTAATGTCGTGTTTCCAAATATATGAACAAGCGACGGGTTGCTCAAAGCCTTGACCGCCAAATCTGCTGTAACTGTCGAATCTTTGCCTCCTGAGAAAGACAAAACAATTCTTTCTTCGGGGAAGTTTTTGGCAGCTTTACGAATGAAGTTATGTGCTTCATCTATGAGATAATTTAACCGGTCACGGTTAGCCGAGACGAAGGTCGCCATGTGCTTATCAAAAAACTTGTATGTATTCTCACTCTGGTACTGATGCAGCAGCTCTGCGATTTTATCAGTGTCAACATTTTGGTACAGCCCGTTAGGAATTGAAATAGATTTACCATCAATGTAATAACGATTGTTGCTTGCCCATACCGAGTTCTCAATATACTCATGCGGTTCTTTTTTCAGAAGAAGCTCAACAAGTAATCGCTCCTCGGGAAATACAGGACGAAGGTCAGCGGTCATATATTTTGTTTTACGCTTGCAGAGGGGACAAGTACCTTTATCCGCTTGAGATGCTGTTTGAATTATTGGCGTGTGACAATGGTCGCACCAATATATTTCCACGGGAAGGTCGTCGATAGTTTGCGATCCACAAAGAGGGCAAACTTTATCGTTAGTTTCAATATTACATTTAGTGCACCACATGAATGACCCCTCCTTTCGTGGAATTAGATTCACAGCTTCGCAATAAAAGTATAGCAAAAGCAAAGTACAAAAAAACGGACTTATTCCCCTTCAATTTTTACCGCCTCGCAAATATCGCCAATGTCGCAATCCAAGTAATCACAGATGCGTAGAAGGACAGATAGGGCTACTTCCTCTCCCTTGTTGAGCTTACACATTGTTCCAGCAGAGATGCCTACATCCCTTTTTAGCGTAACTTTCGTAATGTCTTTTTGAATAAGCATTACCCATAAGCGTTTATAACTGATCTTCATGTTACACCTCATACTTTCGCGTGCCAAAGCGAGTATAAAAACACATTATAAAGTATAGCATATGAGCTCGATATTATCAATAAGTTGCTCCAATTATTCAAAGAAAAGTTCTAAGAAGACGAGTGTGCCACATAAAGAATAATTTTCATATGTATGCTTCATCAAATTCACTCAATGATAGCTCGACTGAATAGGGCACACTCCCAATTTATTCATCACAATAAAAGCTCATCAACCCATTTGGGGTCAATGAGCTTTTATTTATTCGAGTTCTCGTCTTTGCATATTTTCATGCTTCTGAGAAGAGAACAGACTCAAGTAGCTATCAACATTTACTTTGATATTGTTTATCTGATTAACCTGTCTCTTGAGGTTTGCCCGTTCTTCATAAAGTCGCTGTTGTTCCTGCGTAAGCTGTTCGTGCTCAGCTCTCAGTGATTTGAGGCTGGGGAGCTTTGCATCTCCTTGAATGGCAAGGAGCGTACTTCGTGCAGCCTCGAAAATCACCAGCTCCGCTTCGTGGGAAGACCGGAATGCAGCCTTGTCCTTGGCACGCTGGTACGCTTCATACACCGGTTTGAGCCTGTGGTAATTGCTGATGTTTTTTATGAGTGGCTGTACCTCCCGCAGCCGAGCCTCTACTGTGATAAGCTCCTTGCCAGTGCGCTCATAGGAACTGTGAATGTCCTCGACCTTAGCCTCAAGGTCAGCATACCGGAGAAGACCATTCTCGGTTAGATAGTTGATGGTACGGGCTGCTTCTTGAAGATTGTGGATCTTCGCCCAATGCGCATATCCTTTGCTTTCCTGCGCCTTGATGCTGTTCTGGATGTCAATGATGAGGGAAATTCCTTTTCGTTCTGTCTGCATCCGCTGCTTGCGGGGATTGCGTCCTGCGATGCGCTCCTTGAGCCTTTCTTCGGTATAATTCTCTCCGATGGTCTTTGCACGAGTAAACCGTTCTTGCCCTTCGGCTCGGAAGGAAATGTACTTTCCTGGCTTGATTTCGTAACCGGCCTCCTGCATTAGTTTTAGAAACTCATCCCAGTCCTTTGCAGTAATGACCAGCCGGTCTATCGTCTGCCGGAGCTTCTGCTTCCAGCTCGTTCCGCGCTTAGCTTCGTTGTACTCCTTGTAGTCCATGCCCTTGTTCTGTGAGGGAGGAATTACAGACAAACCATGCTCTTTGCATATCTCATCACTAAGTTGGCGCAGCTCCCGGTATGTTCGCTTATTACTGCGATAGCTGTGATAGTCTACGAAGTTCACAGCATTGAAGATGATGTGATTATGGCAATGTCCTTTGTCAATGTGGGTAGCGATCACATACTCATATTTACCTTTGAGCCATTCGTCGGCAAACTGCTTGCCAATTTCATGCGCTTTTTCCGGTGATACTTCACCTATGTCAAAGGATTGAATCAAATGACGGGCAATCACCTTCGGAATCTGCATACCGCGCTGGGCGGCAAGATTTCGTGTCCACTCAAATTCCTTCGCAGCAGTATCACTGGCTGCGCAGCCAAATGAGGATACCAGTAATTCGTCATCTGTCTTCTTTGGATCAATGATGTAGGCAATCGCTTTGTTTACAGTTCCTCGGATTGGCTTGATTTTAGTAATTGCCATATCTCTTTCTGCCTCTCTTTCAGTTCTGCAATATCGTCGTCATAGAAGTGTCCTGTCGAGTTGATGCGTCTGCAAATCTGATTGATATTGGAAGCAATACGGCTGACAGCGGTAGCAAGCTTTTTCTGCTGGGTGTAGTCTACCTTAATGATGTAGCCGTCAATCAACATTTTCCTCGCGTATGCGCCAAAGTTCTTCGTTCCGATCTGCTGCATCTTACCCGCAATGAGGCGTTTTTCATACTCCGTGACAGCAAAGCGGAGTATGATTGGTCTGGTCCTGTTTGCCATAGATGTTCCGTCCCTTCGCAAAGATAGAGGGTTTGGGAAACGTCCCAACAAGCCATTTCTGATTTAGGGCAGGGTTCCCAAAATCGGAAAATCGCCGTGTGTGGCAACACCGGCTGTGCTTGCTATTCTCTCGTTTCGTATTCCCTGAGAGGACTTCTTCCTGTGACCCTCTTCACGCTACAACGGACATCCTTTTCCCATTTTTGGGGTATCGTCGAAAAAAAGATGCCCGAAGGCATCTTTTCGTAGTCACGGTATCCTATTAGTTGATTTCCCAAACGAAGGTGGCGGTATCTCTGACATCAATGTCATCTGGCTCGATTTCCGGCACAGAGCATTCGCTTGCAGCCATAAGCGGCATCATTTCGTCCGCAATCTCATATCTGGTACGGGAGAGGACATTCAGTTCGCCCCAGTTGTAGTCGATGCTTAGGAGTTCGCCCAGTTTTACACCCAAGCAGTGACAAAGCACATCCGCTTTTTCCTTTGCATTCAGAGACGCATTTTCCAAGAGTGTTCTGCTTACTTTTGAAGGCTCCTTCACGGTAAAGGCTATGCTCAATTCAGGTTTCGCGCCACTCGCTGAGATAGAAGAGAGTATCTTCGCCAATCTCAGGCTATCAAACTCAAAAGACAATTTGAGCTGATATGTGCAACGGTATCCCGCAAATTCGCGCCTGAAATTTCCGTTTGATACCTTCACATTTTCGTATTCCGTGGTGACATGAAAGCCTGTTGTTTTTAAGCTCCCATCCTCAAAATTATTTTGTTTTGCAACTTTTTGAAGCAAGTGGATTCGCTTAGTTGCTTTCTGCAAAGCAATGTCATACTCTTTGTCTGTGGATTCAATGACCAGTGAAAGAGTGATATAATCCGGCTTCGCAGAAACGCTGCCCACTCCTTTTACGGTAATCGTTCTCATGAGTTTCTGTCTCGCTTTCCTCGGTTTTCATAATCTTCGTCAATTCTTTTTTTCCAATCTGCCCCCAACGGAGCGCTGCCTCGAACAGCACAGATGGCTTCGCTCAGGACTTCATAATTGAGCTGTGTTCCCGCACTATCAGCGTGATAGTTCACGGCGCGGTCTGCACCAATCCCGAAGTGTCCTGCTGTTTCCACTGCGTCAATGTTGGCCCCGAGGAAAAGAAATTCCCAACCGTACCGAGCCTTCTGTCTTTCAATCATCTGTTTGATGCACTCAGCGTTATAGTGGCGGCTGGCATTCTCCATACCATCTGTGGTAATGACAAACAGGGTGTGCTCCGGTACATCCTCGGTTCGTGCATACTTGTGGATGTTTCCAATATGATGGATTGCGCCACCGATTGCATCCAACAGGGCAGTGCAACCCCGCACGGTATAGTCTCTATCGGTCAGAGGTTTGATGTTCTGAACACGTACTCGGTCATGTATGACCTCACTCACATTGTCGAAAAGTACGGTGGAGATCAGAGCTTCGCCGTCTTCGTTTTTCTGCTTCTCAATCATGGCGTTGAAACCGCCAATGGTGTCAGCTTCAAGCCCACTCATCGATCCACTGCGGTCAAGTATAAAGACGATCTCTGTTAAGTTCTTCCTCATGATAATTCCTCCCGTAAAAAAACTGTGACTGTTTTTGCTTACAGTCACAGTATAGGAGAAATCCTCTTCGGTTTGGTCGCATGGTAAGCGACATTCAAAACATATCGCGGAGCAGATTGCTCTCGATGTCAACAACATCATCCAGCGGGATTTTACATCCATCAGTCAGTATAAGCACTCGTTCAATCTCATCGATCCGTTTGAAATTTCCGATGGCCGTAACATAGGTGCCGCCGGATTTTCTCACATCCGGTTTGAAGTAGGTAACGGTAATTTCCGGTCGAATGGAAATCATATCGCATAGGTAATGCTGTTTTCTGTCCAGAACAGCTTTTTCTTCCTCGCCAAGTTCAATTTTTTCATCCGTCAATCGCCCAGTCTCTTGGATGGCTGCGTCGTATCCGGTAAGAGCCGCGAAGGGAGAGAACTGAGCAGCACGATCCATCATGGGCATCTGTGGACGTTTGGAAGAAACATGGTGAGGGAGATTGATGATATGATCATACTTGTCCATCTGCTTCTCCTTTTCCCGCCCAACTTAATCTGTACTCCAACACATGGCTCAGCAGTTTTCGAGGTTCAACTTGAAATTTTTTCGCCACTTCCGCGATGCGGTCATCAATCAGATGTAGGTTTTCTTCTTCAAATGTCTCCAAGGCTCGCTGATCATGGAGCCATAGTTCTGAAAGCCCGTTGGGAATAGCGCCAAGCCTTTCAAACAGTTTTTGGCTTGGATAATTGGTGGGATCAATTCTGACCCTAAACTCCGTCACGCCCAGACGGGATTTGATTGCGTTGAGCATTGTGGAAAGCGCAGGGTATCCAATTCCATGCTTCGTCCAGTCACGCTTTAACTCAATGGCGATTTCCCATAAATCCTGAGAGGTGTCCTTAATTCCGCAGTATCCAATGTAGCTGCCCATGTTTTCGATGGAGAGCATGAGAGACTTTTCTTCGTTATGCTCTTTCCACACCATGTCACAGAAGGCTTCCTCTTTCAACATTGACCTTATCATAGAGTTTTCCTGTTGAATCAAGAGAAAACCATCATGGTCACATGGCTTCACTGGCCGAAGCACTACGTTATTGTTGACCCGGATAATCCGGCCACACTTCCAGAATGCGTCTTTCGTTCCAGCACCGGCTTTGTCGGCTATTGCTCGTTCCGCCAAAAGCCGTGCAAGCTCTGAATCATCTTTCTGCTTCAACTGACTGATGACAGCATCCCGCTTTTCTTCAAATGATTTTCCGTCATCGGCTTCCAGTATATCTAACGCATCCTGCAACATTGCATTCAAACTGGTTCTTGATAGAGCATCCGAGATTTGATTATTGCCCATGCAATTCACCTACCTGTTATATACTTTAAGCCTTATGGCCTCCAATCTGGTCATTTCGGTCTTTGGCCGTTGCGCCGTCTTCCAAGTTCATCCCTCGGAGGATTGCATTCTTGCCGAATTTCTTCTTGATAGTCAGCATGGCTTTCTGCATTTTTTGTTCTCGTTCCAACTCCTGTTGTTCCTGTTCTTGCTGTGCCTTCTGCGCAGCATAGTCAGTGAAAAGGTCGAGTTGTTCAAATCCATCGTTTTTCATAGGCGCTGAATCTTTCGGGAGAACATGGTTCGCCACCACATTCAATCTTCGGATAAGAAGATTCCTGTCTACAATACGATCAAAAAGCTCACCCGCAGCACACATTATTTTCCGTGTAGATGATGTGTGTCCGTCAAGATTTATTGTGCCATGAGAATGCTTCGGTATCTGCCGCCCATAGTGGTCTTTTACAACTGTACCGTGGTATTTTGCCCTACGCTCAGGATCAGTAAGATTTTCAATGTCATAACCCACTGTTACCACAAGCTGATCGGTGACAAGTCCCTTATCTACCAGATCCAGAGAAAGCATATCTGCCATCTCTCGCAGGACAAGTCTTGCTTTCTCAGCATCGTATGGACAATGAAGAACCTGTCCAGAGCCTAAACTGTTAGAGTTTGGCCGGTACGCCTTGATTGCCTCAATAGTGGTAGGCTCCCAGCCCCACGCATGGTCAATCAGTAGTTCCGCATTTTTGCCGAAGAGATTGTAAAGTAAGTCTTCATCCCGTTCCGAGCATTGTGCAACATCACCCATCGTGAACATACCATGCTCTTCCAGCTTCTTCGCGTACCCACGGCCTACCCGCCAGAAGTCGGTGAGAGGCTGATGAGACCACATCGTTTTCCGATAGCTCATCTCGTCCAACTCTGCAATACGCACTCCGTTTGCATCGGCTGAGATATGTTTTGCCACGATGTCCATAGCCACTTTGCAAAGGAAAAGGTTTGTCCCTATCCCGGCGGTTGCCGTGATGCCAGTGGTTTCAATAACATCCAGAATGATCTTCATGGCAAGGTCGTGAGCAGACAGCTTGTAGGTGTTCAAGTAGTCTGTCACATCCATGAAAACCTCGTCGATGGAGTATACCACGATGTCTTCCGGCGCTATGTATTTCAGATAGACCTCATAAATCTTTGTGCTGTACTCCATGTAATATGCCATGCGAGGCGGGGCAATAATGAAGTCTATTTCCAGAGACGGGTTTGCTTGCAGTTCAGAAAAGAAATGGGATTTTCCGGTAAGGGTTCGTCCCGGCGCATCGTGCCTTCGTCCGGCGTTGGCTTCCTTTACACGCTGCTTGACTTCAAATAAGCGTCCGCGCCCGGATATGCCATAGGATTTGAGGGTGGGTGTAACTGCAAGGCAGATGGTCTTGTCAGTGCGGCTTTCATCCGCAACAACAAGGTTGGTGTCCATCGGATCAAGCCCACGCTCCCGGCACTCCACCGAAGCATAAAAGCTTTTGAGATCGATTGCTATGTATGTGCGTTGTTTCATACCTCGGTGAGCCTCCTTTCTGTTACAGAATCAGAAGAATCTATGACTGTCTTCACAATCCATACTTCTCACGATATTTTTGCGAATCACACATATATTCTTTATACTTTTCACGCAGGCAATTTCCACAAGGTCGATAACCGGCGGCGAGTGCGTCCCTCTCATTTGCAAAGAAAACACGGCTTTTTTCGTAACTACCCGGAAATCTGCGTATCGTTGAGAGCGCAGAAGGACAGTCCAGTCTACCATAAATTTTGAGTTTACTGTTTCCGCCGTATAAGCCCGGTGTTTCAGAATAGTATTCTTTGCCCTCCGCATCAAGCAGTTTGTATTTTTTCATACCACATTCCTCGCATCTATAATTTAATTATGCGCCAATCAAGCTCTGGTCAAAGGCGAACAACGCCTCGTTGATTTCAAAGACATTGTAGTTTTCGTTCCTGATGAAATACTCAATGATGATGTCAAACTTGTTGGAATGGGACAACGCAAATCCCGCCTTCATGAGCATATCTTTTGTCTCTTCCAAAGGCAGCTCAAGGGCAAGGGCAAATGCGATTGCAGTAGGCTTGCTCGGTTTATACAGCTTGTCGCTGCGGATCTTAGAGAAGAGCTTGCGGTCAATATTGGCTTTCTTATAGCACTCAGCGTCCGTCATGCCTGACTCATCAATTTTCCGCAGCAGCATCTCTGAAAAGCTTTCGTCGATCTGGCTGAGAGCATCATCCAAAGACATTGCCTTCTCAGCGGCAACCGCCATCGGTGCAGCAGCCGTGAGCATATCAATCTCATCGTCTGCTTCATCACAAGCGGAGGTCTCGTACACATTTTCGTTGGCGTGGAACGCATTCATCCTGCGCAGACGCTCAGAGTAGTCATCGGTATGCTCGTCCACATAGTTGTCATCAATATACTCAGCAATGTCAGTAAACAGCTTCTCGCTGATCTGATACGCCTTCTTATCAAAGATGACAATATAGACAGTCATGTCGTTCTCATGTAGAAACGCACTGATCGTATCAATGGCAATTCGGAGCGCCTGGTCTTTCGGATAGCCATAGATGCCGGAAGAAATCAACGGGAAAGCAACCGTCTCGCACTTTCGTTCCTTTGCCAGTGCAAGAGAAAGCTTATAGCAAGAAACGAGCTTTTCTTTTTCTCCGTGCTTGCCGTCACGATAACGGGGACCTACGGCATGGATGATATACTTGCAGGGCAGATGATAGCCTTTCGTGATTTTGGCAGAGCCAGTTTCGCAACCGCCAAGCGTCTTACATTCAGCCAACAACTCCGGTCCTGCTGCGCGATGAATGCAGCCGTCCACGCCACCACCACCGAGAAGGGATGTGTTGGCAGCATTGACGATTGCATCTACCTCCATCTTCGTAATGTCGTTTCTGACAATCTGTAATGGCATAGTGGCCTCCAATCAGAGCGCAAGACCAGATACCCACTGGTTCATCTCGTCATTGCTGACAAAGCTCTTGAATACTCTCCCTTCTACCAGCTTTGCACCCGTACAGCTGGGAAGTAGCTTTTCATTTGTCTTTCCCATACCACTGCCGCCGGAAGTGGCAAACGGGATAATGGTCTTTCCTGCCATATCATAGCTTTCAAGGAAGGTGTTGATAATGGTCGGAGCGACATACCACCAAATCGGAAAGCCAACAAAGATTGTGTCATAATCGCTCATATTGTCACGCTTTCCTGCAACAGCCGGACGAGAATGAGGGTCATTCATTTCAACTGAACTTCGAGAGTTAGCATCCCGCCAGTTCAGATCGGCCTCCGTATAGGGAATCTCTGGCCCAATTTCATAAATGTCTGCACCGATTGCATCGGCCAAAGTTTCTGCAACTTTTGCGGTTGTACCGGTTGCGGAAAAATATGCTACCAATTTTCTGCTCATGATAAATCCTCTCCGTTTTCTTCTTCTAAAATCTTATAGAGCAAAGCTTCAAGCATTTCTGCCATGTGTTCAAGTGTTTTAGATTCCGCATCCATTTTTCCAATATGGTCAAGGACAGCCTTAAAAGCAGTTGTTCTGTCCACGGCTGTTTCCTCATCAAATCGGTCTAATATTTCTTTCATGCGCTGTATAACTTCATTGTCTTCCAGAGAAAGTTCAGGCATTTGAAACATGGAAGCCAACTTTTCATCCTGTTCAAGCGCCTTATACTTTATAAGCTCAGCTTCTACATCTGACATCATCGGGTCAAAGTAATTGATCATAATATGCAGCCGAAACTTGCCATCTGGCTGCTGCGTGATGTTCACATAGTGAGCTTTCTCCCCAATATCCCGAAGCAACAGCATATCTTCTTCGGTGGTAAATTCCAGCATAGGGAGATAGAGGTTGATCTTGGAATCCCATCTTTCGTAATCCACGACAGCGGAAATTCTGCCATAGTGTCGTTTTGCATATTGATCGCAGCGGTTTACCAAGTATTCGTAGTTTTCCTTATCCTGTGGATTGATAATTTTAGGGACTTTATCCACCATGTCACAGTATCGCTGAAAAAAACCGCCCTCAACGGCCTGTTCAAAAACAGCAGTACAATATTCCATGTCTTCCTGTGGCTTTTCATAGTTTCGCTCAAATACGGTATTGTCCATACGAACGCCTCCTGCAATTTGGTTATCGTGTTTCATTCAAATTCGATTTCAAAGTCTCTGCACCAGCGTTCGGCAAGTTCTCGATAGGCGTTGGCTTTGTAGTCATACCACAACTGCTCGATACCATGAAAACGGATGGTTTGCTTGAAACGCCGGAACGCGCCCTTCCCGCGTATTGCGCTGTTTAGCTCGCTTTTGATCCTGCCCTGTGGTAGATAGTCCACAAAGGACTCCATAATGCTGTATTCGTGGATTTCATATTTTGTCGGGAATTGGAGGAAGCGTTCTGGTTCATTCTCAACCAGTTTGGCAAGCTCTTCATCTGTCTCCCCGGTAATCCATACATCGGGCAGATAAACTGTTTCGCCGGTTTTGGTATCGTAGAGCATCGTGTATGCATCGCTGGCCTGTTCGATTGCATCTATGACCGTTTGCAGCTTGATTCTCATACGCATCACCGCCCGCAGCACTTTTTGTATTTCTTCCCGCTTCCGCATGGGCAGGGATCGTTTCGTCCTACCTTCTTCGGTTTTGTTGCAGACTCAATCTCTGCGATCTGTTTCAGGAAATTCATCCGCAATTCTTCGCTGGGCATATCCATAGTCAAAATGCCTTGCCGCAGCTCGTTGGGATTCATGGTGCCATCTGCGATTGCCTGACGGATGTTCGGACCAAGGGAGATGAATTTCGGGATGCGTTCTTCCGGGGGAAGTAAAGCAAAAAGTTCATCCGGGGTATGACCGCGGTTGCACTGCATCCGCACACGGTTGTGGAATGCTGTATGCACCTCGAAAAAAGCGTTTACATCCGATTTGCGGTTGAATGCCACACCAACATCATTCAGCCGATTCATTACCTCCTGAAATCCTGCGTTCATGCAGCGGACACCGCAATAGATGTCGGTAAACACAGCATCCATCATGTCTTCCTGCAATGTGGTTTTGGACAGAAGAAAGTTTCGGAACGCAGCCGCTTCTGGGGTATCCTCACAATAGAAGGGATTATCGTAAGCAAGGAACTCCTTCTTGCTCGGTATATAGTAGGGCTTTCCCTGATGTCCTCGCAGCATTTCATGATATGAGTCAAGGTTCTCGTCGATCAGCATGATATCTATGACTTCATACTCCATCAGATCGGTGTCAGGACCGTCGTAATAGAGTTCGGATTTACCAAGGATATAGTAGTCCTCGCATTCATGTCTTGCGATTTCTGCAAAAGAAAGAAACTCTTCCTTAGTCACCAGCGATTTGTTCTGCGATGTGATGATCCCATAGAGCTTGCGCAGGGGGATAATGCCGTACAAATTGGCAGCGGCATTAAAATATTTCCTCAGAAGCCTCGAAGTGGTATCTTTCAGGGGAATCTCACGGTAGAGCGCATTCAATTTTCTACGTCCGTATTCCTCTGGTATCGGGATATAATATGGTTCCTCTCTGCTCATTCCGCTTCCTCCACAATGCCAAAATCAATCAGGATATTTTTGTCGCCGTGCGTGGGATACACAATACCCATCATTTCGTAGGCATAGCGCCGAACTCTGCGAAAATCCTTCACCGGTTCAGGAGCATATGCAGCAGTTTCAAATTTTTCATATTCAGGCATACCCGCCAGATCATCCGCTGCTGCCTTAATCAGAGCGTCTGTCACATCATAGATGTCCTTGCCATTCTCCACGGCAACCAACTCGTGTTTTTTGACATCCTTATCAAGATTACCAAAGGAACGATACAGCAAATATTTCATCTTTCTCTTCTCCTTCTTCTCTATATGTAATCGTAATCCATACTTCAATTTTCCCGTAGCCTTTCGGCTAGTAGCTTTTCCAAGGAAAGGGAAATGGTTTCCAGATACAAACTGCCGACTTTCGAGATGAAGTCAATATCAATCTGTATAAACGGTCCCCGAAGCTGCTTAAAAACCAGTTCAATCATTGGTAATTCGGTGGGCATATCAAACAGCCGGAGCTTTTCAATGTGTTTTTTCGCAGTCTCCCAGTCCCTATTCCGCTCAACCTCGTCACTTGTAATCACTTCCACGAGGATCTGACTCATAGCCAATTTCCCGCCGATTAGAGCAAGCTCCTGCCGGAGCTGCGCCAACATCTGCTTTTTCATCCCGAGTGGAGGAATATCCCAGCTTTCATCAAGTTCTCTGGCGATGATCTCTGCGATACATTCTCGCCACACTGCATAACCGGCGTTGATTTGGCCGTCCTTGAAGGATGTATCTGCGTACCCTTCGCAGTAGGTATCGTAAAAGCTTGCACCGTCCAATTCGTTGTGAAGGCAAAAAATATGCGCCAACTCGTGAAGCAGGACATGAATCAATTCTGCGGGAGTATATGGAATATCGGTATGGAGAAGGATACCATCCTTTCCTCCCGGTTCCTTTGAGACAAAAGCCGTCGCATAGAAATCGAAGTAGCCCTCTTCCTCATAAGGATCTTTCAGGCGGTAAGGGAAATACTCAGTACAGAATCGCTCAAACACCTGTTTTTGATTGTCCGAAGTTAGATAGTCCAGTACAACATTGTCTGCGGTAAAATCGGCACCTACATTTTCGTTGAAAATCGCAATCGCTCTTTCAAAATACCGTTGATAGTCCATCCCGCCCTACCTCACTCATTTCAAGAAGTTACTTCGGTGTTCCTGTTCACGAAAGCGATACCCCCGCGTGTTCAGCTCTGCGACCTTGAGCGCCACCAAATTTATATCCGAACACATCGCTCGTGCAATCTGGCCGACATCATAGCCTCCATATATGTATTCCAGAATTTCATCGTCTGGAAGGGCTATCTGAGCAGCAAACATATTTGCTTCGTACTCCATGCGCTGGTCTCTCATATCGAAGATATTGAACTCCTGCAAGCCGCCGACTTGAACCGCCTCTTTGCGGTGGAGACAGTCATGTCCGATCTCATGGAGCAGAACAATGTCGTGCATCACGGGATCAAGATGTTTGTTGATAAAGATATACCGGTTTCGTTCAATGACCATATATGCGCCTTTTTGACGGGAGAAATCACGGGGCATGACGATCAGCCCCAGTTCACGCGCAATTCGGTCAGCATTCCTCGTGCCACATTGTCGCACGATGCGATTGGCTTTTTGAATGGCTTCCTCAGCTCGAATCAGCATAGTGGTATCACCCCTTTCGGGCAGAATGGTACAGTTTCAGTTTAACAGATATAAAGTCCGATACTGCGGACTTACTCTGCATCGTTCTGCTTGAGATATTTTTTCGGGGTGTATTTCTTATTGCGCTTCTTCGCGTCAATGTAGGCTTCCTGAATGGCAAGCATAAGCTCATCCATATCTTCCTCTGCCATCTCACCACCAGAAAAGGCACCCCGTATTTCTTTCAACAGTCGCTCGGCACCTTTTTTGCCGCGATAGCCGTATTCCTGCCCTGCCATCGCAATGAAGTCGTCGCCCTCGTTGTGTAGATAGTCAGCATCACAGCCGAGAATCCGGGCAAGAATGCCGTACACCTCACGGTTTTGAGGGTATGTGGTTCCTTTTTCATAATTGGTGATGGTCTTGAGACCTACTCCTGCCAGCTTCGCAAGTTCTGCCTGAGTAAGCCCCTTTTCTCTGCGCAGTGCGCGGAGCTTTTCTCCGAACCTCATAGCATATCCTCCTACCTGTTAGCCTAAAATATGCAATCTGTTTGCGCTTTTTGTTCAAAACCGCTTGACATAAGCAATCGGTTTTCTTATAATGGCATTGCGTAATCGCCTTACGCATTTATTGTATATCGGCTTGCGCATTTCGTCAAGAGGTGCCAACTGAAAATAGGAAAATCGTATTTAATCAATTCGGAACCGGCAATGAATACCGGATCATGAGAAAAATGCCGGTGCTTTGCCCGTTATGTGCAGCAAGGAGTGAGGAACATGAGCGTACAGTGCAGGAAAGCCTATGTCTCGGTAAATCTGGATGTGGATCAGGAAGGCGTATTCCATCCGCGCTATATCCGATGGGAAAACGGGCTGATTTTTCAGATTGACCGGATACTCTATAAATGCCGCGCCTCGTCAAAGAAGGTGGTAGGCGGTGGCATTCGTTATACGGTGCTGATCCGAGGCAGAGAATCCTATCTGTTTCAGGAGGGTAGTAAGTGGTTTGTTGAAGCGAAGGAGATTTGACGATGATTTTATCTCAGAAGAATATCGAAGAAATTGCAGCAGCCGTGACAAAGGACTTCAATGAGTTTTTCTACGGTAATAAATCAGAAGATGCCCGTCGCATGGCTCGAGGGACACCGATTGACCAATTTGCCAAGGATTACCTTGGCATGAATGTATCGTTTGCCCGTCTTTCTTCTGACGGGAGCATTTGCGGCCTGACCGCTTATGCGGACACGGAGTACATCATAGAAGAGCTGGGTATAAAGCGAACCATTCCACTCAGGAAGAATCAAATTCTTCTGGATGTCGGCTTTATTCAATGCGGACAAGTACACAAGCTCTGTGGCAAGAGGCGCTTTACCCTTGCTCATGAATGCGCCCACCAGATTTTGTTCCAGATGGAAAGCGAAGCCACGCAGTCAGCCTACGCTAAGAAATACTCAGCCCGTAGAGCGTATTCGCTCCGGGACTTGAAGACCCGTGAGGACTGGAATGAGTGGCAGGCAAATGTTCTTGGTGCAGCGATCCTGATGCCGCAGAATGAGATAGACCTTGCCATGTGGTACTTTGCCGGTGGAAAGCGACTGGTCAACTACGAAGGAGTGTTCGCATACCGCGATAAGTTGTCATTGTCTATGCTGTGCCAGCAGTTTGCCGTATCGAAGTCGGCTGCTGTAATCCGGTTACGGCAGCTCGGCTATATCGAGGATCGTCCGTACCGGGAATATTGTGATCCGTTGGAGGTGTGCTGATGGCAAAAGACATCCGTGTTTCGGAACCCTCTTTGGAAATGCAGGAAAAAATCAAGCGGGCGCGCCGTGCGATTGCATCTCAGAAAATGCGCACGGTGAAATGCCCTTACTGCCAACATAACACAATCGTTGTTTTTGAGGACACACGAGGTCATGTCCAGGCGAAATGCAAACGCTGCGGACACGAGACAGTCTTTGATGTCCTCAGTATGAGACGGTTAAAGCTCGGTTTTTATCAAGGAGGATAAAGGCCGAGATTAACAAATAAATATTTTGATAGCTGTGCTGTGGAGCCGCTGATTGGTGAGTCTTCCTAATGCCGCATGATCAGGTGTTTCCAAAATGGAAACACCTGATGTATCGGCATGGGATTACAAGCTCACCGTCATGCGGCTCTTTTTTAGTCTTGTCCATCCGCTACTCCGCACCAGCGGAAAGGACAAGCTATGAAAATCCCGAAGACCCCGAAAGAATTTGACTACGATCTCTGGACTACGGAGGATGGCAAGTGCATGGTGCGGATCAAAAGTACCGGTGAAGAAACGGAGGTTGACCGTGAGGTCATGAAAGCTCTCCGCGCAGAAGAAAAGTGGCTGCGTCGTAGGATGACGGGTGCGCCGGTTCCCGGGGACGAGGAAGCCACCACCACAATCCTGTCGCTTGATTATGTCAGCTATGAGGGGGGCGAAGACATGAGTCCGGCATGGTTAGAGTCACCGGAAAATATCGAAAACGAGGTTTTGGTTCAGCTCCTTGAAACAGAGTTGAGGCGTTCTTTGACGGAGAAGCAGCTCAGTTTCTACGAGGAATGTCTCATGGGTGGAATTTCCGTGAGTGAGTACGCAAGACGGCATAACATCCGCGCTGACTCAGCAAAGGACTTGAAGACCGCCATTCAGAAAAAATATAAAAATATTTTTTTGACCGATACCCCCAAAACGGCAAAATGATGTCCGTTGTAGGGTGAAGAGGGACAAAGGACTTCTTCACTGAACCTTGAAAATTGAATAGTTCAGTGCTGTGGATCTTTCCGGGTCTGCGTAGCAACTTGGCTTCTGCCGCCATGACCCTCATCATTGGGGCGAGCGATCAACAGAGAGCCTGAACACCGTGTGGTGCGGCTGATTGCGATGATGCGGATTCAGGGTATAATGATACTCCTGTCCCTTGATTTCAGGGGCAGCTCGGAGCGTTCCTCGGAGGGGTGAGATTCCCGTGATACCAACTTGCCGTTGGTAGTTCACAGCATTCCCGGAACTGTAAAGTTCTTCTGGCAGGGGCGCGAGCTGCAAATATGCCGGAACAAAAACAAACCTATTAGCAACATTCAACATACAAGTTTTCAGGATGAAAACTATGTGGCAGAGTGTCCGCAAAGATGCTCTGCCACATCCTTTTGTTCTGAAAGCTTATCGGCATCAGGAGGTGGAAAAATCATGATGAGCGTCGAAGCAATGAAGAATGTCAATCCCAAAACCGTTGACAGGAGCAAGCTTATCCAGCGCAGCAGTGTCCGGCTTGATCCTGCGGCTCCGCGTGAAGAGCGTCTGCGTGATTTTATCCAACAGATCAAAAACCCTTACTGCTATCTGGATGGGAAGACCGTGGTGAAAATCAGCTTTTCCAGCACGGATACCACGATGGAAGATTGTCTGGAACATTATCTGCGGGGTCTCTGATTATGAACAAATTGAATCTTTTCACCCGGTCCTATGGACAGGCGTTTGGGTTGATGGTATAATCATCTCAGGTCAAAAAAGAAAATATGGACTGAGCCGCTTGCCTTGAAGGTCATGTGGCTTTGTTGTGTTTTCTACATATGAGAAGCAGAATCCTTCGTCTTTCTGATTTGATGTATCACACCAAACAGAAAAACGGAGGTTATTTTTATGCCCAAAAAGATTTACCGAACGGCAATCTACTGCCGGTTGTCCCGTGAGGACGGAGACAAAGTGGAGAGCAATTCTATCGCAAGCCAGCGAGCCATCTGCGAGGACTTTATATCACGGCATGATGATCTGGAAATGGTCTGTGAGCCGTTTGTTGACGATGGATACAGTGGTGTTTCCTTCAATCGTCCCAGCTTCAAAAAGCTCGAAGATGCCATCCGCAAAGGTGCGATTGATTGCATCGTGGTCAAGGATCTCAGCCGCTTTTCAAGAAACTACATTGACGGTGGCCGCTACCTTGAGAAGATTTTCCCGCAGCTTGGTATCCGATTTATTGCCGTCAACGATGCCTACGACAGTCTCACCGGCGATCCGCAGTCTGACTCCTTTGTTATTCCGTTCAAGAATTTGATAAACGACTCCTACTGTAAGGATATTTCCATGAAAATCCGATCCAGTTTGGAGGTCAAGCAAAAGAACGGAGAGTTTGTTGGTGCGTTCGCTCCCTACGGTTACAGGAAATCCCCAGAGAACAAGAATCAGCTTATTGTAGATGAAGCCGTGAGTGAGTATGTGCAGATGATTTTTTCCATGTATAAGGACGGCTTTTCCATTGGCCGTATCGCAGACAGGCTGAACCAGATGGGCGTTCTCTCTCCAATGGAATACAAGCATTCTGCGGGGGTCAAGTTCGATACCGTCTTCAAAACCGGCGACATCGCAAAATGGACATACAAAGCAGTCCAGCGTATCCTCACCAATGAAGTCTATATCGGCGTTCTGGCACAGGGCAAGCGCGGAACTCCCAACTACAAAGTCCGCGTCGTGCAGAGCAAGGATGAGGCTGAGTGGGTCAAGGTTGAAAATGCCCATGAAGCACTGGTCTCCTACGAAGACTTTATGGCTGTCAAAACCATGATGAAACGGGATATGCGCTGTTCTCCCGATCAGAATGAGGCGCATCTGTTTTCCGGTTTTCTGTTCTGCGGTGACTGCCAGCAGTCGATGATCCGTAAAACAGTCCCATCCAAAACCAAAAAGTACATCTACTATGTTTGCTCGTCCAATAAGCACAGCCGGACCTGCAGCCCTCATAGTATCAGTGCTAAAGAGGTTGAAGAGAAGGTATTCCGTGCCATTCATGACCAGATTGAGCTTGTTATCAACCTTGAAAAAGCGCTTGAGCTGATTGAGCGTTTGCCATCCCAAAGCCGGAAGGCATTTAATTATGAGGCACAGATTACAAAGCTGGAAGAAGAGATCGAACGATACCAAAAGCTCAAGCTCCGGCTGTACGAAGACCTTTCGGATGGGATCATTGATAAAGCGGAATACTTTGAGTTCCGCAACAGCTACACCAAAATCATTGAGGACAAGCAGGAGGCCCTTCTCCGGGTCAAAAAAGAAATGAAGCAGACGGTCACTACCGGCGCAACCGAGAGGAACTGGGTGACGCTCTTCAAGCAATATGAGAACATTGAAGAGCTGAACCGTCGCGTCCTGATGTCTCTCGTTGATCGTATTCTGATTTATGAGAACCATGTTATCGAAATCGTCTTCAAGTATAAAGACGAATACCAGCAGACACTCGAATATGTTCTCAGTTACTCTGATGAACTTGCCATTGCCGTATAAAGGAGGGATGAGCGTATGGCACGAAAAAGCAGAAAAACTGCGCCAGCAGTTGAGCCGGTTGTCGAAGCTGCTCCGCTGCAAATCTTTCCGACAGCCATCTATGCCCGTCTTTCCGTTGAGAACAGCGGCAAATCAGAAAATGTGGATGTCATTGCAAACCAGATTGAGATTTGTAAGTCCTACATTGCGGATCGTCCGTATCTGAGCCTTGTGGATACCTACATCGACAACGGCCATACCGGTACGGTATTTGACAGGCCAGAGTTCAACCGGCTGATGAACGACATCAAAAGTGGCAGGATAAAATGTCTGGTAGTCCGTGATCTCAGTCGTTTTGGCCGTGATTACATTGAAACCGGGACTTATCTTGAGAGAATTTTTCCTCAGATTGGTCTCCGTTTTATCGCCATCAAAGAGAACTATGACAATTTTGACACGGACGGTTCCAACGAGAGCCTGATGATCCCGCTGCAAAATATGATCAACGCGCTCTACTCGAAGGACATTTCCCGAAAGGTTTCCACGGCGCTGAAAGCCCAGATGGAGCAAGGAACATTCCAGAAGCGGAACCTGCCCTATGGCTATCGGTGGAATGAAGAGCATACCAACATGGTGATCGATGAAGAAACCGCTTCGTATGTGCGGCTTATCTTCCAGCGGAAAATCGAAGGCTGTTCGATGCCGATGATCCTTGATGAGCTTGACCGTTTGGGTGCGCCCAATACCGAGTTGAGAAAGCGTCAGAACGGCACGAGAACCGGTGACGGATGCTCCTGCAAGGGCTGGCATAAATCGACGGTCTACGGTATTCTGACCAATCCGCATTATGTGGGTGATACCGTACTTGGCCGGTCTATGGTTGCCATCTACAAGGGAATCAAGTCCCACAATGTCAAAGATAAGGACGAGTGGATTGTATTCCCGAACACCCATCAAGCAATCATTTCCCGTGAGGACTTCCAGAAGGTGCAGGACATCATGAATGCAGCCTCCGTAGCAAGGGAGACAAAGATGCAAAAATCCGAGGAAATCAGAGCCACGCTGATCAACCTCTTTGACGGCAAAATCTTCTGTGCCGATTGCGGCAAGAGGATGTATTTCCATCGGAAGAAAGTAGACAAACGCAAGGACGGCGGTTGGTACGCCTTCTATGAATGCAGCACCTATGTTGGCCGTCGATATGAACACTGCACTGCTCACTACATCCGGCAGGACAGGCTCGAAAGAGATGTGCTGGCCGCAATTCAGCTTCAAGTCAAGGCAGCTTTGGATTATGACAAATTGCTGGATAAGCTCAGAGGGAGCGAAGGTGAGAAAAACATCCGCGACAAGCAGAACGCCCTCATTACAAGCCTGAACCTCAAGTTAAGCGGTGTATCCAAAAAGCGCACGAGGCTCTATGAGGACTTTGCAGAAGGCATTCTGGATGAAGAAGAATACACCTTTGCAAAGAAAAGCTATGACGAGCAGTTTGCTGATCTGTCCCGCCGTCTGGACGAGGCAGTCCAGCGCCGCAGCAAGTTCAATGAGGCCATGTCTGTTGACAACAAGTGGATCACACTGATGAAGTCCGTAAGTACAGCAACCCAGCTTTCGCAGGAGTTGGTAGATGAATCTGTTGAGATGGTTAAAATCCATGAAGACGGCGCGGTGGAGTTGGTCATGAAATATGGTGACATCTATGCGCTGACCATTCAGAGTATCAAAGAAGTTCAGGAGGCGATGTAAATGAGCAGGAACTATACCATCGGCATCTACATACGCCTCTCTATGGCTGACGAAGATACCGGCTACGGCACCAAAATAGAAAGTGACAGCATCGGAAACCAGCGTATGCTCATCAACCGGTATCTTGACAATCATCCGGCGCTGTCCAAGTATCCACGGCTTGAGTTTGCCGATGATGGCTATACCGGTACGAACTTTAAGCGCCCTCAGTTCACAGCAATGATGGAAAAGGTGCGCCACGGCGAGATCAACCTGATCATCGTCAAGGATTTTTCCCGCTTTTCTCGTGATTATATCGAGACCGGAAACTATCTGGAATGCACCTTCCCGTTTATGGGTGTCCGGTTCATTTCCGTCAATGATGGATATGACAGTGAGGATTACAAAGGCACAACCGGAGGTCTTGAGGTTGTGATGCGGAGTATCATTTATGCCGCATACAGCAAAGATCTTTCTGTCAAAACGACATCGGCCAAAGTTCAGATGATGAAGCAGGGTAAGTATGTCGGCGGCTATGCTCCTTTTGGATACAGAATGCACCCGACAAAAAGAAATGCTCTGGCAATCGATCCTGACTCTGCCAAGATTGTCCAGCGTATCTTCGATGCGGCTGTGGCCGGAAGCAATACCTCTGCGATTGCTCAAATGCTGAATGACGAGGACATCCCGACACCCGGACAGTATTTCCAGTCCAAAAACGGGAATACGAAAAAGTTCAACTACATGAGCGAGAAAATCAGTTGGGATGTGGCTATGGTGCTTCGCGTCCTGAAAAATCAGGTCTACACAGGAACTCTGGTCAGCCACAAACGGAAAAGCTGCGGTGTTGGCAGCAGGAAAACTGTCCCGCAGGAACCCATCATTGTCGAGGGAACACACGAAGCGATCATCAGCAAAGAAACCTTCCTGCTTGCTCAGCGTGTCATTCGCAGAGGCAATCACGAACCCCGTAAGGTATCCGATTATCCGCTGCGTGGTCTTGTCTGTTGCGGCAACTGCAAGCGCACGATGACAAGACGCAAGCGGAAAGATGGCAGCGTTTTTTACACTTGCCATCACTCTAACCACGACAGGGATACAGAGTGCCGTGTTGGAGAAAAGTACAGCGAAAGCCGTCTGGAAGATATTGTTTACAATGCGATTGGCGATTTCTTGGCCTTTACAGAAAAACAGGCTGTTCAGAACAGAGAAGTTGGAGACCTTCGCAAAACCGCAATTAAGGACTGTGCTGCAAAACTGAAAGCATTGCAGACACAGACGGATCAGCTCAAAAATGGAAAGCTGAGGCTTTATGAAAAATACACCTCCGGCAGCATTTCAAAAGCTGAATACCTCAAACAGAAGACGGCCTTTGACGAGAAGCTGGCCGAGAATGAGGAAGCAATTCAAAAAGCTCATGAGCGGATGCAGGAACTTGACTCCGAGTGTTCCTGTTCTGATGAGCGAGTGAATCAGGTCTGTGAACAGTATCGTAATCAGACCGCGCTTACCTTTGAACTGACACACGCTTTTATCAAGGCTATCTATGTCCACGATGCTGATAACATCGAAATTCTCTGGAAGTTCAGAGACATCTATGAAGATACGGAGGGAAAGAAATGACTGTGGCGGTTTATCTGCGGGTAGCTACGGAAGAACAGATCAGCCGTGGCGAAGCCAAAGGTCAGTAGAGATGAAGCAAGCCGTTCACGGGTGGTTGTCCATTTATGAACGGCTTGTAAAATCTCAAAATTTTTTTAGTTCCTACTTGACACAAGAAGACCTCAGCCGACTGGGGCGTAACTATCTGCAAACCGGGCATTTGATTGAGGACTTTTTCCCAAGAAACGGTGTCCGCTATATCGCCATGAATGACGGTATCGACACCCTGCGGGATAACAACGACATCGCCCCGTTCAAGAATATCCTGAACGAGATGTACAGCAAGGATATTTCCAAGAAAGTCCATTCCTCTTATCTTCTGAAAGCGCAGAAAGGACAGTTTACCGGGTGTCTTGCCCCGTTTGGGTATCGGAAAGACCCGGAGGACAAAAACCATCTGCTCATTGACGAGGAAACCGCCCCGATTGTGCGGCTGATTTTCGGATATGCCCTGAACGGTCATGGTCCGAACTATATCCGCAGACGGCTGGAGGAAGAAAAAATCCCCTGCCCCACATGGTGGAACCGGGAACGGGGGCTTCGCAATACCCGCACCAAATGGGAAAAGAAAGACCCGGAAAACGGGCGGTATATGTGGGACTTC
>ERZ780177.246-NODE-246-length-61391-cov-11.309932_pt1 | contig 61391 bp, 60 predicted proteins | sample MGYA00510973_ERZ780177 | MGnify/ENA primary metagenome ERZ780177 (study PRJEB29588, sample SAMEA2144396) | human gut metagenome | biome: human gut; feature: human-associated habitat; material: faeces | place: Denmark | collected 2008/2010 ...
AAAAATCCCACACCACATTTCTGTGATGTGAGATTTCCTTAACTTAATGCCATTGGTAGTAACCTCACCCACTTTTTACTCCGTTTCTACTACGATTGCTGTACACATCTTGCAATATTTTGCTAAGTTTTGCATTTTATGTACAGAAATGACCGATACATAAAGAAGAATTAACACCGCGCAAATCGCTGCAAATGGCAGCAGGATTGCGCATTTTGAAAGGAGATTTTATGAGTATACGCGTACTCTTTATCTGCCACGGCAACATCTGCCGCAGCACAATGGCACAGTTCGTCCTACAGGACCTTGTAAACCGCGCCGGATACACAGACGATTTTTACATCGACTCCATGGCGACAAGCACGGAGGAGATTGGCAACGGGCCGCACCACGGAACGGTTGCAAAGTTACGACAGGTTGGAGTCCCTGTTTTGGAACATTATGCCAAGCAGGTACGAAAAAGTGATTACCGCAACTTTGATCATATCATCGGAATGGATCAATGGAACTACCGCAATATGATGCGGATTTTTGGGAAGGACACGGAGCAGAAGGTGTCTCTTTTGTTGGACTTCACAGATCGTCCCGGTGAGATTGCGGACCCATGGTATACGGGTAATTTTGATAATACGTATCGAGATGTGTTGGATGGGTGTGAAGGATTTTTGGCATATTTGCGGAAGCAGGGAAAGTTATAAGACAGGGAAAGCTATAAGATGGGAAGTATAGAAAAGAGGTAACGATGTTTGAGTTTATATATGGACTTGGCAAAAATAAGGAGTTAGAGACGATCGTGCAGGAGATTGACTCGAATATTGCCAATAATTACAAGGATGCAGCGCAGGAGGCGTTTGTTCTTTTGAAACAGAAGTTTCAAGAGTTGTCGGACAAGGGACGATTAAAGGATAAACAGATTGCAGAGTATCAACACAAAATCGCCGCCTATCAAGAAATTTTGCGCGGGTTTTCACATAAAGACCAGAAACCATATTGGCATTCCTAAAAATGGTTTCTGGTCCTGGCACACTTTCTAGGATAGCGTGATCCAATTTTAGGAAAATACATTAGAAATTGTTGAAAAATATTTTAATGAATTTGCTGGAATTCCCACATATATAGCATTTTTCTTGCTTTTTGAGAATTTTTATGATACAATTGATAATGCTTGCGTTTGATGAACAGAAATCGATGTTATAAGGGCGCAAGTTTTTTTTGTCAAAAAGATTCTAGTGTTAAAATCGTTCTATTTGGTCTGGATTTGCCTGACAGGCTTTTTTACGACTTTGACGCTTTGGTCTTAGAATTTAAGGAGGTTTATTTATTATGGAAGAGAACAATTCTTTCAAACCTTACGTAAGTGCAGATAAGGTATTGCCGGAATTTACGCCGTCATCGATCATTATCGGTGTGCTGCTGGCAATTGTCTTTGGAGCGGCCAATGCTTACTTAGGGCTTCGTGTAGGTATGACGGTTTCAGCGTCTATTCCTGCAGCAGTTATTGGCATGGGGGTGTATAAGCTGATCGGACGTTTTTCCACAAAGAAGGACGATACGATCTTGGAAAGCAACATGGTGCAGACGATCGGTTCTGCCGGTGAGTCTTTGGCAGCCGGTGCGATCTTTACGATGCCGGCATTGTTTTTGTGGGCAGCTGAAGGTAAGGCACAGATGCCTGGTATTGTGGAGATTGCTTTAATTGCAATGATCGGCGGTCTGTTAGGCATTTGTTTTATGGTGCCGTTGCGCAAGGCATTGATCGTAAAAGAGCATGGAACCCTTCCGTATCCGGAGGGAACAGCGTGTGCAGAGGTTTTGCTTGCCGGACAGGAAGGCGGCGCTAATGCAGCAGTCGTGTTTATTGGAATGGGTGTTTCTGCTTTGATCAAGTTTATCGTGGACGGTTTCAAGGTTGTTTCTAATGTCGCAACATTGACGATCAATAAGATTCACGGAGAGATCAGTACAGAGGTTTATCCGGCATTGATCAGTGTAGGTTACATTTGTGGCTTTAAGATTGCTTCTTATATGTTTGCGGGTGCCATTCTTGGCTGGCTGGTGTTGATCCCGGCGATCTATTTGTTTGGCGCACATACGGTACTGTACCCTGCAACAGTTTCTATCGCAGAAGTATGGAAAACAGCCGGAGCGTCTGGAATTTGGTCAAATTATATCCGTTATATCGGCGCAGGTGCCGTTGCAGCCGGTGGAATTATCAGTTTGATCAAATCATTGCCATTGATCTGCCGTACCTTTGCCGAAGCGATGAAAGGTATCCTTAATAAAGAAAAAATCGGCAAAGAGGAGCGTACGAACCGTGATCTGAATATTGGTGTAGTGCTTGGAATGCTTGCTATTTTGATCATTTTGATCGCAGCACTTCCGGTTATTCCGATTGGTATTTTGGGTGCTGTCATCATTGTTATCTTTGGATTCTTTTTTGCTACGGTTTCCTCTCGTATGGTTGGATTGGTCGGCAGCAGTAACAACCCGGTATCCGGAATGGCGATCGCAACATTGTTGATCACCAGCTTGATCCTTAAAGCAACGGGTAATACCAGTGCCTCAGGAATGATCGCAGCAATTGCGATCGGTTCTGTAATCTGTATCGTTGCAGCAATGGCTGGTGATATGTCACAGGATTTGAAAACAGGATATATTCTTGGTGCAACTCCGGTGAAGCAGCAGTACGGTGAGTTGATCGGTGCGGTTGTTTCAGCAGTAACGATCGGTTTTGTACTTTACTTGTTGAATAGTGCGTGGGGATTTGGTACGGCTGAGCTTGCTGCACCACAGGCAACTTTGATGAAGATGATCGTTGAAGGTGTTATGGGCGGAAATCTTCCTTGGGCACTTGTATTTATCGGTGTGTTTATTGCAATTATGATCGAGTTATTATCTATCCCGGTTCTGCCGTTTGCCATTGGTTTGTATTTACCGATCGAACTTTCTGCTTGCATTATGGTAGGTGGCGTACTTCGTCTGATCTTAGAGAAGGTTTATGACGGCAAAGCGAACAAAGATAAAGTTATCAATAACGGTGTACTTTGCTGCTCCGGTATGATCGCGGGTGAAGGACTGGTTGGTATTTTGCTTGCTGTTCTTGCTGTAGTAACGATTAAGGGTAAGACGGTTGCCAGCTTAGTGGATCTTTCTGGTGTCCTTAATTTGGGACAAGCAGGTGGCCTTGCAGTCATGGCAGTGATCATTTTGGTTGTCCTGAAGTTTACTATCTGGAGTAAAGAAGCAAAGGTAGAAAAATAGTGAAGAAAGACAATAATTTGTTGGATTATGTTCCGCGTATTCCGGAAAAACTGAACTGGACGGAAGACGATGAGCATCGGGTGACGGTGGATGTCGAGAACAAGGGTGTGTTTAACCGCATTGCCCAGAAATGTTTTGGGCGTCCGGTAGTCAGCTACATTGCCTTGGAACAGTTCGGGAGTTTCATTTGGAAACAAATAGATGGTGTGCATACGATTTATGATATTGCTCTGTTAGTGAAGGAGGAGTTCGGCGAGGATGCCGAGCCGTTATATGACAGATTGCTGGCGTATTTCCGTACACTGCAGGGGCATGGATTTGTGACATTGACACCATCAGACAAAGATACGAAAAGGGAAGCATCGAAATAGATGCTTCCTTTTTTCGTTCCTTAATAGGAAACTGCTGTTGTGTAGCGTGACAAAAGCAAAGTGCTGGCCTTGCGTTTGTTCTTGAAAGAGACCACAAAATATTGTAAAATATAAGTTCAAAGAGATATTTGCGTCGGCGCATGGGACGCAGAAGAATGCCGGGAGAGGTCCGTGCAAGCAAATACTACAAAACACATGATTTCCAGCGCAGAAATGAGGAGATATGAAGGATATTAAGAATACGATTTTGCAGAAATTCAGGGAAGTATATGGCGAAGGAGAGGCACACGCATTTTTTGCACCGGGTCGTGTAAATTTGATCGGTGAACATACAGATTATAACGGTGGCCATGTATTTCCGTGCGCATTGACGATAGGTACTTATGCTGTGGCTCGCAAGAGAAACGACAGAAAGTTACGCTTTTTCTCGATGAATTTTGAACATCTTGGTATCATTACTTCCAGTCTGGATGATCTGAAACCATGCAGGGAAGCCGGATGGACGAATTATCCGAAGGGAATCTTTTGGGCGTTAGGACAGAGGGGCTATGAGATCAATGAGGGTATTGACCTTCTGTTGTTTGGTAATATCCCGAACGGTTCGGGATTGTCTTCTTCTGCATCTGTAGAGGTGGTTACCGGTTATATTTTGAGCGAATTGTTTGGACTTGGTATTTCAAATCAGGATTTGGCGCTGATCGGCCAGTTTTCGGAGAATAAATTCAACGGTGTGAATTGTGGGATCATGGATCAGTTTGCGATCGCAATGGGCAAAAAGGATCATGCGATCTTTTTGGATACGGCAGATCTTTCTTATGAATATGCTCCGGTTCAACTGGACGGTGCGAAGATTGTGATCGCATGCAGTAATAAAAAGCGTGGACTGGGTGATTCGAAGTACAATGAACGCCGTGAGGAGTGTGAGACGGCACTGGCAGAGATTCAAAAGGAGATGCCGATCCAGACGCTCGGCGATCTGACGGAGGAGCAGTTTGAACAGGTGAAGTCAGCGATCAAGGATGATGTCAGACGCAAGAGAGCAAAGCATGCTGTTTATGAGAATCAGCGTACGATCAAGGCAGTGAAAGCGTTGCAGGAAAATAACATTGAACTGTTCGGACAATTGATGAACGCTTCTCACGTATCTTTGCGTGATGATTATGAGGTGACAGGAAAAGAGTTAGATACGCTTGTGGAACAGGCTTGGAAAGTAGATGGTGTCATCGGATCTCGTATGACCGGAGCAGGATTTGGCGGATGTACGGTGAGTATTGTGAAAGATGAGGCGGTTGATGCATTTATTGAACAGGTAGGCAAGGCGTATAAGGATAAGATCGGATATGCAGCAGATTTTTATGTCGTTGAGATTGGATCCGGTCCATGTCATTTATAGGATGAGACTTTCAAAAAGAAACTCTGGTGCAGAAAGGGAGGGATACGAATGAGCGATATTAAGACAGCAAAGACAACGGAGCAGATGGGTTTAGATGAACAGGACTTAAGACGCTTACTTAATATGTCCGAATGTGCGATGTTTGTGGCAAAGCCGGGATCGCAGATTGAGCTTATGTATGCGAATGAACGCTTTTATTCATTAATGCAGTGCACAAGAGAAGAGTTTTCAGAAATATATCATGGAAGTGTTATGGAAATGATCCTACCGGAAGACCGTCAAAAGATACGAAATTTGATCGCCAGACAGACAGCTGTGGGGGGCAAGATTCAGTTAGAACACCGTGCGCGGCGCAAAGATGGAGCAGTGATATGGGTGTCTGTTTCAGCGCATTCGGCAGATATGAAAGGGCAGAGGGTCTATTTTGCCTCATGTTTGGACATCACACAGTCGAGACGCAATCTGTTAGAAGCGTATGAGGCAAAACGAGATGCAGAGCTGATCTCCAATAGTATTCCGGGTGGTGTGATCAAGCTGCGCATGACAGATTTTAAGCTGTTATATGCAAATGATGGATTTTATCGACTGGCTGGATATTCCAAGGAAGAATATCAGATTAATTTTGGAGACTATTGTGACCGTGTGTTGCATCCTGCAGATGCGGAAATGGTCAAAAGACAGGTCAAGGCTTCTGTAGAAAATCGTGGTTTGGTCGGTTTTGAGTATCGGATCATCTCCAAAGCAGGAGATGTCTGCTGGTCTTATGTCAATGGATGTCGTATTGATGATGATAACGGAGAACCGGTATATCTATGTATCATTATGGATATTACGAAGCGCAAACAGTTGGAAAAGCAGTTTGAGGAAGTTGCTGAGCGTTCGGACATTATTGCAAAATTTATGCGTGAGACGACTTGGACCTATGATATTGCGACGCGTGTACTTAGTCGTGGCGGCAATTTAGATGAAACATATTCTAACGAGAGTATTTTAGAGGGGCAGTTTAACGAAAGTCAGTTAGGAGAATTTTTACACCCGGATGACGTGGGGCGTTTTCGCCAGGCGCTTAAGAGGCGTGAAGAGGAACTGGGCGGTCATCGCGGTGTTTATCGCATGAAGGACAACCATGGAGAATATCGTCATATGGAAGTGGCGAGTGTCTCGGTGGGAGATGGTGTGAGTGATAAGCCGGTGAAAGTATATGGGATCACTCGTGTGCTTGATAATGCACTGGCAGATTCTGCGGAAGCAGAGATCGCGGCAGCATCGAACAACACGAAACTCAGTACGAAATTAATGCGGATCGCTAAGTCTAGTCAGGCAAAGTTTGAAGATACTTTGACGGGAATGATTCCGTATGCAAAGTTTTTGGACAAGGCAAGAGAAATGTTGGCAGAACGAACGGATGACAAGCGCTATGCGTTGATGTGCGCTGATATTGATGAATTTCGCAAGTTTAGTCATCATTATGGCTTTTCCATTAGTAATGAAATCCTGTTGAAATTTTCCAGGGTGCTTCAAAAGTTTGTGGAGCGAGGTGGCCTGTGCGCCAGAGTAGACGGAGATTATTTTGTTGCTATTTTCCCTTACAAGGATCATAAGACCTTGTTAAAAAAATTGTCTCGAATGATGCACTATCAGGATGAGATTACGAATGGGGAGAACCAGATCGGGTTTGATACAACGAATGGCTTGTATCTGGTTGAGCCGACGGATAATGAGCTTGGTGATATGTTGGAGAAAGCGGATCTTGCACGAAGAAGTATCAAAGGGATCAAGGGTAACCATTATGCGATTTATACCGATGATCTTCAGCAAGAACGTTTCCGAGAGGAACGGATCATTCAGGAAATACTCGATGCTATGGAAAAGCAGACAGTTGAAATATGCTATTTGCCGCGTATTCAGGGAGATAAAGAGAACGTTGTAGGCTGTACGGCGGTTGCACGGATTCAGATGCAGGATGGACAGTATTTAGAGACGGATGGCATTTTGCATTATATCGAACGTGGAGGAAGGTTGGATAAATTTTCTTATTTCCTGTTGAATCAGGTGTGCTGCAGCTTCGGCGCCAGAAAGGCAAAGGGGTTGAAAACGGTTCCGCTTGCTATTCAAATGACGGCAAGCCAGTTGTCGGCACGAAATGCTTTGTCCATGATCGAAAATATTGTGGAAGTGCAAAATAAAATGGATCCGTCGGACTTGATCATAGAAGTGCACGAACGTTATTTTGCGGATATGACCAGTGCGCTGCAGGTGGCATTGGAGCAGCTTTGCAAGAGAGGATATCAGATCGTGATCAGTCGATTTGCATCCCATCACACGGCATTGCATTCTCTGCGCACGATCCCGGTCAAAGGGATCAAGTTCCATGCAGAGTGTTTTATGGGTGGTAAGAATGGCGAGCGTGAGAAGACGATCCTTAAAAACATTGTTATCATGGCAAAAGAGCTTGGGATGACCGTTTATTGTGGTGGGATCCACACCAAGCTTCAAGAGGAATACGCACGCGAAATTGGCTGCGATATGTTGGAAGGTGAGATCTTCTATGGAGCAATGCGTAATAATGTGTTTGAAAAGTGCTTCCTACAGTAGTAGAAGACACCCGCCGGATGCAGTGGCAGATTAAAAATACCCTGCGAGTCTTGACACATCAGGGGAAATGACGGTATATTTTTGGGTGGGCTATATTGAAACGTACTTTCGAAATTCTTCGTTTAGAAGATTCCGAGAGCACATTGTACAGAAATGGAGGAAAGCAGAACAATGAAAGAGCAGTTACGTAAATTTGGAACATTGATCCTGATCTTGGCGTTATGTTTAACTTCGATAGGAACAACAAAGGTGCAGGCAGCGTCTAAACCATCCAGACCGAGTGTGTCTTTGGTGAAACGGTCTAAGACACAGGCAAAGATTAAGATAAAGAAGAGAGGCAAAGCAACCGGGTATCAGATTGCAGTCAAGACGTCCAAAAAGGCGAGATACCGTATTGTCATGCCGACAAAGAAGCGCACGGTTGTGCTTCGCAAGCTTAAAGCATCGAAAGTGTATTATGTGAAGGTGCGTGCATTCCGTACCAAAGGTTATCGCATCGTGCATGGTAAATTTTCAAAGCCGATCAAGATTGGCAAATACAAAAAGACGGTGAAAAAGCCAAAGCCAAAGGCAACAGCAACGCCGGAGCCGACAGTGACACCGGAAGCGACGCAGATACCGGAGCCGACAGTGACGCCGAGTGAAACACCTTCAGATGCGCCTGCACCGTCATCGACGCCGAGTGAAGCACCTTCAGATGCGCCTGCACCGTCAGCGACGGCAGCACAGTAGGACGGGCAGGACTATAGCAGCTTATTCAAGCAGGCTGTCACATTACACTTATCAACAATATACGCATACGAGCTGTGTGCAGAAATGAGGAAATATGTTAGACATTAAATTTTTAAGAGAAAATCCAGATGTGGTAAAGCAAAACATCAAAAACAAATTCCAGGATGACAAGCTTCCGTTGGTAGACGAGGTCATTGCATTAGATGCTGAGGCGCGCAAGACACAGCAGGAAGCAGATGAGCTTCGTGCCTCCCGCAAAAAGATTTCTAAGGAAATCGGCGCTTTGATGGGACAGGGCAAGAAAGAAGAGGCAGAGGCAAAGAAGCAGGAAGTAAACAAAAATGCAGCTCGTCTTGAGGAGCTTGCAGCAAAGGAGAAAGAACTCCAAGCAAAAGTTCGTGAGATCATGCTTGTCATTCCAAATATTATTGATCCAAGTGTTCCGATTGGTAAAGATGACAGCGAAAATGTTGAGATTAAACGCTATGGTGAGCCGGTAGTGCCGGATTACGAGATTCCGTATCATGCACAGATCATGGAGAGTTTTGATGGATTAGACATTGATGCTGCCGGTAAAGTGGCAGGAAATGGTTTCTATTATCTGATGGGTGACATTGCCAGACTGCATTCTGCTGTACTTGCCTATGCAAGAGATTTCATGATCGATCGTGGTTTCACTTACTGCATTCCGCCATACATGATTCGAAGCAATGTCGTGACCGGTGTTATGAGTTTTGCGGAAATGGATGCGATGATGTACAAGATCGAGGGCGAAGATCTGTTCCTGATCGGTACAAGTGAGCATTCTATGATCGGTAAATTTATTGATACGATCACCGATGAAAAGGATCTGCCAAAGACATTGACCAGTTATTCCCCATGCTTCCGTAAGGAAAAGGGCGCTCACGGCATCGAGGAGCGTGGCGTGTATCGAATCCATCAGTTCGAGAAACAGGAAATGATCGTAGTTTGTAAGCCGGAAGAAAGTCCGGTTTGGTTTGATAAGTTGTGGCAGAATACGGTAGATCTGTTCCGTACGCTGGATATTCCGGTCCGTACGCTGGAGTGCTGCTCCGGAGATCTTGCAGATCTGAAAGTAAAATCCATCGACGTTGAGGCTTGGTCTCCACGTCAGAAGAAGTATTTTGAGGTAGGAAGCTGCTCCAATTTGGGAGACGCACAGGCAAGACGTTTGCAGATCCGTGTCCGTAAGGAAGACGGCAGCAAATATTTTGCACATACGCTGAATAATACAGTGGTTGCACCACCACGTATGTTGATCGCATTTTTGGAGAACAATTTGCAGGAAGACGGAAGCGTACGTATTCCGGAAGCTCTGCGTCCGTATATGGGTGGCAAAGAAGCTCTGGAAGTAAAGAAGAAATAATGGCACGTGGGAGACTTGCATGAAATAACAGTATAAAAAGACCCTCTTTTGGTAGAAGGTGGACTGTATGTCCGAGCTTCTGATCAAAAGAGGGTCTTTTCGTAGAGAGCAGAATTAACTGATCACTTTTAACATATCATCAATATAGTGTGTATATTTTTCAAATTTTCCGGCGTAGATCGTATGTAACAGATCATCGGTTGCGCGCATTGCATGTGCGATCGTGCCAACGCTCAAAATGCCCTGCTCCATTGCATCAGCAAATTCATCCATGTCCAGTACTTCAACCTGACCATCCGGATATACGACTACGTCAATGAGTAGATCGTTAAAGGTGTAGGTATTCTCTTTCTCATCATAATGCGTCTCTATAATGTCACAATACCAATATACCATTTGTCCGGCATTGTCAAAAACCTTGCTCACCTTAATCCCTTTATCTATAAAATAAGCGGAAACACCACGGGAAATATCGCGTCGTGGTTTCAAAACATTCCAACTGGTAATAATAAGGTTAGGCTCTAAGGCTAAGATCATATCATCTTTTAATTCGATGTTTTCGTCGGGGATAAAGCGACGTCGAAATAATCGTGGTCGGCTCATGAAGCAACTCCTTTCAGCGGCTTATTTTTATTTGATAGCAAAACGCTGGTTTTGCTCTTTTTCTTCTTGTGGAATAATTATAGTCTAGGGAAGTTGGCTTGTAAAGGACTTTCTAGCTTATCGAATTAAATTATTTGCGGGATAATCGGAGGGGAAAAGGAGTTAGCAGATCGCTTGATACTACACGAGATTTTTTGCGCTCTTTGGTGGACTTTTTCAGAAGAATAAATTATAATAGCATAATGAGAGGTTATTAAAAAATGAGTAAGAAAGAGAAGAAAATTTTGCGTAGTTTTATGATGATCACGCAGATCAGTATTACAATGCTCGTGCCGATCTTTATTAGCGGTTGGCTGGGCACTTGGCTGAATCGTCTGTTTGGTACACAGATCATATTTCCGTTCATGTTGTTGTTAGGAATCGGGGCTGCGTTCAAAAATGTATATATATTAACCAAGTCCTTTTATGAGGCTGACATGAAGAAAGAGCATGAGCAGCTTGATTACATGAAAGGACTCACCGAGAAGCGGGAGGAAGCAGCGGGAGAGCATGAAACAGGTAAAACAGGTACTAAAGGAATTGATGATTAGTTCTATTCTGTGGACAGCCATTGTTACGCTGCTTTTTGTAATTATCAGTCGAGGCAGAGTTTCGATGTTATTTGGAGGGCTGTTTGGTGGTGCGGCGGCATTAGTTCTTTTGTGGCATATGTTTCGCCACCTGGACATTGCGCTTGATATGGATCCGGCGCATGCATCCAGACATGCGCAGCTTGCATCGCTGCAGAGATTGGTGATCATGGCGGTTACGCTGGCGGTATGCATGATATTTTATGAATATGTACATCCGATTCCGGCGATACTGACGTTGTTTGGAGTCAAGGTCAGTGCATTATCGTATCCGAAAATGCACCCGCATTATGAAAAATTATTTAAAAAATAGATATGTATTGCAGATATTCTGTTGTTTTATTTTATAGGAGATTGCGGTTGTGCGGTGCAATGTATCGTGAAACGTTGATTTTCGCTTTGTAATGAAATGGTAAACAAGAGATATTTGCCTGTATATATAATTTATTCTATAGAAAGGGAAGGTGAGAATGTGGGAAGTGGCGTCTTTTGTATGCCGTTTGATTCCTTTGCAAACAATGTGTTTTTGGCAAAGGGAAATGAGCAGCAGGTAGACTTTTTTATCCATGGATATACGAAATTCAAGTTTTTCGGTTCAGATGTGTATCTGACTACGACGCATATATCCATGATCATTGTAATCGCTGCACTGCTTATTTTTGCTGTTTTTGCAAATCGTGCGATTCGTAAGGCGACTCCGGATCAGGTGCCGGGACCGTTTCTAAATGTGGTCGAGCTGATCGTAGAATCGCTGGATGGTATGGTGGCGGGCTCCATGGGAGAGAGTAAGGCACCAAAGTTTCGTAACTATGTCAGCGCTTTGTTTTTATTTATTTTGGCGTGCAACTTGTCCGGTTTGCTAGGGCTACGACCGCCGACAGCAGATTACGGTGTCACATTTCCGTTGGCGATCATTACTTGGGTGATGATTCAATACAACGGTTTTAAGTACCAGAAATTCGGTAAGATTAAGGGATTGTTTGAACCGATCTTTCTGTTCTTTCCAATGAACTTGATCAGTGAATTTTCTACACCGGTTTCTATGTCTCTCCGTTTGTTCGGTAATATTTTATCCGGAACGGTTATGACGGGATTGATCTACGGATTATTGCCAAAGGTTTTGACATTAATCTGGCCGGCTGCATTGCACATTTATTTGGATGTATTTTCCGGTGCGATTCAGACGTATGTATTTTGTATGTTGACAATGTGCTTTGTCTCGGATGCGATTGGGGATCAGGCATAAACAAAAAAGTGAAGAAGTGCGGATAAGCACTTTAGAAATGGAGGATTATTATGAATATTGATAACGATGGATTGGTTTTGATGGGTTCTGCTATTGGTGCAGGTCTTGCGGTTATTGCCGGTATCGGACCTGGTGTAGGACAGGGTATTGCTGCCGGTTACGGTGCTTCTGCAGTAGGACGTAATCCGGGTGCGAAAGGTGACGTTATGTCAACAATGCTTCTTGGACAGGCAGTAGCAGAGACAACAGGTTTGTATGGTCTGGTAGTTGCTTTGATCCTGTTATTCGCGAACCCACTTTACGCAAAGCTTCATTAATCAATGCAAGTGCCGGCAGCCGGTACTATTTTTCAATGGAAAAATGACCGGAAGATGGCGTAAGCATTTGGTGGAAGACTCTAGCGGAAAGGAGGCACTAACGTGAGCGGAGTAATTCAGGTTGCACTGAGCAGTGGACTGGGCGATTATATTTTTGGTTTAGATCCACAGTTATTAGTAGACTCAGCGATTACCATATTAGCAATGTTTTTTGTATTTTTGCTTCTGTCCTATCTGTTGTTTAATCCGGCGAGAAATCTGATGGAGAAGCGGCAGGAAGGCATTCGTGAGCAGATGGAAACGGCAGCGCGCGAGAAGCAGGATGCAATTCAATTCAAAGCAGAATATGATGAAAAAATAAAAAATGTGCAAAAAGAGACGGATGAGATCCTGAGCGAAGCGCGTAAAAAGGCACTCAAGAAAGAAAGTGTCATGTTAGAAGAAGCGAGGGAAGAAGCCGCACAGATCGTTGCCCGTGCAAATCGAGAAGTTGAACTGGAGAAGAGCAAGGTCAAGGATGAAATGAAACAGGAAATCATTAATGTCGCAACGGCAATGGCTGGTAAAATCGTTGCATCTTCTTTGGACGAAAGCAAACAGTCACAGTTGCTTGCAGACACTTTGGAAGAGATGGGTGATGAGACATGGCTAAGTTAGTATCAAAGACATACGGCGAAGCCTTGTTTGAGGTTGCCGTGGAAGAGGGAACGATTGATTCCACTCTGGAGGAAGTGCAGATCGTGCTTGATGTGATCGAAGCGAATGAGCAGTACATCAAGCTGCTGACACATCCAAAGCTTCCGGTTGAGCAGAAAGTCTCACTGGTAGAGCAGGTGTTTGCTGGCAAAGCATCCGATACGCTGACAGGATTCATGGTCACTATTGTTGAAAAAGGACGTTTTTCGGAAATCGAAAAGATTTTGACGTATTTCATTGATAAGATTCGTGAATACAAAAAGATCGGTGTGGCATATGTGATATCGGCTGTCGAACTGTCTAAGGATGAGAAGCAGGAGATCGTGCAGAAATTATTGAACACGACATCTTATGTGGAGTTCATCATGAACTATTCTGTGGATGCATCCCTGATCGGTGGCGTGGTGATCCGTATCGGAGACAGAGTGGTAGACAGCAGTATCAGATCAAAGCTGAATCGAATGGCAAAAGAGTTGTCGCAGGTTCAGTTGACGAATTAGAATAAACAGAAAGAAGGTGCGAGTGTATCATGAATTTGAGACCTGAGGAAATCAGCTCAGTCATTAAAGAGCAGATTAAAAACTACAGTACCAAATTTGAAGTAGCAGATATAGGTACTGTAATACAGGTTGCCGACGGAATTGCCCGTATTCATGGCTTAGAGAAAGCGATGCAGGGTGAACTGTTGGAATTTCCTAATGAGATATATGGCATGGTATTGAACTTGGAAGAAGATAACGTAGGTGCGGTTCTTTTGGGTGACCATAAAAACATCAATGAAGGCGACACCGTAAAGACGACAGGTCATGTTGTTGAGGTGCCGGTTGGAGATGCCATGCTCGGACGTGTAGTGAATGCGCTGGGACAGCCGATTGATGGCAAAGGACCGATCAAAACCGATAAGTCCAGACAGATCGAGCGTGTGGCATCCGGTGTTATCGCACGTAAATCCGTAGACACACCGCTTCAGACAGGTATTAAGGCGATTGACTCCATGGTACCGATCGGAAGAGGACAGCGTGAGTTGATCATTGGTGACCGCCAGACCGGTAAAACCGCGATCGCGATCGACACGATCATTAATCAGAAAGGACAGGGCGTAAAATGTATTTACGTAGCGATCGGACAGAAAGCGTCAACGATTGCCAACCTTGTGAAAAAATTAGAAGAATATGGAGCGATGGATTATACCACGATCGTTGCAGCAACAGCGAGTGAGTTAGCACCGCTTCAGTATATTGCACCATATTCCGGATGTGCAATTGGTGAGGAATGGATGGAGAACGGCGAAGATGTATTGGTTGTGTATGATGACTTAACCAAACATGCTGCGGCATATCGTACACTTTCCTTGCTGCTTAAGCGTCCGCCAGGACGTGAGGCATTCCCTGGAGATGTATTCTATCTGCATTCCAGATTGTTGGAGCGTGCAGCGAGATTGTCAGATAAGCTGGGCGGTGGTTCATTGACGGCATTGCCGATCATTGAGACGCAGGCAGGCGATGTATCCGCTTATATTCCAACAAATGTTATTTCTATCACAGATGGACAGATCTATTTGGAAACAGAGATGTTTAATGCTGGTTTCCGACCTGCAGTCAATGCCGGTTTGTCAGTATCTCGTGTAGGAGGTTCTGCACAGATCAAAGCGATGAAGAAGATTTCCGGACCGATCCGTATCGAGCTTGCGCAGTATCGTGAGCTGGCGGCATTTTCACAGTTTAGTTCGGATCTCGATCCTGAGACGAAGGAGCAGTTGGCACAGGGCGAGCGTATTCGTGAGATCCTGAAACAGGATCAGTACAAGCCGATGCCGGTTGAAAATCAGGTTATCATTATCTATGCGGCGACCAAGAAGTACTTGATCGATGTAGAAGTAGATGACATTATGGACTTTGAAAAAGGATTGTTTGAGTATATCGATACGAAATATCCGGAAGTCCCTGCTTCCATTCGCGAGGACAAAGAGATCAAGGAAGACACAGAGAAGAAACTGATCCAGGCAATCGAGGAGTTTAAAGCAGAGTTTGAAAAATAGTTTCGAGGGGAGGTAAGAGACAATGGCGTCAATGAGAGATATCAAACGGCGTAAAGAAAGTGTCCAAAGTACCGGACAGATTACCAAAGCGATGAAACTTGTTTCCTCTGTCAAGCTGCAGAAAGCAAAAGTCGGTGCAGAAGTATCAAAACCTTATTTTGATGCGATGTATGAGGCTGTGGCAGCGATGATCGCCAAGTCCGGGGAAATGTCCCATCCGTTTTTGCAAAAAAGCCGGTCTGACAAAAAAGCAGTGATCCTGATCACATCGAACCGCGGATTGGCAGGTGGTTACAACTCGAATGCAGTGAAACTGTTGACGAAAGACGAACGTTTTACTACGGAGAACACAGTGGTCTATGCAGTTGGTACAAAGGGTCGTGACAGCGTGGAGCGTGAGGGTTACACCATAGCCGGAGATTATTCGGAGGCGATCAACGAACCATTATATGCAGATGCATCGGAGATTGGCAAAGAAGTTTTGAGCAAGTTTACGATGGGGGAGATCGGAGAGATTTATCTGATCTATACGATCTTTAAGAACACGATGGTACAGATCCCTACGATGATGAAACTGCTTCCGATCAACGCATCCGATATTACAGCAGATGCGGAGGACGTAGAAGAGAACCCGATCGATCGCATCACGTTGATGAATTATGAGCCGGCACCGGAAGAAGCATTAAATGCGATTATTCCAAAGTACGTGAACAGCCTGATCTTTGGCGGACTTGTGGAGTCACATGCCAGTGAAAACGGTGCACGTATGCAGGCAATGGATTCGGCAACGAGTAATGCGGAAGAGATGATCAGTGACTTGTCGCTAAAATATAATAGAGCCCGTCAGGCATCTATTACACAGGAATTGACGGAGATTATCGCAGGAGCATCCGCGATTTCATAGCAAAATAAAAAGGAGAAATTAAATGGCAGAATTAAATGTTGGTAAGCTGACGCAGATCGTCAGTGCCGTTATCGATATTAAATTCCCAGAGGGCAAACTGCCGGAGATTAACGAGGCAATTAATGTTCCGTTGAAAGATGGTGGAAAGCTCGTAGTGGAAGTGGCACAGCATTTGGGTGATGACACAGTTCGTTGTATTGCCATGGGACCAACCGACGGTTTGGTTCGCGGTATGGAAGCACATGCAACGGGCGCACCGATTTCTGTACCGGTAGGCGAAGCTACATTGGGACGTATCTTTAATGTGTTAGGTGAGCCAATTGATGAAAAACCGGCACCGGAAGGGGTGAGATATGACCCGATCCACAGAAAAGCGCCGGCATTCGATGAGCAGTCGACAGAAACAGAGATTTTGGAAACTGGAATCAAGGTCGTTGATCTGCTTTGCCCTTACCAGAAAGGTGGTAAGATTGGTTTGTTCGGTGGTGCCGGAGTAGGTAAAACCGTATTGATCCAGGAGTTGATCACAAATATCGCGCAGGAGCACGGTGGATATTCCGTATTTACCGGTGTAGGTGAGCGTACCCGTGAAGGAAATGACTTGTATTATGAAATGATCGAGTCAGGTGTTATTGATAAAACGACGATGGTATTCGGTCAGATGAACGAGCCACCTGGAGCGCGTATGCGAGTAGGTCTTACAGGACTTACCATGGCAGAGAATTTCCGTGATCGTTCCGGAAAAGATGTCTTATTGTTTATTGATAATATTTTCCGTTTCACACAGGCTGGATCAGAGGTATCTGCGTTGCTTGGACGTATGCCAAGTGCCGTAGGTTATCAGCCAACGCTGCAGACGGAGATGGGTGCATTGCAGGAGAGGATTACCTCAACGAAAACAGGATCTATCACATCAGTACAGGCGGTTTATGTGCCGGCGGACGATTTGACCGATCCGGCTCCGGCAAATACATTCGCACATTTGGACGCAACAACTGTACTTTCGCGTGCGATTTCCGAGCTTGGTATTTATCCGGCAGTAGATCCGTTGGAGTCAACATCACGTATCCTCGATCCGCATATTGTCGGTGAGGAACACTATAAAGTGGCTCGTGGCGTGCAGGAGATTTTGCAGAAATACAAGGAATTGCAGGATATTATCGCAATTCTTGGTATGGACGAGTTGTCAGAAGAAGACAAGATCGTTGTAAATAGAGCGCGTAAAGTGCAGCGTTTCCTGTCGCAGCCGTTCCATGTAGCAGAGCAGTTTACAGGCCTGCCGGGACAGTATGTACCGGTTAGTGAGACGATTCGTGGATTCCAAGAGATTTTGGATGGTAAGCACGATGATATTCCGGAGAGCTATTTCTTGAATGCCGGAAATATTGACGAGGTAGTGGCCAGAATGGCTTCCAAATAAGAAAGGAGGGTCATATGGCAGACAAAACATTTACTTTGCAGATCATATCTCCGACCCGAATCTTTTTTGACGAGGAAGTGGACATGGTTGAAATGCGGACAACAGAAGGTGAGATCGGTGTGCTGGCGGGACATATCCCACTTACGGCAATTGTTGAACCGGGTGTTGTCAAGATCCATCAGGAAGGCAAAGTACGTGAGGCGGCTTTGCTGGATGGATTTGTGGAAATTCGCGGCAATAAGGTTACGGTACTTGCGGAAGCCTGCGAGTGGCCGGATGAGATCGATGTGCACCGAGCAGAAGAGGCAAAGCTCCGCGCAGAACGTCGTATCGGAAGCGGTGAGAAGCAGGTAGACATGGTACGCGCAGAGTTAGCACTTAAAAAGGCACTGACGAGAATTAATCTTGTCAGCACGTTAGGTAAATAATGCAGTGCGATGCAGTGCTCGTGCCTGAACAATGCATAGTGAACGCAGAGTAGGTAAATACGATAAGCAGTTTTGGTGTTCTCATTCGAGAATATCAAAACTGTTTTTTGCATTATAGGAAACTTTCCATACCGGAAGTTAGAGCTGCTTATCAATGGGGTTCCAAAAGTGGCAGGAATGTGTCAGATGTAAATTCGTACAAACCGCATAAATACTGTACGAAAACGGTTGAGAAATAGAGAAGAATATCATATAATAAAAGGTAACATAGAAATGAAAATTAATGTCGTACAATCGGCATGGAAAAGAGGAGCGTATGAAAAAAAGAAGACAGCCATGGGCGCGTGTATTAGCATTAGCACTAGCTGCCGCAATGATAATGCCACAGAGCATGGATGCTGCGGCTGCCGCCAAGAAGAAGGTGAAGCTAAACAAAACGAAAGTTGTTTTAAAAGTGGGTAAAAAGACTACGTTAAAGCTAAAGAACAACAAGAAAAAAGTAAAATGGTCCAGCAATAAAAAGAAGGTAGCGACCGTTACGAAAAAAGGTGTTGTCAAGGCAAAGAAAAAAGGAACTGCTAAGATCACTGCTAAAGTTGGCAAGAAAAAATATGTCTGCAAAGTAACGGTAAAAGCAGCTGCCACTAAAAAAAGCAATAAAAATACAAACCGTAAGAATAACAGTTCGAAAACGAATGGCGGTACACAGAAGGTGACCGGTACACCGGGTAAGAATGTAGCACTAAATGGGGATATCTTTCAGATTGGAGGACGCAATCTGACACTTGGTATGACATTGGCACAGGTGCACACGGTATTGGGTTCACTTTCGACGGATATATTGCGTTCGGAAAAATCTCCACAGGGATTTGATGTCCTTGCATTCTGCCCAAACGGTAACAACTCCAGCGTTTCGCGCGATGACAAATTTAGTACATATATTTTGCTGTATCTGAAAAGCGGCAAGGTCGTAGGTATTTGTGGTATCAGTAAATCGATGGCATATGGTTCTTTAGTAAAAGCAGGAACCGGTGCAGCTGCTTTAGAATCGTCAAGTGCTTGGTCATCGGTAGACTGGTATGAAACAAGAGGAGATGTAGTTGGAGCAGGAGCCTATTCCACAGAGACTTCCAATGCGAATGTGCTGGCGTTTGTAGATTATTATGGGACCCAGACGACTTACTGTATACAGGCGTTTGATAAAGCCTATTCTATTGATGGAATGACCAATCTTTCCAGTCAGGATGCGTCATGTACGTACAGCGATGCAGTGGTAAAGGCGATGGCAACAGAGAGTGGCGAGCTGCTCAATGCATATCTCACTTTTTATGGAATGCGTTCCCTTGCGATCAATTCAAAATTAAGTGGTGTGGCACAAAGCTACAGCAACACGATGGCAAAAGCCGGTGCAACAGATGCGACAGACATGACCAGAAGCAGTTCTGAGATTAAATCGGCGATCGTCGGCGCAGGTTTACAGTGCGGACAGTGGGGTGAGCGAATTATGGCCAACAATATGGATGCCATTGGTTTTGCAAATTCTGCTGTGCAGAGTCAGGCGGCAAGAGCGCAGCTTTGCGATGAAGAGGGACTCGGCGTTATGGGGCTTGGAAGTGCAGCATATTTTGAAAATGGTGACGATGTGTTTTACACATATTTGGTCATTGACTTTGTAGATTATGTGAGAGTGGCATTTTAGAGTGGCTGGGATGAAATCCGTGATTTTAATGTTGTGCCTGTGGCGAATACAAAAACTGACAAGCCAGCGGGCAGAGAAAGGAATGTGGAAATAGCATGAAAAAAGAGAGAAAGAAATGGATGAGCCTTGTGCTTGCCGGAGCGTTAGTGATCACATCGGTGTTTGTACCGGGGCAGCAGACTGATGCCAAGGCAAAGGTCAAGCTAAACAAGAAAAAGCTTGTATTGACTGTTGGTAAAAAGGCTAAATTGAAGGTGAAAGGGACCAAAAAGAAAGTAAAGTGGTCTTCTTCGAAGAAAAAAATTGCGACAGTAACTAAGAAGGGTGTTGTCAAAGCGAAGAAAAAAGGAACGGCTAAAATTGTTGCCAAAATCGGCAAAAAGAAGTATACCTGTAAAGTTGTTGTCAAGGCAAAGAAAAAGGCGAAAGTTACGTCTAAGCCAAAAGCTGTGACAAAAGTAACTGCTAAGCCGGGAACTATACCAACCAAGAATCCACAGGTGTCCGATAATCCTTCGCAGACAACGCAACCTTCAGAAGAGGGAGACCCAACGACAGCGAAGATTATTTTGAATGATAATGTCGCAACGACGTGGAATGCATACCACAGACCGTTGAAGGATGTAACAGTAACCGAAGCGGCAACGATCCGAATTGGTTACACAGATATTTTTGATGGCTCTTTGTATTATACGAATACTTACGGTAGAGAGATGTCTTTGGATGAACTGAAAAGTCACGAAGGAGAAGAGTTTGGACAAGGTTTTTGGAAAAATCATCCTAGAAATGATCAGTCTTTTACTTTGCAGACAGGTACGGTAAATACGATTTATGTGCGTTTGGTTGATAATATGACAGAAACCGTATATTATTTGAATTCGGATAAGATCATAGTACAGGGAGCGGCACAGAAGACACCGGAGCCATCTGCAAGTGCAGCACCAAGTGCGACACCAACGAGTGGTACTACCAGTACTCCGACGCCGGCACCAACGAGTGGCACTACCGGTACTCCGACGCCGGCACCAACGAATGCGCCAACCGGTACCCCAACGTCAGCTCCAAGCAAAACGCCGTCAGTGACGCCAACAGTAGCACCAAGCAAAACGCCGTCAGTGACGCCAACAGCAGCACCAAGTAAAACACCGTCAGTGACGCCAACAGCAGCACCAAGTTCATCAGGACTGACGGTAGGAAACAGACAGCTTTCGGTTGGAATGACAAAGACAGCGTTTAATAATGCACTGGCAAGTAAGTCAACTGACGTGAAACGTGAAGAAAAATCTCCACAGGGATTTGATGTGATCGCATTTCGTGAGAATGGCAATAATTCCAGCCTGAGCGGCAACCAATATGATCAGAAATATAGCACTTATATTTTGGCATATTTGCAGGATAATGAAGTGATCGGAATTACAGCAATTGCGCCGGGAATGTCTTATGCAGGCGAGGTATCTTATGGAACGCCGGCGAGTACATTAGCATCGAATGGCTGGACCAGCGTTGACTGGTATTTGGCAGGCAGTGCAGCCGGTGCATATACAAAGACGATCAAGGGAACGGAAGTTATCGCATTTGTGGATGCACTCGGAAGCAACCAGGTATATTGTATTCAGGCATTTAGCGACAGCTTTTTGGTGGATGATATGACAAAGGTCAGTGAAACGACATTGCAGTTAAATTATCCGGCAGAGGTGCAGACCGCAATGGCAACCGAAAGCGGAGAACTTTTGAATGCATATTTGGTAAATCAGGGACAAAGCGCATTCCGTATTAATACGAAGCTTAGCACAGCAGCCAAATCTTATAGCAGCGAGATTGTTTCAGCAGGAATTATTGATGCAAGAGATGCATCAAGATCCAGTAGTGATATTAGATCGTCGATCCGTGCCGCAGGGATAGCACCTGGCGCATGGGGAGAGCGTGTTTTGATCGGCAACATGGATGCTATCGGATTTGCTAACAGTATGATCGAGAGCAGTGGTGCCAGAGCATTATTATGGAGTGGAGATTACGCTGTTATGGGCCTGGGCGCCGGTGCATATAATGACGGAACAGTGTATTATCCAAACCTTGTTATTGATCTTATCGATAAGGTAAAATTAATTTAAGTAAAAGAGGATGACATCATGGGTAAAGAAGTAAAAACCAATGCGATGAGAATGTTGGATCGGCAAAAGATTCCATATGAGTTGATGAATTATGAATGTGAAGAATTTGTTGACGGAATGGATGTCGCTGACAAACTTGGGCAGGATTACGAAATGACATTTAAGACTTTAGTTACATTGGGCAAGAGCGGCAACTATTATGTATATGCAATACCGGTGCATCGTGAGCTTGATATGAAAAAGGCGGCACGTGCAGTTGGTGAAAAGCATGTGGAAATGGTGCCGGTCAAAGAGATCAACAAAGTGACCGGTTATATTCGTGGAGGATGTACTCCGATCGGTATGAAAAAGCAGTATACAACAGTGATTCATGAGAGTGCAAAACAGCAGGACAAGATTGCTGTGAGCGGAGGAAGAAGAGGCGTACAGATTCTTCTGCAGCCGGAGGATTTAGCGAAGGCATCCGGGGCGACTTTTGCGGATATCATTAAAGAAGAGTGAGGTATTAAATGTAACTGTTGACAGATAGTTGGAGGAAGGAGAAAGAAGTGAAAAAGAAATCATGCACAAGAGCTTGGTGCGGCGTGCTGGCGGCGGCATTAGTGGTAACTTCCACATCATCGGTTATGCTCGCCGAGGCAGCAAAGGCGCCAAAGCTCAACAAAAAAACGATAACTTTGCGCGCCGGGGCCAAAAAAACAGCTCAAAGTGAAAAATTTAAAGAAAAAGCAGAAGGTAAAGTGGAAATCCAGTAAGAAAAAAATAGCGACAGTCAGTAAAAAAGGACTGGTAAGGGCGAAAAAGATAGGAATAACAAAAATTGTTGCAAAAGTAGGCAAAAAGAAATTGGTTTGTCACGTTCGAGTATTGCCGAAAAAGATAGTTATTAGGAGACCAAAACCAATGCCTGTTGCCACTCCGGTGCGGGTAGTGACACCGAAGCCAACCGCAATAGTACAACCATCAGAGACGACCAATGTTAGTCCGACTATGGATGTGACCGCAAAACCGACCATAGCTCCAACGGTGAAACCAACGATGGTGCCGACAGTGAAACCAACGACAGCACCGACAGCAACGCCGACGAAAACGCCAAGTGCAGCGCCACTGCCGACACCTGCACGGACAACAACTCCGAGCCCGAGTGCCGCACCAATAGTGAAGCCAACAGCGAGTCCAAGCACTGCACCGACCGCAAAACCAACGGCGAGTCCAAGCAGCGCACCGACAGCAACGCCAACGAAAATGCCAAGTGCAGCGCCACTGCCGACACCTGCACGGACAACAACTCCGAGCCCGAGTGCCGCACCAATAGTGAAGCCAACAGCGAGTCCAAGCACTGCACCGACAACAACACCAACGCAGACGGCGAAGCCAAGTGCCACACCGACCGCGACACCAACGGCAACACCAACGCAGACGGCGAAGCCAAGCGCAGGTCCGACAGTGACACCGGCACCAACACCAAGTGCAGCACCGCAACCAAGTGCCACACCGACAGCAACGCCAACGCCAACACCAACGCAGACGGCGAAGCCAAGTGCAAGTCCAATAGTGACACCGGCACCAACACCAAGTGCAGCACCGCAACCAAGTGCCACACCGACAGCAACGCCAACGGTAAAACCGACCGCGACACCAACGGTAAAACCAACAGCGACACCAACGGTAAAACCGACAGCAACACCAACGGCAAAACCGACCGCGACACCAACGGCAAAACCGACAGCAACACCAACGGTAAAACCGACAGCAACGCCAACGGTAAAACCAACAGCAACGCCAACGGTAAAACCGACCGCGACACCAACGGTAAAACCGACGGCAACACCAACAGTAAAACCGACAGCAACACCATCCGGGAATGCAGGACAAAATGTTAACCTGAATGGAAAAAAAGCGTTTACGATTGCTGGTTACCAACTTGCTTTGGGATTGACCAGAGATGAAGTAAACACGGTACTTGGATCATTAAAAACAGATGTTAAACGTACCGCAAAATCGCCACAGGGCTTTGATGTTATTGCATTCCGTGCTGGTGGTAATGATACTGATAAGAGTTTTGATGAAAAATACAGCACATATATTTTGATCTACCTGAAAGATGATATTGTAGTTGGTATTAGCGGTAATGCGTCATCAATGAATTTTGATGGAACAGTGTCATATGGAACATCTGCAGCTATACTGGTTTCTAATGGATGGGTTGATGTAGGCTGGTACAAAACAGCAGCCGGTGTTGCGGCAGCATACAGTAAGGATGTCGACAATGCAACGATCATTGCATTTGCGGACGTTCATAGAGATAACAAGGTATACAGCATTCAGATCTTCAACAATGCATATTCGATCGCAGATATGACGCAGTGTACAGAGACAACGCTGCCAATGAATTATTCTGCGGATGTGTTGACAGAAATGGAAACAGAGACCTTCGAAATTTTAAATGCATATTTGGTCAACACCGGAGTGCGTGATGCGGATGTCAAAGCGTTACGCAAAAACACAAAGGTTTCCAATGTGGCACGTGCGTATAGCAAAGAGCTCGCAGATGAGGGATGTATCGATGCGACTAATGTTGGAAGGAATCCAGCACTGAGCAAGGCAGCATTGGAGAACGCGGGACTATCATTCAATAATTGGGGCGAACGTATTATGATCGGTAATATGGATGCCATCGGATTCGCAAATAGCGTTATCGAAAGCAACGATGCACGTAACACGCTGATCAGTGCAAATTACGCAATCTGTGGTATCGGAGCAAGCGTCTACACAGAGAGTGCAGGTAAGGCTGTTTACTATCCAAATATGGTAATTGACTTTATTGACAAGATATCCGCGCTGTAATCCGTTTTCGAATCAAAAGAAGCTATGATCTGTCAGTGACTATTTGTCAAAATACTGCAGAAAAATACGGAAATAATATGTAAAAAAAGGCAATAAAATGTAAAATTTTATTGCCTTTTTTGATAAAATATGTTATTATGAGTTTACGAAAATGTTTTAGTAAGAATAAAAATGCGATTGAGCAATTATCGCAGATTATTCATTGAACTACATTGGAAATGACTACAGAAGACATTTTCAAAATCGGTCCATATGCAGGAGGCAGACAAAAAAAGGTGAGGGCTGTCGCTGCGTATGCCCGGTATATATGAGCGCATGTATACATAAGGTGGTAGGAGTACATAAGTATTAACACAACGGATAGTCTATATTATTCGTTGTACTGGGTGGGAGCAGATTGAAACATACAGTGCGTGAAGAGAAGCAATCCGAAAGGGTTGCTTTTTTCATTATAAGCTCTGTAAGGAGTAATAAAGCCCTGCAACGTCAAATAAAGCTATCCAAAGCCGAATAAAGTTCTGTAAAGAGTTTTCCAAGCAAGACATCAGGAGCTCTTTTGACACCTTGGAAATATAATGGTAATATGACAATGCAAAATTATCTGTTCAAGCGACAGAAGTTTGAGTTAAGTAGTGAGGATCCGAGGTAAGAGTAAATGGAGGACAAGCATGATTAATATAGGGAAAAAATGTTTAGCTGCGTTATTGGCGGCATCCATGGTATTTGGGATAACCGGCTGTGGCAAGCAGAAAAAAGCGAAGAAACCATATGTGCAGTCAACAGCAGAAGTTAAGAACGGTACTGCTAAGGCAGAAGGAAAAGGTAAGCAGCAGTCAGAGGTTCCGCTGATTATTGGCTGTGGCAGACTTGATAAAAATTTCAATCCGTTTTTGGCACAGGCTGCGTCTGATGAACAGGTCATGAATTTGACGCAGACCAAACTGTTTGACACGGATCGCGCCGGTCGGCTGGTGGAAAAGGGGATTGATGGAGAGCTTCGTGAATACAACGATGAGAACTATACGTATTATGGAATTGCGGATATTAAAAAGGCACGACGTACCAAAGCGAACTATACGGTATATCGTATTACGATCCGAGATGATCTTCTGTTTAGTGACGGCCAGCCGATCACTATTGACGATGTGATTTTTTCGCTTTATGCATTTTGTGACAATGATTATGACGGCAATGTGCAGCTAAAAAGCAGTAATATCCGTGGGTTGCTGAATTATCAGGCAAATAATGCTCAGGCAGAATCGTATACGGACAAGCAGGTGAAAAAGTATATTCGTAAGAAGCCGGCAGCACTGCAGAAATGGACGCAGAAGCATAGCAGTGATGAGAGCGGGTATGAAAGTGCGCTCGAAAGGCAGGCGCGTTATTTGATGGCGAAGCAGGCAAAGAAAAAAACGAGGGTAAACAGTATCGAAGGAATCAAACGCCTTAATGATTACGAATTGCGTATTTATACAACAGGCTATGATAGCAGATTTGAGGAAAAGCTGCAGATTCCGATCTGCCCGCTGCATTATTATGGAGATACAACAAAATATAGTTATAACGCAAATAAGTTTGGATTTAAGAGAGGAGATCTCTCTGCAATTCGCGCTAATAAGAGTTCACCGGTTGGAGCCGGAGCGTATCGATTTGTGAAATATGACAGTGGAATTGCATATTTCATGGCGAATGAGCTGTATTATCAAGGCTGCCCAAAAATCACGTACGTGCAGCTAAAGGATCTCACAAAACTGTTTAAGGATGAGGATCTGACCGGAGCGAAACTTGCCGAGGAGATGAAAGGACAAACAGTAGATGTGGCATCTTTGGCTTTGACTCAGTCTGACCTTGAGGCAATTGGTGAAATCAACGGAAATGGGAAAATGTCCGGCAATGAGATCAACACCTGTCAAAGTGCCAATGCATCATATGCATATTGGGGTCTCAATCCATACCGGGTATGCATAAATAATGAGCCGTTTAGTGAGCAATCAGCGGATTTACGGCATGCGATCGCCATGGTAGTTAGCGCATGTCGGGGAGTGCAGATGGAAACAGAAGGTGCAAAACTTACCAGTGTAAATGCACAGGCGGCAAAGGATTCGTGGTTGTCTCCGGAGCAGCCAAATGAGGATAAACTTTGCTATGCAGAGACGCCGGATGGCAAAGAGCAGATCTATAAGACAGATGATGCGGTTGATCAAAAGCGGGAAGAGGCACAGCAGACTGCACTTAAATGGTTGGAAAAAGCGGGATATACAGTAGAGGATGGCAAAGTAACTGCAGCTCCTGCGGGTGCAAAGACGTTGTTTTCAATGGAATTAGCCGGTGGAACGGATACAGTCGGATATCAGCTGGCCACGGCGGTTGCGAGTGATCTGCAAGGGATTGGCATTACAATACAAATTCATACTACAACAGTAGATAAACTGAATAAGAAAGTCGCAAATCTTCGCCGCGGAAATGTATTTGCCAAGAAATCCTCAATAGCATTGTGGTACGCCGAGGAAGAGATGAGCAGCAATCCGGATCTTGCAGAGAGATTTGCATTTTTGGAAAATGCAGAGCTGATGAAAGCGATCAACAAGTCCGATCAAACCATAAACAAGGAAAAGCAGAAAAAATGGACACAAAAAGCGTTTGACGAGATTTATGCAATGATAGTGGAAGTACCTGTTCACCAAAAGAGTACGACAATGTTATATAGCAGCAGCCGTATCCGTTCGAAGTCTATGACAAAAAATACGACAATGTTCTATAGCTGGATGCGAGAAATTCAAAATATAGATATGAAGGCAGAAAATTAGGATTTTGTGATGGAAATAGTGCTTGTCGATGTGACCATAAGGAGGGAATGGATGGATTTAAAAGTAGGCGATGTTATCAAAATGAAGAAATCACATCCGTGCGGAACAAATGCGTGGGAGCTTAGACGTGTAGGGATGGATATCCGCATTCGCTGCACCGGATGCGGCCACCAGATAATGCTTCCGCGGAAGCAGGTAGAAAAGGTGTTCCGCGGATTTGTATCCCGGAGTGGCCAATAAGCAGAAAAAAAGTTGTTGCAGAGGTTGTAAAGTTCTGCTATAATAGAGAAATGTGACATGTTAATTTTTCCTTGTTCTTTCCAGTGGGGCATGTGTTTTGAAAGACACCGATTCCGAAAGTCACAGAATCGCAGCCGGGAAAGAGCCAGAGACCAAAAGGAGGTACAGACGACTATGAACAAATATGAGTTAGCGTTAGTTGTCGATGCTAAGATCGAGGAAGATGCAAGAGTAGCAACTGTCGAGAAGGCAAAGGATTATGTAACCAAATTCGGCGGTACTATCACAGAGGTTGAAGAGTGGGGCAAGAAGAAACTTGCTTACGAGATTCAGCACATGAAAGAGGGCTACTACTACTTCATCAAGTTTGATGGCGAGGCAACTGTTCCGGGCGAGTTGGAGCAGGCTGTTCGAATCATGGACAATGTTCTGAGATACTTATGCGTTAGACAGGAAGCATAAGAAAGGAAGGTGTTTCCTTCATGAATAAGGTTATTTTATGTGGTAGATTGACCAGAGATCCTGAAGTTCGTTATTCTTCAGGAGAGAATCAGACAGCGGTTGCAAGATATACACTTGCGGTAGACCGTCGTTTTAAACGCCAGGGAGATGAGCAGACTGCAGATTTCATTAACTGTGTGGTTTTTGGCAGAGGGGCTGAGTTTGCAGAGAATTATCTTCATCAGGGCACTAAGATCATAGCTGAGGGTCGCATTCAGACAGGAAGCTATACCAACAAAGATGGACAACGTGTCTATACTACAGATGTTGTAGTGGAAAATCAGGAATTTGCGGAGAGCAAAGCAGCATCTGCAAATAATGCCGGCGGTTATCAGCAGGCAGCACCATCCAGACCAGAGCCGACACAGGCTGCAGGCGACGGATTTATGAATATTCCGGATGCCATTGAAGAGGAATTACCATTCAAGGTGTGATGGACTGATAGACACAAATTATTAAGGAGGTTTCGTAATGGCATACAATAAAGGCGATAACAATGCTTCAAGAAGAAGACCAATGCGTAGAAGAAAAAAAGTTTGTGCTTTCTGTGCAGACAAAGAGCATGATTATATCGACTACAAGGATGTAAATAAGTTAAAGAGATATGTCTCCGAGAGAGGCAAGATTCTTCCAAGAAGAATTACAGGTAACTGTGCAAAGCATCAGCGTGCGTTAACAGTTGCAGTTAAGCGTGCACGTCACGTAGCAATTATGCCTTATACAACTGATTAATTTTGGTTAGTTTATAGGAGCGATCATTATGAGCTTCTGCGATATGCAGAAGCTCTTTTTTTCTTATTTTTTGACCACAATATCTATCAGCGGTGCGCCGCATCTCTTGCACGATAGTTGGAAGTATGCTAAGATAAAATGTACGCAAATATGTATGTTTAGGGACATTATGAAGATGTGTACTAATGATAATATATGTCTTGCAATTTAAAGGAGCAGCCGCAAATGAACCAAAAGACGAATAATAGAATGCAGATGTTGACTGCGATGGCAATTTTTATTGCAGCAGTATTTATCTGGGGGATTGTCCAGTGGCAAGCAACAGGTGTAAAAGAGCCAGCTGTACAGAAAGCACTGGCAACACAGAAAAAAGTGAATAACGTGTCCGATAAAAAGGTGAATATAGAGGCGTTAACAAAGATACTGCTTCAGGACATAAAATACGAAACGAAGCTTAATTTAATGGATGATAGCGTTGTGGAGGGAATCGTATCGTTGCAGAAAGATTCCAAAGCAGCTTTATATATGGGAGAAGGAACATATTCCGATGAAGTGCTGGTGGTCACCGCTTCCTCAGAAGAGAAAGCTAAGAAAGATCAGGGAGCAGTAGAACAACATCTCAAAGAGATGAAGCATTCCTTTGAAGACTATATTCCGAAACAGGCAGATAAGATTGAAAATGCGGTTATCATACGATGCGGAAAGTATGTTGTTGCTTGCGTTACAGATGACTATGAGACCGCCCAAAATAAGATCGTGGATGCATTCGAGGCGGATAAATAGTATATACGGAAGAGGTTAGGTATGGGAAGGTTTAGGCAAGGGAAGATAATTGGTTTGGCGGTGGCAGTATGCTTGATTGTTATTTGCGGAGTCCTGTTATGGCGGGCAAAGCCTCACAAGACAGAAGAAACTCTGGTTATTTCTCATGCGCTTAAGGAAGATAAAGGTTCTAATACAACACATAAAAAACAGGCTGAGAAGAACAGACAGACTCCGACAGCGATGCCGACAGCAACGCCGACAGCAACACCACAGGGTGGATATGCAGAAATTACGTCACATGACAAAATGAAGATATATGAGGACACGGCAACTGTTGTGATTGGAGATACCGGCTATGAACTTTATAACTATGTGCCATCCATTGCGTCTTCTTATGCAAAAGCAATTAATAAAGCGGCCAAACTGTATGGTTCTTCTGCAACAATTTATGACATCATTATCCCAACGAGTGTAGGAATCACCATGCCGGACAATAAATTAGCACATGTTAATTCAACACCGCAGGACAAGGCAATCAAGAAAATCTTTGCAAAGCTGGAAAAATCCGTGCAGACGATATCGTTGTATGATGCATTGATGCAGCACCGACAGGAGTATGTTTATTATCGTACAGATCATCACTGGACATCCAAAGGGGCGTATTATGGATATGTGGGAATTTGCGAGAAACTTGGCATTTCACCACATGCGTTATCAGAATATGAGAAGAAGAAATTTGGAAGTTTTATTGGTACATATTATGGTGACACCAATGGCGATAAAAATTTTCGCAAAGATGAGCTGGCAGCTTATTACCCGGTGAGCGATAAGATCAGCATGAAATATCAGAACGAATCCGGCAAAATAGTGAATGGACATGTTATTGCGGACTCGTCGAAATATGGAATCAGCAACAAATATTTGGCATTTTTGGAGGGAGATAATGCGTATACGGTGATCACCAATAAGAACATCAAGGATTCTTCCAGTTGTGTTGTGGTGAAAGAATCGTTTGGAAATGCACTTGTACCATATTTGACCGATCATTTTTCCAAAATATATGTCATTGACTATCGTTATTGGAATGGGAAGTTATCACATTTGGTAAAAGACAAAAAGATACAGAAAATCTTTTTTATCAACAACATTTCCATGACGCGCAATTCGTATCTGGTTGGTAAACTTAATCAACAGATTCGCTGATCTTTGTATGGTAACAAGGCAGAAGAGAGGATAACTATGGTATTTAGCAGTGTTGTGTTTTTGTTTTTATTTTTGCCGGCAGTGATCGCATTGTATATTATTTGTCCGGCAAAATTGCGTAATGGACTGCTATTTGCAGTTAGCTTGTTCTTTTATGCATGGGGCGAGCCGGTATATATATGGATCATGTTATTTTCTACGGTATTTGATTATACCAATGGTTTATTGTTGGAATATTTTTTGGCGAATAAAGAGCGTTTTGTCAATTATCAAAAATATAGAAAGATTGTATTAACCGTATCTGTTGTAGGGAATCTTGGGATTCTCTGCTTTTTTAAGTACACGGAATTTTTGTTGACTTCATTGAGGGATCTGACGGGGACAGACATACATATATGGAAGCTTGCACTGCCAATTGGAATATCGTTTTACACATTTCAAACTATGTCTTACACAATTGACGTGTATCGGCAGAAAGTGAAAGCGCAGCATAACCTGATCGCATTTGGAATGTATGTCAGTATGTTTCCGCAGTTGATCGCAGGGCCGATCGTGCGGTATGCATCGGTGGAGCAGCAGATGAACGATCGTGTACTGGTTCCGGCAAAAATGGCATCAGGTCTGCAGCGTTTTATTATCGGACTGGGCAAAAAGGTTTTGCTTGCAAATCAAATCGGTGCATTGTGGACAGAAATATCGACGCAGAAGACCGGGACGGTATTAGGGGCATGGCTTGGGGCCATTGCGTTTATGTTTCAAATATATTTTGATTTTTCGGGTTATTCGGATATGGCAATTGGACTGGGGCATATTTTCGGATTTACATTTCCGGAAAACTTTAAATATCCGTATATTTCAAAAAGTATTACGGAGTTTTGGCGTCGCTGGCATATAACGCTTAGCACATGGTTCCGTGAATATTTGTATATTCCGCTAGGGGGAAATCGACGGGGCAGAACCAGACAGATATGGAATTTGTTTGTAGTTTGGAGCCTGACCGGGCTTTGGCACGGGGCGTCTTGGAACTTTGTATTGTGGGGCATTTATTATTTTATTTTGCTTACCATAGAAAAAATATTTTTAGGAGAAAAATTGGAACAATTGCCGGGATGGCTGCAGCATGTTTATACCTGCCTGGTCGTTTTATTTGGCTGGGTGATCTTTGCCAATGAGAATATTGCGGACCTGGGACGTTATTTTCTTACGATGTTCGGTGCGAACGGAGCATTGTACAACCAGACAGCTATATATCAATGGTATACCCACATCCCTCTTTTGATCGTATTGATCATTGGGTCAACAAAACTGCCTAAACAGCTGCTTCGTAAGGGCTGGACACGGCTGAAGCTTATAGATGCGATCTCGTCCCGTCAGGAACAGATACGATTTGTGGCGGCAAGTATATTTACGGTGTTGGTGTTGTATTGCAGTGTGGCATTTTTGGTAAGCGGATCGTATAATCCGTTTTTGTACTTCAGATTTTGAAAGTAGCATTGATCGCAGAGCAAAATCTCATGTTTTGTGAGCGGTCCTTTGCCGTGGAACGTCTGCGGAATGGAGGATTAGAATGAAACGTCACTGGTATATGATATATTTTGGGCTGATCATAGGAGGCCTGTTTACACTTGGCATAACCATGTTTATCAGACCGGCAAAACATTTTTCGGAAAACGAAAATCGTGTTTTGCAGCAGATCCCCACATTTTCACTTAATAGTTTCGTGCAGGGACAATATCAGGAAAAATTAGAGAAAGGCGCAGATGACCAATTTCCCGGGAGAGATGGGCTTACGGCAATCGCATCTATATGCAAACGTATGATGGGGCAGAAGGATATTGGAGACACCTATTTGGGAAAAGATCATTATTATCTAGCCAAAAAGACCGAAGATTCTATAGATATGTTTCGCTATATGGAAAATCTGCGATATGTGGAATATGTGGGTAGTCAGAGAGCGTCAAAATCCACGCTGCTTCTTGTACCTGACGCCGGAACGATATTGGCAGACAAGTTGCCTGCACAGGCACCGTTTTATCAGGCTGCGGCGCTGTATCGTGCTGCCGGTTCGGTATGCAAGCAGACTACATTTGTAGACATTCGACAGGCAATGAATGAACAGAAAAAGTCGGAACAATTGTATTACCGCACAGATCATCACTGGACCTTGGCAGGAGCTTATGTGGGTTATCAGCAGCTTTGCCAGCCGTTACACTTGACAAAACAGCCCTATGAGCATTTCAAGCCTAAGATGGTCAGCAAAAACTTTTTGGGAACATTACATTCCCGTGTGCTTGGTGCAGATGCCAAAGCAGATACGATCTATGCGGCGGATCATTTACCGGAGATCTCTTCGGTGGTGTGCGATGGCAAAGAAAAGCATACGATCTATGATGCCCGTAGATGTAGTACGAAGGATAAATATGCGTACTTTTTTGGCGGAAATTATGGGGAAGTGACGATCAAGATGTCAGAACAAAACCACACAGGAAAGAATCTGATCGTGTTTAAGGATTCTTTTGCCAACTGTCTGGTGCCTTTTTTGTTAGAACAATATGATCAGGTAACTATGATCGACTTACGGTATTACCGAAAATCTGTAATAAATATTCTACAGCAGAAGAAAGATGCGGAAATCTTATTTTTGTATGAAATGAGCAATTTTGCAGAAGATAATAATATATGGAAACTTACAAAATAGAAGAGTTGTACGAAAATCATATGTATAAAGGGAATGATGTATTCACATAGGGATTTCATGGTTAATATACGATCGGGCGCTGCCTTTTTTTGGTAATTATGTAATATTATTTGACAAAATTTAATGATGTTGTTATAATTTGTAATGAAATGTAACATATTTGTAACAAATTACAGGTGAAAGGTATGGTAACTATCGTGATTAGAAAAAATTTAGTGAAGAAAGCAGCGGGGGTCAGCGTTGCTTGTGCACTTACTATAGGAATGAATGTTGTGATTGCAGGCCCGGAGGAGAGCACCTTATTTCAGCAGATGGGGCTGATAAAAACAGCAGCAGGAGCTGAGGTTACGAATGCTACAGTCGCTCCGGCAATTGCACCGACACCAATATCTATTAATAATCAGAAACGTGTAACATTAAATCAAGTTGTTTCGGATGAGTTCGTAGGACCGATGCTTCCAAGTGCAACGCCGACAACAACACCGGCACCAACGGCAAAGCCAACGGTAAAGCCTGTTGCCAAAAGATATCGCAGCCTGGTCTTATCCGTTGCTAAAGATTATGTTAATGTGCGTAAGAGCAGAAGTACAGACAGTAAGGTGATGGGGAAACTTCATCGTGGAAGTTCTGCAAAGATTTTAAAAGTAAAAGGTGACTGGGTTAAGATCCGTTCCGGTAAAGTAACCGGATATGTTAAGAAAGAGTACGTGGCTACAGGAGCTCGTGCAGAGAAATTGTCCACACGTTTTGGTAAGAATTACGCTGTTGTTAAAAAGGGAACAGATACCTTAAATGTGCGCGAAAAAAAGAATACAAAGTCCGATATCGTAACACAGATTACAGATGGAGATGATGCTATCGTGCAGAGTATCTCAAAGGACTGGGTAAAGATTAAGACAGACAGTGGAAAAGTTGGTTATGTGGCAAAAGAGTATGTGTCTACAACACTGAAATTTAAGCATGCAGTATCTGCAGCACAGAAGAAAGCTTCTGAGAGTGCAAAGTCAACATCTACGGCAAAGGAACCATCCGGCAAGAGCGGCAGCGCAGTTGTTAAGTATGCATTACAGTTTGTCGGCAATCCTTATGTTTGGGGTGGAACCAGTTTGACTGGTGGTGCAGACTGTTCCGGATTTACTATGAGAATTTATGAGAAGTTTGGATATAGCCTTCCACACAGCTCAGCAGCACAGGCCGGATATGGACGCAGCGTAAGTATGAGCAGCTTGCAGCCCGGAGATCTGTTGTTTTACAAACATGGCAGCAGCATTGGCCATGTGGCTATGTATATTGGTGGGGGACGTATTGTTCATGCAGCCGGCAAGAAATGGGGTATTGTGACAGCTAATGCATTTTATCGTACTCCATGCTGTGCCCGCAGAATCCTTGGTTGATCATATATAATGATCAAGATGTCAAAAGTTCAATTTCATCATATAATTAAAATACCGTAAAAACAAATTAAACAGCGCTTCCTCTATTAACTTCAGAGGAGGCGCTGTTTTGTTGTTCTTTATTATTGCAGGATAAGCGTTGGATCGTTATTTTGAAAAGCTTATCTTATGATGTTTGTAGTTAGAAATCAAAGAAGTTTTTGCCGAAACTTTCCTTGGTTCGCTTATGGCGTTTATGATACTGTACTCCTTTTTTGCGTTTTTTAGTATTTTCTTTTCGAGGAGTATGTTTCTCATAATGCTTGCTGTGATTTCGACGTTCTGAACTTGGAGCAAAATCGCCGCGGCTGCGGTTTTTTTTCTGCTTCGCATGATGACGTCGACCGCCACGACTTTGATAGCCACCGCTTCGTTTGCGTCCTCGGCGTCTGTGGCTTGGTGTCAGGTTGCGCAACAGGACCGCGATAATGATGATCAACAACAATGCGATGATGATAATGATCACACTTCCTAAAAGTTGATTGTGTAAAACGCTTCCGACCTTGCGGGACAACTGATTCGCAGCATCTGCAATATTGCGGAACAGTTTTTTTTGTATTTTATGCTTGGAATTATTGGCTTCCATATTTGCAATCTTGGCGTTCACCAGATTTCGTGAAGCTTCATCTAAGTGTTTTGTCGAATCAGAGTTCGTATATATAATGTTAGAAGCTCCAACAGTTTTATTGCCATACGTATAAGTGATCTGGCCGATCACATTGTCACCATCATGAAGTTTCACATTTTTATTGTAGGTGATCGATTGCTTTGCAGCAGAAAGTGGTATTCCTTTTGGGAGAACAACACAAGCACCATCCGCCAGGCGGACCGGAGACTCGTCTGCGTTAAAGTAACTGCCATAGTTGTTAAACAGATCGGCATTGATCTGCTCATTTTCCTGATTTACGGTGTATTTTTGATACTTTTCAAATCCATAATTCAACAATTTGGTCGTGTCCGTGTATTCGTTTGGCTCGCCCTGTTTTGGGCCGGCAGCTTTCATAATGACGCAGACAAGTTCCATTCCATTTTTTTCACCATAAGTGACCAAAGTGTTTTGAGCAACGTGGGTGTAACCGGTTTTACCGCCAATGGCATACTTGTATTCGTATTTAGGATACCGCCATCCATTGATCATCTGATGATGATTTTGCCATGTGCGTTCCTGTTTGTGCTTATTTGTTTTGGCACAGACATATCGTCTTGTACCACAGGCTTTGCGGAAGGCGGAAGATTTCATTGCCTGTCGGGCGATCACTGCCATATCATAAGCGGTTGTGTAGTGCTTCGGATCAGGCAAGCCATTTGGATTGTTAAAGTGTGTATCCTTTAATCCAAGATCTTTTACGCGTTTATTCATTAATCCGACAAAGTTACTGATACTGCCGGAAATGTGTTCGGCAACTGCCAGACATACCTCATTGGCAGATTCCAGCATGATCGCATTCAAGCATTGCTCTACTGATAACTTTTCGCCGGGCTCTGAAAAAATAGTGGAGCTGCCGGTCTCGATGCCATATGCAGCAGTCGATGAGACGGTTACGGTTTCATTCATGGAAGTATTTTCTGCTAAGAGCATGGATGTCAGGATCTTAGTAATACTTGCCGGATAATGTTTTTTGTGAGAGTTTTTTTCATATAATATTGTGCCCGTTGACAATTCCATAACAATTGCCGAATCACTGGACAAAGAGTTCTTTTTTGGTCCGGATGGCCATTTGGTCTGTGTCGCCTGAGCCGTTACAGCGTTGGCAGGGATGGTTAAGGTTGTGATTCCGGTACCGGTTAGCAGCATGACACCACAAAGCAGCAAAGCAACCGTTCGTTTTAGCTTCAACGTTTTCCTCCGTTCTGCGCACCTCTTAAGATAAGCCACTGTAATAACAGCGGTGGAACAATATTTGCGCAAAGTACGCGGAGACGCAAATATCAAAAAAGCAAGAACTTCTTAAATTTGTATAAAGTGGTTTAAGAAACGTATCCGAATGTGCTATACTGTAACAAGCCACTTTATGCGAAAAGAAAAGCACTCCCAGTAGGAATCGAACCTACAACTGCCCCTTAGGAGGGGGCTGTTATATCCATTTAACTATGAGAGCACACAGCACTAATTTTAGCATAGTGCAGGGAGTGCGTCAAGAAATGTAAAGCAGATTGAGCAGTGCTACAATAGAAAGGACATGAGTGAACAGTATGGCAGAAGAGAACAACAATAAAGATAAAAATAATGAATACGAAGATATATGCTACGTATGCAGAAGACCGGAGAGTAAGGCCGGCAAAATGATGCGTTTGCCACAGGGAATCTGTATTTGTAATGATTGTATGCAGAAGACCTTTGACTCCATGACGGGACTTCCGAATATGGGAATGCCGTATATGGATATGTTTAATATGGCACAGCCGCCACAGTATGAGGATATTCCGGAACGTCAAAAGCTCAAAAAGAAGAAACCCAAAGAGAAGAAAAAAGCTGCAGAGGGAGAAGAGGTTTTTGATATTCAGCATTTGCCGGCACCGCATGTGATCAAAGGAAGACTGGATGAATATGTAGTCGGTCAGGAATATGCCAAGAAAGTAATGTCGGTTGCGGTCTATAATCATTATAAACGCGTGCTGACGGATACTATGGACGATATTGAGATTGAGAAGTCCAATATGCTGATGATCGGACCAACCGGCTGTGGTAAAACATATCTGGTGAAAACACTTGCAAGGCTGTTGCAGGTGCCGTTAGCGATCACAGATGCAACGTCCTTGACTGAGGCGGGATATATTGGTGATGACGTGGAAAGTGTTTTGTCGAAATTGCTTGCTGCGGCAGACAATGACGTGGAAAAAGCAGAGCGAGGCATTGTTTTTATCGACGAGATTGATAAGATCGCCAAGAAGCAGAATTCCAAGAGTCGAGATGTCAGCGGCGAGTCAGTACAGCAGGGAATGTTGAAGCTGTTAGAGGGTGCCGATGTGGAAGTGCCGGTAGGCGCAACGAATAAAAATGCCATGGTGCCAATGACAACAATTAATACGAGAAATATATTGTTTATCTGCGGTGGCGCATTTCCGGAGCTGGATAAAACGATCAAAAATCGTTTGACCAAACAGTCGGCCATTGGTTTTATGTCAGAACTCAAAGACAAATATGATGATGATGCCAATATTTTGGAGCAGGTGACAACAGAGGATTTGCGGGAATTTGGTATGATTCCGGAGTTTTTGGGACGTCTTCCGGTGGTGTTTACGCTCCAGGCAATGACGGAGGATATGCTGGCACAAGTACTTACACAGCCTAAAAATGCGATTTTGAAGCAATATCAGAAACTACTTGCTTTAGATGAGGTGGATCTGCAATTTGATGATGGTGCAATCCGTGCGATTGCTAAGCAGGCGGCAGAGAAAAAGACAGGCGCGCGTGCTTTGCGTGCGATCATTGAGAAATTCATGCTGGATATTATGTATGAGATCCCGAAAGATGATCTGATCGGTCGCGTGACGATCACGGAAGATTATATTAATCATGAGGGGGCGCCTCGTATTGAAATGCGGGAAAGCGGAGAAGCGAAATTATTGACACAACGACAAGAATAATATGATCACGGTGAGCATATATATAGAAGTGATCGTATTTCCTTGTGAGGTGAAATACCTATGACCGACTGTGAACAGCAGATTTATTCCAATGAATATCAGGATTATTTGATAGAACACACTGGTGACGAAGCATTGATCAAGCAGTGGTATGATACGGATTGTGTACAATTCGCCAGCCGGAGGTTTGCCGTGATCTATCAAGCGGCAACCGTTGAGGATGCGGGAATTCGTGCACGTTTTCTACAAAGGCCGCGTTGCTACGGTCTGCTCTCCTCGGAACAAATATTGAACGAAATAGGAGTGTCGGCAGTCAGAAGACTTCCGGCACTCGAATTGTTTGGAAATGGTGTATTGGTAGGGTTTGTCGACACGGGGATCGATTATACGCACCCGGCGTTTATGAATGCAGACGGGACTAGCAGGATCTTAAGTATATGGGATCAAACGATAGAAGGTGGTGAGAAGAAGCCGAAAGGTTTTGCGTATGGCTGTGAGTATAGCAATGAACAGATCAATGAAGCAATCTCGGCGAGCAATCCTTATGAAATCGTTCCGAGCCGAGATACGGAGGGGCATGGAACATTTATGGCAGGAGTTGCCTGTGGAAACGAGACGGAAGATGGGCAATTTTCAGGAGTGGCACCTTCTGCAGCAATCTGTGTTGTGAAATGTAAGCAGGCAAAACAAAATTTAAGAGATTATTATCAGATATCCTCGGAAATTACTTGTTTTAGTGAAGCAGATTTGATTTTGGGCGTTTGTTACCTCTGGCGGCAAGCAGTGCAAATGCGAATGCCTCTTGTGTTGTGCCTTGGTGTTGGTACGAATTTGGGAGGTCATGTCCGTGGCGGTGTGATTGGAGAATTACTGCGGGATTATGGGGATTATCGCGGTACTTTTGTGGTAACGGCAGCAGGGAATGAGGCGAACACAGCGAGACACTATGAAAGTGGCGTTATTTTGCAGGGAGGCAGCGAAGAGGTTGAGTTAGAGGTTGCCGAGGGAAGAGACGGATTTGTGATGGAGCTGTGGAGCGATGCAACGCAGGTATTTTCGATAGGTTTGATCTCACCAAGCGGCGAATATAGTGGAAAAACGGTGCCGAGACAGGCAGAAAAGCGAGTGATTTCTTTCCTATTTGAAAATACAGTCGTGGAAATTCAGAATCTTTTGATCGATCAGGAAAACGGGGACGAATGCATTTTGCTGCGTTTTTTGCAGCCGCAGGAAGGTGTTTGGAAAATTCGTGTTTTTAATGAACAAAATATGCCAGGCAGATTTCATATATGGCTGCCGATGTACGAATTACTTCCGGGAGATACACGATTTTTGCGTTCAGATCCCAATACGACAATCTGTGATCCGGCGAATAATCTTGGAGTTATTACAGTGGCTTATTATGATTCAACAACGCGCGGCATTGCAGTTGATTCCAGCCGTGGTTACAGTCGTGATGATTACATCAAGCCGGACGTGGCGGCACCAGGCATTCAAGTTTTAGGACCAATTGCATTTACCGGAATGACGCCGGCAGATACGCAGAGACAGCGAGCGGAAGAGGCACGTTATGGTATGCGAAATGGTTCCAGCATTGCTGCAGCTTTGACGGCGGGCACAGTAGCCCTACTGGCAGAATGGGGAATTGTGAAACGCAACGACTTGTCCATGGATACGACAACTATTAAAAAGTATTTGATCCGGGGGACAGATCGGACAGGGCGCGAGTTTCCAAATCGAATGTGGGGATATGGATTTCTGAATCTATATGGGGTGTTTGATGCACTTCGTCCGAAGTAAGTGCTTTTACATCGCGCAAAAGTACGCGGTAACGCAGATAGGCAGCGTTCAATTGATAGATGTAACTGTCGATCAAGTCAGGCTCCTGCACAGAATCCAGCCCGGCATACGCATCTGTCAGATTTTTTTGTGCTTCTAATAATGATTTTTTAAGGAACTTTTCTTTTTTGGGAAGTTCCTTTTTCTTTTCCAATAATCTCATGGCTACATTCATCCTTTCTACCTCCATCTTTTGTAATAGTATAGACCAAATACTGTTAATTTATTCCTGTCCTAAAAAAGAATAAAACGAATAAATATATAGTGTTATCTGAAAAAAATGACAGAAAGAAAGGGGTAGATTGCTATGTTTGCCATGTTGATTGTGGTAATTGCGTTTTTGGTGGTCAAGGTAATTGGGTATGGGGCTTTGTCCTGGATGCAGTACCTTTCGGAAGTGTTGCTCCGATGTCTGTCAGGCTTTATTGTTCTATATGTCTGCAATTTTTTTATGTGTTATCTGAACGAAAATCTTATCGTCAATATTAACGAAATCAGCCTGACAATTTCGGCATTTTTCGGGTTGGCAGGGGTGTTCCTTTTATACTGTTTTCGTTGGATTTTACTAATAGTCTAGATATAGATTTGGCATATTTGCACAAAAATTGTACCGGTTGACAGGGCCGGAAGTGGGGTGCTATAGTTGCGGCACGCTTCACCAAGCTGATGTCTGCAGGAGTGCAAAGGCATGTTGGGAGTACCTGCAGTCGGAAAGCTTGGGATAGCGAATAGGGACGGAGACGGTGAAGATACGAATGGGAACTGTAATCTTACTGTCAAGTTGTAAATGGGAGGTGTGTAGGTGAAGAAGATCGTTGTAGCAATGTATGATGAGGAAGGTTATACGAGACGTTTGGCTGACTACTTTTGTCAGCATCAGAAGAATCTGTTTGATGTCCGGTTGTTTACAAGTGAAGAGAGCCTGCGCAAATTTTTGATAGGACAGGGAACGGAGCTGTTGATTACCGGAGAGCGGGACTGGGAACTGTTTCGCGGGATCAACCATGGTATTCACCGCTTAATATTGCTGTCCGATGGACAATGTGTCAGAGAAGACAATGGACAGGCCGTGTTGTTTAAGTATCAATCTGCGGAAAGTATGTTGCAGGAGGTACTGGCGATCGTGGCTGACGATGAGGAACTTAAGGTTCCCCTTCCCAAAAAGCAGATGAAGGGGACGGAGTTTGTCGGAGTATTTGCACCGTATGGTGGAGCTGGTGTGACATCGATGGCACTACAATTGGCTCAAAAGTATAGTGCACAGACCCATTGTCTTTATCTGAACTTTGAAGTGTTTGATGGAAAGGTTCTGACAGATGATGAGCGCAATCATGACATATGGAATGCCAATATGTGCAGAGGAATGTCAGACCTGATCTTTTTTCTGCGGCAGAGACAGGAGAAAACAGCGGTCAAGTTACAGTCGCTTATTCGTCGCATTGGAACAATAGAAGGGATTGCTGCAGTGGAGGATTACAGGGATCTGTATGAATTATCTGCGAAAGACTTGGAACGACTGCTGCTCGTATTGGCAGAAGATACAGAGTATGAAAAAGTTGTCTTTGATATTGGATTTTTCGGGGATGGTTCGATGGAATTGTTGAAATGCATGGATAAGTTATTCGTGCCGCAGCCTGCGACGAGATCTCAGCAATGCAAGTGTAAATCCTGGGAGGCATTGCTTAAAAAGGAGGGATTGGAGGAGTGTCTGGCAAAGATGCAGTATGTGGCAGTCAATCGCGGCAGGATCTGACAAAGATCAAGGAGTGTATCAGGGAAGATATTATCCGATGCATGAATCGCGAACGTGTTGTTTCTGATGAAGAAATCAAGGACATGATCCAGCAGCGGGTGCTTGATCTGGGGCATGAAATGTATTTTTCCGTTACTCAGAAACAGGAAATGATACAGGGGATTTTTAATTCACTGCGTAAATTGGATATTTTACAGGAAATTCTGGAACAAGATGATGTCACAGAGATCATGGTGAATGGCTATCAGACAATCTTTATCGAAAAGGCGGGAAGACTATACCGCTATCCACATAGTTTTTCCAGTCAGTCGAAATTAGAGGATGTTATTCAACAGATTGTCAGCAGAATGAATCGTGTTGTCAATGAGGCAAGTCCGATTGTGGATGTCAGGCTGGAGGATGGATCACGTGTAAATGTGGTATTACCTCCGGTTGCGATCAATGGACCTATTTTGACAATTCGTAAATTTCCGAATCAGCCGATCACGATCCAAACATTGATCGAGATTGGCTCGATAACACGAGAGGCGGCAGAATTCCTAAAAAGTCTTGTTATAGCCGGATACAACATATTTATAAGTGGAGGTACCGGCAGCGGAAAGACTACATTCTTAAATGCACTGTCATGCTTCATTCCGGAGACGGAACGTTTGATCACCGTAGAGGATTCTGCGGAGCTGCAGATACAGGGAATTGCCAATTTAGTCAGACTGGAAGCCAGGGAGGCTAATTTGGAGGGGAAGAATGCAGTATCTATTCGGGATTTGTTGCGATCAGCATTGCGCATGCGGCCGGATCGAATCATTTTGGGAGAGGTGAGAGATGCGGCAGCGTGTGAGTTGCTGACAGCAATGAATACCGGACACGATGGAAGTTTGTCTACAGGGCATGCCAATAGTCCACAGGATATGTTGAACAGATTGGAGACATTGGTACTTATGGGGATGGACATTCCCCTTGAAGCAGTACGCAGCCAGATAGCTTCTGCAATTGATATTGTGGTGCAATTGGGGCGGTTGCGTGATCGCAGCCGGAAAGTCTTAACGATAGCCGAGGTCGCAGGGATGCAAGAAGGGCATATTGTTCTGCGGGACATATTTCAATTTCAGGAACGAGGGGAAGCAGAGGATGGAACTGTCGTAGGAAATCTGCAGTGGACGGGCGCTAAATTAAGTCAAACCACAAAATTAGAATTAGCAGGTGTAAAAGTTCCTTGTGGATAGGGGAAGATGATGGAAAAATCGTAATATTTTCATAGGCAGGAGATCTGATGGAGGGAATGCAACAGTACATTTCGACAAAAGGGGTGATTTGGTGAAAGGACGCAGCAGATATTTCGAACTCATCAAATGCTTTGGAATATGGGGCATACAGGGGGCTGGAATTGTTTTACTTTTCTTTCGAAGTCTATGGTTGTGTGTACTTGTGAGTTTGGCGACTGCGATCTATGGCGTGATCACAGCGAAGAAACGAGCCAAAAGACGCTGGCAAAACCAGATCAGTATCGAGTTTCGTGAAGGATTACAGGGAATCGCAGCCGCATTACAGGCCGGTTATTCTATGGAAAATGCTTTGGAAGAATCACAAAAAGATCTGGTATTGCTTTACGGGGAACATTCCGTTTTGGTGCCACAGATGCAGAGGATGTCATATGAATTGCAGTTAAATCAACCGATAGAAGAGGTTTTTTATCGGTTTGGGCAATTGACGCAAGTGGAGGACGTTATGCGTTTTGCGCAAGTCTTACATATTGCAAAGAGAACAGGAGGAGATTTGATAGCGATTACAAGAATGACTGCAGATAGGATTAGTGAAAAAATGGAGGTCAAACGGGAAATATTGGTGATGATCGCAGGAAAACAAATGGAGGCACAGATTATGAAACTGATGCCGTTAGCCATTATATTGTATTTCTGGGTGTTCTCTCCGGGATTTTTAGATCCGTTATATCGTTGGGAAGGACGCCCTGTTATGGCAGTTCTTTTACTTGTTTATCTGGCAGCAGCATATTGGATCGATCGCATCAGTCGTATTGAGATATGAATTATCAGGGAAGATCAAACAAATTGGAACATTCATTTTCAGTTATCATATCGTGGCTGCGTTCAAGGTTTTGCGAGAAACAGTTGACATCGTTATCTAAGTTGTATGTTGGTAAAGGAACGGAGGAATTGTTTGTAATATTTCTTCGAAAGAGTGCCAGGTATGCATTGACCGGAATGGTGGTCGCAGGAGTGTTATGTGCATTGTTTGTTATATCTTCATCAAAAAAGCATGAGATTTGGCATGGAAATATGATGGAGCGTTCTGAGGCTGGTGGCAGGGATAAGACCATTGAAATGCAGATTGAGACAGAGGATGGTAAGCAGGATTATACGGTTAAACTTCCTGCACGTAAATTGACAAAGCATGAGATCAAGGAGCAATTTGCGATTGCGAGAGAAAAGGTGCAAAAGTTATATCTTGGTGAAAATAATTCGGCGGATAATATCACATCTTCATTAAATCTGATAGAAACAGTTCCGGATACAATGGTGCAAGTGGCATGGCAGTTAGATAAGGAGGGATTGATTACAGATAATGGCGAGATTGTATGGGCTGAGATTATTAAGCCGTACAAAACAGAAATCACTGCAGAGTTGTCTTGTGAAGATGTGCAGGAGAGTGTCGTTTTAGAATTAACCATACAGCCGCCACAACGGACAAAGTTTGAACAGTGGCTTCAAAAATGGGAGGCTGCATTTAATAAGCGGCTTGAGGATACTGCAAGCGATAAAAGAATCTTTCTTCCGACAAGGGTGGAGGGACGAGAGATTACTTATCGCGATAAAACAGATTCTTATTTGGTGCCATGCGTGGTGGGGGTGATCTTGGCAGCGATTGCAGGAATGCTGCTTTACAATAGTCAGATGCAGCAAAATGTCCGTAAACGGGATGAGGAACTATGTAAGGATTACCCGGAAATGGTGGAACAGTTTGTTCTGTTAGTGGGGGCCGGCATGACGATCAAGAGCGCATGGATCAAAATGACAGACGATTATCAATCGGGTCTGGATAGAAAGCAAGCAAAACGTTATTTGTATGAGGAGATGAGTGTGACAGAACGTGAGATGCAGAATGGAATGGGTGAAGAACGTGCCTATGAATTATTTGCAAAGCGGACAGGCATTCTTTGCTATATGAAATTCAGTGCACTTTTGACACAAAATCTTCGGAAAGGTTCAGCAGATATGTTGCGCCTTTTGGAACAGGAAGCACAGGATGCGTTTCAAAAACGCAAGGAACAGGCTAAGGAGGCAGGAGAAAAGGCAGGAACAAAAATGCTGTTTCCTATGATGTTAATGCTGCTGATTGTGTTTGTGATGATTTTATATGCAGCATTTCGCTCCATGTAGCAGAAAGGAAAGAATATGAAGAACAGATGGAAACAATTTTGGAAAGACGAATCGGGAATCGGAGTTGTAGAGATCATATTGATTTTGGTTGTGTTGATCATGCTGGTTGTTATTTTCAGAGAGCAGATTACGGCGATTGTGACAAACGCATTTCAACAGATTAATTCCGGTGCGAGTAAGATCAATACAGGGATATCGATCAAAAAGAAGTAGAGCATAAGTTTGAGGTGTGGAACTAGAGGAAGTTTTCTGAAGAAATCCGGAAAGGGTGGAGGTGGATGTATTTTGCAGGGAACCGGAAGTGAGAGGAGGGATGTGTTTTGTGAAAGGTGCAATTACCGTATTTATGACGCTGCTGTTTGGGATGATCTTGTCATTAGTTCTAGTCACAATTGAGAACGTACGTTTTTTGACAGGGGAAAGTTATGCCAGACTTTCGGCCAAAGGAGCTTTACATGCAGTGTTTGGAGAATACAATCGAGAATTGTATGAAGATTATGGGTTGTTTGGTTATGGAGGATATAGTCAGAAGAATCAGGATGAATTGTCGCGAAATATCGAAAGGCAGTTGCAGACAGCTTTGGGACAGCAGGATAAGGCAGCGTCTTCCGCAAATATTGACTTATATCGTATCCATGACATTTCCTGCACAATTGCGGACATAAAGAGTGTGGCAGACCGCGAGGAGTTGTATCGTCAGATTAAGTTGTTTTTAGCAAGTGAAACGGTAGAAGATGTTTTGGATCGGTTATTTACAAAGGACGATTCCACAAACTCAAAGGTGGGAGTAGATAGTTTGCGTGATCTTTTTCGAGAGGGTACCACGGCGTGGTCAAAATCACTGGAGCAGACCGAAAAGTATGAGAAAGGGGAGATGGATGATCCGGAAAAAACATCGCCTAAAAGAAAGAAACAGTCTGATAAGGCAGACAGTCAGTTTGCCGGGGGAAATAGGAGGTTTGATGGGGAAGATGGACAGTTTGCGGAAGCAAATAAGCGATCGGTTAGAAAGGCGGGATCCTCTGGGAATGTCATGGATGGGGATGGCGGTATGGCAACGCAGGATCATGCAAATGGTAATCCGTTGGAAAGTTTTTGCGAGTTGATGAGAGACGGCATCTTGCAGTTGGTATGTGACACGGAGAAATTGTCGGGAGAGGATCAGCAAGCCAAGAGTATCGGACAAGCGGCGGGTCTGTTAAAAGAACTTTTGAGTACAAAAGAAAGTTTTGATCTGCAGGGCAATTTAACACCAACAGGACAAAAACTATTACTTATGCGTTATGCTTTTTGTGTGTTTTCTTGCTATACAACGGATCGCAATCGGTCGACCAGATGCGGGTTAGAATATCTGATCGAAGGGAAAGAAAACGAAAAGGACTGTATGCTTGGCATTGTAAATCGCATGTTACTTTTACGTACAATGATTAATTATGCGTACGTGAATACGGATGAGCAGTTGAAAGCAGAAAGTCTTGCCACTGCGACTGTAATTGCGGGAGCAACAGGTCTTCCGCCGGTCATACAAGCAATCAACCAGACTATTTTATTGATCTTGGCAGTCGAGGAGAGCTTGATTGATATAACTGCATTATTATGTGGTTATAAGGTGCCATTATTCAAACAGCACGCATCTTTTCAAATGCGTTATTCGGAAATATGTATGGTTTCAAAGAGCTTTTTGCGAAAAAAAGCAGAAATATACAAGAAAGGCGGTGGTGTCATAACGGGAAAGGCGATGTCATATATGCAGTATTTAGGGATGCTTATGGCTTTGACTGTGGAGAAAAGTATGCGGGAACGAGCAATATCATTGATCGAGACGGATCTTCGCGAGCGATACAACCAGACTTTTTGTATAGATCAATGTATTGATCTGGCAAAAGTGAAAGTGGTATATCGGCAGTCTTTGTTCTGGAGTATGTCCCAATTGGGCGTTGTGCAGGAACAGCGACAGTTAGAGGTGATGTATCAATATTAATAGAAGTGCTGTTTGTTACAGCAAAAAGTCGAGCAGGATGTTCTCTGGCGTTTCTGCGCTTACAATCTAAGAATTAAAATCTTTATCATAGGTCAGACTCTCTTTTGCATAACCTAATGTCAGAGGATGTCCTGCTCGACTTTTTGCAAATCTGTTGGGAAAGGCAGGTGGTAATTTGGGTGCATCAGAACAAACAAGATCCTAACATGGATTATTACAGCAGATTGACCATGTGCCGTGGGGCATTGACGGTTGAAGCAACATTTATTGTTCCTATTTTTTTCTTAGTGTTTTGCAGCTTTTTGTATCTGTTTCAGATTTTGCAGGAGCAGAGGCAGATTCAGGAACAATTGGTAACGGTGGCAGAGCGATATGAAAGTTTTGGCATTAGAACACCAATACTTCAAACGGATAGGGGCGATAAATGGCTGGTAAACTGGAAAATATCGGGGGACAGCGGAACTTGTGAGTGTATATGGCGAAAAAGTGTGCCGATGATCGGTGAGTGGTTTCAAATAACGCTGTATCAAAGAATGCCGCTTCACAATTATAGTGGACATTCTATGATCAGTACAGACCGAGCAGCGGATAGCTGCGTCTATCTTGCCCGAAATGGGACAGTGTACCATCTTAGATTGGATTGTACATATCTAAAGCTTGGGATCCGTCAGGTAACAGGAAAACTAGTGGAAAAGGAACGTAATCGTTCGGGCGGCAAGTACAAAGCATGTGAATTGTGTGCGGATGGGCAGCAGCTAACAGCACAGATGCAATGGTATATTACGCCGTATGGTGATAGATATCATAAGGAGAAAGATTGTGCGGGACTGCGTCGTTCTATCCGTAAATTAAAGAAATCGCAGGTGGGGGATTTGCCCGCGTGCAGTAAATGTGGGAGGGAGTAGATGGTATTTGTAAACAGTAGTTTGTTAATGACATTAGGCGTATGCAGCGTATATGATCTGCGTTATCGAAGGATACCTGCCATTGTCGTGGCGATCACGACACTGTATATCGCTGTGGCATTGGGCGTTATGGGATGCCTTACGCCGATTCGAATTGTGGGAGCAGCAGTATTATGTACGTTCCTTGAACTGCTATGCATTGCAAGCAGAGACAAAATTGGCACAGGTGATGCGATTATGATCGGCATGATACAGTTGGCACTTGGGATGCAGCAGAATATGCTTGTTCTGTTGGTGACATTTAGTATGGTTTTTATTACAGCCTGCATTTTGTATATGGTTTGCCGGGTTGATAAAGATCTAGAGATCCCATTGGCACCCTATTTGCTGGTAGGGGTAGGAGTGGTGTTGTTTGCAGAGGTGTTGCAATGAGGTGGAAAGGAAGTTATACAGTTGAAGCAGCATTTGTCATCCCGATAGTATTAGGTGTCGTATTTGTATTATTATACGCATTATTTTGGGTGCATGATCAGTGTGTTCTGCAGGCAAATATACAGAACGGATTGATACAATACAGTGATACTGGAGAGGAATTGCCAACTAACGAGGAGTGGAAGCGCACTTTGCAGCAAAATCTCTGGATGGGGAATGTGACGGAAACAGCAATTTCCCACAAAAGGACGGTGTGGCGAGGGCAGGCAAAGTTGGAATCTGTATGGCAGAATGATCTTACAGCAATCTTTTTTGCTGATAGCCAAAATTCCGTGTATTGTTTGGAATGGGATGAACAGCAGCCATCGGACATAGTACGATTTCGCCGGAAAGGAGAATCTGATGATAGAGATTGAACAGGGTACCGGAAAGTATGTTACCATTGCAGCAGACGAAGAAACTGCACTGCGATGGTCAGGAGATATCGGATTCAAGATGATGCAATACAACCAGATTCGGGGTGTTCTGCCCATAAGCCAGCAGTACATTGATGAAAGGCTGCATGTCTACTATGAAGTAAATAAAATGCAAACGCTGGAATCGGTGTATGCAGAAGCCGGCTTATCTGTGGACAAGGCGTTGAAGATCCTGCTTTCATTGCTGCAGACAGTACAGGGGGCAGAGCAGTATTTTTTATCGGCAGAACAGTTTGTATTAAATGAACAAATGGTATTTTTAAGTCGGGACAACAGCAGAATATGGCTCTGTTACCATCCGGATCATGATGTGGAGATCGCAGAGGGAGTGCGAGCCGTCATGGAATTTTTAATGAAACGGATATTGCACTCAAACAGAACTGCCACAGCCTCTTTTTATGGCTTGTATGATATGGTTTGTGAACGGAGATGCACCATGGCAGAATTGGCAGAGCATATAATACGACAGCAGAGCGTATCGCAGGAACAGACGAAACAGCCAAAAGATGTGTCTCGAACCTTGCAGCCGAAAGCTGATAGTAAATTGCAGCTATCCCTTCACGGAAAGCGGGCTTTACCACAACAGACCCTGCAGAGTATATGTGTGCCTGCTGTTATATCGCTGTTAAAATCGGAGGTGCACATAGGACGTCTACAGACAGAGGATGTTTGCATTCCGATAGATTATATTAGCAGAGAACATGCAGTCTTGTATATTGATGACGATCAAATACAGATTGAAGACTGTGACTCTGCAAACGGAACCTTCTTAAACGGAGAGCAACTTATGCCACATGTCAGAACAACATGTAATCCCGGAGATCTCATTTCGTTTGCAGATATAACATACGACATCTGTTGACGATGTTAACTATTTTGAAAAACTGACCGGCAGGTCGACATATTCTGTTTTGATAACAATATAAGGATAGGAACTGCGCTCATCAGGATTGTCGCTTTTGGGACCGAATAATTCGGTATCAAAATACAGTCCATCCTCTCGCTTGCAAAAATCATTTACCGTGATCTTATAGCCGCCACAAGACTGCTTGCCATAGCCTCTGACAACATAAAGGTAAGATTGATCGGTGAAAGTAAGTGAAAACGGATTCTTTTTGCGCTCGTTGATAAGGCTTTGCAGCTCTTCTGGAATGTCGGAACCCGTTATTACCGTGAAGTCTGCATCTGCAATCTTGTCGGGAGGGTTCTCCTTAGAACATCCGCAAAGCATAATACAGGTTAAAATGATCACAGTCATCATACGATAGAAGTGTCGCATAAACAATTGCTCCTACTCGTTGTTATTGATATTTTATGCGGGGGTCAGAATATATATTCAATTTGATTTTTGCACTACAATAGTATATAATAAGCGTGCGGAGCATGATGTGTCGGGAGGACGGGAGTTCTTTTGGCGTCGGCAATTTTAGGAGGGCCTAGGAGAATGAAGGAAATCAACAAAGAAGAATTCAAAAAAGAAATTGAGGATTACGTAAAGGTTTTATTTCGTAAGACAATCAAGGAAGCTGACCAGCAACAGTTGTTTCAGGCAGTTTCATATGCGGTAAAAGATTTTATTGTTGACCAGTGGATGGCAACGCACAAGACATACGAAGAGAAGGATGTCAAGACTGTATACTATTTGTCTATGGAATTTTTGATGGGACGTGCTCTTGGCAATATGATCATTAATCTGAAGGGAAATAAAGAAATTAAGGAAGCTGTAGAAGAGCTGGGATTAGATTTGGATGTTATCGAGGATCAGGAACCGGATGCAGCACTTGGTAATGGTGGTTTGGGACGTTTAGCCGCTTGTTTCTTAGATTCATTATCAACATTAGGATATTCTGCATACGGTTGTGGAATTCGTTACAAATATGGAATGTTCAAGCAGGCGATTGAGAATGGCTATCAGGTTGAGAAGCCGGATGATTGGTTGAAAGATGGCAACCCATTTGAGATCAAACGTCCGGAATATGCGGTAGAAGTTAAGTTTGGTGGATATGTAGCGATCCGCAAAGATGAGAATGGTAAGGACAAGTTTGTTCAGGAAAATTATCAGAGTGTTCGTGCCGTACCATATGATATGCCAATCGTTGGTTATCAGAATAATGTGGTTAATACGCTGCGCATATGGGATGCAGAGGCAATTGATACATTCAACTTGAGTTCTTTTGACAAAGGAGATTATCAGAAAGCTGTTGAGCAGGAGAATCTTGCACGTACGATTTGTGAGGTGCTTTATCCAAATGACAATCATATGGCAGGTAAAGAGCTTCGCTTAAAGCAGCAGTATTTCTTTGTATCCGCAAGTGTACAGCTTGCAGTTGCAAAATATATGGAAAACCATGATGACATTCGTAAGATTCATGAAAAAGTATGTTTCCAATTGAACGACACACATCCGACTGTTGCGGTAGCAGAGTTGATGCGCATATTGATGGACCAGTATAGTTTGGAATGGGATGAGGCATGGGCAATCACTAAGAAGACCTGCGCATATACAAACCATACAATTATGTCAGAAGCACTTGAAAAATGGCCGTTAGAGCTGTTCTCACGTCTTCTCCCTAGAATTTATCAGATCGTTGAAGAGATCAACCGTCGTTTTATTTTAGAAATCCAGTCTGCATATCCGGGAGACTACGGTAAAGTAGAACGCATGGCTATCATTTATGATGGACAGGTTAAGATGGCACACTTGGCAATTGTAGGAAGTTTCTCTGTTAATGGTGTTGCCAGATTACATACAGAAATCTTAAAAAATCAGGAATTAAAAGACTTCTATCTTATGATGCCTGAGAAATTTAACAATAAGACCAATGGAATTACACAGCGTCGTTTCCTTCTTCATGGAAATCCGTTGCTGGCTGATTGGGTTACGAAGAAGATCGGTGATGAGTGGATCACAGATCTGTCTCATATTAATAATCTTGCCGTATATGCAGAGGATGAATTAAGCCGTAAGGAATTCATGAACATTAAGTATCAGAATAAGGTACGTCTTGCAGAGTATATCAAGAAACATAATGGAGTTGAGGTTAATCCACGTTCGATTTTTGATGTACAGGTTAAGAGACTGCATGAGTATAAGAGACAGTTATTAAATATTTTGCATGTAATGTATCTGTACAATGAGTTAAAGAAAAATCCGGATAAGGATTTCTACCCACGTACATTTATCTTTGGTGCTAAGGCGTCTGCAGGTTATCATGTCGCAAAACAGATCATTAAATTGATCAATAGTGTTGCGGATGTGGTAAATAATGATAAGAGTATTCATGATAAGATCAAAGTGGTATTTATCGAAAATTATCGTGTATCGAATGCAGAGATCATTTTCGCAGCTGCAGATGTATCTGAGCAGATTTCCACTGCCAGTAAAGAGGCATCAGGTACCGGTAATATGAAGTTTATGTTAAATGGTGCATTGACACTGGGAACTATGGATGGAGCGAACGTAGAGATTGTCGAGGAAGTTGGAGAGGAAAATGCATTTATCTTTGGTCTGTCCTCAGACGAGGTTATTGCATATGAGCACAACAATGAGTACAATCCAAGAGAAATCTACAACATGGATTCAGACATCCGTGCCGTGCTGACACAGTTAGTTGATGGTACGTATGCACCGGGTAATCCGGAAGAGTTCCGTGATATTTACAATTCTTTGCTCGATGGCAACGGCGGACGTCCGGATATGTACTTTATTTTGAAGGATTTCCGTTCCTATGCGGAGGCACAGCAGCGTGTAGAGGCAGCTTACAGAAATGAAGATGCATGGGCTAAGTCTGCGCTTCTCAATACAGCTAAGAGTGGTAAATTCTCTTCCGACCGTACGATTGAAGAGTATGCAACAGAGTTATGGCACTTGGAGAAAGTTACGGTAGAGTTACCGGAATAATCATATAATTAGAACGTAAGGTATTGCCAGAGGAAAAAAGGATATTTCGTCTGGCAATACTCATATGAATATTAACTACATAAAGGAGGTTAGGACTATGAGCATGTTGGACAGACAGGTTAAAATACCGGCAAAAGCAAATCGAAAGATCGAGTTGAAGGCATATCCTGGTCACTTTGCAACCAATCACTCACACATCAACTATTACCTTGATATCACACCGATAAAGTGTCGCCACACAGAAGCGCAGCTGGTAGCGAAAGAATTTGTGCGGGAATATAAACATACGAAAGCGGTAGATACCATCGTGTGCATGGATGGCTGTGAAGTTATAGGAGCATATTTGGCAGAAGAGCTTACAGACGCAGGGATCATGTCCATGAATACACATGAATGTGTGAATATTGTTACTCCCGAGATCAATACGAGTGGACAGATCATATTTCGCGATAATGTTGAAGCTATGCTTACCAACAAGCATGTCGTACTACTGTTAGCAAGTGCGACTACCGGACAGACAGTTGAGCAGAGCATACAGGCAATTCGATATTATGGCGGTAATGTGCAGGGGGTATCGGCGATCTTTACAGCTGTAGATGAGGTTGAAGGTATTCCGGTTCATTCAATCTACCATGTAGATGATGTTGGCAGTTACAAGAATTATCTGCCAAGTGAATGCCCATACTGCAAAGAGAAACGTAAACTGGATGCTATCGTAAACAGTTATGGATATTCGAAAATATAACACAATATAGCAGAGAAGTCACCCGATGCAGTGGATGGCTGCGGGCGACTACCACGGAATCTAAACCGGCACGTGATAGTGCCGGTTTTTTCTTTCAGTGATAGGAGAATGCTATATTTAAAAAGTACGGAGAAAGGATAGGAAAAAAGGATGCCTGTTACAGATTTTTTGGAAAGAAATGCAAAACTATATCCGAATGAAGTTGCGTTGGTGGAATTGAATCCGGATGAAAAAGATACAAGGAGAACGAGTTGGAAAGAGTATGAATTGATCCAGCCATCTCGTTTCGAACCGTATCGACGTGAAATTACTTGGGGGGTATTTAACGAAAAGGCAAACCGTTTTGCAAACCTGCTGCTTAGTCGAGGAATAAAAAAGGGCGATAAAGTAGCAATTCTGATGTATAATTGCTTGGAATGGCTGCCTATTTATTTTGGAGTGCTCAAATCAGGAGCAATAGCAGTGCCGTTTAACTTTCGCTATGATGCAGAGGAGATCTTATATTGTGCAGAGCTTGCCGAAGTGGATATAATCGTATTCGGGCCTGCGTTTATCGGACGGATCGAGGCAAATGCAGAAAAACTGAGTAAAGGAAGACTATTGATCTATGTTGGGGACGGCTGTCCGGACTTTGCAGAGAGTTATCATGAACTTGTTGCGGATTGTTCCAGTAAAACACCTGATATCCCGCTGACAGAAGATGATTATGGAGCAATCTACTTTTCTTCGGGAACAACAGGTTTTCCAAAGGCGATCTTACACAAACATCAGAGCTTGACGCAGGCCGCTGAAATGGAACAAAAACATCATAGTACAGGCAGAGATGACGTATTTTTGTGTATTCCGCCATTATATCATACCGGAGCCAAGTTCCATTGGATGGGAAGTTTGGTTGCAGGCAGCAAGGCGGTGTTATTAAAAGGAACGAAGCCGGATACGATCTTATCTGCCGTTTCTAGCGAGAAGTGTACGATTGTCTGGCTGTTAGTACCATGGGCTCAGGATATCTTGGATGCGCTGGATCGTGGAGATCTGAAGCTGGAAGATTATGAGTTATCGCAGTGGCGCTTGATGCATATTGGCGCTCAGCCGGTGCCGCCTTCCTTGATCAAACGTTGGAAAGAATATTTTCCGAATCATGCATATGATACCAATTACGGTTTGTCCGAGTCGACAGGACCGGGTTGTGTGCATCTTGGTGTTGAAAATATACATAAAGTCGGTGCAATCGGTGTGCCGGGATATCGATGGCAGTGCAAAATTGTTGATGAGCAGGGCGTAGAAGTGAAGCAGGGAGAAGTCGGAGAACTATGTGTAAAGGGTCCGGGTGTCATGACCTGTTATTATCACAATGAGAAAGCAACTGCAGAAACCTTAAAAGATGGCTGGTTGTATACCGGAGACATGGCAATGCAGGATGAGGATGGTTTTTATTTCTTAGTTGACCGTAAAAAAGATGTTATCGTTAGTGGCGGTGAGAATATTTATCCGGTACAGATTGAGGATTTCATGCGCAGACACGATAAGATCAAGGATGTAGCGGTGATCGGTCTTCCGGATCGTCGATTAGGGGAGAAGACTGCAGCGATCATTGAAGTAAAGGATGGTATGAGCTGCACAGAGGAGGAAATCGAAGAATTCTGTATGGAATTGCCGCGATATAAGCGACCAAAGGAAATTATCTTTAGTGAGATCCCGCGAAATGCAACCGGGAAGATTGAAAAACCAAAACTACGTAAAATGTATGGTGCAGATCGCCTGGTAGCGCAGGAAAATCAAGCATAAAATAACCAGCATACGCTGTAACAATGCTTAGGAAACTAAGCATAAAACAAATAGCATACGTCGTTATAATGTTTAGAAAACTACCAAATACAAACACGCATAAAAGCAAGGGCATATCACAGTTGATATGCCCTATTACTTATATTTTCACAATATTTTTATAAAATGCAGCTAGCAACTATAACTGCAATAATTTCTTTGCATTATCTCCAAGAATTTTTGCTATGCTTTCTTCTGGAATATTGCAATTTTTTATAGCATTGATAGAGTCTAGCTGATCGCTCCAAGGACTATCGCTGCCCATGACAATGCGGTCAGCACCATGTTTTTGGATCATTACCGTGAACAGATCCATGGACAATGGCGCGCCCTCGCGGGGTGCTGAAGTCGTTGAAAAAGCAGTATCTAAATATACATCTCGTCCAATGATGCGATCCATAACCTGATCCCAACATCCCCAGCCGCCCATATGTGCCAGAACCATGCGGGACGGTTTGATTTCGTCTAGCATATTGCATATGTGTACAGGAAGGGATTGTTCTTCTCCCGGAAAACCAATGTCGTATCCGGCATGTGTAATGGTGACCAAACCGTATTCTTCCGCACAGTCAATGATGCGCAAAAATCGGATATCATCAATCGCCACACCTTGATACACCGGATGGATCTTGATCCCCTTACAGCCATGGCCTGCAAGAAATTGAATGATTTCCCGGTAATTGTCATTATCCGGATGAATGCCGCCGAACGATAACAGTCCGGTTTCCTTGGTGTGTTCGTTGGTTTCCACTGCGACACGATTCACCGTTTCGAATTGATGCGGATTCGTAACCACAGGAAGAATAATAGACAGATCAACACCGCTTTTATCCATGGATGCACGGAGTGACGCCTCAACACCACTTACGTGCGCACGCATCTTTGCTTTTTGTTCCAGACTTGCAATAGCCCGGCTGGCGATTTTTTCTGGAAATATATGTGTATGAAAATCAATAATCATAACAATCCTTCTTTCTGTCATATAATAACTGCTATTGAGAGCATTTTCCATAACCATTAATTTCATGGTAAATCAATAAGTATCTAGTTGCCAGTATAGCATTTCCCATAACCATTAATTTTATGGTAAATCAATAAGTATCTGGTTGCCAGTATAGCATTTCCCGTAGCCGTCAACTTTATTATTCATCCATTAATATCCCACTGCCATTATTTACCTAACGCAGTTTTTTGGGATACTGTATTCTCCTTGTCATAACAAGCAAACGTACTGTCTACCATTGCTTTATCCGGTTTCGGAGTAAACAGACTGACAACCGGCACGATCACAAGTCCGGCCAACATCGCGATAGCACCACAGTTGATCGGTGACTGCATAATTACAGGGAAAGATTCTCTGCAGAAAATATTAGCGATCATCAATACGGAGCTAAAAATAAAGCAGACAAAACAGGACGCTTTGGTGACCCATTTTACGTACAGAGAGTACATAAATGGTGCTAAGAAAGAACCGGCAAGAGCACCCCAAGACACGCCCATCAACTGCGCAATGAATGTTACGGAGCTCTTATACTGGATCAAAGCTAAGACTGAAGATATTGCGATAAATACCACGATCAAAATGCGGATCAGTAATACCTGTTTCTTTTCGCTCATGTTTTTCACAAAGTTATCTTTGATAAAATCAATCGTCAACGTAGAGCTGGACGCAATAACGAGCGAAGATAATGTTGACATCGAAGCAGACAACACTAAGATCACGACTAAGGCGATCAGCACGGATGGCAGCCCGGATAACATGGTTGGGATAATAGAGTCAAAGCCATTTGCCTCCACGTCGATCTGATCCGAGAACAGACGGCCAAATCCACCGAGAAAATAACTTCCACCGGCAACGATCATGGCAAAGATTGTTGAAATAATAGTGCCTGTCTTGATCGAGGACTCATCTTTGATGGCATAAAATTTTTGTACCATCTGTGGCAGCCCCCAGGTACCGAGCGATGTCAAAATAACCACAAACAAAAGACCAAGTGGATCAGGACCAAAGAAAGAGGCGAAAATGCCGGGTGCTTTGGAAACTTCCGGATCGCTTATCTGAGCCAGACCATTCAAGGAAGCCATAAATCCGCCTTTGCTCATCAACACCGCAGCGATGACCGCAACAATGCCGACCAACATTATGATACCCTGAATGAAATCATTGATCGCCGTTGCCATATATCCGCCTGCAATAACATAAATTGCGGTAAGTACAGCCATAATGATGATACATACGGAATAGTCAATATCAAAAGCCATACCAAACAAACGTGATAATCCATTATAAAGAGATGCTGTATAAGGGATCAGGAAAATAAAAATAATGACGGAAGCAGCAATCTTTAGGGCGCGGCTGTTAAAACGTTCTCCAAAAAACTGTGGCATTGTTGCCGAGTCTAAGTGCTGTGTCATTATTCGGGTGCGTCGACCTAGGACAACCCATGCTAACAGCGAGCCGATCAGCGCATTTCCAATACCGGCCCAAGTCGCTGCAATACCATATTTCCAACCAAATTGTCCGGCATAGCCAACAAAGACAACGGCAGAAAAATATGAGGTTCCATAGGCAAAAGCAGTCAGCCAGGGACCAACGGAACGACCACCTAATACAAAACCATTGACATCAGTAGTGTGTTTCCTGCAATACAGCCCGATACCGATCAGGACTGCAAAGTAAAGGATTAAAATTGCTAATTTCATACTTCTTCTCCATTTCTTTAGAATAGTTTATCTGCTGCGTATACATGCTCATATTCACATATAATAGCTTATTTGCTGTGTATACAAACTCATGTTCACAAAAGCATCTATGCAAAAACAGCAACTCCATCATACCATAGGTTGCAAAGCACGCACAATGATTATATCGTTTAATTTTAGGATCGTATCATGTTGTGGCAGAATGGAAAGATCATTGCGCAGGATCAAATGAAAATTGCGTAAGGAAATAGCAAATCTTATCCGATATATTAAATAGCCGATATATTAAATAGCCGAAATATTACATAATGCGATTGGACATTGTGATGCCGTGCAAGATGTGAGACGTTGGCGCAGATGACTCAGAGTGACATACAGTAAATGGAGGTAATGTATGAATCAGGTAGTGACAAATAGTGGTGCAGCAGCACAGTATTATGATGTGGCAAAGACAATGCAGAATAAGAAAGCAGCAAAGGCAGAGAATAATGCAGCCCCTGCAAAAAAAAGCAGCAGTACAGCGGCAGATAAGACGAATACATATGATAATCTTTCGACTAAAGCGAAAGCGTTGTTAGACGAGCTGAAAGATAAATATACCAATATGGATTTTTTTGTGGCAGATTTTAGCAGTGATGAGGAAGCACAGTCGATCATGTCTGCAGGGACTAAAGATTTTTCGGCGTTGTTTACCGGCGATGAACTGGAAAAGATGGCAAACGATGAGAGCTACAAGCAGGAAAGGCTCGACATGATCAATGATGCACTTGAGAAATTCAAGCAGCTTAAAGAACAGCTTGCCAACAAAGAGACAGAAGATGGTCAGAACGGCGCATCTTATGACGATATTGTGAAAGTAGGCATTGCTTTTCATGATGATGGTACAGTGTCATACTTTGCGGAACTGGAGAAGTCTACAGCAAAGCAGAAAGAGCGCATAGAAGATGCAAAGGATGCCAAAGCAGAAGAGAAGAAGAAAGCCGCCAAAAAGGAAAAAGCTGCCGATCAGAAAGAGACCGTGAAGAAAAAGACAAAAGTACAGGCATCATCCTACGAGGAGCTATTAGATAAATTACAGAAGGTTGACTGGAATACGGTGAAAGAAGAGGCCACCCGGTCTGTTGGACAGAAATTTGATCTTTCCGTATAGGAGCAAATTGTCCTGAAAATGGGACATAATAATAAAGGAAACTAGAACGATGACCTTGAATCAATTAAAGTATATTGTGGAATTGTCCAAAGACAGCTCGATCAATGAAGCTGCCAAAAAACTGTTCATTTCGCAGCCGAGCCTGACTGCATCTTTGAAGTCGTTAGAACAGGAAGTTGGATTCGAAATTTTCTCACGAACAAAGAGCGGCATATCTCTTACCGTCAAGGGACGTGAGTTTTTGGGCTACGCAAAGTCAGTGATCGAGCAATATGACATTTTGGATGCTAAATATATATCGCACAAAAATATCAAGCGTACTTTTCATGTCTCTATGCAGCATTACACGTTTGCGGTGAATGCGTTTGTATCAGTGATCGATCAGTATGGCATGGAAGAGTATGAGTTTGAGATCCATGAGACGAAGACGCATGAAGTCATTGAAAACGTCAAAAATCAGATCAGTGAAATAGGTGTGCTCTATTTGAATGCTTATAATCAGGCAGTGTTGCAGAAGATTTTTCGGGAGTCCGGGCTGGTATTTACACCATTGTTTGAATGTGGGATTTATGCCTACATGAGTAAAAACAATCCGCTTGCGGGCAAGTCAAGCGTCACTATGGAAGAGCTGAATGATTATCCGTGTCTTGCCTTTGCACAAGGAGAAAGTAATTCGTTTTATTATGCGGAAGAAGTACTGAGCACCTATGCTTATAAGCAGTTGGTGCGTGCTAATGATAGAGCGACCATGCTTAATCTGATGGTTGGGATCAATGGTTATACATTATGTTCCGGCATTATTTGTGAGGAACTGAACGGTTCTGCGTTTTGTGCAGTTAAATTAGAGACAGACGAGAAAATGACCATTGGCTATATCGCGCGCAAAGCGTCAGTTATGAGTGAAATGGGTAATAAATTCCTTGAAGAGTTAAGCAAATACAAGGATAAGGTATTGGCGTAAATATAATAAAGGCGAGTAAGTATAACAAGTACCGCGTAAATATAATAAAGGCGAGTAAGTATAACAAGTACCGCATAAGTATAATAATGCCGCGTAAGCATAACAGTACTGCGTAAATATAATAATGCTGCGTAAGTATAACAATGCTGCGTAAGTATAACAGTATCGCATAAATATAATAATGTTGCGTAAATATAACGTGTTATAGAAAAAAACTATAACACGTTATATTTTTTTAAGATTATGCAAAGATCGAAAAGAGTAGTATGATTCGAATATAGATAATTCCTATAGAGATAGTAGGAGAAAGGAGCAGCGCTTATGAGTAAAAGAAACTGGATCAAGGCATTTGCACCGTTAGATCGGCAGAGACTTCTCCAGACGGCAGCAGAATCGGTCAATTGGATTGAACAATATGGCCATGTAGATGGTGATGTGGAGAGCTGGGATGTCATGCCGGGCAAACAAGTGGAAAAGGATGCCTTACTTTTAGATGACGCGAGTTTGTATGCGGGCGCAGCAGGAATTGCATTATTATATTTGAAATATTATGTCGCGACAGAGCAAGAGAAATACTTACGCAAGGCGGAGGCGGGTATCCGTTATGTGATCCGTAAATATCGTGGCAAGGAGCTTCCTGTATAATAAAAAATGTGGATGTTGAAAATTGAAAATACCTCAG